>Ga0214473_10006044_pt1 | contig 14487 bp, 9 predicted proteins | sample RVTome_7_FD_203509 | JGI IMG/M metagenome (GOLD analysis project Ga0214473, IMG submission 203509) | Soil microbial communities from uranium-contaminated site in the Upper Colorado River Basin, Wyoming, United States - RVT98D197 | ecosystem: Environmental > Terrestrial > Soil > Contaminated >... | reverse complement strand
GCCAGTTCTGTCCGCCAGACCAGGCTTCCAGGTAGTCGTCCAGGATTTCGGGTGAGAACACATCGGTCCGCCCATCGACGAAGCTGAGGTATTCGGGGTAGAGCCTCCAGAGCACGTACCCGCCCCAGTTGTATGAGTTGAACAGATTCCCCGGTAGGGGCCGGCTCGCCAGCCAATCGAAAGCGCCCTTCGGCACGAGGCGGGCAACGTGGGACCCCTGCGTCTGTGGCTGGAGCTGGAGCGAGCCCCAGGCTGCCGCTGCCAGGGTGAGCACGACAGCGAGAAAGAGATTCACACCACGCGTCACCTTCTCCGGCAATGGCCGACTCGGCCGCCACACGCTCTGATATCGCTCGAGGATGGAGGACAAATGACGAGACAACATCGGGGCGGTGACGAGCGCAAAGGGCGCGATGTTGCGGGCGGCCAGGAGCGCCAGGGAAGTGAAGGCCGCGCCGCGTACGACCTCGACGGCCGTCATCGGCCGGCGGCTCCCGGCCATCGAAAGGAACAGCAACACCAGCATGGCCAAGAAGGGCTGCGCAGCCGCGGAATGGAAGTCCGGCGATTGCCATTCCTGAATGTGGAGCCGAAGGGCTTCGATGGACACGGTCTTCCATGGGTACAGAAGCATCTCCGGCCCGAAGGGATTGAGCCCGACCGCCAGAGCCGAGGCCAGACCCCACGCGACCAGGCGACCCCACCGCGCCCTTCGAAGGGCCCATGCTTCCATTGGCCGAACCCCGCGGGCCGGTCCCCCGACCAGGATCTCCAGCGTCTCCGCCAGGACGCTCGCGCCGATGAGGAGCAGGCCAATGGCAAAACCGCCGTGAAGGTTGGCCCACAGTGCCAAGATCGCCGGAAGAAGCCATAATCTCCGCGGGTGGGCGTCGCTTCCATCGAGAATCCAAAGCGTGATCCCGGTGAGGGCAAAGGACAGGATCTGAGGCCGAGCCGACCAGTAGATGGCCGAGGCCGCCGCTGCCAGCAGCAGTACGGCCGACCGGAGAAGCAGCGTCCCTTCCAGGAGAGGCCAAACAGCGCCTAATGCCACCAGCACGGAAAGCGCGGTGAAGACACTGAGGCCTCCAGGGCCGGCCGCCCCGTAAAGTGCTCGCATCGCGATCTGTGCGAGCCACCCCGGATAGGCCCAAGCCGTCCCCTGCATCGTGGACGAGAACACATCCTGTCTCAGGATCTGGCCGTGCTCGAGGATCCAGTCCCCCGCCCTCAAATGCCACCACGTGTCCGTATCGATGGACGGCCGGATGGCCATCGCCGCCACGGCCAGGAAGGTGAGGTAAGGGACCAGACGGCGGAAGGTCACCGGTTACCTTTCGATGAGGCCCAGATCGGCCGGCGTGACGCGGCGACTCAGATCGTGGAACACGTGGTAGTCGGCGACCAGCGTCTCCGCGTAGGCGATCTCACCTGCCTCAAACGCTTCCCGCAGGAACGACTCGAGCCACGGTTGTCCGGAGGTGATATAGGCCACGCGTGGGCTGGCGGCCACCAGCTGGTCGTAGGGAGGATACCGGTCGTCTCGCGCGGTGTAACGGAAATCCGGGTGGTACGGGAGGCGGGGAATGAACACCACCGACTCCTGGCTCAGAAAGGCTAGCGGGTAGCTGATCCAGTAGGACGTGAAACCACGGGTCTCCCCCCTAGCGCGCAGGAACGCGAGCAGGTCCAAGTCGTGGGCGGTGTCGCGCCGGGCAGCCGGGTCGAACTGCGGCGTGATCCCCGGGGGCTGAGTGAGCGCGGTCTGGAGGCAGCCCCAGACGGAGAAAGCCAGCGGAACCGCCAGGGCAGCCGCCGCCCAGCCCCAGCCTCCGCGCCTGTGCACATACGCGATGAAACCGCCTCCCACCAAGGCGAGGGCGGCGGCCAGTGGAAGGAAGTATCTTCCGGACGGATCCGCGCCGAAAGGCGTGAAGGTGAACCCGAGCACGACCATCGCAGCGACTCCCGTCAGGAGTCGTCTTACGGTCCCGTTGGGGAGGGCTGCTCGCCCGTTCCGGAGAACATAGAACACGGCCACAGCCCAAAACGCCACGGCGAAGGGTAGGAGAGGGAACGCCAGTGGATCGGTTCCCCAGGGCGGCCGAGCGCCGATCAGAACGGTCGGACCGAAGAGGATCAGGTTCAATCCGTGCGCCAGGATCGACCGAAGGAAGTCGGGCGATGACGCCCCGGCCACCGCGCTCCCAAGCATCTCCTGGACCAGAAGGGCCGGCCCGTTACGGATAGCCCACACGATCAGCGGCGCGGACCCGGCCATGGCGCCTAACAGGACGGCGCCGCCTCGAAGGGCGAAGCCACGAATCCCTCCGCGCAGCCATCGAGCCCCCAGCAGGAGGATCGCGGGCAGACTGAAGACCAGAGTCAGCCCAAAGGTCCAGAACGCCAAGCCGGACAGAACCCCCCACCCCAGACACAGCACCGGGCGCGGGTGATCGCGGTGGAGCTCGACCGAATAAAGGAGAATCAGGTTGCCGAGCAGGAGGGCTTCCCCATAGCCACCGATGGACACGGTCGTATACAGGGTTGTGTTGACGACGGGCAGAGCCATGAACAGGCCCGCCGCCAGGACGCCCCAGGATCCCAGCCCGGCCCGAGACGCGAGGGCGACGGTGGTCATCACCGTTCCGGCGTAGAGCAACGCCTGAACGGCCCGAATGACCACGACGTGATCTCCGAGAAGAGCGAAGGCGCCTGCGACGAGGGCGGAATCCGTGCTCCCCAAATAGGCCTGACCGTAGAAGAACGTCGGCCATTGACCTGCCAGGATGTGCCTGGCCATCAGCCCGACGACAGCCTCGTCGCCATAGAATGGAAAGGCGTCCAAGCCCAGCAGGAGTGCCTTGAAACCGAGAGAGACCAGCGCGCACGCGACGGCGATACGCACAACGATAGAGGAGGGGATGCCCGGCTTGGCCGCCGCCCATCCCATCGCTATAATCCCTGCGTGCTCACGCGACGTTGGCTGCGGCCGGACGTCCTCATCCCCCTCCTGGCGGTCGTCGTTCGGCTGCTTCCCGGGCCCCGCGAGATCGACGATGCCTTCATCACGTTCCGCTACGCCCGCAACTTCCTGTCGGGCCACGGACTGGTTTTCAATCCCGGTGAACCCGTCTTCGGAATCACGACGCCGCTTTTCGTGGGCGCGCTCATCCTGCTCGCGCTGCTGACCGGCGGGGCCGAAGCGCCCTTCTCCTGGCTGGCGCTGGGACTCAGCTCCGCCGCTGACGCAGGTACTTGCTGGCTTCTCCTGAGGATCGGGGAGATGCTAGGTAGCCGAACCGCTGGGACTCTGGCCGCTTTGGTCTGGGCCGTCTCGCCCATGTCGGTCACCTTCGCCATTGGTGGGATGGAAACGAGCCTCTTCGTCCTGCTGTTGGCGGCGACATTGTACTTCCATTTGAAACGGCAACCGGTTCGCTCGGCATGGAGCGCAGGTCTGAGCCTGGTGACGCGGCCTGACGGAATCCTCATCGCCCTCCCGGTCGCCCTTGATCGCTTGCGCGAGTGGGTTCGTCAACGCCCTCCGGCTGAGCGATCCGCCCAACGCCCGATCGTCGAGGCGATGGCGTTCTTGGCGCCGGTGGTCGTGTGGTCCATCCTCGCCACGGGCGCCTACGGCTCTCCGATCCCTCATTCGGTGGTGGCCAAGGCCGCTGCCTACCATCTTCCCCGCGAAGCGGCGTTGGTGCGGCTCCTCCAGCACATTAGCACCCCTTTCATCGAGCATGAAGTCCTGGGGTTGGGGTGGATTGCGGTCGGGCTGGTGCTCTATCCGGCGCTCTTTGGGCTGGGAGTCGCCGCCGCGCTGCGCCGGCGACGTGAGTCCTGGCCGATCTTCGCATTTCCCCTTCTTTACCTGGCGGCCTATGCCATCGCCAACCCCTTGATCTTTCGCTGGTACCTCGCCCCGCCCCTGCCCTTCTATTTCGTAGGCATCTTCCTGGGTGTGGATCGCCTTGCTCGCGACCTGCGATGGCCGGCCCTGAGTTGGATTTTCGGAGCGGCTGCCTTTGTCCTGACCCTCCATGCCTGGACCCTTGTGCCGGATCATGGCCCTCGTCGTCCGGCGCCCGACATGGCTTTCATTCGCCTCGAGATGGTGTACGGGGAAGCCGGGCGTTCGTTGGCTCCGCGCCTTGCCCCGGGCGACGTCGTGGCGGCCGGGGACATCGGCGTGCTGGGATTCGTGACGGACGCCCGGATCCTCGATCTCGTAGGCCTGGTCTCTCCGTCATCGGCCGCCTACTACCCCCTGCCCGACGCCGCGTATGTGATCAACTTCGCTGCCTCCTCCGATCTGATCGCCGATGAACAACCCGATTACGTCGTCCTGCTGGAAGTCTACGGGCGCCGTACTCTGCTGGTGGATCCGCGCTTCCTGGCGGACTACGAGCTGATCGAGACTCTCCCGACCGACCTGTATGGAAGCGAGGGGATGCTCATCTACCACAGGCTCGACTCGTGAAGTCGTTCCTGCGCACGTGGGGGCTGGAGCTCGGCGTGCTGGCCGCCCTGGCGGTCTTCGTCCTGTGGGGCATCGCTCGGGTCCCTTTTCATCCCGACGAGGCTTCGCTGCTCTTCGAAAGCCGCGACCTTGAGCTTCTCGTCAGCGATCCGCTGAGCATGGTCTGGCGTCCGGATAGGCGGCCATCCAGGGAGTTGGAATACCGCCTCCTCAACTCGCCGCTCCCGAAATACATCCTGGGCCTTGGCCGGCGGGCCGCCGGATTCGGCCCCGAGAGTGTGTCGGTCGACTGGGATTGGTCGAAGACCTGGCGGGCGAATGCCGCCGATGGCGCTCTACCATCCCACGACCTGCTGTCGGGGGCGCGGACTGCCGGCAGCCTGGCCCTGTTGGCCGCCGTTATCACGACCTACCTGGCTGGCAGGCGACTCGGGGGCCGGGCTGTTGGGCTGGCGGCAGGAGCCCTGATGGGCTTGAACGCCCTTTCGCTTCTCCACGGGCGCCGCGCCATGGCCGAGGGAACGTTGTTGATGGGAGTTTCCCTGGCGGTCGTCGGGATTCTCCTGGCGGACCGGCGGCCGTTTTGGGCAGGCTTGGCCCTCGCCCTCGCCTTCAATGCCAAAGCCTCGACGCTGGCACTTGTGCCGGTGGCGATGCTCGCAGCCGCCTGGTCGTCCGAACGCTCCCGGTCGGCACTGGTCCCTGCACTTCGAAGGGTCGCCTGGCTGACGGTGGCATTCGTCGGCGTGACCTGGATCCTCCAACCCGTCCTGTGGCGATATCCCCTTCAGAGCCTGCAGGCTATGTGGACGGAGCGCCAGGAACTATTGGCACGTCAGGTCGCGGATATCCAGGCGGTCGCCCCGGACCACGTTGTGGCCGGGGCACCTCAGCGCACCGCGGTGTTGATCGGGAATCTCTTCGTGGCGCCCCTACAATTCGCCGAGGTCGGGAACTACCTGGCCGAGACTCAGGAATCCGTCGTCGCGTATCAGCGGGTCTTCGGCCACACCCTGTTGCGCGGATCGGTCGGTGGAGGCGTATTGCTCGCCCTCACTTTGCTTGGGATGGTGTGGGGATGGCGCCGGGCGAAGCGGGAATCGATGGCAGCCAGACGCTTGATGACGCTTCTGTTTCTGGGAACGGCGCTCCAGGGAGCAGCCCTGGTTGCGGCCATCCCTCTTCCCATCCAGCGGTACGCCCTGCCCCTCCTCCCGTTCCTTTGCTTGTGGCAGGGGATGGGTCTTGCGGGCGGGTGGCCCCGCCCAGAAAAGCGACGCCGCCCTGCGGAGGGCGGCGTCGGGCAAGGCAGAGAAGATCCGGCTACTCGCGCAGGTAGTCGGAAAGTCGCCTTCGGTGAGTGGGATGACGAAGGCGGCTCAGCGCCTGGGCCTCGATCTGACGCACGCGCTCGCGCGTGACGCCCATCTTGCGGCCGACTTCCTCCAGCGTGTAGCTCTGGCCGTCCAGCAGCCCGTAACGGAGCTGCAGGATGCGGACTTCGCGCGGCGGCAGGGTGCTCAGGACATCCTGCAGGTGCTCGCGCAAGAGATTCTGCGTCACGGTATCGGCCGGCGCCGGGGCCTCTTCGTCTTCGATGAAGTCCCCCAGGACCGAGTCTTCCTCTTCGTCCGTGGGCGTTTCGAGGGACAGCGGCCGCCGGGCCACCTGGATCATGTTCTCGACCTTCTTCGGCGTCACCGTCAAAGCGTCGGCCAGCTCCTCGGTCGAAGGATCCCGGCCGAGCCGCTGGGTCAGCTGGTGGGACACGCGCAGCAGCTTGTTGATCTGATCGCCCATGTGGACCGGGACCCGGATCGTCCGGCCCTGGTCGGCGATGGCCCGTGTGACCGCCTGCCGGATCCACCAGGTGGCGTAGGTGGAGAACTTGTGGCCGCGGCGGTAGTCGAACTTCTTGGCGGCCCGGATCAACCCGATGTTGCCCTCCTGGATCAGATCGAGGAAGGGCACGCCTCGGCCCATATACTTCTTGGCCACACTGATGACCAGCCGGGAGTTGGCGGTGATCAGGTGCTCGCGCGCCGCCCAACCGTCCTCGATGATCATCTGGAGCTCCCGGCGGCGGCGGAGCGATACGGGTGCGCTGGCCAGGACCTCGCGTGCCCTCCGGCCGCGCTCGATCCGCTTGGCCAGGCTGACTTCTTCTTCGGCGGTGAGGAGAGGTACCCGGCCGACTTCCTTCAGGTACAACCCGACCGTATCGTCGGCGTCGATGCTCGAGAGATAGGCCTCATCGGCCTCGGGCTCTTCGGCGGGGCTGTCATCTTCGGTGAGGTCTTCGTCGGCGGCCTCCGGCTCGGCCACGTCGTCGTGATACGGGATCCCTGCCGCCAAGAGGGCGGCGTAAGCCTCCTCCAGTTGATCGATGTCGCGCTCGGCCTCGGGAAAGTACGTCAGGATATCGTCGATCGTGACGAAGCCGCGTTCCTTCCCCAGCTCGATCAGCTGGTCGATCGCCGGATTCTCTTCCTCCGGGGGCGTGCCTTCCTCCAGAAGAGTCGGCTCTTCGTCGAGATCGACGCGCTCGACCTTCCGCCGATTCCTGCGTGGATTCCTGGTCTTCTTCGGTTTGATCGTCTTCTTAGCCATTCTCAAAACCCAGGATACAGCGAAACCACATCGAAATCAACTTCCGGCATCCGCCGGTGATCCAATCCTTCATTCGCATTCCACATCCGGCAAGCCCGGAAACGCGCGGGCAGGCTAGGGTGAGGGTGTCACCGAGGCCGCGGTCGCGGAGGCCGTGGCCGTTGGGGTCGGCGGAGCTGTCGGGATCGTCTCCAGCAGCGTGAGGACTTCGTCCAAACCGAACTTGCTCATCAGCAGCACGTCGCCGCTATCCGGCACGCGGGCGTAGACCACCGAGCCCGTCGGATCCGTGCGTCCGACATCCAATTGTTTCTGGCTGCCGTCCTCGAGAGTCAGGCTGATCCGCTTGGCGGGCTGATCGAGCCCGAAGGCTTGCAGGTCGTCGGACGCCGGGAGGACGGCCCGGGGCTGAGGCGAGGCCAGCCAGGTGGCAGCCCTCTCCACTCTACCTACGTCGGCCGGGCCGGAAGTGGGTTGCAGGAGGTGCCACGCTTCCTCAGGATGGCGCTCGACCTCCACGACCGTGCCGGTCGCCAGATCCTCCAGTCGGATCGACCGAATGGAGGCCGAGTCGACCTGCCAAGCCGGCACGACCGTCGGTGTGGCATCCGCCTCGCCCTGGGAGGCCTGCCGTCCCGACCACAGGACGGCTCCCAGGATGGAGACGCCGAAGACCGCCAGAAGGATCCAGGTTGTCCTCCGGATCATCGGCCCGCCTTCATGCCCGCCGCCGGCGGCTCACGAAGGTCGATACACCTGCGGCCACGACCGCGCCGGGAATTCCGATGACGGTCAGCAGAGCGATCAGCAGGGTTGTCTGTCGCGTCGGAGGCACGACAAACCGCTGGGTCGTGTCCTTCGGGGTCAGGCTGATCAGCTCTTCCTGACCGGCGGCCCAATCGATGCTGTTGATCAGCAGATCGCCGTTCCCCAGTTGGAAGTAGTCCCCGTTGGCGCCGAAGTCGACGTCCCCGGCGACGATCACGCGGGTGCCGGCCACGAAATCCTCTACGCTGGCCGCCAGCGTCAAGGGCCCCGGGGTGTCCTTTCCGGAAGTCATCTCGAAGGAGCGTTGATCGACGAGGGTCTTGAAGTCCGTCTCGCCCCAGGAGTTGCTGCCGGTCTCGACCAGGCCCACCTGCGTCAGCCCGGTATTGTCGGTTTCCACCAGCTCCAGGCTGCGGGCGCTGGGGAAGTACGTTGCCAGGTTGTGGAGCCGCTCGGTGACGGCGTGATTGCCGTAGGAGGCGGCGATGCCGTAGAGCGGCAAACTAGAGTTCAAGTCCACCACCAGGTCATCCCGCAGTCGGATGCCCCAGGTCGCCGCCAGCTCGGCGGCCAGCGGATCGTCGACGCCCTCGAGTTGGGTTCCGGGTGTGGGCTCGAACAGGCCAACCAACGAGCCCCCGGCTGCCAGATACGTCCGCAGTGCCGTCACCTCCGATTCCCGCAACGGGGCCAAGGGCCCGGCGACCACGACCGCCAGGGCGTCGGCGGGGACAGCCGGATCGGTCAGCAGGTTGAGCGCCGCAACTTCGTAGTTTTTCGATTCAAGAGCCTGCCGGGCGTAGCTATAGCCTTCGGGCTCCGTGCTCTGGATATCCCGTTCTCCATGCCCGGTCAGGAAGTAGACTTTACGCTGGCCGGGATTGGCCAGCCGGACGATCGCACCCGTCAGGTCTTGCTCGCTCGGGAACTGCACGACTTCCGATCCGGCTCCCAGGACCACCACCACCGTGCCATCGCGAGTCACGCCATATTGATCGGCGCTGAGAGGTTCCTGGCGCGGGTCGATGAACTCGTAGGAGACGAAGCCGCGGCCGGCCTCCATGTATTGCTGGAGCAGCGGGCGCAACTCATCGCGCGAGCTTTCGAGGTCCTGCGAGTAGAAGCCGATCACCCGGACAGGCAGGGTCAGGGTGGCCAGAGTCGCCCGGGTCTCGGGGGCCAGCGAGTATTGGGCGTCTTCGGTCAGGTCCACCGTCGCCGGGACTCGATACGCCACGTAGTTGGCGATCCCGAGAATGCCGACCACGGACAGGCTGGCCAGAAGCGCGTTCGTCCCATGCCGACCTTGCCGCCCACGGAAGAAGCCGGCCAGCCGGTGCCACTGAAGGGCGATGGCCGCCGCGACTCCGGCCAGGGCGACAGCCAGCCCGAGATAAACGTACCTGTCGACCGCGAGGCGGTAGTAGTACCAGCCGCCGGCGCCCAGGAGCCCCAGCGCCGCCAATCCGAGGCATAGACCAACCGCCAACTCCCGCCTGATTCTCACCGCCACCTCCTCGACTCCATCACCTGGCTGGCGAGGAAGAGTGACAATCCCGTGAGGCTAACGTAGTAGACGACGTCCTTGAGGTCAATCACCCCCCGGTAGAAGTTGTCGTAGAAGTGAGACACAAAGCTGAGGTAGCGGGCGATCTCGTTGGCCCCGCCGACTCCGCTGGCAAAGCCCCCGATGATCCACAGGAGGAGAATGACCGCCAGGGTCGCTCCGGCTGCCGCCAGGGAACTCTTGAAGAAGGCCGATATTAGCGTCCCGATGGCCAGGATGGCTGCCACCATCAGGGCGACGCCCAGATAGGCCGCCACCAGCGTCCCCTGATCGATCCCCGGGTCGGTCATGCGGTGCAGGATGAGGGGATACACCCAGGTGACCGAGGTGAGGGCCAGCAGGAATCCGAAGGACCCAAGCCACTTGCCGACGACCAGCTCCCAATCTCGGACGGGGGCGGTCAGCAGGAGTTCGATGGTGCCGGTGCTCTGTTCTTCGGCCAGCAGGCGCATGGTCACGATCGGCGTCGTGAAGATCAGGATCGTGACCATGGGGCCCAACACTAATCGGCCGTCGGGGCTGACTTGCCCGCTTTCCATTCCGAAGTAGACGTTGATGGCAAACAGCCCGCCGAGAATCAGGAACAGCAGGAACGCCAGAACATAGGCCATGGGTGAGATGAAGTAGTGGCGGAACTCGCGCCCGGCGATGATCCAGACGTTGCGCACGCCCCTACCCTCCCGCCTCGGCGCCGGTTTCGTCCGTGGTCAACTGGAGGAAGATCTCCTCGAGGCTCACCCCGATGGGCCGCAGCTCCAGTAGATCGTGGCCCGCCTCGACGATCGAGCGCGCCACCCTCGCCCGGACGTCCAGCCCCGGCGAGCTGGCGATCTCGATTTCTCCCGACCCCTTGCCGTCCTGGACGCTCATCACGCCGGGGACGCCTTCGAGCCGCTTGCGCAGGGCGGAGTCGCCGTCGGCCACGCGCACGACGATTCGCTCGGCGCCGGCCAGCTGGGATTGCAGGTGGGCGGGAGTATCCTCGGCCACGATCACGCCCTTGTTGATGATGACCACGCGGTCGCACAGTTGCTGTGCTTCCGACAGGATGTGGGTCGAAAGAAGAATGGTGCGATCCCGGCCGAGTCCCTGGATGAGCTTCCGCACCTCGATGATCTGGGCCGGGTCCAAACCGATGGTCGGTTCGTCCAGGATGAGGACCTCGGGGCGGTGTAGCAGGGCCTGGGCCAGCCCGAGCCGCTGGCGCAGTCCCTTGCTGAGGTTTCCGATGTAGCTGTCGGCGCGCTCGTCCAGATGGACTTCCTCCAGGACCTCCTCGATCCGGTCGTCCAGCTGCGGGACGCGCCGCAACAAGCCCATGTAGGTCAGGTACTCGACCACCGAGAGTTCCGGGTAGAGCGGGACCGTCTCGGGAAGGTAGCCGACCCGGCGGCGGACCTCGATCGAGTCTTCGACGACGTCGAACCCGGCCACCGTGGCCACCCCTTGGGAGGGCGGCATGTAACCGGTCAGAATCCGCATCGTGGTCGTCTTCCCGGCGCCGTTCGGACCCAGGAATCCGAGGATCTCGCCCTGGCGCGCTTCGAAGGAAATATCCCGGATCGCCGGGTGTTGCCCGTAGTACTTGGTCAATCCATGCGCTTGTATCATGGCGGTCGTCCTGGCCGTGGCCGGGAGGCGGGCCCAGGCGAGAGAAGAGCACCCCCAGTTTGGCCGGTGCTCTTCATGAGGCTGCCTTCTAGGGCTTGCTCCGGGGTTCACTATAGAAAGGTATGCCGGTCAAGTCAATAGGTTCTAACCCAATCCTCATTTTCGCCGCCCCTCGCCTTGACACCCTATGTGCCGATCGGTACAATAGCTGGCTCCCGGAACGATGGGCTCCTAGCTGGAGGAGATACATCCCACCATGTACGCGATGGAAGGTCTGACCGCGTTCGAGACGCTTGGCATCAGCGCCGTGCTTGCGGTCGCAGTCCTCGGTCTGTTGTATGCGTTCTTGCTGCGCGTCCAGATCATGCGAGAGGACAAGGGCACGCCCAAGATGCAGGAGGTCTGGACGGCGATTCGGGTGGGGGCGGACGCCTATCTCCGGCGTCAACTGCGCAGCATCTTGCCTTTGATCGTCTTGCTCACCGTCGCTCTCTTCCTGTCGGTCTACATCGTCTCGCCTTCCCCGGAGGCCATCGAGCGATTCGCCGATCTCAACCGGCAACAGGTCCTGACCGTGGTCGGCATCGCCCGAGCCCTGGCCTTCGTCATGGGCGCCGTTTTCAGCCTGTTGGTGGGCCAATTGGGGATGCGCATGGCCGTCCAGGGGAACGTCCGGGTGGCGGCGGCCTCGCGCCGGTCCTTCGGCGACGCGCTGCGCATCGCCTACCGGGCCGGGACGATCACAGGCATGTTGACCGACGGCCTGGGCCTGTTGGGGGGCACCGTCATCTTTGTCTTCATGGGCAAAGCGGCCCCGGACGCCCTGCTCGGTTTCGCGTTCGGCGGGACTCTGCTGGCCCTTTTCATGCGCGTCGGGGGTGGCATCTTCACCAAGGCCGCCGACGTTGGGGCAGATCTGGTCGGCAAGGTCGAGGCAGGCATCCCCGAAGATGACCCGCGCAATCCGGCCGTCATCGCCGATCTGGTCGGCGACAATGTCGGCGATTGCGCCGGCATGGCCGCCGACATCTTCGAATCGTATGAAGTGACCATCGTCTCCGGCCTGATCCTCGGGCTGGCCCTGACGGCCTTCACCGGCCGTCTCGAGTGGATCATCTACCCGCTGCTCGTCCGGGGCATCGGGGTCCTTTCCTCCATCATCGGCACCTATCTCGTCCGCGGCGGACCAGGGAAATCCGGCAACGCTATGCAAGCGATCTTCACCGGTTTTCTGACCTCCGCCGCGATCTCGGTTGTGCTCTTCGGGGCGGTGGCCTTCTTCTATATGCGAGAGGTCCCCGGTGGCTGGTGGCGACCGTTCCTGGCCACCAGCGCGGGAGTCCTGCTGGCGATCCTGATCGATCGGATCACGGAGTACTTCACCGGGACCCACGGTGCCCCAGTCAAGGGGATAAAGAAGGCGGCCGACACCGGCCCGGCAACGTTGATCCTGGCCGGGACTTCGGTCGGGTTTGAGTCGTCGGTTTGGGGGATCGTGACGATCGCCGGGACGATCTTCGCCTCCATCCTTATCTTCGGCGGTGTCGACCCGGCTCACGACGTGGAGTACATCCTCTACGGAGTGGCCATGACCGGGATCGGCATGCTGACCCTGACCGGCAACAACGTGGCGATGGACTCCTACGGTCCGATATCCGACAACGCCAACGGGATCGGTCAGATGGCATGGCACGGCATGGACGATCCCGAGACGAATGCCGCCCGCCGCATCATGGCCGACCTCGACGCTGTGGGCAACACCACCAAGGCCATCACCAAGGGGGTTGCCATCGGCTCGGCGGTCATTGCGGCCGTCTCGCTGTTCGGAGGCTTCATGGTGGACGTCAGCCGGGCTCAAGCGAGCCTTGGCTATCCGCTCGCGGAGCAGATCCAATCCATCGGGATTCGAGTCGACATGCCTCAGGTGTTTGTCGGGATGCTGATCGGAGGAGCGCTGCCCTGGCTGTTCTCCTCGTTCGCCATCCAGGCAGTCGCGCGGGCCGCCGCGTTGATCGTGATGGAGGTCCGCCGGCAGTTCGGGCTGGGCGTCCTCGAAGGCAAGATCCCCCCCGACTATCAGCAGGCCGTATCGATCTCGACGACCGCAGCCCAAAAGGAGCTCGTCCCCCTGGCGCTGCTGGGCGTACTGACCCCGATCCTCGTCGGGTTGGTGTTGAAGGTCGAGGCGCTGGGCGGATTTCTGGCCGGCATTATCCTTTCCGGCCAGCTCCTGGCAGTCTACCTGAACAACGCCGGGGGCGCCTGGGATAATGCCAAGAAGCTCATCGAGGACGAGCCCCGCGATTCGGCACGAGGCACCGGCAAGGGATCGGAACGCCACCTTGCGGCCGTGGTCGGCGACACGGTGGGCGACCCGATGAAGGACACCGCCGGCCCGGCCCTCAACCCGATGATCAAGGTCGTCAACCTGGTCTCCGTGATCATCGCCCCGGTCGTCGTCGCGTATCGGGTCCTGGGGCCTACAGGGTGGTTGGCGGTGGCGGTGTTGGTGGCCGGCCTTGGTTGGGCGATTTGGAGAAGCAAGGGCGGCACTCCGGAAGTGAAACCCGCCTGAAGAAAGGATCCGTCGCCCACAGCAAGCGGCTGTCCTAGGTGACGGTTTGTGTGCTTCCGCCACCTGAGGCGTGAAGTACAATCGCGGGCCATGCTGTCCGAGGTCTCCGTTGCGCGGCGCGATATGGCGAACCGCCTGATTGGGGTCCTCGGAGTTGCCCTTGTCCTGGCATCGCGATTCGTCCTCCCTGTCCGGGGCCTTGACGTTGTCGGGCTGATTGCCGTCCGGGACACGTTCCTTTCGATCGTCCTGTGGGCCACTGTCCTGGCTGTGTCAACAGCTCTCGGCCTCAGGGTTCTCCTACTCTTCAGGCTCCCCGACCTTACTCGCCTCGAATCCCTTGTCATGGGATGCATGCTGGGCCTCGGCTGCCTGGGTCTAGGCGTGTTCGTCCTCGGCCTGATGGGATGGCTCACCTTGCCCGCCCTTGCGGGCCTGCTACTCGGTTCGTGCGCGATCGGCGACCCTCGGCTCTTCAGGCTCGCGTCGGGACTGGCAACCATCCGCGATAGCCTTCGATCGACCTGGAATGCCGCCGACGGGATCGGTCGTTCGGTCGCGGTCCTTTCGGGCCTCATCGGGATGCTTGCGTTCGTCCATGCCCTCTCCCCTCCGTGGGACTACGACGGCCTGATGTACCATCTGGTTGGCCCCCGCGACTTCCTCGCGGCCGGCCGGGTGTTCCCGGACCCGGACAACTGGTACGTCAACGGACCATCGACGCTGGAGATGGTCTTCTCCTTCGGCCTGGCATACGGCGACGACGTTTTCCCCAAGCTCATCCACTACTCGACGGGTGTCATCCTTGTCCTTGGAGCGTATGCCGCCGGCCGGCGATGGCTCGACGAGCGTGGGGCATGGCTCTCA
>Ga0214473_10006043_pt1 | contig 14487 bp, 14 predicted proteins | sample RVTome_7_FD_203509 | JGI IMG/M metagenome (GOLD analysis project Ga0214473, IMG submission 203509) | Soil microbial communities from uranium-contaminated site in the Upper Colorado River Basin, Wyoming, United States - RVT98D197 | ecosystem: Environmental > Terrestrial > Soil > Contaminated >... | reverse complement strand
CGCTGGAGGTGAAGCGCGGGAGCCGCTGGGACGAGCGCGATCTCAAGGGGCTGCGAGCCTTTCTGGCCGCGGAGCGACGGTGTCGGGGCGGAGTCCTCGCCTACATGGGAGACACCCTCGTCCCACTGGGCGAGCGCCTCTGGGCGGTGCCGGTCGGCACAGTGCTCAGCTGATCGCGCTGATAGCCATCACTAACGGCCTATCGGTCGCTCCTGGTTAACATAGTGCTGCTTATCCGACGTTCGCCCCTTCTTGACGGCCGCCGCCCTGGGCCGAGGGTACACCGAACCCCTTGATGTAGTCGGTCAAGTCGTAGACGCCCGGGACGAAGGCGCCGCCGCCGAGGTCGTCGTGGTGGCTCTCGTTCCAGGCGTAGGCGAACTTCCCGTCCGGGTTCTTGCTCTTGCCGTCGTCGGCGGCGTGGCACTGGCCACACACCTGCCGCTCGCCGTCGGCGGTCAGATACTTGGGGTTGATGATCTTCAGCTTGTTGCCGCCGCCGGCAGTGTGCTCCGACCCCGGGCCGTGGCAGGACTCGCAGCCGATGTTCTGGCTGGCCGTCTCGCTGTTGTTGGCCCACCCGTAGGTCTTGGTGTTGAACGTGGTCGCATCGAACGTGATCTCGAGGCCGACGACGTGACAACCCGCGCACGCTCGAGAGAACGTCCGGTCGCGCTTGCACCAGATGTCGTTCTTGTACGCCTCCAGCTTGGGAGCGCCCGAACCAGACTGCGTGACCTGCACGGGGAGGATCAGGTAGTCCTTGTCCTTGCCGGTGGTGTAGTCGGTCCAGCCGGCGGTCACGGGGACATCGGCCAGCTTGGCCAGGAAGCGCTGCTTGAAGGCGCCGAGGTTCGGCTGGTCGTCGATGCCGCCGTCGCCCTCGCCCCCGTAGGTGCCCGAGATCGGGATGTCGGTTCCACCGACCCCGCAGGACGTACCACCGAACTGCATCGAATAGTTGTCGGGGGTCGTGTTCTGGCAGAGGTAGATGGCCAGCATGCCATCGGCGTCGTTCGGGTCGAGGGCCTGGAAGGAGACCGTCACGGTGCCGTCGACCACCGGGAACAGGGCCTTGGAGGAGTCCAGCATGCGCGCCGTGCCGGGCGCCGGGGCGCCGGACGTCTCGCCCGTTATCGAACGCCCATGGGCTGCCTTGCCGTAGTCGGTGGTGATCAACGGGGTGACCGAGGTGTGGCAGCCGAGGCACACCGAGGCGCCCTGGTAGGTCGCCGTGTTGCTGGGCCGCGAGGCGATGGTGATGTCAGCGTCGGCGACGTTGCCGCCATCGTCCAGGTAGAAGGCGCTGCGGTTCTCGCCGGGCAAGTACGCGTCGCCGGCGGGCGGCGCGACCGACAAGAAGATCGAGCCCGCGGCAACGCCGGTCAGGAAGTAGGCACCCGTGGCATCGGTGGTGGACGGGGTCACGCCCGCCTGGCCCTGTACGGACACGGTCGCACCCTCGACCGGGTTGCCGGCCGCGTTGTGGATCGTCCCGCTGATATTGATCAGCCGGCAGCCGCTGTCACAGAAGGCGGTGCCCGGGGGGTCGCACTGCTCATCGCCAGCGACGACACCGTCGCCGCACACCGCCGCGGTGCACTGGCTCGTGTCCGCGGTGCCGCAGCAGGTCTTGCAGGCTCTGAACGCGTCCCTGCACTGCTTCCTCTCCGCCGCGTACGTCGAGTACGCGGCTCGCCTGCACGCCCTGCGCGCCGCCCCAGCGAGCGCGTCGCACCCCGACTTCGCCTCGTGCCACTTGTCCTTGTACCCGCCGACGCAGTCCCATCTCTGCGGTCTGCACGTGTTCTTGACGCACGCTCCGCGGGCGAAACGGCGCCGCCCCCGCGCTTGCCCGCACCCGTGTCCCGTCCTGTGCCACCCGCGTCAGCGTCACCAAGCCCTGCGCCATCATCGCCGCCAACACCTGGGTGAACAGCTCGTCGAGCGCCTGCTCATGTCCGACGCGGAAGTCGCTCAGGGTATGCTAGCTCACCGCCACACCCCCGCAGATCCACCGGTAGGCATCGTGCTCGGTGTACAGCCGGGCGATCTCCCGCGCCGAACCTACACCCTTGCTCGTCGCATACAGCCAGAGCGTGACGAGAATCGTGGTGTCGATGGCCGGCCGGCCTGGTTCCCCCTCGCGGGCGCGGATGGACTCCTGGAACGCGGCCAGATCCAGGTGCTCCACCATCGCCCACAGTGTGCGCGCCGGATGGTCGAGCGGCAGCGTCGCGTCGAGGTCGACCGGTCGCAACAGCAACTGTGCCCGATTCGCGCACAATAGGCGCGGCGCCGTGCGTGCGGGCGCCACCAGCTCCGGCCATGCTGCCTGTGGCCCCAGATCAAATAGCGCCGGGGAGTCCGACGGTCCGGCAGCTTCGGCACGCTCCACGTCCAGTAGTGGTTCCGACATCATCCCCTTCTCCACCACCCGCGGCACGCCGCGGTCCTGTCCTCCACTGACAGGGACCCGATTTGTTCACAAGCTCTCAGTCGAAACCGCCGCTCCACCGGAGCTGGTGATACTGCTCGATCCCGGTCTGCCACTGGGCCGGGTTCTGGGCAGGGGCAGGCAGCAATTTTCCCGTTGTTGTTGAAGAGGGGCAGACGGGGCTACACCTGGGACAACGCGTTCGCGGTGCACGTGGCCGGGCTCAGCAGTGCCACCTTCGCGGGCCACACCGACTGGCGGCTGCCTAAAACGTAAGAGGGTTTTTCCGTCATCCGGGCGCACGTCTCACGAGTAGTCCGGCTGCCGACGAGCAACGGAGGCCAACCATGCAACCGTAAAGTCGGTCCTCGAACTCGATGAAGAAGATCCTCTTGACAGCCCGTCTTCATGGGCGGCCAGCGGAGAACACGGCGGACACGCGGACGACGGCGAAGAGAAGTCAGCCGATGATGCGCATCGAGCCGCGATCAGGATCTGGCCGGGATGTAGACCCAGATCTTGGCGGCGGCGGGGAGCCCGAGGGTGATCGTGCGCTCGTCCGCCGCGGAGGCCGTGATCGTCCCCGCCCACGGCGCCACCTCAGTGATTCGGAGGCGCTGCCCAGGACGGACGTCGTTCTTCCAGAGGTGATCGAGGAGGTTCTTGTCGGCCTCGGCCTCCTCGGCGATCCGCTCCACTACCACGGTGGCGCCGTTCTTGGCCTCCGCCAGGGGGAACGCCTCGAGGCGGGGCGGGGCCGCCATCCCCGGGATGGGGTTGCCATGAGGGCAAGTGCTCGGCATTCCAAGCAGCTCGGCGAGCCGGCTCTCGACGCGCGGCGAGAGCGCGTGCTCGAGCCGATGGGCCTCCTCGTGGGCGTCGGTCCAGTTCAGGCCGAGCGTGTCCGTCAGCCACCGCTCGAGCAGACGGTGACGGCGGGCCATCACCTTGGCCACCTGGCGACCCTTCGGCGTTAGCGCCAGCTCCTTGCCGCGGCCGACGCGCACGTAGCCGCCCCGCGTGAGGCGCTGGACAGCCTCCGTCACCGCCGGGGCCGAGATCCCCATGTGCTTCGCAAGCCGAGCTCCGATCACCGGCCGCCCGCTGCCGCCCAGGTCGTAGATGGCGGCGAGATAGTCCTCGACGGATGCGGTGGCACTCACCCTCGATGTTAGGCTTGACATCCTAGGCGTCTTAGGTATACCTAATCTCTACGGGAGTATTTCACAGTGTGAAGTATAGCCCAGCGCCTCCGGCGGGACCAGGCGCGGGATCGGCGCGGCGGGCGCGAGAGGGCGAAAGGACCCACCATGCACACACGACGAGTGATCAACGAGGGAGGACAGCCGTCCTGGTGCTGGCCGTGCTCGGGGCCGGACGGACATCGTCGACCACCCCAACCGCGGCATGTTCGCCTTCTCCCAGGCGGACCCGAAGGTCGGTGTCGCTTGGGGTGCCGCAGGCAGAACCTTCCAGGACGTAGTGTCGCGCTCGGCTCGCGGGGACGTTGATGAAGGCGATCGAGATCTCCGCGCCACCCTCGCGCCCGCTCGCCGAGTGTGCGACGTGCGCGCTCAAGCTCCTCATCGGACTGGCGCTGGGAACTGATGAGGCAGCCAAGGCCCTCGTGGCGGTTGGCGGGCAACCGTGCAGTGCTGGATTACGCGAGGCCGTGGTTATTCAGAAACTCATCGCCTGCGCGCGCGCCAGCGCGTACGCATTGGGACACTTGGATGCGATTCTGGCGCGCGAGCTGGGAGTGGAGTGCAGTCGATACGAAGGGCGATCGCTATGCGAGCTTGCCGAGCTGTGGCCGGCCACACGGCATTCCCTTCGTGGTCGACAGCTCGCCGCGCTTCTCTGGGCGGTGGTACGCAACAACGGAGCGGCCTTCAGAAAGCTAGAGGCCTGCCTCGCGGAGGAGATCGAGGTGCTGGCGATTCGGTCGCTCGGGCGGGAACGCGAGCGACCGGCATCGCCTACGGTCAGTGGGCTCGATCGGTTTCCGCTGGTAGGTGATCATCATGTCATGGAGGCGAAATGAATCGGATGGGTTTGTTGGCAATACTGGTGCTCATCGCGTTTGGATTCTCGGGGGCGCCGGCCGAGGAAGTCAAGAAGATCCGGGACAACTCCTTCCCGCTCGAGGAGACGTACAATCAGGAGCCAGGGGTGATCCAACACATCCAGGCGTTCCAGTACTGGACAGACCATTCCTGGAATTACACGTTCACGGAGGAGTGGCCGGCTCCGCAGGAAACGCATCAATTGTCCGTTATTCCCGTGAATCACATGGACTCAGACGGCACCGATGCGTCCGTCGCAATGACAGAAGCCAGACCGATGGCGGACATGGGTTCTCCGGAAGGAAGCGAGGCATGAGGAAACTCAGGGGAATCTCCATGTGCCTGCCCTTGCTCGTCGCATCTTCTCTGTGGGCGGCGACACCGTGGGAGCATGGTGTCGAGCAGATAGAGGCCTATCTCAAGACGGGTCTGGCGGCGTACCACAACGGCGACTCGGAAGGGGCGGATCGGCACTTCTCCGACGCGTACTTCGTTGCCTACGAGGCGAGCGGGCTCGAGATCGCAGTGCGCCAGCTCATCTCCGCGAAGCGCAACTACGAACTCGAGAAGATGTTCCGCAACCTCCGGCTCCTGGTCCACGGCGAGGCCGAGCCGAGCGCGCTCGAAGCGCAGATCGAGAAGCTCAGGGCCGCTGTGGCGGAGGACGTGGAGACGTTGCGCTCCTACCGGAAGGAGGACTTCTTCGCGGCAGAGGAGGTGCCCAGGGTGGGGAATGCTGAGGGGCATGCGAATGGGCCCGCAGCGTGGGGTTTGGGAAACCTATTTGTCCAGTCGCTCCTCGTCATCCTCAGGGAGGGCTTCGAGGCCATCCTCCTCATCGGCGCCCTCATTGCGTACCTCCAGCGCGCGGGCAGGCGGCGAGAGATCGCCGTCATCTACCAGGCTGCCGCGATCGCCGTGGTTGCGAGCCTGCTCACCGCGTACCTCTTCCAGAAAGTCCTCTCCCTCTCGGCGGCAAGTCAGGAAGTGGTCGAGGGGTTCACCATGCTCCTCGCGTCAGCCGTCCTCTTCTACGTGAGCTACTGGCTCATCAGCAAGACGGAGAGCCGGCGGTGGTTGGGCTACGTTCGAGGAAAGGTGGAGAAGGCCACGGAGAGCGGAAGCATGACGGCCCTGGGCGCCGTCGCTTTCCTCGCCGTGTACCGAGAAGGCGCGGAGACGGTGCTCTTCTACCAGGCGCTGTTCGCTGGCCTGCCTGGCGCGTCGCGGAACATTTGGGGAGGTTTCGCGGCGGGTTGTGCCGTCCTCCTGCTGTTGTTTCTGGTCTTCCGGAAGGTGGTCGGCAAGCTGCCGGTAGCGCCGTTCTTCGCGGTCACCAGCGGCTTCCTCTATTACCTCGCCTTCGTCTTTGCCGGGAAAGGGGTCCATGAGCTCCAGGAAGGAGGGCTCGTCGGCGACACCCCCCTTTCCTTCGTACACCACGTGGAGTTCCTCGGGATCTTTCCTTCCCTGGAGGGGATCGTCCTGCAGATGCTCTTCGTCCTAGCCCTGGCCCTAGTGGCGGTTCGATGGCGTTGGACCAAGCGTACCGCCGTTGCCGCGTCTGCATCATAGTCGCGTCGTTTAGTGGAGAAGGAGTAGCTTATGAGAAAAGGAATGTTCGTTACCCTCGTCGCTCTCGTGCTGGTTGGCCTCGCCGCAAGAGATATTCAGGCATTCGTCGAGTATCCCATCGGCCTGCCGCAGGTCCGCTACGGAATGGAAATTGCCGCCGTGTACCTGCAGCCCATCAAGATGGATCCCCCGATGTCCAGTGAAAAGGAAGAGAAGGCGGACGTTCACCTCGAGGCGGACATCCACGCCAGCGGTCAGAACCCCAACGGCTTCGGCGAGGGCGAGTGGATCCCCTACCTCACCGTTACCTACAAGCTCACCAACCTCGACAGCGGCCAGACGGTGGAAGGCCACATGATGCCCATGGTCGCCTCCGACGGACCGCACTATGGCGACAACGTGATCATGTCGGGCATCGGACGCTACAAGGTGCAGTACACCATCGAGAACCCTACCAAGAACGGCTTCGGCAGACACACGGACAAGGCCACAGGTGTGCGACCATGGTTCACCACCTTCACCATGGAATGGGAGTTCAAGTTTCTCGGGCTCGGCAAGGGAAGCGGTTTTTGAACGCGAACTCGGGAGGACTTCGGCTGCGAACAGCCCACTTGCTTGGGGGAAGATCCCTCCGCGCAGGATGACGGTTGATCAGCACAGACTCTGCAGGAAGAGCGATGGGAAAGAACTACGTGGGAATGGTCGTCATCGCCGTCGTCCTCCTCGCCTGCCCAGGCATGCAGGTGATGGCGGAGGACAGCCAGGACGAAACCAGGAAGGAAATCGAGCTGCTGAAACGAAGAGTTCAGCAACTCGAGGAGGATCTGGGCACCCGGCAACAAGAGGAAGAGGAGGCAGCCAGAGCATCGCCCATCAAGGACCGGGTGGAGACGCTCGAGGAGGAGGTCGACCGGCTCGGTTACAGCCAGAGGATTGGGGCATCGGTGCTCAAGGCCCTCGAAGGAGTCGACGTCAATGGGGGCGCGACCTTCATCACGCAGGGCACTGTCGGCAACGATCGTGACGCCTTTTCGGATGGGAATAAGGCGGAGGTGAACTTCTCCGGTGACCTGTCCGTGACCGTCCCGGTCGGGCGGTACGGATTGGGCTTCGCCCGGGCCCTGGTGGGACAGGGGAAAGGCGTGGTGGACGTGCTCCCGCCTCTCTTCTCGGGGCCCAATGCCGACCTCGAGGTGGACGAAGACAGCGTGAAGCTCGTGGAGCTGTGGTACGAGGCCGCGTTCCCTTACCCGACTTTGCAGGACCGCCGATTGCGTTTCACGCTCGGCAAGATGGATCCCACGGGGTTCTTCGACCACAACAACGCCGCCAATGACGAGACCCAGCAGTTTCTGGCGGACATCTTCGTGAACAATCTCAGCATCGACTTTGGGGGAGACGAGAACGGCTACGGCCTGGGAAGCCGCCTCGCCTGGCGGTTCACGTCCATCTACAACAAGGCGCTCACCGTGGAGGGTCAGCTGGGGCTGTTTGAAGTCGGTGGTGACTTCTCCGACACCTTCGACGGCCCCTTCCTCATCGGCGAGCTCGATGTGAGCCGCCGCTATTACGGTCTCATGGGCAACTATCGATTCTACGCCTGGACCAATCAGGGGGATCACAGGAACTCCAAGCGCCTCGCGGACGATAAGGCGGACAACTGGGGAGGCGGGCTGAGCCTCGATCAGCAGATCTCGGGTGATTGGACGCTTTTCGGCCGGTACGGCTGGCAGGATCCCGACGTGGCCACCTTCGATCACACGGTGTCGGTGGGCGGCCAGCTGGTGGGCAACCTTTGGAGGCGCGGCGGAGACATCGTGGGTCTCGCGGCGGGGTACACGCACGCGAGCGAGAGCTACGGGCGCGTCTCGCAGCCTCTCGACGGGATCACCGTGTCGGGCGGGGAGACCTACCTCGAGGCCTACTACAGCTACTTCGTGGAAGGAGGACTGAAGGTCAGCCCGGGCATCCAGTACATACTCCGCCCTGGCGGCATCAGTAAGGCGAACGACGTGCTTCTCTACGCCCTGAGGCTGCAGCTCAACTTCTGAGAGGAGCAAAGGCGATCCCCTCAATGGAATCCTTCTTCGAGACCATCCGCTACTGCTTCACGCTCGTTGTGTTCGCCGCGCTCCCGGGAGCCCGCCGTACGGATGAGGGACAACCGTGCCTCACCCTGCCGATCTGGGTGGGAGGGATGGCGGTGGGTTGCGTGCTCGCGTTCATCTATGCGTGGCACGACGTACGCGGTCTCGCGGAGGGAATCGCCATGCTCGCCGCGACGCCGTTCCTGGGGGCCATGCTCTTCCCCGCCGCTGTGACGGGCTCGAAAATCGGGAAGATCGCCTGTCGTGCAGCCGCACTCCTGCTCATGGGCCAACGCACCGCGGCCCTTGCGTCCTTCGTCTTGTACAAGTCCCTGGATCGGGTGCATGTCCTCAACACCGAGTTTCTGCTCTTCCACGGCGGGATCGCGCTCGCCGTCGCACTTCTTGCGATCGCTGGCGTGACCCTTTCGCGGCTGGCCGCACGCATCACGCATGGGATCCGAGAACTCGCGGCCGGTGCAGTGATCGCGCTCCTCCTGGGGGAACACCTCTGCTGGGGCTACTACGCGCTCGCTCTCAACGGTTTGGTCGCGCTCCCCGAGAGTCTCTTTGCCCCGGTCGTGTACGTCATCAACCACATCCAGTATTTCGGCTACGCCCAGATGGCCCTGGCGGCAGTCTTCGGCGCGGGGTGCTTCCTGTTCCGGGAGAAGCCCGAAGCGGGACGCATGCGGCTCATGAACCCCGCCAGCCGGAGGAAGTACTTGTGGAGCATTCGCAGGCAGTGGAGATACGCGATCATATTTCTCTTTGCTGCCACCGTGGCTGCGGGTGTCAGCACTTACTACAAGGTCTACGCCAGCCGGCCGCCGCGACTGTCACCCGCTGAGCACCTGGAGGCGAAAGAGGGCAGACTCGTCATCCCTGTTCGTGACTTCGAGCCTGAGGAGTTCCACCGCTATGCCTACACCGACGGCGAGGGGCGCGTCATCCGGTTCCTCGTCCTGAAGGACGAGAGCGGCAAGATACGGACTGCGTACGACGCCTGCCTTTTCTGTGGAAGCAAGGGCTATCTCAAGCAAGGCAAGGATCTCGTGTGCTTGGCCTGCGGGGCGGCCATCTACGCACCCACGGTCGGCCGCGAGGGCGGATGCAACCCCATACCGCTGTCGCATTCGCTCGAAGAGGGCGTGCTCGTCATCACCGTCGAGGCCCTGGTGAAGGGGGATGGAGCACGGTTCTTCTCGGGCGGTGGCGAGACGCGCTCGTGATCGCGCGCCTCCTCCGGGCCTCCGTTTGGAACGACCGGCGGCGCAAGGTCTTCGCCATCCTCAACATCTCCCTTGGAGCGGCCCTCGCGACGGCGCTCCTCAACCTCACCCTCGATGTTGGGGACAAGATGAACCGGGAGATGCGAGGCTTCGGGGCGAATCTCGTCCTCGTTCCGCGCTCCGATGAGCTGCCCCTGGAGATGGGCGGCGTCGACTTCAATCCCCTGGCACATCGCGGCGGGATACCGCTGGAGAGCCTTCCGCAGCTCAAGGAGATCTTTTGGCGTCACAACATCGTCTCGTTCGCCCCGCTCCTCGAAGAACGGGTGAGGGCGAAGGCGCTCGACGTTACGATCGTGGGGACCTGGTTTGAGAGGCGCTACCCCGTCATGGGTGACGAGGAATTCCGCACGGGACTCGCACGCGTTCAGCCCTGGTGGCAGGTGTCGGGCAGATGGCCCCAAGACACAGAGGACCGGCCGGAAGCTCTGGTGGGAACGGAGGTGGCGCGCAAGCTCGGCGTCGGCCCTGGTGATCTGCTGCCGGTGATGCGAGATGGAGTAGATGCCACCCTCGCAGTGAGCGGCGTGGTTCGAACGGGTGCCGCGGAAGACGATCGCATCTTCGTCCCCCTCGAGGTGGCGCAGCGGTTCGCCCGCCGCGACGGGCTGGTGGACCGGGTACTGGTGAGCGCCCTCACCAGGCCCGACAACGAGCTCGCCCGCAAAGCGCGCTACACCCGCGAGGCACTGAGCGCCCGCGATTTCGACGTTTGGTACTGCTCGCCCTACGTCGATTCGGTGGCCTACCAGATCGAGGAGGTCATCCCCGGTGTCAAAGCAAAGCCCATACGCCAGATCACCGAATCCGAGGGGGCGGTCATTCACAAGATCCAGTTCCTCATGGCGATCGTCACCGTGGCTGCGCTTTTGTGCTGCGGCCTCGGTGTCTTCAGCCTGATGAGCGGCATGATCATGGACAGAAGGAGGGAGATAGGGCTGACCAAGGCTCTCGGTGCCTCGGATAGGCTGGTGATGCTCATGTTTTTCGGTGAGATCTCGGTTGCAGGCCTCATCGGGAGCCTCGTGGGCTTCTGCCTCGGCATCGCCATCTGCGAGGTCATGAGCCGACAGCTCTTCGGTGCCTGGGCTGCGGTGAAGCTTGGGGTGATCCCCGCAGTGGTGCTCCTTTCCATTCTGGTGAGCCTGGCCGGGAGTCTGCTCCCCGCACGCCTCATCACGAAGGTGGAGCCGTCGCTCATCCTTAACGGTGAATGAGAATGAAGGCGCAAACCATGAGAAGCCGCCACTCCTATTTCTGGACGCTTCTGCTCCAGTCACTGGTGGAGCGCAGGAGCCGTGTGTTCGTCTCCCTTCTCACGGTCGCCCTGGGGACCTCGGTCATCGGCGCCTTCATTCTCCTCAACGCCGATGTCGAAACCAAGATGAGCAGGGAACTCAGGGCATACGGAGCCAATTTCGTCGTGAAGCCCGGAGTCGAAGGCGGCGTTCTCCACGACGACGCCCTGAGCACCTTGCGCGAGCTGATGAGCTCGGAGAAACTCGTGGGAGTCCAGCCGTTCCTTTATGACATCCTGACGTTGAAGCGCGATCGTATTGCAGTGGCCGGGATCGATTTCGGCAGCATCCAACAAACCAACCCGTACTGGCAGCTCGTCGGAGGGGTACCTCCACCGACCGGTGCCTCGTCAGCCTGCCTCTTGGGTCGAGAGGCAGCAGGGAGGCTCGCCATCGATGTTGGGGCGGAAGTGGAACTGAGAAAGGGAGGCGCGACGTACCGCTGCACCGTGGCGGCGCTCGTGGAGACGGGCGGCGCCGAGGACAACCAGGTGTTCATGCCGATCGAAAAGGCCCGAACCCTCTTCGGTCGCCCCGGTGAGATCGACCTCGTACTCGCCAGCATTATTGCCGATCAGCAGGAAGCGGAGGCATTCGCCGGCGCGCTGGAGCAGCGGGTCCCAGGAAGCCGAGCTCAACCCATCCGTAAGCTCTCCCGCTCAGAAGGAATGATCCTGCAGAGCATTCGTTCGCTCATGTACATGGTGGTCCTGCTCGTCACCATCGCCGCCTTCGTCTCCCTCCTCGTTTCGCTCATTGCCACGGTATCGGAGCGCAGAAAGGAGATGGCCCTCATGAAGGCGCTGGGCGCGACGGATCGAGGCGTGAGCGTTCACTTTCTCGCCGAGATCGCCGTTACGGGCATCGTCGGAGGGCACGCCGGCCTTGCGATCGGCTTCGGCATGGCAGAGCTGATGGAGCGGAGCATGTTCGGGACCGCGGTCACGTTTCACTGGTGGCTCGTGCCCCTCATGCTGGCCGTCGCGCTGGGCATCAGCATCGCAGGCGCGGCGATCCCGTTGAAGACGGTCGCCGCTGTTCAGCCGGCGGTCATTTTGAAGGGGGGATGAGGGAGCGGTCGCAGGGGAAACTAAAGTTCTCCTCACAGCCGAGGAATGCCTTATGACGATGATAGCGATGGACAACGTGGTGAAGCGGTACGGCCAGGTCAAGGCGCTCGACGGAGTCGATCTCCACATCGAGCCCGGGGAATGGGTCTCCATCATGGGACCGTCGGGCTCGGGGAAGACCACTCTGCTCAACATGCTCGGCTGTCTCGACGTGCCCACATCAGGGAAGGTCGCCATCGATGGACGCGATGTGACCCAACTCGGCAAGGAAGGTCTCGCGGCCCTGCGTCGCGAGAGGATCGGGTTCATCTTTCAGCAGTTCCATCTCCTGCCCTATCTTTCCGCCCTGGAAAACGTCATGCTCGCGCAATACTTCCACAGCATGGCCGATGCGCGTGAAGCCACCGAGGCCCTCGAGGCGGTAGGCATGGGCGAGCGGATCCATCACAAGCCGTCGCAGCTATCGGGTGGCGAGCAGCAGCGGGTGTGCATCGCGCGGGCGCTCATCAACCATCCTTCGATTCTCCTGGCCGATGAGCCCACGGGAAACCTCGACAGGGAGAACGAGGAGATCGTGCTCGAGCTCATCCGCCAGTGCCATGAGCAGGGACAGACGATCGTCCTCGTCACCCACAACCCGGAAATCGCGAGCTTAGCCGGCGCGGTGAAAGTCCTCAGCTACGGGCGCCTGGAGGGAAGGAGCGGGTCTCGTCGCGGCGCTACAGCCGGGGGCCTGGCCATGCCGTCGCCGCGTGTTCGCGCGACACAATGCAGAGCGGACCGATGAGTCTTTCGCGGACGTTTTCGATGCAGGGTTGGAACCTCCCCCTCGTTCTGGTCGGTGCCCTCACTATGCTCCTCACGGGATGCGCCGTGAGGCGAATCGGACACGCTCTTTCACCTGGTATCACGCCCGAGGAAGTCCGGCTCCTTCATCCCATCGGCCGCTACATCTACCAACACAAGGAACTGTCGGCCGAGCAGATTCAGTGGATACGAACCCGTTTCGGAGAGCGCTACCTCTCTCCCGGCGGGGAGGTCGAGCATATCGATGTCCAGCCGGATCGTAACCGGGGGCCCCATTCCCGGGCCTATGTGTTTAAGGTGCGAGGGGAATCGAGCCACGGAAGATTCGCCATCCTGGTGTGCCAGAGCGGGGGAAAGATCAACGAGCTGTATCTTCTGGAGGGGATGACAGCCGAAGGTGTGGCCCTCGACCCTTCCTTTTTGGAGCAGTTCGCGGGGATGAAAGTTGTCGATGCTTCAGGGCTCGACCGGCTCCAGCCGCTTCTGGGGCGAGACGATCTTTCCCGGGAGGTGGCCGAAGCCATTCGCCGCGTTCTCATCCTGGGTGCCGCCCTCCGGCTGTAGCGTCGTGACGGGACTCACTCACCCCTTCCAACGGTGCTCGGCGAGATACCGCAGTTGTGTCGCGGAACATTCTGAAGAACGGCGACGCAGTTGCGACAATACTGGAATCACAGGAGTGTGCGCGATTGCCCGCTTGCGCGTGCCGGTTTGTCGCGGCTAGGTCTGCGGTCGTCATGACCGAGAAGCCGCGCTGCGTCTACGATCATCGGATCAAGGAGGCCATCGTCCGAAGCCGAAACCCAGGCTTGTTCCCGGAGTTGCGGATCCCACCGTCCACCGCGCGATCGTGGATCGAACGGGGCCTTGGGAAGGTGGTCTCGCTGGAGACAGCGTGCGAGGACGAAGCCGTCCTGCGTGAGCGGATCGCCACACTCGAACGCCGCGTGGTGAAGCTGACCGCAATCCTCCGCCTCACGCTGACACTGCTCCGGGTCTCCGGCTTTGGGCTCGACCGTCAGCGCATGCGCGACGAAACCACCAAGCTCAGCGTGCTTTGCGCCGTGGAGCGAACCCAACGAGTCATGCCGTTGGCTGCAACGCTCAAGATGCTGCGGGTCTCGGCCTCCCACTATCATGTGTGAGCGCGCGCGCAACGAGGTTGTGAACTGGCCGAACAGTCAAGCTGTCCGCGCTCCAGCCCGCAGCGGCTAACGCCAGATGGGGTCAGGGTGATCAAGGAACTCGTGACCACCTCGGACTGTCGGCACATGTCGATTCGCTGGTTGCTGATAGCCATCACTAACGGCCTATCGGTCGCTCCTGGTTAACATAGGGCTGCTTATCGGACTTTCGCCCCTTCTTGGCGCCGCCCGGCACGTTCGACCCGGGCACCCGCGTCGGATGGCGCACGCGAGAACTCGATCACGCCTGGACCTTCGTCGACAGGACGGGCGCGACGGGGATGCGAAGCATCGTCGTCCGACGACTCGACACGCGCAGTTTGCACGTGACCGCACGCGCGCAGAGGCCGCTCGACATCGCGCCCGGCGCGTCGTCACTTCGGGTCGTTATGGATTTCCCCGGAGCCGCGTGCGCGCTTCTCGCGTTCCCGTCCGATCACTGCACGAGCCGGGCCGCCGACCGTTTCATGTGTCGTTGACCGCCCACGCCGGCGTGACGGACGGCTGTCAGCTGCGCACGTGTCGCCTGGACCAGTTCTCGACCGTGAGATCCTTGAAGGGGGTGAAGTCCTTGGTGTTCACAGTCACGAGCACAAGGCCGTTCGCGTGAGCAATCGCTGCGATTTGACCATCGACGTACGGCGCAGATTTGCCGACACCTTCGAGGCGTG
>Ga0214473_10006042_pt1 | contig 14490 bp, 9 predicted proteins | sample RVTome_7_FD_203509 | JGI IMG/M metagenome (GOLD analysis project Ga0214473, IMG submission 203509) | Soil microbial communities from uranium-contaminated site in the Upper Colorado River Basin, Wyoming, United States - RVT98D197 | ecosystem: Environmental > Terrestrial > Soil > Contaminated >... | reverse complement strand
CCGTCTGCCCGGTGAAGATCGATATCCACCGCCAGATCGTGCTCTGGCGGAACGAGGTGGTTGAAGCGGGCCATCTCGGCCGGGCCAAGTCGGCGGCGCTCAAGACGGCCACACTCGGGATGAAGCGGACGCGGCTCTTCCGGATGGGAGGGTGGACTGGGCGCAAGCTTCTGCGGGTCCTGCCGCCGTTTATTTTCAATAACCGTCTGACGATCTGGGGGAGGTCGCGCGACCTGCCGAAAATGCCCGCCAAGAGCTTCAGGGCGGAGTACCGGGCGCATTCCAAGAGTAAGACGAACCTATCAGAATCAGGTCTGAACGGAGAGGGCCGAGCATGACGGACAGCCGCCGATTAATCCTAGACCGCCTCAGGAAGCATGCTATCGCCGGAGACACCTCGTACCCCGCCTATTCGCATCCCCATACCGGGATCAGCGACCTCCGGCGGTCGTTCCAGTCGGTCATCGAAGCGGTGGGCGGAGAATGTCGCTTTGTCGTGGACCCGGAAGCCGCGCGGAAGGTAGTCTCCGGCTCCGAGATATTTGCTGCGGCGAAAACGATCTGTTCACAGGTCAAGGAGGTCGCAGAGGGCAACTTCGACGCCGAAGCGAAAGCCGATGCCCATCAGTGCGCGGACGTCGACCTGACCATCGTTCGGGGCGAACTCGGAGTCGCCGAGAACGGGGCTGTCTGGGTCAACGCCGACGCGCTCCGCCACAGGGCCCTCCTTTTCCTGTCGGGGAACCTCATCCTGGTCATCGAGGGCAGGGACATCGTGCCGGATATGGAAAGCGCCTATGCCCGGATTGATTTCTCCCGCCTGCGGAGCGGCTACTTAATCTCCGGGCCGTCTAAGACCGCGGACATCGAGCAGTGCCTGGTCATCGGCGCCCACGGCGCCAAGTCGGTTCTCGTCCTGGTCGTGGGTTAGCGTCCTCATTAGAAATTCTCTAAGAGTCCTAGGATCTGGCCGAGCTTGGCCGGAAAGTCTGATAGCCGCCGAGACTTCGGCCGAATATTTTTCCTAATGGTGGGCTGGGATCATCGAGGCCAAAACCGTCTCCGGCCGGCGGAGCGGAAAACCAAATTCCTATGATACCTCCTCGTTTAAGGAGGGTCTTTGAAATCAAAACTCCGGACCGAATGAAAGTCAAGCCCTTGCGATCTTTTTACTTTACAAAAATATTTGCATTATTATATATTTATAGCAAAGGGTATTGCAGAATATGGGAAATAATCTCGCTGAACGGCTTAAAAATATAAGATTATCAAAAAGCGAAAAGCGGATAGTGAATCAATTAACTCGAAATCTCTACAAGACCGCTTTCCTGGCCGGGCCTGAATTGGCAGAACTATGTGAAGTGGCGCCTTCATCCATTACCCGATTGGCCCAGAAGCTTGGCTATTCTGGATTCCCGGAGCTGAAAAAGGAACTGGAGCATTTGTATCGCAAGACCGCTACGCCTTATGAAATGTTTGAGAGTTTCCTTTCTCATGTTAATAAGGATTCGGTTCCACAAGTATCAATTGCTCAAGATATCCAGAATCTGGTAAATATGCAAAAATGTCTGAATATAGATGTCCTCAATACTATCGTATCAAGGTTAAATCGTGCCAGAATTATATATCTGGCTGCGATAGGTTCCAGTGAGATATGTGTTGAATTGTTGGATTCCTTTCTATCAGCTTTGCAAAAACAAAGTGTGAAGCTAATAGGCTATGGCATCTCAAAGAAGATCGAACTTGTTGATATAATCCCTTCGGATGTTATGGTTGCTTTCAGCTTCCAGAGGATTTTGAAGGAAGTTCGTGACACTGCAATTTATGCAAAAGCGAAGAGAGCAACAACAATAGCTATTACAGACAGCGAGTTTAGCCCTCTTGCCATGGTTTGTGATCTGACGCTTGTTGTTCCTGTAATAGGAACGACATTTGGTTTATCACATGCCGCATCCGTTGCTATGGTCAATCTGATTGCAAATTGCCTCGCGGCTCTAAATCCGGATAAAAATCTGAAAATATTAGAGAAAACAAAGGAACAGTGGAATAAATTACCGATATTTGCGTTACCTATTGAGAAGGGGGATTCACATGTTTAGATATTTTTATTCCGTTTTATTTCTATTAGGCTCCGTGTTAATAAACAAGATCGTTTTCGGACAGGATTTAAATACATACAAGAATATTGACATAGGAGTTGAGATTCGCAAACCCGATGCCTGGAGATTTGAGGAACAATCTGGTACGCCATTTACACTTTTCATAATACCTCCGTTGACACAAGGTGCTACCCAGCAGAATATTTTTGTCGTTTTACTGGTAGCGAGCGTCCCGGATACGACTACGGCAGATGGAGTTCCTGCACAAAGGGAAGAACTATGGAAGGGCGTTCTGCATGATGCTTTCAGAAAGATAGCGCAAAGTGTTACAACAATTTCCAATGAACCAGGGCAATGTCTATTCTTCCAATCGGATCAAGGCGAAAAATCTGTAAAATGGGAAGAATATTACCTCGTTAAAAATAACACATTATTTTTGCTTCAATTCATGGCTCCCCTCAACCTATTCGAGAACTATAGAAAGGACTTTAGTTTTATCTTTAACAGCTTTAAATTGTTAAATGACTTCAAGAAAGCGGAAATCACGGCTGCCGTATCACAAGAAGAGGTCCTTCTTGATTCTTCCAGTCACAGAGTAGTTTTTGTTTGTAATGTTGTTTCTTCATCGGGAGATTATTTGTTTCTGTCTGCTATCCCCATCGCGGCGAAATTAAATAATGGAAAACCTGTGGTGATTGCTACAGGTGGCAGACTTTCCGAGTCTGCTACGCATTTCTTGAAGCGATATTCGCCAGGAAAAGCCTACTTGCTTGGCTCAAAAGATCAAGGCATTAAGGGTGAGTATATTGAACAGCCAGGCCTGCTTTGGAAGACTGCACAAACTGTGATTGTCTCAGCCAAAGAGCGAACGTCAGCTGTAATCGCTGCACCTTTGGCCGTAAGATTGGAGGGCCCATTGCTATTTGATGATGACAAACTCGCAAGCGAGCTTAAAAGATTGAAGCCAAAGAAAATTGTCGTTGTGGGCAACATCAATCGTGATTTGGCTGAGTTCGCACCCAAGGTAACTACTCTCAAAGATGCAATTGCGGTCGCTACTTTATTCAGCAGTTTTAAGTATGTAGCAGTTACGAATACCCATCTTGATGAAGTCAATCCTGACAGGTCGTATTTATTAGCTCCAATTCTTGCGGCCCATCACAATGGTATTGTATATCCTATCTGTAAAAAAATCCGGTTTAACTTTGGAGTCCTGACAGAGAACCTTGAAGAACAAGGCAAAAAATTCGTTCAAGGCAAATTTCTGATAGGGTCATCTGAGGTAAAAGTGAAAGTTCCTATTCGAGAAGATGTGGCAGGATTGCCCAGCCTTTTTGATGATCCCTATCTTGACATCGGAGATGGAAACGGATTATCCCTCACTAGAATTGGTGATGTCAAAGTAATCAACGGAACTGAATATGCCTTTTCAATGCGGATGATAGGTGCTCTGGGCATAACAAAATTCCGGGAGTATGAAAAGGAAAACCGAGTTTACTTGTTGACACCTTACGCTGCTGGCATACAAAAAGAATTATTATCTTTTTATTCTAAAACATCCATGCCCAAGTTCGTAGCCATTGTAGGCACGCCGGCTTCCATACCTTTTAGCTATCAGCGCGACCCCGTGTATTTTAATAGCTTAATGCAGGAGCAGGAACTTGCCACTGACAACGCTTATGCAAATGTTGATAGTGATGATTATCTTGAACTTTCTGTGGGCCGAATTGCAGTTCCCGATATTTGTCTTGGATCAATCAACGTTGCGGGAATAATCACATATGATGAAATGCTTGGTGATTGGCAGAAGAAAGCTTTGCTGCTATACCCGACATCCGTCAAGTTGGAAGAAATATCTCATAAGCCACTGGTCTTTTCCAGCTTTGAATCGCTTTTAAGAAATATAGAATACGAGATGAAATATGCTGGCTTTAAAGTCACAGGGCAGTATAGAGAGGAGGCAACCCTGGATGCTGTTTATCCGCATCTGCAGGGACAGGCTATTATCGTTTATGCACAACATTCCGATGCTCAACAATGGGGCTTCTATGCAAGTGATGGTATCAAGTATCTTGTATCGCGCTGGAATAATAGCTTAAATAAGCTGCCATCGGATATCAAGGTATTGCCTTATTTCAATGCTCCAACATTGATAATTGGGCTGGGATGTGATTCAGGAGGGCTCGATACGGGATTAGAACCAGAGAAGACATTTCTTTATGGCTGCTTTGAGAAGGGCGCCATTGGATATATAGGCAACACTCGTGCTGGTTTTCCAGATACAGAGGAACACGCAGTAAAGAATATGATCAATGATATAATCTATCAGGGTGCATCTGTCGGCGAAGCCTTCAAAAATGGAAAGAATTATTTGCAATATTTATTCAAAAATCGTAAACCATATCAAGTTTCAGTGTTCAAAGACTATAGCCTTGCTTATGAAAGAGAGTTCTATCAGCTGGTTTACTACGGCGATCCAGCGCTGAGGATCAAAGCACCGAGGGTATCTGCCGCTTTAAAGGTTAGAGAAGAAAGGAAAATTGAGAACGAATGGCAGGTCAGTCGACTCACTATACAGCCTTCTAAAGAGATATGGAAATATGAAGTAATGAACATGAAAGAAGTAGGCAGAGGCCCAATGGAATTTCTCAAAGTCATTAGCGCCCCAGGGTTATCTTATTCCAGCACTAATTGGGGAAGCCCTGAAGCAACAGCGAATCCCCCGCGTGTTCTGCCAAGTGTATTCGTGAAATACGAACTTCCAAAAAATTATAGTGACCTAAATGTATCTCTTGAAGAAGGGCCAGGATGGTGTTATCAGGGGTATAATATTGAGACGCTAGAAAATGGGAAGATTTACCTTCTGTCTAATATTGCGTTTATCAAATATTCGCCGAATGATGGAAAGTATGAAACTGCAGATAAGGTTGAACTTAAACTAGCCTGGCGGTGAATCCGTATAACATACTATATTGTCAAAGGTGAATCATACGGGATATTTTCGCAAAAAGATCGCTGTCCTTGTTTTTGTGGCCATGTCCGTTCTTGTGGCTTCAGCCGCGTTTGGCTTTTTCCTGAACCGTGTATATTTTTTAGGGTCGATAGTCACCTTGCCTCTTGGATGCCTTCTCATCAAAACCTTCCAGGAATCGCGGGAATATAAGCGGCTCGCGTCTCTAAGGAAGAAATGGGGCATTTATGATATTCACGAAACAGACTCATCCGAAATCAGAAAGTATTACAGGAAATTAGAGGCAATTCGAGATTCAAAATATAATGTCGACGACCGGACATGGAACGATCTGGACATGGATGTTATTTATGGACGGTTGAATCAAACCTTGACCATACCGGGTGAGCAAGTTCTTTATGCCTTGCTCCGGCAGCCTCTCTTTTCCCAGAAGCCGCTTGAAGAACGGAGCCGCATTATCGGCCGCGTTCTTCAAGATCAGACCATGTGGGAGCGGATTCAAGTCATTTTATCAAAGTTGGGTAAAGACGGAGGAAGATATTTCGTTGACTTGTTATGGGATGCGCGCCCTGCCCCCGCTAAGTCGACTTTTCTTTATTACTGGATTCTGCTCTTTGTTCCTTTTTTTGTTTTGTTGGGCCTGCTGGGCAACAGCCTGGGCTGGATCGGACTTATTGCCCTATCGTTGGGCAACATGGTGATTCACTACAGGACCAAACGAAAATTTTCCGAGGATCTTCCTTCCATCCGCTATTTAGGAAGGATGGTCAAGTGCGCCTCTCGTCTCAGCAGCCTCCGGGATCCAGTCCTGGAACCGTATCGGATACGATTGAAGCTGGCCCTGGATAAAGTTTCCCGAATCACCCCGAAAGCAGCCTTATTGAGTCTCGGTGAGAGTAATGCTCTGTATGAATACCTCAATATCCTTTTTTTGATCGAGGTCCGAGCCTTTCATTCGTTTTTGAGGCTCATGGCAAGATACGAGAGCCAACTTCGAGACCTCTTTGAAACAATCGGCTTCCTGGACGCTATGGTTGCCGCTGCCTCTTATAGGTACGGATTGAAAGCATGCATTGAGCCGGCGCTTACGGATTCGTGCCCCTTCCTCGATATCGAAGATGTCGTCCATCCCTTGTTGGAGAAGCCCGTGCCGAATTCGATTTCCTTAAGAAAGGGAGGGGTGCTGATCACCGGATCCAACATGTCAGGGAAAACGATTTTCCTGAAGGCCCTTGGCGTCAATATGATTCTCGCCCAGACCCTTCATTTTTGCCAGGCGAAAAAATTTAGCGCGTCCTTCTTCAATACCGTAACGCTTATCGGCCGAAAGGACAACATTATCGAAGGCAAAAGCTATTATCTGGATGAAATTCTAGCCCTGTTGCGGATTCTTCAAGCCTCTCGTCAAGAAATTGCCTGTCTTTGCCTCGTAGATGAAGTTTTTCGAGGGACCAACTCGCTCGAAAGGATTTCTGCTTCAACGGAAGTCCTTGTCTACTTGGCTAAACAAAACGGCCTGGTATTAGCCACGACGCACGATCTTGAGCTCACCCAACTTATAACCGATTTCTACATCAATTATCATTTCCAGGAAGAGATCGGTGAACATGGGATCCTTTTCAATTATCAATTATACGAAGGCCCAGCCGAGACCCGGAATGCAATCAAGTTGTTGCGCCACGTCGGCTATCCTGAGGAGATAACCGAAGCCGCCGAACGAAGAATCCGAGAGAAAAAATAGAGAATATTTTTTAAGTCTTCTTTCCAGCTCAGGCGTTCCCTAAAATAGAGAGAGAATCTTGACCGCCGCGCCCGCTGCGACGGCCAGGATGGCCAGGATCATTATGAAATTCCGGGCGATGTCCTTGAAGTTCCGCAGGCGGGGGGCTTGGTTTCTAAGATAGCACCTTTTGTTCTGGAGGATGAAAAAGTAAGTATATGTGACCGGCACCATCAGCAGGTTAAAGGACGAAGTGATGACCGGTAGCCAGAAAGGCATCGTGTAAAATGCGTCGAGGATGCCGATATTGGCCAGCATCGTGCTGGCTTTGTACTTCCAGCCGTGCAGCTCGAAATTGAACATCTCGCTGAGGACGAAATCGCAGATGAGCACCTCGATGACGAGTGTCGTAAAGCACATGCTCAGAACGCCGGGCGAAAATACGATCCAGCCGACGGTCAAGCCGACCAGAGGTTGAAGGGCGTGGACGGCGTCCACCGCACCGTGGACCTTGATCCCTTGGGAATACAGGGTGTTGGCACAAGCCATCGTGACGAAACCTGTGGCCAGGATAAACGGGAGGAACATCGAAACGCCCAGGTCGAAATTCTTGAGGCGGCGGTGCTCCTTGCCCCAGCCACGTGCCGGGAGAGTATAAGGATGAAGCTTCGGTTTTTCGTAGACAAGCCTCCCTCACTGCCCATCGCTTATCAGGAGGTTCTAATGGACGCAGAGACTTCGGCCGAATATTTTTCCTAACGGTGGGATGGGATCATCGAAGCCAAAATCCGTCTGCGGCTGGCGGAGTGGAAAACCAAATTCCTTCTATTACGATTTTGATCCTCCAAGCATTACTGTGGTCCTCTGGCACGCTCCTAGTATTGCGATAGCTTCTCATCTAGGATTGAGGTGACGCACGAACCTATTTTTTCTTGTCCGAGCGTCCACAGAGCCATTCCTCAGCTTGGCTGCTGAGCCGAACTCCCAGGCCGCGCGCAACTATTTTCAGAACCTGTTGGGCCCTGCCCGATTCGCCCGATTCTAGGGCTCTGGTTAACTCATGTTCTATATACAAAGGGGACGAGAAACGAAACTTATTCTTTTTATATGCCCGCTGCCAGTAGGCAGTGACAAACGGAACGAGGATTCTGTAGTAGGTTGCCCTGGATAAGGTTATAAAATGCTTATGGTAGGCTAAGAGAAGATCTATATGAATCCTGCAAGCTACTGCAAGTGGGCAATCGGGTTGCATTGAGGCTCCGACATAACCAGCCAAACGGAGCCATCCATACTTTTCTTCATCTAAGGTCTTGCTAACCTCCATCAATTCTCGAAACGAAACGTTAGTTATGAATGCGTTTTCCAGGATGGTCGCCGCGCGATTCCAAAGATCGGTATGAGACGCATTTTGCGCAAGTCTCCTGAACCCTGAAATTGCCTCTTGCGCAAGTTGCCTTGCGTTCTCTTCGGATATCGAGCGTTCGCTCGCAATCTTACATACAATTGGCAGAGTCCCAAATATAACTGACTTGGTCTCTGCTTCGTCCCAATCGACACTTGGCTTGGGACCCAGAACTGACTCATAGTCGAATCCTGCTGTTGTGGATTCCCCTCCACGTGATCGTTCTTTGATTGCGGCGGCCGTTATAGCTGATGATTCAACTGCCAACGCTTGTGCATCTGCCAACTGGTTGCGCAATATCAGCAAAGGAACCATGTGCAGGCTGAGCACGTCAACTCCCATCGCGTACTTGGACTTGCGAGCCGCCTCCATGCCCGCAAATGCCCAATATTCGACACGTTCTTCTTTCCCGATGGCCTCGGCAAACTGGGTAAGCTGAACGAAGACTGCACACTTTCTTTCGTCATTGTACAGACCTGAGCAACCTTGTTCATCATATCTGAGGAACATTCCTCGTGAGGGAGTTGCGTAGGGTTCTTCAGTATTAGTCCTGACGGGCGGATGCCCCCAGCTGGCGATGCTGGTGAAGTAACCTGAGATATGCGATAAGACTGTAAACACAGCCCGCCACTCCAGGCTAAGTGTCTCTTCGTCTAAAAGCTGTGCTACTGCCGCATCTAGCGATTCATATGCGGCAGTTAGGTTACCGGAAAGACCACTTAATATGCATTGCTCGCCCAGAACCTTGGCCAACTCGGCACGCGGAATGTCCTCGTGTGCCAAACCGATATTGATGGCTTTCTGAAGAAGTTCCATAGCCTTCTCATTATCATCTGAAGCAACACTTTCGTGTACATATGCTTGCATGTGAAGCAAGGGAAAGGCGGCTGATGGCTCCTCGAGTGCTTTAGAGAACCATCCCAATGCCTCACCCGCACTTTTTTTGCCCAAATGCTGTCGTGCTATGCAATCCTCAATCAAGAACCTGCTTCGCGGGTCTTTGGCGACCTGAAGTGCTTCAATGCCAAGCGTGAGTGATGATTCAAACGAGTCTTCGTATTCTGCCAATATTATTACTTGAGAACGTATAGAAGCCGCCCATAGGAGTTCCAGACCCAGTTTCAGTGCCCTGGAAGCGAGGCTCGCCAGGATGGAGCGAACATCGGGCCAGGCTTGAGAAGCTCGATCTTTCTTCGCTTCTTGAAGCCATATTTCGGTTGTGATTGAAATGCAGCCGATCTCTGCCGATTCTGAAGTACAAGCCCGTTCAAGGAGCCAGGGAGGCATTTTAGAAGCGGTGTCAAGCCATTGATGGATTTGATTTGCATTAGATATGTGCCATGCTGCAAACCAGATCAAGGATTCCATGTGGAGTTGGTCTATTAGCTTGTGCAGTTCGGTGTGTCTCTCCAAAATGGGTAGCAAACAGAACGCTTGCCCTAGATAGCGACAGGCTATTTCTGGATTCTTGCCAACAGTGGCCGTGGTAAGGTTGAGACTTGCGATGAATAGAGCAGCACTCTCGCTTTCGGCGGCCAATGTCGAAAGTGAATCTAGGTCTTTGATTATGAAATCCAGCCGCCTGCCTGCTCTGGCTGCCAATGATACCTGTAATCCCCGGATGCTTATCCGAAGGCCTAGGTTCATTCCCGTCGGGAGTGGGATATCGGCCCAGAACGCCAACATTCCAGCGTCATCTTGAGGAATACCGGACTCCTGCATTGCAGCGAGAACTCTGAAAAATACTTTACCAGCCTCGTCCCACGCTTCTGCGCGACAAAAATATGTCACTGCGCTGGCCACATCAATTTGATTTAGCTTTTTCCTCTGAAGTAAATTGCTGCCCAGACTATAATTGACAAGCTTATTAAGATCTCTTGATAGGTTAATAGGACCAAGTGACATGGCTAAAGGGGAGACGAGATAAGAATTCGTTGAGTCATGTTGTATCCAAGGGCCAAGGAGCGGACTAAGACGATCGAATGGTCGCTTGAGTGGGGGGCTGACTCCTGCAACAATTCTGACTTCATCGTCCCCGAAACGGTATATAATCAATGTCAGTCGCTCAAGAAGTTCCCGGCTTTCGGCATTAGTGACCGTGGCAAGTAGCCTATCAAGGGTTTCTTTATCCGTGTGGGCCATGAACCTGCTGCCCAAGATATCCCCGAATTCCTTTTCTGAAAATCTCCACCCCTTATCTCTCAAGTATTGCGCAGCTGCCACAACCAATGTGGGATGTTGTCGGCAAATAAGGTTTATGAATGATAGCCTTTTGGACCGCAGAAACTCTTGAGGGGCTCCATGGGCAATAAGTATCTCCCCTGTCTCTTTATCACTGAGTGGCGGGACCTTAATCGACAAAACGATATCTCTGTCTAGCAATTCGATTACCGAGCGCTGAGGTGGATATGGGCTTGTCGTTAGCAGGTAGATATGGTGCCTGCGGCATGCTTGGCACAGCAGATTAACACTCTCGCTCAGCAGGTCTGTGGCGGAGAGTTTTGATACGTCATCAAGCACGATTAGGGCGCCCTCGCCAAATCGGTTGCATATAATTTCGTACCATTCTTGGCGATTGGACCTAGTGGGACAGCCGCTCGCAAGTTCCAGCGATCTTTCGAGAGCCAGAAGGTTAAAGCCCTCTCTCTCAGCGAGGCTAGAAAGACGCACCCATGCGCTGCATCGACCAAGTTTCTGGGAGATGAGTATTGCCAGCTGCGTTTTGCCAGTCCCTGAGGGTCCATGCATTGCAGTCCACGTATGCTGCCGGGCCATTACGACAAGGCTATCTACGGATTCTTGGCGCCTACTAGCACTCTTAGTGAGTGGTGGGACCAGGATCAAAGGCTGAATCCCGGCGAAGACAAGCTCGGCCTGAAACTTTTCCAGGCTTCCGGTCCTCTCCTGGAGACTGGCTATGGCTTGAGAATGATTCTTCAGTACGGCTTCTTGGGCCGCGACGCGTTGTTCAAGTTCTGCAACTAAGTATTCAAATCGTGCTAGAATCGCTTTTGAACTATCGGACAGCGGCTGGTGCATAGACTGTGCCATCAGAGAGGCGCGGGTGAGTTGCTTGGGGCCGGGAGAGCTAAGCATTTTGAGAACGAAGCAAAGCAGGCGTTTATAAATGCTGTCCGCCTCTTCAGAAGAGGCTGCGTATCCTTGGTCGATGAGCTTTGCTTTGATATCCGATTCCAAGGAAGCGGGCTCAGCGTGGCCAGTCATCCACTCGAATCTAAAAACAAAGTCTTCAATATCTTTGTCCGAAGCTGATTCAAGGAAGGACTGGAGGTTCACCCAAGTGCTGTCATTCAGCCCATAGGGTTTCTTCCTGGAACGCAAAAACTCCTTGATAGATAGGCGTGCCTTGATTGCCTCAACACCGGTTAGCTCTCCCCGCTGCATGCTTTTCCAAACTTCCAACGCTGGGACTGACCTTTCGAAAAGCGTGGGACGTTCGCAAGCAACCTGTGCGTTGGTTGTAAAACGAAAGGTAAGACTGAGATTGGGGTTCGCTTTTCGGTGCTCAACAAAACAGGCGATTGCCGCAAGCGCTTCCGGGGCGCCTAGAGTAAGGTTGTGCTTCCGGCACTTAACCTGATTGAGAAGTCTTTCGCAAGTTGCATTACCCTCTGAATTGATAGCTCGTGCCACCAGGTCAATATCTTCGCCTTTCTCAAGCTCAATCACCTCCTGCTCACCTATTGAAAGCCAGCTCCCAATGGTCAGCTCAACCTGATAGCGATACCCACGGACGGCCGCCCAAGCATCTCTATTGCGGGATGTGAGTAACTCGCTGGCACAGGCAGATGATCCATCCTGCCTTGGCTGGAGATTGGCGTCAAGATCTGATTCCCTTTCTGTCATCGATGCCGAGTGTAAGTGATGATCCTTAACCCAGTCAAGTTCAGACAAGAATATTATGCCACATTTCAATTGTCGCATACCTTGGCTTCAGCTTTTGCCAAGACCTTAGATACGTCCTGGAATCTTTCTTTTCTGGGGTATGCCTGGCGTCCATTCCGCCACGCTCTATCTCGCTCATGGTTTGAGATTTACAGGTGTGGTGTGAGGTGGCCCCCATTCTTTGGACAGTTTAGAAGCTTTCTGAGGGTGGATTGAGAGCCTGCCTCTTGTGACCATTTTATCCATTTTGATGCCCAAAAGCCATTTTTGGCGAGAACCCTGAAAAAACGGCTTCACCATTTTACCTAGGAGCGACGATCTCGAGCAGGTCCATGTCGGAAGGTAATCGCCGGCTCCGAGGTCTTCCTCGCGGCGAAACGGGTCTGTTCATACGTCAAGGAGATCGCTGAGGGAAAATTCGATGCCGAAGCGAAAGCCGATGCCCATCAATGCGCGGACGTCGACCTGACCATCGTTCGAGGCGAGCTCGGAGTCGCCGAGAACGGAGCTGTCTGGGTCGACGCCGACCCGCTCCGCCATAGGGCCCTCCTTTTCCTGTCGGGGAACCTCATCCTGGTCATCGAGGGCAGGGACATCGTGCCGGATATGGAAAGCGCCTATGCCCGGATTGATTTCTCCCGGCTGCGGAGCGGATACTTCATCTCCGGGCCGTCTAAGACCGCGGACATCGAGCAGTGTCTGGTCATCGGCGCCCACGGCGCCAAGTCGGTTCTCGTCCTAGTTTATGGGTAAGGGCCCTTATTAGAAATTCTCCAAGAGTCCTAGGATTTGGCCGAGCTTGGCTGGAAAGTCTGATAGCCGCCGTGACTTCGGCCGAATATTTTTCCTAATGGTGGGATTGGATCATCGAGGCCAGAATCCGTCTGCGGCCGGCGGAGCGGAAAACCGGAATAAAATTAGACAAAACTTGGAAGGTCTGGGGTCTTAATCAATGGATTAAGTTTTTTTTGAGGCCTGGAGGCGCACGCGAAGTGGGAACAAGGCTCAGAACTTGGCCGAATACCGGCCGGAGGAATGGGCAAGTTGGCTAAAGACACGTTTTTTTTGATTGGTCTATCGATTCTCCTGTCTGCCGCCGTCTCTTGCGGAAGGCAACAAGCGGAGTGGAAAGGAACGATCGAAGACGTAAACGGGGTGGAGCTCATCAAGAATCCGAGAGAGCCGATGTACGGTGAACGCATTTATGTCCTCGAAGAAGATTTGTCAATCGGAAAGGCGAGCGATCGCCAAGAGCATGCGTTTTCTGAAATCATCGACGTCGGAGCCGACAACGAAGAAAACATCTACGTCCTCGATTTTAAACAGTCTCACGTCAGGGTGTTCAATAAGGTCGGTGGCTACCTGAGGACCATCGGCAAAATGGGTCAAGGGCCTGGGGAAATACAGCGCCCCACCAGCCTTTATATCACGCCCGGGAACGAGCTCCTTGTTAATGACAGAGGGGCGCGCTTCCTCCATTTCTTTGCCCTGGGGGGGGCCTATTTGAGATCGCGCTCTCTGGCCAGGTGGACTTCCTTTTCTCGTCCTAAGGTTGATGCTCATGACAACATAGTCGTTCGGATCCCGATTTTTGCACCCGAGAAGGTGACTTTTGTCTTAAAAAAATTCGATGCGGGATTGAATGAGCTGTTCCAGATTTTCTCCTATGAGATGGATAACACTCCCGGAATATATGATGTCCATCCCCCGCAGTGCTTTTGGGACCTCGGACGAGATGACTGCATCGTCTGGGGCTACTCTGATAAATATGAGCTGCACGTGCTTAATCCTGGTGGTCAAGTCGCCAGAAGAATAATCAAAGATTACGAACCCGTCCTCACTACCGAAGAGGAGAAAAAGGAGTGGATTGAATCAGCCTTTGGCGAAAAAGGCGTTCCACCCGATGTGAAGGTTAATTGGCCGAAGTATCACAACGCCTTTCAGTCGTTGCGGGCAGATGATGAGGGACGGATTATTATCCAGACCTATGAGAAAACACCTGATGCCAGCGGATCTTATTGCGACGTCTTTGATCGCCAAGGAAAATTCATCGTCAAGATTCCTGTAAAATCCGAGCCTCGGGTCTGGAAAAAAGGAAGGTTTTATACCATTGAAGAAAATGAAGATGGGTACCAGTGCGTCAAACGATACCGGATCACCTGGCTCAAACGCCCTGACGCTTGATCGTTTCCCAGAGACACCAAAACAAGAAGCTCATCTGCCGCTGAGAAGTGAAAAATACAGAGAGGCGGTTTCGCCGAACCAGCTGATTCAGAGGGCCATCGAGAAAGAAGTCGGGACGCGGACTTAGGACCCAGGCGGGGTCAGCTCGTAGCCGTACTCTTGAAAATGGCGGTCGAAGGCGAAGGCCACGAGGACACCCGTCCGCCGC
>Ga0214473_10006041_pt1 | contig 14491 bp, 12 predicted proteins | sample RVTome_7_FD_203509 | JGI IMG/M metagenome (GOLD analysis project Ga0214473, IMG submission 203509) | Soil microbial communities from uranium-contaminated site in the Upper Colorado River Basin, Wyoming, United States - RVT98D197 | ecosystem: Environmental > Terrestrial > Soil > Contaminated >... | reverse complement strand
CGCGGCGAGCATGCATTCCTCGATCACGCGGTGGGCGTCGTTGCGCCGAACCGGCACGATGCGCGCGATCTTGCCGTGCGCGTCGAACATCATCTCGGTCTCGATGGTCTCGAAGTCGATCGCGCCGCGCCGCTCGCGCGCCTTCGCGAGCAGCCGGTAGAGCCGGTGCAGGTGCCGGATGTGCGGCAGCAGGCCGTGATGGCGGCGCGCCGCCTCGCTCCGCTCATCTTCCAGCATCGCCGCCACCTCGGTATAGGTGAGCCGCGCCTGCGACCGGAATACGGCGGGATAGAAGCGGTAGGAGCGGATATCGCCGTCCGCGGCAATCTGCATCTCGCACACCATCGCGAGCCGCGGCACTTTCGGATTGAGCGAGCACAGCCCGTTGGAGAGCTTCTCGGGCAGCATCGGGATCACGCGCCGCGGGAAGTAGACCGAGTTGCCGCGGTCGCGGGCTTCCTGGTCGAGCGCGTCGCCGTGCTTCACGTAGTGGCTGACGTCGGCGATGGCGACGAGCAGGCGCCAGCCGGCATTCCCGCCTTTCCCATCCGCCGGCTCGCAATAGACCGCGTCGTCGAAATCCTTCGCGCTTTCCCCGTCGATCGTCACCAGCGACAGGCGGGTGAGATCGGTGCGGCCGCGGTGGTCTTCCTCGGTGACCGCGTCGGGCAGCCGGGCGCACAGCTGCTCAGCCGCCTGCGGAAACACGTGGGGAAGGGCGTGCTTGCGCAGCGCGATCTCGATCTCCATGCCCGGGTCGGCGTAATTTCCGAGCACTTCCACCACGCGCGCCACCGGTTGCGCGTGCCGCGACGGCTGGGCGACGACTTCCACCGTCACCACCTGCCCCGGCGTTGCGCCGCCGCCGCCGTCCGGCGTCACCAGGAACTCGTGACTGATGCGCCGATCTTCCGCGCTCACGAACAGTATTCCGTGCTCGCGGTGCAGGCGCCCGACCAGCCGCTGCTGCGCGCGCTCCAGGACCTCCACCACCTTGCCCTCGGGTCTGCCGCGGCGGTCGGCGCCGGAGACGCGCGCCACCACGCGGTCGCCGTGCATGACCTCGCGCATCTCCTTCGGCCCGAGAAAGAGATCCGGCCCGCCGTCATCGCGCACGAGGAAGCCGAAACCGTCGGGGTGTCCCTGCACCCGCCCGCGCACGAGATCGAGCTTCGAAACCACGCAGATGGCGTTGCGGCGGTTGCGCATGATCTCGCCGTCGCGCTCCATCGCGGCGATGCGGCGCGCGAACGCGTCTCGCTCCGCCGGCGCGATGTGCAGCAGCCCCTCGAGCTCCTGCTCGGAGACCGGCACGCCGCGCTTCGTCAGCGTATCCAAGATGAATTCCCGGCTCGGCACCGGATGCTCGTAGCGGGCCGCCTCGCGCTCGTATTGAGGATCGCGCGCGCTGCGTTTCGAGGAGCGCTGTGGTGATCGATTTCTGCGTTGTTTCATTTGATAGAACAGGCGGGTTCGGCTAGAATTTCGCGCGCACGCCCAGGTGGCGGAATTGGTAGACGCACCAGGTTCAGGTCCTGGCGCCAGCAATGGTGTGGGGGTTCGAATCCCTTCCTGGGCACCAACGATCCAGTTTCCAGTTGCAAGTTCCGAGTTTCCAGTTGCCACCTGGCCGCCTTAACTCGAAACTGGAAACTCGCAACTCGAAACTCATTTAAACGGGTGGCGCAGCACGATGGTCTGCGCGCGCTCGGGTCCCGTGGAAATGAGGTCGATGGGCACGCCGCAGACCTTCTCGATGCGTTTCAGGTAGCGCTGCGCCGGCTTGGGTAACTGCGTAAAGCGCGTGAGCCCGACAGTGCTCTCGTTCCAGCCGCGCATTTCCTCGTAGACCGGCTCGCATTCCTCGAGCTCCTCCGCCCCCACCGGAAGGATATCGCTCAACACGCCGTTGAGGCGGTAGCCCACCGCCAGCTGCAACGTCGCCATTCCGTCGAGAACATCGAGCTTGGTGACGCCCAGTCCCGAGACGCCGTTGATCTGTATCGAGCGCTTCAGCGCAGCCGCATCGAACCAGCCACAGCGGCGTGCCCGCCCGGTGGTGGATCCGAATTCGTTGCCGCGAGCAGCGATTCTCCGGCCGATATCGTTGTCAAGCTCCGTGGGAAACGGGCCCGCGCCGACGCGCGTGGTGTAGGCCTTGGTGATCCCCAGCACGTATTGCAGCTGCTGCGGCCCGATGCCGGCACCGGCCGCCGCCGCGCCCGCCACGCAGTTGCTGGAGGTCACGTAAGGATAGGTGCCGTGGTCGATGTCGAGCAGCGAGCCCTGAGCTCCTTCGAACAGCAGGCTGTGGCCCGCCTTGTGCGCTTTGTGGAGGAGCTGCGGCACGTCCGCCACCATGGGCTTGATCTGCCGCGCCAGCTTCATCGTCTCATCCAAAACCTTCTGGTAATCCACCGGCTTGGCATGGAAGTAGTTCACCAGGACGAAATTGTGGAAATCGAGCAGCTCCTTCAGCTTGAGCGCGAATCGCTCGGGATGAAACAGGTCCTGCAGGCGCAGCGCGCGGCGCGCCACCTTGTCTTCGTAGGCTGGGCCGATGCCGCGCCCGGTGGTGCCCAGCTTGAAGTCGCCCTTGGCGTGCTCGCGCGCCTGATCGAGCGCAACGTGGAACGGCAGGATCAGCGGACACGCCTCGCTCACCTTCAGCCGCGAACGCACGTCGACGCCCGCGGCTTCAAGCATCTCGATCTCCTCGATCAACGCCTGCGGCGAGAGCACCACCCCATTGCCGATGTAGCACGCCACGTTCCCGCGCAAAATGCCGGAGGGGATGAGGTGCAGCACCGTCTTCTTGCCCCCGATCACCAGCGTGTGCCCGGCGTTGTGGCCGCCCTGGAAGCGCACCACGCCCTGGGCATGGTCGGTCAACCAGTCGACGATCTTGCCCTTGCCCTCGTCGCCCCATTGGGCGCCGATGACGACGACGTTGCGCGCAGTCCGCTTCATCGCGTCTTGCCCTTGCCGCCCGGCTTGCGCCGCCGCCGTGGTCCCGCGCCCGCCCCGGCGAGGCTCCGCAGATTGATCGAGAAGCCCGTGGCGGGCCGCGGCCGTCCGAACGCCCTCCCGACTTCGTCGTAGCGCCCGCCGCGGGCGATCGCCCCGGTCACGCCTTCGCAATAGGCGTCGAACACCACCCCCGAGTGATAGTGATAGCCGCGCAACTCGGCGAGATCGATGCTCACCGGGACCGGGCACGCTTTCGCGAGCGCCCGCAGCGTCCCCAGGGCGCGGCCCAGCTCGGGAATTCGCGGCAGCTTTTTTTCGGCGAGCGCCAGCACCTCCGGGCCACCGTACAACTCCGGCAGCAGCGCGAGCGCCGACCTCGTCTTCGCGTCGAGGGGGCGGGCAAGCCGCTTGAGTGCGGGGGCATCCTTCTTCTGAAGCGCCTCGAACAGCTCACCCTCAAGCGCCGCGCCGACGCCGGCCGCCTGGACGAGGGACCGGAACACCGCGACGTGGCCGAGATCCATGCGCGCGCCGCGCACGTCCGCGGTCGCCAGCGCACGGGTAAGCAGCGCTTGGATCTCCAGATCCCCCGCAATGCCGGCCTGGCCGTAGATCTCGGCGCCAATCTGGATCAGCTCGCGCGTTGCGCCCGGGCTCGCCGGCAACGCGTGCAGGACGCTCCCGCAATAGCACAGCCGCGTCACGCCCTTGCGATTGAGCAGGTGCGCGTCGATCCTCGCTACCTGCGGCGTGATGTCGGCGCGCACGCCCATCATGCGCCCCGAGAGCTGGTCGACCAGCTTGAAGGTCCGCAGGTCGAGGTCGTGACCGGTGCCAGTGAGGAGCGACTCGACGTACTCCAGCAACGGCGGCATGACCAGCTCGTAGCCCTGCGCGCGGAAGAGGTCGAGGAGGTCGCGGCGCAGCCGCTCGAGCCGCGCGGCCTCGAGCGGCAGGATATCCTCGATGTATTCGGGCAGGACCCAGGTACGCATCTGGCAGGTCTAAAGTTTCAAGTTTAAAGTCTAAAGTGTTTTCAAGAAACTTGAGACGTGAGACTTTAAACCTTAAACCAAAGTTAGTGGCGCACGAGGTAGAGCAGCAGCAGGCCGGCGAGCATCGAAGTAAGCCCGATGAAGCGGATCTGGCCGTCGCTCATCTCGGTCAACCGCCGGAAGGTGTCGCGCCACACGCCCGGCAGCAGGAACGGCAGCACGCCCTCGATGATGAGCATCAATGCGAGCGCGGTAAGCAGGATGTTAGCCATGGTCGTCCTGCGGGGCCGGGCGCGAGCGCATCAACCGGGCGCCACCGCGCGTCCAGTGCTACTTGCCCTGCTTGCCGCTCGACCTGAGGTACTTGAAGAATTCGGAACTGGGCTCGAGCACGAGCACGTCGTTTCTGCCCCGGAAGCTCGCCTTGTAGGCCTCGAGGCTGCGATAAAACGCGTAGAACTCGGCGTTCTGCTCGTAGGCCCGGGCGTAGATCGCCGTCGACCGGGCGTCGCCCTCGCCCTTGACGCGCTGCGCTTCGCGGTAGGCCTGCGCCACGATCACCTCGCGCTGCTTGTCGGCTTCGGCCCGTATCCTCTCCGACTCCGCGGCGCCGGTCGACCGGAGTTCGTTCGCCACTCTCTTCCGCTCGGCTTCCATGCGGCGATAGACGTCGACGCTCACCTCCTGCGGCAGGTCCACGCGCTTCAGCCGCACGTCGATCACTTCCACCCCGATGTTCTTCGCGTCCTCGTTCGCCTTCTCGCGCATGAGGTCCATGATCTTGTCGCGTTCCCCCGAAACCACCTCGTGCACCGTGCGGTTGCCGAATTCGGCGCGCAGGCCGTCGTTGATCGTCTGCAGCAGCCGCGTCTGGGCGAGGCCCTCGTTGCCCCCCACGCTCACGTAGAACTGCCGGACGTCCGTGATGCGCCATTTCACGAAGAGATCCACCAGCACGTTCTTCTTTTCCGACGTGAGAAAGCGCTCCGGCTCGGCCGTGTCGATCGTAAGGATGCGCACGTCAAAATTGCGCACGTTGTCGAGCAGCGGAATCTTGAAGTAGAGTCCGGGCGCGGTCTTGACTGCGATGACTTCCCCGAGCCGGAACACGATCGAGTTCTGGCGCTGGTCGACGACGAAGAGACTCAGCGCGCTGATAATCAGCGCCACCAGCACGCCGATCAAAATAGCCCCCAGCCGGTTTCTCATTGGCGTGATTCCCGCTCGCGCGAGCGGAATGCCTCGCGCGAGCGCGTGGTGGAAGGATCCTGGGCGGGCGGCGCCTCGGCGGGTTTCGCCAGACCCTCGCCCGGCCCGGTGCCGCTCATCTGCATGATTTTGTCGAGCGGCAGGTAGATCAGGTTGTTGCCGCCCTTCTGATCAATCAGCACCTTGCTCGTGTTGCTCAGGATCTGCTGCATCGCCTCGATGTAGAGCCGGTCGCGGGTGACCTGGGGCGCCTTGTTGTACTCCGCCACGATCTGGCGGAAGCGCGAGGCATCGCCCTCGGCCTGCTCGATCACGCGCTGGCGGTAGCCCTCCGCTTCCTGCGTGAGGCGCGCCGCCATGCCTTTTGCCTTGGGAACCACGTCATTGGCGTAGGCCTGGCCCTCGTTCTTCTGGCGCTCGCGGTCCTGTCCGGCCTTGACCGCGTCGTCGAACGCGGCCTGCACCTGTTCGGGCGGCTGCGCGTTCTGCATCGTTACCTTGCTGATGCTGATGCCGGTGCCGTAGCGGTCGAGAATCTCCTGCATCAGCTTGTGTGCGCGCGCGGCGACCTCGGCCCGGCCCTCGAAGATCACGAAATCCATGCTGTTCTTGCCGACGATCTCGCGGATCGCGGTCTCCGCCGCCTGCAGCACCGCCTCGTCGGGCGTGCGGTTGTTGAAGAGGTACTCGGTCGGGCTCTTCAGAATGTACTGCACCGCGAACTGGACGTCGACGATGTTCTCGTCGTCGGTCAACATCAGCGATTCCTTGAGCACCTTGCTCTTGACGTTGTTACGGTAGCCCACCTCCACGCTGCGCACGCCCGCGACGTTCACCACCTCCGCCGATTCGATCGGGTACGGCAGGTGCCAGCGCGGGCCCGGCATCGTGGTCTCGACCAACCTGCCGAAGCGCAGCACGATTCCGCGCTGGCCCTCATACACGATGTAGAAGCCGCTCGCCAACCAGACCAGGAAGATCAGCCCGAGCAGAAGGCCCGCGCCGCCGCCGAATCGCTTCAGGACGGGCCCCTGCGGCCCTTCGCCGCCGGCGCCGCCACGCCGCCCGAAGAGAGCGTTCAACTTCCGGTTGAAATCGCGCCAGATCTCCTCGAGATCGGGCGGTCCCTGCCCGGGACGGCGCCCCCACTGCGGGTCATTGAGCGACATGAGAATGCCGAGCAGCCGCAGCGAGCGGTCCCGTACAAAGTCCCGGCAAGTCCTGAAATAAGCCAGCATGGAAGTCGAAAGGTTCTTATGCCGCGGCGGTGCTGTCGAGCTCGGCGGGCGCCGGCGCCGCACCGGCGCGCTCCTCGAGCGCCAGGCGGATGAACTCGGTTCCTGCGCCCGATTGCGCGCTCGCCCAGACGCGCGAAATCTTACCATATCCGTCGCGCTCGATCCGCGCGGGCAGCCGCGTGCGATCGATCTTGTTCATCACCTGGACCTGCGGGATCGCGTGCGCGCCGATCTCGGCCAGGACTTGGTCGACCGCCGCGATCTGCGCGTCGCGGTCATCGCTGCTCGCGTCCACGACGTGCAGCAGCAGATCGGCATGCACCGTCTCCTCGAGCGTCGCGCGGAACGCCGCCACCAGCGTGTGCGGGAGCCGCCGGATGAAGCCGACAGTGTCCGAGAGCACCACGCGCGCGCCGGTGCCGGTGTGCACGCGCCGCGTGGTGGTATCGAGCGTCGCGAACAGCTGGCCGGCGGCGTAGACCCCGGCGCGCGTGAGGCGGTTGAACAAGGTCGACTTGCCGGCGTTGGTGTAGCCGACGATCGAGGCCGTGAACAGGTGGCTGCGGCCGCGCGAGCGGCGCTGGATCGCGCGCTGCGCCCGCACCTTCTCGAGCTTGTCCTTGAGGACTTTCACCCGCTTGCCGATCAGCCGGCGGTCGGTCTCGAGCTGGGTCTCGCCCGGTCCGCGCAGCCCGATACCGCCCTTCTGCCGCTCGAGGTGGGTCCAGCCGCGCACCAGCCGGGTCGACAGGTGCTCGAGTTGGGCCAGCTCGACCTGGAGCTTGCCCTCGTGGGTACGCGCCCGCTGCGCGAAGATGTCGAGGATGAGGCTGACGCGATCGACGACCCGGCACCCGAGCTCGCGCTCGAGATTGCGCTCCTGGGCCGGCGAGAGCTCGTGATTGAAGATGGCGAGGCGCGAGCCGGTGGCGGCCAGCGTCCGCGCCACCTCCTCCACCTTGCCCTTGCCGGCGAACAGCGCGGGATCGGGCCGCGCGCGCCGGCCGCCGACGAGGGCGCGGGCGGAAACACCGGCGCTTGCCGCGAGCTCGCTGATTTCCTGCACTCCCTCCGCGTAGCCGGCCTCGCCGAAGTCGAGGCTGACCAGCACCGCCTCGGTGCCGTTCCCGGGGCGGTCAAACATCAGCTTGAGTACGCTGCATCAACCGTCGGAGCCCGGGTCCAGCTGTAGGGTGACGGCCCGCGCGGGAACCACGGTCGAGATTGCGTGCTTGTAGACCATCTGGGTGACCGTGTTCTTGAGCAGGACCACGTACTGGTCGAAGGAATCGATCTGCCCCTGGAGCTTGATGCCGTTCACCAGGTAGATCGAGACCGGTATGTGCTCCTTGCGCAGGGTATTGAGAAACGGGTCTTGTAGCAGCTGGCCCTTGTTACTCATGTTCTGCCTCGTATTTATGGTGTTTTTGAGGATCGTACTCTACTCGCTTTTTCGCCGCTGCGCCATGCGGTTAGCGCCGTTTGCGGGCGCGTGCCGCGTAGGGGTTGGCGCCCGCCCGGAGCTCCACCCGCAGCGGCGTTCCCTGCAATTGGAAAGCCTCCCGGAAAAAACGTTCCAGGTAGCGCCGATAGGTGTCCGGCACGCGGTCGAGGGCGCTGCCGTGGACGATGATACGCGGCGGATTGACGCCGCCCTGGTGGGCGTATCGGGGCCGCGGACGGAAGAGCCCCGCCCGCGGCGGCTCCTGTTGCGCCACCGCCTGCGCCAGGACGCGGTTGAGCCGAGGCGTCGGCAGGCGCGCCATCGCCGCCCCATACGCCTCGTCCACCGACCTGAGCAGGGAGGCCACGCCCGAGCCGGTCAGCGCCGAGATGAAGTGCAGGCGGGCGAATCCCAGGAAATCGAGCTTGCGCGCGAGCACGCGCTTGGTGTGATCGCGTTCCGCCGCGGCCAACCGCTCCCACTTGTTGACCGCGACCACGAGGGCGCGACCGGCTTCCAGCAGGTAGCCGGCGATGTGCGCATCCTGCTCCGAGATCTCCTGGCGCGCATCGAGCACGAGGATCGCCACGTTGGCCTCCTCGATCGCCTGCATCGTCTTCACCACCGAGAACTTTTCCACCGTCTCGATCACGCGCCCGCGCCGGCGCAGTCCGGCGGTGTCGATCAGCGTGTAGCGGCGCCCGCCGCGCTCGAATTCGACCTCGATCGAATCGCGGGTCGTGCCGGGCTCGCCGTGGACCACGACGCGCTCTTCGCCGAGCAGCGCGTTCACCAGCGTGGACTTGCCGACGTTCGGCCGGCCGACCACGGCGATCTTGGGATGACGAGCCGCTTCCTGCGCCGGTTCCGCCCCAGCCGGGAGTTCCGCGAGCACCTCATCCATCAGGTCCGAGACGTGCTCTCCGTGGGCCGCGGAGATCGGCAAGGGATCGCCCATCCCCAGCGCGTGGAATTCCACGCCTGCGATGGCGTTGTCCATGCCCTCCGCCTTGTTGACCACGAGGAAAATGCGGCGGCCGCTCTTGCGCAGCTCCTCGGCGATCAAGCGGTCCTGCTGCGCCACCCCGGCGCGTGCATCGACCAGGAACAACACGGCATCGGCCTCGTCCACCGCCTGGCGCGTTTGCCGCGCCATCTCGTGGAAGACACCTTCACGCGCCACCGGCTCGAAACCGCCGGTGTCAACGACGAGATAGGGTCTTGCGCCAAGGCGCCCGCGCCCATAGTTGCGGTCGCGCGTCAGCCCCGCCACGTCGGCGACAAGCGCGTCGCGGCTGCGCGTCAGCCGGTTGAACAGCGTGGACTTGCCGACGTTCGGCCGGCCCACTATCGCAACGATAGGCAACATGTCACTTGATCGTGATCGCGTAGACGCCGCCGGAGCGGGTCTGCACCAGGAAGCTCGTCGCATCGAGCGCGATCGGCGGCGCAAGTATGGCGCTGCCGTCGGTCTCGATGCGCGCCGCAAAGGAGCCGTCTTCGCGCGAGATGAGGTGCACGTAGCCCTCGAGGTCGCCAACGACGACGTGCCGCCCGAGCGCGAGCGGGCCGCTCACGTTGCGGCCGGCGAGCTTGTCCTGGCGCCAGATGCTGGCGCCGCTCGTCTTGTCCAGCGCCTGCACGGCGTTGCGGTCATCGGTCACGTAGAGGTAGCGCGCATCGACCGCGATGCCGGCGCCGCTCGACACCTCGCGCGCCCAAATTGGGGTCCCGCGAAACGCGTCGAAACAGGCCACCCGTCCCTGGAACGCCGCGGCGCAAACCTGCTTGCCGTCGACCACGGGCAGGCTCGTCACGTCCGCGACCCGCTCGAGCTCGGTCGTTCCACGCGGCAGTGCGACGACCGCCTCCCAGCCGAGAATGCCGTTGGTCAGCGCGAGCGCCACCAGCCGTCCGCCCGGAAATCCCGCAAACACCCCGCCCTGGCGCACGACCACGCCGACATGGGTGCGCACCGACAACGGGGGCGTCGCGCGCTGGTAGACCCATTTTCCCTTGCCGGTGGCGGCGTCCAACCCGTGAATCCGGCCATCGCCGGTGCGTGCGACGACGATGCCCTCCTGCGCTTCCGGGGGCGCCAGCACTTCGCTGGAGAGCTGCGTCTGCCACCGCGGCTTGCCCTCGCGGTCGAACGCGAGCACCCGGCCCTTGGGCGTGCCCAGCAGCACCAGGCCTCCGTCCGCACCGACGCCGCCCGAGACGCGCTCCTCGGCGTCGACCGCGAGCTCCGATCTGCCGCTTGCCTTGTCGAATCCGGTCACGCCGCCGTCGGCCCCGGCCGCGAAGACGAGGTTGCCGGAGACCCGCGGATAGAACACATCCTTCCGCGCGGAGCCCACGCTGCCCTGCCACAGCATCGTCAACGTCGCCGTGGGCGAGAATTCGGTGAGATCGGCCGGCTTCTGCACCGGGGCGCCGCCACACCCGGAGAGCAGCACGACCGCCGCAACGAGCCACGGCCCTTGGGGGAATCGAGGCGCCATTTCAGGAGAGCGTCAGGCTGCGGACCGGATGGGGCCCTCCGGGCCGCCGGTTCACTTGGAGTCGCCGAGGGAATCGAGCTTGAGCTGCAGGGTGGCGCGGTAAGGGCTTCCGGCTTCGCTGCGGTCAAGCGCCAGCTGGTAGGCATTGCGCGCGTCCGCGTTCTTTCCCTGGGCGACCAGGATGTCGCCCCGCATATCCGCGTAGAGGCCGGTCATCGAATCCTCCGGTCTTGCCTCAAGGAGCTTCAAGGCTTCCGCGTAGTTCTTCTCGTCGAGCAGGACACCGGCGAGCCGCAGCCGCGCGATATCCCTCAGCTCCGCGCGGCGCGCGTTCTCCACCACCCAGGTGAGCTGCGTCCTGGCCGCGGGCAGCTCCCCGCCCTCGAAGCTCGCGCGGGCGGAGCTCAAGGCGGCAAAGCCGGCGTACGGCGTGGACGCGTATTTCGCCACGATCTCGCCCGCAATGTCGCGCACCTTTTTGCGGTCTCCGGCGCGCTCCGCCTGCTCGAGCTGCTCGTAGAGAGCGACGGCCGCGAGCGACTGGCTGTGCCGGTAATAGCGCCAGCCCTGGAAGCCTGCAACCGCGAGTGCGCCCAGGGCGGCGCCGAGAATCACCAGCCTGCCGTAGTCCTTCCACCACGCCTTCAGCTCCTCGAGCTGTTCCTGTTCCTGGGGGTCGTAGGCCATTTACGCCTTTCCCTTGATGAGATCGATCGCCTCGGAAACCGATGCGCGGACCTGCTGCGCGGCCTCGCGCAGGGGCTTCACGCTCACGACGCCTGCCGCCGCCTCGTCGTCGCCCACGATGACGGCATAGCGCGCGCTGCTGGCATCCGCCCGCCTCATCTGTGACTTGAAACTGCCCCCTCCGCAGTGGAGCACCACCGCAAGGCCGCCGTCGCGCAGCTGCTCGGCCACGCGCGCGCCGTAGCGCTCGGCGGCGGCCCCCTGCCGCACCAGGTAGACGTCGGGCCCCGGCGCCGGCCGGCCCGCGCCGTCTCCGAGCAGGGAGAGCAGTCGCTCGATCCCCAGCGCGAAACCGCAGGCGGGCGCGGGCTTGCCGCCGATCTGCTCGACGAGCGCATCATAGCGGCCCCCCGCGCACACCGCGTTCTGCGCGCCGAGCCGGTCGCAGACCCATTCGTAGACCGCACCGTTATAGTAATCGAGCCCGCGTACCAGCCGGCTGTTGATGCGAAAGGCGACGCCGCTCTCGCGCAGCAGTCCCTGCAGGTCCTCGAAACTCCTGAGCGACACCTCGTCCAGGTCGTCGGCAAGCTTCGGCGCGCCCGCGATCAGCTCGGCCATCTCCGGGTTCTTGCTGTCGAGGACCCGCAGCGGATTGGCTTGCAGCCGCCGCTTCGAGTCGGCGTCGAGCCGCCGCTCGTGGCTCTCCAAATAGTGGACCAGCCGGCGCCGGTAGCGGGCCCGCGACTGCGCATCGCCCAGCGTGTTCAAGTCGAGCTCGATGCCGTCGATGCCGAGCGCGCGCCACAGCCGGGCGCACATGGCGAGATGCTCGGCATCGATGTCGGAGCCGGGAAATCCCAGCGCCTCCACGCCGACCTGATGGAACTGCCGGAAGCGCCCCTTTTGCGGCCGCTCGTGGCGGAACATCGGGCCCCAGTACCACAGGCGCTGCGGGCCTGCGTAGAGCAGGTTGTGCTCGATCACCGCGCGCACGCACGCGGCGGTGCCCTCCGGCCTCAGGGCCAGGCTCTCGCCGCTCAGCGCGTCTACAAAGGTGTACATCTCCTTCTCGACGATGTCGGTCACCTCGCCGATCGAGCGGACGAAGAGGTCGGTTTTTTCCAGGATCGGCGTGCGCAGGTTGCGGTAGCCGAAGGCCCGCAGCCAGTCGCGCACGGTGTCCTCGAAGAACTCCCACAACTGCGCCTCGTCCGGCAGGACGTCGTTCATCCCGCGGATTGCCTGGATCTTTTTGGAGGGCATCGTGACTCGTTGCTCGTGACTCGTTGCTCGCGACTCGCGCCCGGTGGCGCAGCGCTCCACCGGCCACTCGTCACCCGCTGGACTACACGCGTGCGGCGTCTTTCGCCGGCTTGCTCTTGTCCGCCGAGGCGTCCTTCGCGTAATGGTCGATGACGTACTGCTCGACGATCTTCTGGAACTCCGCGGCAATCTGGCCGCCCTTCAACGTCACGGTTTTCGCGCCGTCCACGTAGACGGGCGCCACCGGGTTCTCGCCCGACCCCGGCAGGCTGATGCCGACGTTGGCGTGCTTGCTCTCGCCCGGGCCGTTCACCACGCAGCCCATCACCGCGACGCGCATGTTCTCCACGCCCGGATAGCGGCCGCGCCACTGCGGCATCTGCGCCCGCAGCCAGCTCTGGATGCGGTCGGCCAGCTCCTGGAAATAGGTGCTGGTGGTGCGCCCGCATCCCGGGCAGGCGATCACCATCGGAGCGAACGAGCGCAATCCCAGGGTCTGGAGGATCTCCTGCGCCACCACCACTTCACGCGTGCGGTCTCCCCCCGGCTCGGGCGTAAGCGAAATGCGTATGGTGTCGCCGATGCCTTCCTGCAGCAGCACTGCCAGCGCCGCCGTGGAGGCGACGATGCCCTTGGAGCCCATGCCCGCCTCGGTAAGACCCAGGTGCAGCGCGTAGTCGCAGCGGGCCGCGAGGTCGCGGTAGACCGCAATGAGATCCTGCACGCCGCTCACCTTGCACGACAGGACGATGGCGTCGCGCGCGAGCCCGAGCGCTTCGGCCTGGCGGGCGCTATCCAGCGCGGAAGCGACGAGCGCGCCGCGGGTCACGACTGCCGAGTCCTCCGGCCGCGCCAGGCGCGCGTTCTCGTCCATCATCCGCGCGAGCAGCTCCTGGTCGAGGCTTCCCCAGTTGACGCCGATGCGCACCGGCTTGCCGTAGCGGCACGCGAACTCGATCAGGGTTGCGAACTGCTCGTCGCGCTTCGCGCCGCGTCCGACGTTGCCGGGATTGATGCGCAACTTGGCCAGTGCCTCCGCGCATGCCGGGTGCTGCGTCAGCAGGCGATGCCCGTTGAAATGAAAATCGCCCACCAGGGGCACGTTGACGCCCGCCGCGTCGAGCCGCTCGCGGATCAGCGGCACCGCCGCCGCGGCCTCTGCATTGTTGACCGTGACGCGCACGATCTCGGAGCCAGCGCGCGCCAGTTCCGCCACCTGCCGCACGGTCGCTGCCACGTCCGCCGTGTCGGTGTTGGTCATGGACTGGACCACGATCGGCGCATCGCCGCCGATCGCAACGTGCCCTACCCGCACCGGGCGGCTCTTCCGGCGCGGCGCCGGGCCGTGATCTGCGTAGCACTTCATTCGAGTGTCAACCGGGCGACGTCGATCTTGGTGTGGCGCGCGAGGTCGATCTCGCGGCCGTTGTAGGTCATGCGCACCCCCTGCGCGTTGCCCACCACGATATGAAGCGGCGGCAACCCTCTCACGCGCCGCGTGGTGCCGGCCGGATTCAGATTCGAATGGATGGTCTGGTCGTTGCGGTCGCGGATTTCCACCCAGGACTCCTCGTCAAAGACGAACGTCAGCTCACGTGCATCCGGATGCGTGGCCCCTTCGCGGGTGGGTGACGGGCTCGGGGCGACCTTCGCGGATGTCGCTGCGGCTTCCTGCGGGGGGCGTGCCGCGGCGACGGCCGGTTGAGCCGCCTGAACTACTTCCCGCGGCTTGTCGGCGGGAGCCGCGCGCTGCGGTTCCTGCGGAGCCGGAAGCGCCGCAACCTCCCGCGTCGGCGGCACGACGGTATCGGTTCCCTCATCGAAATAAAACTCGTAGCCCGCGAGCAGCGCGACGACCACCGCCGCGGCAGCGGCGTAGCGCGGCCAGCGCCGGGGCTCGGCCACCGGGAACGGGATATCCCTCGAGCGCGGGCTCTCGGGGCGCGGCGCTGGCGCGGGAAGGAGGTCGGTGACCGCGCGTGCCAGCTCTTCCGGGTCCAGATTGAGCAGCCGAGCGTAGTTGCGAATGAAGCCGCGCACGAAAGTCGGTCCGGGCAGCTGCTCGTACTGTCCCGATTCGAGCGCCTCGATCTGCCAGACCGAGAGCTTCAGCCGGCGCGCGACGTCCGCGGTGGTCAGGTTCTGCGCCTCGCGCGCCTGGCTCAGCTGGAGGTTCGG
>Ga0214473_10006040_pt1 | contig 14493 bp, 2 predicted proteins | sample RVTome_7_FD_203509 | JGI IMG/M metagenome (GOLD analysis project Ga0214473, IMG submission 203509) | Soil microbial communities from uranium-contaminated site in the Upper Colorado River Basin, Wyoming, United States - RVT98D197 | ecosystem: Environmental > Terrestrial > Soil > Contaminated >... | reverse complement strand
TCGTGAACGTGCCCGCGCCGCCGGCGACGCCGACGTAGGCCGGGTTGCCGACGAGCCGGAGCGACCTGAGCGCGTGCAGGATGTCGGTCGCCGTCGCACTGAACGGGATCGGCTTCGTCTCCTCGAAGTCGAAGAGGAGCGTGAAGAAGCCGCTGCCGCGCGTGTGGCTGGACACGGTCAGCGACTGCACCTCGTCGGTCGTCGAGAGCACGCCCTCGGTCGTCGTCGACGTGCTCAGGAGCCCGAGCGCGCTGTTCAGCGCGGCGCGGCTGATCGCGGCGGTCGAGACGAGCTTGATCGTGTCGGCGCCGGCGCCGGTCGAGATCGCCTTCATCGCGCTCGGCGTGTGGAGGAACTCGACGATCGCGTCTTGGCGATTCTGCGGGAGGTCGCCCGGGTCGGTGCCGAAGAGCGCGTCGCCGCCGACCGTCAGCGTGTCGGCGCCGGAGCCCAGCTTCAGCTCGAAGGCCTCGAAGCCCTCGAACTCGATCCGCCCGGCCGCCATGACCGCGTCGTCCTTCAGCGTCATCCCGAAGCCGGTCACGACGCCGACCTCGATCGGCGCGTTCTCGCCCGTCCGCAGCTCGCTGAAGGCGCTCACGGTGCCGGTGCCGCCGGTCGCGTCGCCGCTGTCGTCGACGACGATCACGTCGGTGCCCGAGCCGCCGATCACGACGAGCTGGCCGAGCCCGAACGGCGCGTTCAGCCCGGGCCTCGAGATGCCGGTGATGTTGTTCAGCGTCGGGTCGCCGACGGTGACCTTGTCGTGGCCGCTGCCCGCCTCGACGCGGACCGGGACACTCTGTGCCGTGCTCTTGACGGCGATCGTGTCGTCGCCGTTCAAGCCCTTCACCTTGATCTGGAGCACGTTCGCGTCGGCTGCCGGCGGGACGTACGTGACGACCTCGGTGGCGGCCGCGTTCAGCGTCAGCGTCGAGCTCGTGACCGTGATCGTGTCGGCGCCCGAGCTGCCGACGACCTCGATCACGTCAGCGGAGTTCCAGGGGTTGCCCTGGTCGTTGATCGTCGCCTTGATCGCGTTCAAGCTGGAGTAGAGGTAGTACGTGTCGTTGCCCTTGCCGCCGTTCAGCGTGACGCCGTCGGCGTCGAGCGTGCCGGTGACGTGGAAGACGTCCGCGAAGTCACCGCCGATGATCAGCGTGATATCCGTCGGGTCGAGCACGAACAGCCGGTGGACGAAGTCGCCAATCGCCGTGCCGGGCGCGCCCGGGCTCTTCTCGTAGCCGACCTGGATCTCCGTAGTGGTCAGGAAGAACGTCAGGTTGAACGTCATCGTCGAGAAGTCGAGCGTGTCGCCGCCCGGGCCGGTGCCGGTGATGTTCTCGACGCTCCCGAAGTCGAAGAGCTCGTAGACGTCGTCGCCGGACGAGCGCTCGTACGTGTCGTCGCCGCGGCCGCCCTGGATGTGGTCGTTGTCGGCATCCCCGTTCAGGGTGTCGTTCCCGTCGTCTCCGAACAGCTCGTCGTCGTCGGCCCCGCCGTTCAGGTCGTCGGGCCCAGCTCCGCCGTGGAGCTCGTCGTCACCCGGTCCGCCGTTCAGCGTGTCGGTGCCGTCGTCGCCGAACAGCTTGTCGGCGCCGGAGCTCCCGGTCAGGGTGTCGTTCCCGACGCCTCCGTGGATCTCGACCTCGATGTTGGTCAGGAGGACGCCCGACAGGTCGATCGTGTCGTTGCCGTTCCCGGCGTCGGCGAAGATCTTCGTCACGCCCGAGAAGCGCTGGGCGATCGACAGCTGGCGGTCGAACTGGTCGGACCAGACGAGGATGTCCGAGCCGTCGGACTTGACGTTGATCGTCTCGCCGATGTCGCTGATGTTGCCGTTCAGCCGCTGGCCGGCGCTCGAGCCGACGTGCAGGGTCAGCGTGCCGCCGGAGAGGTTCGCGAGGATCGCCGGGCGCTTGAACGGGATGCTGAACTCGAAGAGCCGCAGCCGCGCGAACTCGAACGAGAACGTGATCTTCGTGATGAAGAGGTTGATCTCGAGGTACGCGCGGAGGAAGAACTCGAGGTAGCCGCTGACATCGAAGATCGCGAGCGGGTTGCCGTCGTTCGCGATGATGTTTTCGGCGAGCTCGTTGAGGCGGATCTTCCCGTCGCCGTCGAGGTCGGCGAGGTCGAAGTTGATCGTCGCCTGGATGCCGCCCTCGACCCCGACCGTCGCGATCACGATCGTGAGCGCGGCGCCGACGGTGATCGTCGCGGTGAGCTGCCCCTCGGGGCGCTCCGCGCCGGTGACCGGATCCTTGTCGAGCAGGAAGAAGCCGTCCAGCAGCGCACCCGGGTTGCCGCTCGCGACGAAGCGCTCGATCCCGAGCGTGTCGTAGCCGAAGCCGAGCTTCAGCTTGCCGCCGACGCCGCCGCCGAACGTGCCCACGAGCGGACCGATGATCGGGAACTGCTGGCGGTAGAAGAAGTCGAACCCGAGCTCGGGGAACTCGACGGTGAAGATCGTGACGGGCTGCCCGAGGAAGAGACCGAGCAAGTTGGACGGCTCGAGCAGCGTGAAGTGGAAGCCGCCGGGCGCACGGACGCCGGACGTGAACCCGCTCGTCGCGGGTGAGAGCGGCGCGGCGGCGAACGGGTCGGCCGGCAGCGAGCCGAGCGACGCGCTCTTGAGGTTCTGCACCTTGCGCAGGTCGGTCGCGCCGCCGGGCAGCCCGACGTTGATCGGCGTGTCGATGATCGGGAAGCCCGTCGAGTAGTACGTGCTGTTCGACAGGACGAGGTCGCCGAAGTTGATCTTGACGGTGCCTTCCGACTTCGCCCGGTTGACGAGGTTGATCAGGTTGTAGAGACCCTCGAGGAAGTCGAGGAACGCGACGACCGACGGACCGTGCTCCGAATCGAAGAGCAGGATCAGGTCCTTGCCGGTGATCGTCCGCCCGGCGAGGTCGGAGAGGAGCGGAATCCGCGCGTTCAGGAAGCCGTCGGGCCCGATCAACCACTCGAGCGGCTCGAGGACCTCGGCGATCCCGTTGAGGATCGGCGCGGCGAACTCGGAGATGAACTTGCCGAGGTCGAGCGTGATGTTCGCGATCGCGACGCCCGGCGCGCCGACCTGGAAGCCGACGGTCGGGTTGACCGTGATCACGAAGTCGATCAGCAGCTCGGCCGAGATCGACGGCAGCGTGCGGCCGAGGCTCGGGTCGAGCGTGCTGAAGTCAACGGTCGCGTGCGCGCGCAGCACGGCGCCGCCGATCAGCTCCGGCTTGACGATGTCGCGGAACGAGCCGGAGACCATCTCCGCCACGGTCAGCTTCCCGTCGCCGCTCGGATCGTCGATGTCGACCGTGCCGGTCAGGAAGAGCTTGCTGAGCTCCTCTTCCTTCGGATTGGTGACGTTCCCGCAGTTCACGTCGACCGTCGCGTTGCCGTCGAGGTCGACGCCGTCCTGGATCTTCAGGGCGAGGAAGAGCAGCCGCCCGTTGACCTCCGCAAGCCCGCCGCCGCTGCAGGAGCCCGAGAGCAGCACCGAGATGCCGAGCTCGAGCTCCGGGTCCGCGTCGGTGACGAAGTAGAAGCCGAGATCCTGGTCGATCCCGAACCCGAAGTGCATCGCGAAGTTGATCGTGACCGTCGGCTGGAAGGCGCCGTCGATCCCGAGCACCGGGATGCCGAGGTCGAAGTCGATCTCCGGCGCCGCGATCACGAACTGCTTCTCGATGTCGAACTCGAGCTGCAGGAACGGCGTCGGGTCGAGCGGGTTGTTCGGGTCGACTCCCGACTGGAAGATGTCGTCGAGGTCGATCCCGAGGCTGGTCCCGAGGCGGTCCTTGAGGATGCCCGCCACACCGAAGGCGCCGCCCGGGCCGAGCACGTCGACGATCGCGCCCTGGATGACGGCGATCAACGTTGCGAGGGTCGCGTTGTTCTCGCGGAGCGTGTTCGCGAGCGGCTGGAGCAGGTTCTGGCGGACGTCGAGGAGCAGCTTGGCGGCCGGGTTGTTCTTCAGGAGGTCGCCGACGAACGGCAGCTTCTGCCCGAAGATCTGGCCGCTGAGCGCGTCCTGGAGCACGAGCAGCAGCCGGTCGAGCCCGTCGATGATCACCGACGGGTCGCTGAGCAGCGCGAAGAGGCTCGGGATCTCGAAGTTCGCGAAGTCGAAGTCCGGGGTCTGGTAGTCGAACCCCTTGTCGCCGTCGCCGGCGCCGTCGAGCAGCTCGATCAGGCTGATGCGGACGCGCAGCGCGTTGTCCGGGCCGGTCGGCCACGGCGGGTCGGAGACGAGCGGCTCGGGCGCGCCGGGGTTCGCGGTGCCGAAGTCGATCGGCACGTTGTGGTCGGCGGTGCCGATGAAGAGCGGCAGGGTCGCGCAGGCGAACGTGTTCGCGATGCAGCCGGCCGCGTTCTCGGTCACGTCGATGCTGCCGCTCCCGGCGAAGTCGCCGGGGTCGATGAAGTCGAGGAGATGCCCGAGGTCGGTCGAGACGACGCTGCCGCCGAACGCGATCAGCACGAGCCGGCCGTCGCCGTCGGCGTCGACGAGCTGGAGGTCGATCGTCGCGCCGGCGCTCGCTGAGCCGCCGATCACGAACAGGCCGAACGGCCCGAGCCGCGCCTCGAACGCGAGGTCGTTGCCGCTCGCCGAGGCAGACGCGGTCAGCGTCGTCCCCGACGGGCCGGTGCGCAGGAAGAACGACTTGTCGACACCTTCGAGGTCGAGCCCGAGCTTGACGTCGAGCTGGATGCTCGCGCTCGCGTCGAGCGTGCCCGAGGCGCTCACCCCGACGATGTCGGTCAGGAACGACGGCAGGCCCGCGTCGGCGAGGCTGAGGTTGAACGGCCGGCTGATCTGGACGCTCGTGCCGTAGCTGAAGTCGAAGTTGAGCAGCCCGGTCGGGATGTCGAACGAGAGGATCGGCGGCCCGGCCGGAATCCCGAGCACCTGCCGCAGCTTCGTCTCGAGCAGCTGGATCGAGCCCGACGGGTTCGCCAGGATCTCGTCGAACTTCGCGGCGAGCGACGCGCCGAGGTCGACGAGCTCGCTGATGCTGCGGTCGATCAGCGGCAGCTTCGTGTCGAGGACCGCAGCGATCGCGGCGCCGGCACCGCCGCCGGTCCCCTGCATGCTCCGCAGGAAGTCGACGAGCAGCTGGATGCCCTGCATCACGGACTCGAAGCTGAGGGTCTTGAAGCGGTCGAGGACGCTCGCGACGTCCGGGCCCTGGAAGTCGAGGTGGATGAGGTTGCCGCGGACGCCGATCCCCGTGCTGCCCGTGACCGAGACGTTGCCGCTGCCGTCGATCGCGACCGTCGCGGTGCCGCCGCCGCCGCCCGCTGCGACGAGCCGTGCGAGCGCGTTGTCGAACTCGGCCTGCAGCGCTGCCTGCAGCTCCGCCCGCGTGGTGAAGGCCGAGGTGTCTGAGGCGCGGAGCGTCCCGACCGCCTCGAAGGCGCCCTGGCTGAGGACGAAGCGAACGTCCTGCGCCAGCCGGCCGTTCGACGCCGCCGGGGTCCCGAACGTCGACGGGGAGCCGCTGAGCGGCCGGACCGCGTGGCCGATCCCGAGCGGGTCGTCGAAGGTCGGCACGCCGCGCAGCCAGTCGGGGCTCGACGCGCTGACCTCGAAGAAGGCGTTCAGCGTGGCGGCGAGACCCGAGAGCGCGCCGCTCGGCCCGATCTGCGCCTTGACGCCGAGACCTGCGCCGAGCAGGCCGGAGACGACGCCGGTGCCCGGGTTCTCGTCGTCGCCGCCGGCGTCCGCGGCGTCGAACAGGAACTTGCCCTGGCCGAGCGCGTTCGCGATCACGTCGAGCGTGACGCGGTTCGTGCCGTCGACCGGGTTCTTGATCGCGAGGCTGATCGAGGCGGAGACGAGCTCGTCGTTGTCGATGCCGACCGGCAGCGTCCCGCTGCCGGTCGCGGTGATCGCGAGGAAGCCGAGCGTCGCGGTCGCGGTGACCGTCGGGAGCAGGATCTTGAACGTGCCGGTCAGGCCGACGTTCTCGACGAAGAACTCGGTCGCGCGTGCCCGCCGCGTCTCTCCGGGGCCGGACTGGAAGCCGAGCTCGGAGATCGCGCCGTTCAGCTGCACCCCGGGCGTGATCGAGTCGAGGTCCTGCGGAACCTGGAGGGCGAAGCTCGAGACGGAGCCCTTCTTCGCGCGCAGCCCGACTCGGTTGCCGATCGGGTCGATCCGGAACACGTCGACGAGGTCGGTCGCCAGGCCCGCAAGGGTGAGCGCCGCGTCGACCTGCGTCTCGAGCGCGCTGATCAGGTCGGTGAGCGAGGAGCGCGCCCCCGCTGCGAGCGTGACGTCCGCGGGCGTTCCGTTCACGACCATCGTGAACTTGATCTGCGCCGACGTCGTGCCGTCGAGCCGCGTCGGTGCGCTCAGCAGCCCGAGCTCCTGGAACGAGACGCTCGAGAAGCCCGGCGTGCCGATCTGGATGAGGCGGTCGACCGTGACCGACGGCCGGAGCGTCTGCAGCGAGAGCGTGACGGGCGGCGTGGACGCCGCGACGCGCCCGCCGCCGGCGTCGACCTTGACCGGCGTCGCGAACTGCAGCTCGAGCGTGTCGACGCCGGACGGCAGCGCCGTGACGTTGAGCCGGAGCTTGCCGGCGCTGTCGACGACGGTGAACGTCAGCCCGGAGACGCCCGCATTCAGCAGCGCGTCCGCGATCGCCGACTGGAGCTTCGACGCAAGCTCGGCGGTCGTGAACGTGTCGCCGAGCTCGCCGAGGTTCAGCGTGCCGTCGGGGTTGAACAGGCTCCCGTTCGCGTTCACGTCGAGCAGGTCGACGAGCCGCACGCGGCCGTTGATCTTCTGCTCGGTCGCGACTCCCGTCTTCTTGAGCAGGATCGTGAACCCGAGGTCGTTCTTCAGCGTCGTGAACGGGGCCTGCGCCGCGGTCGAGTTGCCGCCGGCGGCGAGCGGGCCCGTCGAGAGCTTTCGGTCACCGGTCGGCAGCACCCAGCCGGGGGTGAAGCCGCCGGCGGCGAGCGCGGCGTTCACGGCGGCCTGCACGTCGACGCCGAGGTCGGCGATCGTCGTGTTGGCGGCAGTCGACGCGGCGAGCACCGTGATGCTGAGCGAGATCGTGTTCGCCTGCGCGATCGTCTGCGTCGGGTTCGTTCCGTCCGAGACGTCGATCGCCGGGTTGATGACGGTGACCGTGAACGTCGCGTCGCCGGTCAGGCGCCCGTTGTCGGCGGGGCCGGTGAGGTTCGTCGGGTCGACGAGGATGCGCGGCGGCGCGGTCGGCGCCGTGAAGTTGACGGTGTAGATCCGGTAGTTGCCGAACTGCGAGAGCTGCACGGTCGACGTGACCCCGGTCAGCCCGTTGAGCGATCCCTGGAGCGACGCGCCGTTCGCGTTGAAGTTGATCGCCGCGTGCTCGCCCGCCTCGATCGTTCCGTTCTTGTTCAGGTCGAGCGCGAGCTCCCAGGTGCCGGAGTTCACGTTGCTGACCGTGATGATCTGCACCTTGTTGTTCGTCGCGCCGGTCGGCAGGTCGACTCGCACGTCCTTCGCGGGGGCGTAGACCGCCGGCGTGATCTCGATCGACTGGCTCGGGTTGAGGCTCACGCCGAACGTCATCCCGGCCGCGAGCGTCGCGAGCAGCGAGAAGGAGCCCGCCGTCGTGATTCCCGCGATGTCGCCGAGCTGCGCGCCGAAGTCGAGCGAGAACGAGCCCGCGAGGTCGACGGCGTCGGAGGAGAGCATCGCGACGTCCTTCGCCGCCAGCGCGTTCTTGAACTCGACGAGGTAGACGTTGGTGCCGCCGCTGGTGACGAGGACGTCGAGCGCACCGATCGACGAAAGCCCGACGAGCGCGGCCTGGACGACGCCCGGCGCCGCCCCGAGCGCGATTGCCGACGTGAACTCGAGTGAGCCGTCCGCGTCGGGGAACGCGAGCCGGAAGGTGTTCGCAAAGCCGACCGTCGAGACGCCGTTGACCGTGATCTTCTGGATCTCGTTCTTCGGCGACGCGTCGCCCCGCTGCTGCTCGACGACCTTGACCTCGCCGAAGCCGAGCGCGCGGCTGAAGTTGAACGTGAACTTCAGTTCCTTCGAGAGCGCGTCGTACAGCGCCTCGAGCGTCCCGGGCGCGAGCCCGAGGGCCGACTCGAGCTGGTCGAGCAGCCCCTGGATGCTCGAGAAGGTGAGATCGGTGAGGTCGACCGCGCCGTTGCCGTCGTTGTCGGGCCGGAGCAGGTCGCCGCTCGCGAAGAGCGGGTCGAGGATTTTCTCCTTGAACGCGGTCCCGTAGGCGAGGATGTCGCCGAGCGTCTTGCCGGTGAACGGGATCTGCGTGTCGAGGATCGCGTTCCCCGCGAGCGCCGAGAAGCCGTTCGCGACGGCCTGGAGCATCGAGAGGATCTCGTTCGGCCCGACGTTGTTGAAGCTGTCGAGCAGGTTGACGATCGTCGCGCCGGCGGTCGCGTCGAAATCGACGTCGATCTCCGCGGGCTCGGTCGAGCTGCCGAAGATGCTCCCGGTGACGGTCGCGGTGAACGACGCGGTCGCGAGCGCGTCGAGCCCGATCTTCACGCCCGCCGAGACGGTCGCGGTGGCGGACGCCGTGAACGTCGACGGCACCGGCTCCGTGATCGAGAAGAGCGAGGACAGCGGACCGGCCGTGAACTCGGCCACGGTGACCCGGCCGTCGAGGTTCGGGTCGAGCAGCGTGACCTGGACGCTCCCGCTCGCGTTCAGCGAGCCGGCCGTGACAGTGGTGTGCAGGAACGAGACGTCGAGCGACAACCCCGTCAGGCTCAGCGTCGCAGCGATCCCGAGCGTCACGGACCCGCCGGGCCTCGCAAAGACGGTCGTCGAGCCCGCCACGACGCCGACCGAGAGCGAGAGCGCGAGTGAGCCGGTCACCGAGACGTTCGGCACCTGGATGCCCGGCGCGACGTTTGCGTCGACGCTGATCCCGAGACCCGTCGCCGTCGGGCCGAGGTCGAGCGGGATGAGCTTGTTCGTCGTCGCCGTCGGCAGCGTGATGTCGACGAAGACCTCGAGCGCGCCGCTCGCGGATGGCACCGCCGCCTCCGTGCCGGCGCCGCGGTAGCTCGTCCCGAACGCAACGTTTGTGAACAGGCCGCTGTACGGCGCCGCGTTGAGCAAGGAGATCAGGCTCTGGAGCGTCGTCGCCACGACGGGGATCGCCGCCTTCGCCGTCGTCACGAACGCCGAGAGGGCGTCGAGGTGGCCGATCACGCCGGCGAGGCTCGACGCGGCGTCGGGGCTCAGCAGCGGGAGGACGTTCTGGATCTCGTGCGCGAGCGCCGTGACGTCGTCGACCCAGGTCTGGATCTCGTCGAGGACCGCCTCGAGGTTCGCCTTCAGTGCCGCGGCGAGGTCGACGTCGATCTCCTCGGCCTGGTCGGCGGCGAGCACCGGCTGGGTCAGGACGCTGCCGTCGCTCGACGTGAAGACGGAGCGAGCGGCGTCGAGCGTGAGCGAGCCGGCGTGGTTGCTGAAGTCGAGCGTGTCCGTGCCGGCGTCGGGACCGACGATCGTGACGTTGCCGAAGTCGTCCCCGAAGACATAGGTGTCGCTACCGCCCGAGCCGTTGATCGTGATCGGAGCCGCGAACTGCTGGTCGGCGGCGTTGATCGTGATCACGTCCGCCCCTGCGGTGCCGTTGATCGTGAGGCTCGTGATTGCGCTCGCGTTCGAGAACGTGATGTCCTCGCCGGGGTTGATCACGACGAGGAACGAGTTGTCGTTCGTACCGCCGGGGTTCGAGACGGTCACGACGGAGGCCGGCACGAGTACCTTGGCCCCGCCTGTGGCGTCCACGATCGGCTCGAGGCCGTCGTAGGTGATGAGGTCGCCGTCGCGGGCGATCGTGCCGGACTCGGGACCGCTGAACGTGAACACCGTCTGCGCGAACGATCCGCTCGCGAGACTGAGCACGTCGAAGCCGCCCGCGCCGCCGTCGACGGCGCCCGCGACCGAGCCGCCGTCCTCGAACACGAACGAGTCGCTGTTGTCCGCCGCGCCGGTCAGGTTCTCGACCGCGCTGAAGGTGACACCGCCTGTGAGCGAACCGGAGCCGGCGCCGGTCACGTGCCAGGTCCTCTCGCCCGCCGGACCGACGAGCGTGTCACTGCCGCCGCCGCCGTCGAACGAGATGCCGATCGGAAGCCCGCCGGAGTCGATGCGCAGCGTGTCGTCGAGCGCGCTGCCGCGAATCGAGACACCGGTCACGCCAGTGGCCGAGATCGCGTCGACGGAGCCGTCGGCCGACACGAGCTCGATCGAGCCGCTGTTGAACCGAATCGTGTGGTCGAGCGCAGCGTCGTCCGCGGGCGGTGCGCGCGCCGCGACGGTGCCGTCGAGCTGCCACGTCGTGCCGCGCCCGACGAGATCGACGGCGAAGGAGCCGCGCGGATCGTCCGTCGCGATCACGAGGCGACCGGTGTGCGCACCCTGCGAGGAGGGCGACATCGCGACCGTGACGGTCGCAGACGCGCCGGCCGCGATGCTCGCGGGAACGTCGGAGACGATCTCGAACGATCCGCCGACGTCGTCGGCGATCGTGAGGCTGTTGATCGTCAGCGTTGCAGTGCCGACGTTCCGGAGCTCGATCGCGCGCGTGGGCTTCGTGCCGATCGTGACCGCGTCGAAGTCCACCGTCGCCGGTGGGACGACGAGCTCGGGAGCCGCGACGGGATCGTCGGCGGGCGCTCCCGCGCTTGCGCCGGAGTCGTCCGTCGCCTCGTCGTCGGCTGACGCGCTGATCTCCGCGTCGCCGTCGTCGAGATCCGCCGCAGCACCGTCGTCGGCGGCGCTTCCAGAGCTGATCTCGTCGGCGGGCCCAGCGTCGTCGTCGTCCGAGTCGTCTCCGTCAGGTGCAGCTGAGTCGCCCGGTGCTCCCGCAGGTTCGGGGCCACTCGGCGGCGCCGGGTCGTCTGCAGCCGCCGACGCGAGCATGCGCACTGGCGGGGCGTGCTCTTCGTCGACGGCGGGTGCCGCCGGCTCAGCCGGCGCGGTGACGACTGGCGCTGTCGTCTCCGCGGTCTGTGTCGGCGCGGGTGTCGACGTCGTTGCGCCGCTCGTGAGCGGCGGCGGGGCTGTTGTGTCACCGACGACCGGAGCGTTGGCGAACGGATCCGATTCGTCCGTCGGTGCCTTCGGTGCCGGAACGAGCGTGTACGAGTTCGTCACGACAGACTGCGCGGGCTGAGGAACGCGGCGCTGCGCGACGGATGAATGCGTCGTCGCGGGAGCGGGGGCGTCGTCTGCTCGCGGTGAGCTGGGCTGCGCAACCGGTGCGCGTGGCTGCGCGATCGTCGGGAACCCGAACGCAGGTGCCTGCAACTGGGCGAGTGGTGCGTGGCGCGCGCGCGACGGGGTGCGGAGCTCGAGTGCGAAGGGAAGCAGGTACGTGCCGAGCAGCGCCGACAGACCGACTACGAGCACGGCGCGGCCCAGAAGGCCCCGCCGCAATCCCGCAAGACTTGGCTCCGGTACCAGAGCCAGTGCGCCCGTCGCGCTGATCTCCCCACTCCCCTCGTCAGTCACGGCCCCCTCGACCGCGCGCCGCGGGCAGCCTTGCACGCAGGGCGGAGGTTTTCAATAGGCCGTCCGGCCTATCGGTCGAATCCGGGCAATCCCGAGGCGAAAGCGGGAAACGGTGCGCGGCAGGTCGCGCCGAAGCTCCCCGGGTTGGACTCGAACCAACAACCCTCCGGTTAACAGCCGGATGCTCTACCAATTGAGCTACCGGGGATCGGGAGCGGGCATTGTAGCGGCGCCTCCGCGATCCGCTCCGACGCTCCTCCGGGCCGCCAAGCCGCATGGCTGGCTGCTGTAATACACATCTCGAGGTCAACGTCTCTCAAGGGGAAGATGACGCTCTCACCGCCTACGGTCGCCGCGTGGCCGCACGCACCGCTCCCGCTCCCGCGCTACCGGCGGTGGCATTACGACCTCTCCGGCGAACTCCACACGCAGGTGCTCGTCGGCCGACCCCTTGACGAGACAGTGGTACCGGCGGGGGACACGTGCCTGCGCCTGGCCGACATGGCGGTGGACGATCCCGCCGCGATCCTCGCCTTCGTCAACCAGGTGGGGACCGCCGGCTTCGGCAGTGGTCCGGAAGAGGAGACGGTCGCGGAGTTCGTCCTCAGCGCCACGGTGGTGCGTGACGCCGTGGCCGCTTGGCGCTTGTTGACGACGGATCAGGACGTGAAGGGGTCGCCGTGGCAGCTGATCCGGCTGTCGACCGTGGAGTCCGAGCAGCTGCCTGCCGCTGCGGCGGACTACCTCAACGACGTGATCGCGTCCGGACTCGGGGCGATCACGCCGACGCTCACCGTGAGCCTGGACGGCCATGGGGACGAACCGACGCACGAGCTCAACCTCCACACGCTGTGCTGCCTCGAGCTGTTCAACCATGTCGCCACGAACACGGACTTCCTCCGGTGCGCGAACGAGTCGTGCAAACGCCTGTTCGCGCGCGACGAGCGCGGGCGTCGGCGCGGGATGCGCTACTGCAGCCGCACGTGCGCGCGCGCCCAGGCGCAACGCGAGTTCCGCAGACGGCGGGCGACCGTCGCACGGCAAGCGGAACCGACCGAGACGAGCTAGGCGAACTCGCGGATCGCCGTGCGGATCTCGGCGAGCTTGTGCTGGAGTTCGCTCAGGTCGGACTCGTCTGCACCCTCGAACTCCCGCCGGAGCCGCCGCTCTCGCAGCCGAAGCAGCAGTTGCTTCGCGGTCTCTTCGTCGATGCCCTCCGTCTCTGCGAGCGCGTCGAGTCCTGCGAGGAGCGAGACGAGCTCGGGCTCCGGCGACTTCGACGGCGTGAGCAGCTCGGCGCGCGCTTGTCGGTGCGGTTCCGAGTCGAAGTGCTCCGGGCCCAGCTCGGCGAGCACGCGAGCAAGCGCGGGGTGTGCGCGCACACCGGCGAGCGCGCTGCGCTCGAGCTTGTCTCCCACCTCGACGAGCCGCGGCGACACGGCTCCGCCCGCGCTCGTCGTGCCACCGGCCGCAGAGCGGAGCTCGACGGTGAGTCCGAGCCGGTCGTTTGCGAGACGCCAAGCGTCGTGTCGCTCCGGCGATTCGGGTAGCGCGTTGAGCACGTCCTGCACGCGAAGGTATGCGTGCTGGCGGTCACGTGCACGGGCCAGCTCCAGGCGTACGCGATGCACCGCGTACGGCTCGGCTTCTGCAAGCCGCTGTTCGAATGTATCCGGTTCGTCGGCGGGGTCCTTGCCCTTGGGCAGTGCGACGATGCGAACGTCGAACCCCTGGCGCAGCGCGAGCTCCATTCCGCGCAGCGTTGCGTCCTCGCCTGCCGCGTCCGCGTCGAAGCAGAGGAACACACGTGACGTCAACCGCGAGAGCTCCGACAGCTGCCGCTCGGTGAGCGCGGTGCCCATCGACGCGACGACGGGCTCGAGCTTCGCCTGGCGCAGCGCGATGACGTCCGTGTTTCCCTCGACGACGATCGCCCGATCCTGCTTCGCGATCGCCCCGCGCGCGAGGTTGTATCCGTAGAGCACGCTCGACTTGTGGAACAGCTCGCTCTCCGGCGAGTTCACGTACTTGCCGCGCAGCGGGTCGTCGTCGTAGAGCTTGCGCGCCTGGAATCCGATCACGCGCCCTCGTGCGTCGGCGAGCGGGAACATCAGCCGGCGCTGAAAGTAATCGGTGCCGCGGCGAGTGACGAGACCTGCCGCCGCGAGCTCGTCGGCGGTGAACTTTTCGCGCGCCTTGCGAGCGAGCGTCGCGCCCGCTGGTGAAAGTCCGAGGCGAAACTCACGGCACACCTCTTCGCCGAGGCCGCGTGACACGAGGTACTCCCGCGCCGACGCGCCGTGCTGCGACTCCCACAGCGTGCGTTCGTAGAACGCGGCCGCCTGCTCGAGCAGCGCGCGCATCCGATCGCGTCGCCTGCGCTGCTCGTCGGCGTGCGGCGATGCGTCTTCGTACTCGACCTGGACGTGAAATCGGTCCGCGAGCCACTCGATCGCACCGACGAAGTCGAGCCCCTCCGTCTCGCGCACGAACGAGATCGCGTCGCCACCGACGCCGCAGCCGAAGCAGTGGTACGTGCCGCGGTCGGGCGACACGGAGAACGACGGCGTTCGCTCCTCGTGGAACGGACAGAGTCCCGTGTAGCGTCCGCCGACCTTGCGCAGGCGCGTCCGCGCCTCGACGAGGTCGACGATGTTCGCCGCCGCCTTGACCGCCTCGACCGATTCGTCCTTGAGCCGAGCCACGGTCAGACGCGCTCCGCGTACTCCAGCGCGAAACGGTCGGTCATTCCCGAGAGATAGTCGACGACGGCGTCGGGCTCGTCGCCGCGCGCGACGAGGTGCTCGAAGATCTTGCGAACGACGCCGCTGGCGCGCTCGTGCTCGACGCGGGTCTTCGGGCCAAGGTAGACGTGCTCGAACATGAACGCGCGGAGCGACAGCATCGCGCTACCGACCGCCTCGCTCTGGACGATGTCGCCGGCCCGAGCGGAGGACTCGATCAGGTCGTGGACGAGCGTGTCGATCCGC
>Ga0214473_10006039_pt1 | contig 14494 bp, 14 predicted proteins | sample RVTome_7_FD_203509 | JGI IMG/M metagenome (GOLD analysis project Ga0214473, IMG submission 203509) | Soil microbial communities from uranium-contaminated site in the Upper Colorado River Basin, Wyoming, United States - RVT98D197 | ecosystem: Environmental > Terrestrial > Soil > Contaminated >... | reverse complement strand
GGACTATGAACTCTATCTGAATCGCGCGAGGGAAGAGTACGGAGTTCGCCTGGAACGAACCCGGCCTCACACGGTAGAGCCTGTCCCCGGATCCGATGACCTGTCCATCAGCTATGTTCCTGCCGGCGCCAGCCTGCCCAGGAAAGAAGTCTTTGACGTGGTGGTCCTTTCCACAGGCTTTGCAATCTCCCCGGACGGGGTGGAGCTGGCGGACCGGCTGGGGATCGAGCTCAACGAACATCACTTCGCGAAAACCGGAAGCTTTAGCCCAGTGGCGACGTCCAAACCGGGCATCTATGTGTGCGGTCTCTCCGAAAGCCCCAAAGATATTCCCGAGACCATGGTCCAGGCCAGCGCGGCGGCATGTATGGCCTCTCTGTCTCTCAGGAGCACGGAGGAATCTGTGGAGGAAGAGGGGGACCTGCCGCCTGAGCGGGATGTGAGCTTTGAAGAGCCGAGGATCGGTGTTTCCATCTGCGATTGCGGGACCAATATCGGCGGCTTCATCGATGTGTTCAAGCTGGTGGATTATGCGCGGAGACTGCCTCAGGTGGTTGTCTCCGAGATGACCGGGCATGGATGCTCCCGCGAGGCCCTGGAGAGGATTCAGCGTCTTATTCAGGAAAAGAACCTGAACCGTATTGTCATCGGGGGGTGCTCTCCGAGGACTCACGAAACCCTTTTTCAAGACACCGTGCGAAAGGCCGGCCTCAACAAATACCTGGTCGAAATGGCCAACATCCGTGATCAGGACACGTGGGTGCACCTGGATCAGCCCGACGAGGCCCTAAACAAGGGGAAAGATCTGATGCGTATGGCCGTGTCGGCCGTAGCCCTGGCCCACCCCCTCACGGAACACGTGCTCCCCATGAACAAGAACATCCTGGTGGTGGGCGGGGGCGTTGCAGGAATGAACGCGGCTCTTGCTCTGGCGGATCAGGGGTTCAGAGTTTACCTCGCTGAGAAATCTGTAGCGCTTGGAGGCGTGGCCGCCGGCATCCGCAAAACCCTGGAAGGAGAAAATGTTCAGGCCTATTTGACCGCCCTCATCGAGCGAACCATGCACCACGAAAACATCCAGGTCCTGACCCGGTCCGTCATTGTGGATCACAGCGGCATGCCCGGACTTTTCAAGACCGGGCTCCAGGTGGGCCCCCAGATGTTCTACCGGCAAATCACCCATGGCGTCACCATTCTGGCGACAGGCGCGGTCCCGAACCGGCCTCAGGAATACCTGCTGGACGAGCACGACGCCGTGGTGACGCAGCTCGACCTGGATCAGGTCCTTGAGGACGATCCCGAGAAAGTGAAGGCCTGGGAAAAGGTGGCCATGATCCAGTGTGTCGGCTCCCGGTGTCCCGAGAACCCCAACTGCTCGCGCATTTGCTGTCAGTCGGCCGTCAAGAATGCCTTGAGGTTGCTCGATCTGAATCCCCGGATCCAGATCTCTGTCCTCTACAGGGACATGCGAACGTATGGGTTTCAAGAGGATGCCTACCGGAACGCTCGTGAGCGAGGGGTCCTTTTCTTCCGCTATGAAGAGAAGGACAAGCCTCTTGTGGAGGCTGACGGAGACAGGTTGACGGTATCGTTTACGGATCCGATTCTCGGGAGAAAGATGACCGTATCGGCCGATTGCCTGGCCCTCAGCACTGGGCTCATTGCGGATGAGGAAGGGACGGAAGACTTGGCCATGGTGTTCCGCCTGGCCCGGACCCCGGACGGTTTTTTCCTGGAGGATCACGTCAAGCTGCGGCCTGTGGACTTGCCGGTCCCCGGCTTCTTTGTGGCCGGCACCGCCCATTCGCCCAAGACCATTCGGGAGAGCATTGCCCAGGCTCAAGCCGCTGCCGGCCGCGCGCAAACGCTGCTGGCTAGAAACGTGATCAATCTGGGCGCCGCTGTGGCGAGGGTGGACGGCAAGAGATGCGCGGCGTGCCTGATCTGCGTTCGGGCCTGCCCGTTTCATGTGCCGTTTATCAACGCCGACGGCTATTCGGAAATCGATCCGGCCAAATGCCACGGCTGCGGCGTGTGCGCCGCCGAATGCCCGGCCAAGGCCATACAGCTCATGCAGTATGAAGACGATCACCTTATGGCCAAACTCGACGGCCTGTTAGAAGGGGCGCTCCAGTGAAACCTTTTGAACCCGTTATCGTCGCTTTTTGTTGCCATTATTGCGCTTACACCGCGGCAGACATGGCAGGGAGCATGAGACGTTGCTATCCTCCCAATGTGCACATCCTCCGGGTCCCTTGCTCCGGGAAGGTGGATGCGATCCATATCATGAAGGCTTTTCAAAAGGGTGCCGACGGCGTCTATGTGGCGGGATGCCTGGAAGGAGACTGCCACTTCAAAGACGGGAATCTCAGAGCGGCCCGCCGGGTGGCGTATGTGAAGAAGCTTCTCGATGAGATCGGCGTCGGTGGGGATCGACTTGAAATGATCACCATGTCGGCCGGCATGGGGGAGCGTTTTGCGGTCACGGCATCCGAATTCACGGAAAAAATTCGCCGGCTGGGACCCAATCCGGTGAAAGGGGCAGCGCAGGCCAAGCAAAAGGTCGCGGCAGGATGACCGATCGTGTGAAGGAGACAAGAAAAGAATGATCACTGCGGAACGAAAACCGATTGAAGAAATCATGGAGTCCGTCCGGCCCTACAACCGGATTCTTCTTGTGGGGTGTAACGAGTGCGTAACGGTGTGCGCCGCCGGAGGCCGTAAGGAAGTAGGGCTTTTGTCCTCCGCCCTTCAGATGACCTTCATGAAGGAAGGGAAAGTCCTGGACGTGAAAGAAATGACCCTGGAGCGGCAGTGCGATCCGGAATACGTTGAAGAACTCGTGAGCGCCATCAACCAGGCGGAAGCGGTTCTCTCCATGGCCTGCGGGTGCGGCGTGCAGGAAATCGCCAGGCGATTCAAGGAAAAACCGGTATTCCCGGCGGTGAACACGAAATTCATGGGGGCTTCGGAGCGGCAGGGGGTGTGGGCTGAGCGATGCCAGGGCTGCGGCGACTGTGTGCTCGGGCTGACAGGGGGGATCTGCCCCATTGCGCGGTGCTCCAAGAGGTTGCTGAACGGCCCCTGCGGCGGTTCGACACGCGGGAAATGTGAGATCAATGCCGAGGTGGATTGTGCATGGCAGTTGATTTGGGACCGGTTAAAAGCCCTTGGACTGGAAAAACGGTATGAAGACATCATGCCTGCGAAAGACTGGCGAACCAGCCGGGACGGCGGTCCCAGAAGAATCATCAGAGAGGATCTTGCGTCATGAAAACGGAAAGCGCGCTGGAAAAAATCTTGTCCGCCGGACACCTGGCGGTCACTTCGGAGTGCGGTCCTCCGCGAGGCGCCGTCCCCGAAAAAGTCAGGGAAAAGGCTGAAATGCTCCGTGGTTATGTAGATGCCATCAACGTGACAGACAACCAGACTGCCGTGGTCCGCATGTCAAGTTTTGCCGCCTGTCTCATCATCAGACAGATAGGCCTCCATCCCATCCTTCAAATGGTGACCAGGGATCGGAATCGTCTGGCCATGCAGAGCGATATCCTTGGGGCCTATTCGCATGGGATCAATACCATGCTCTGCCTTTCCGGGGATCATCCTTGCTTCGGAGATCACCCCATGGCGGCCAACGTGTATGACCTGGACTCGATCCAGTTTATTCAGATGGTGAAAAACATGCGGGACAATGGAAAATTCCAGGGAGGGGATGAGATTCTCAATCCTCCTAAAATGTTCATTGGCGCCGCGGCCAATCCTTTCGGCGATCCTTTTGAACTGAGAGTGGCGCGCCTCGCCAAAAAAGTGAAAGCAGGCGCGGATTTTATCCAGACCCAGTGCGTCTATGATATGCCAAGGTTCGAGAAATGGATGGAGGGCGTTCGGGATCGAGGTCTTCATGAAAAGGTCGCGATTCTCGCTGGGGTGACGCCCCTCAAGTCGGCGGGCATGGCCAAATACATGAAAAACAAGGTCCCGGGCATGAGTGTCCCTGATGAGCTCATCAAGCGGATGACCGGAGTTCCCAAGGAAAAGCAGGCCGAAGAGGGCATCAGAGTTTGCGTGGAGACCATGCAGAGACTCAAGGAGACGAAGGGTGTCCGGGGTTTTCACATCATGGCGATTGAGTGGGAGCAAAAGGTGCCTGAGATTGTAGAGAGGGCAGGGCTCTATCCAAGGCCGGGCGTGGGAGTGTGACCCAATACGGTTCGCCGAACCTCTCCACATCGGCAGGGGAGAGATTCGAGGTTAGAGGCAAAAGGATCAAGAAAATAAGGAGGCAAATCAATGGAAGACAAGAAGCTCATCCTCGTGGTAGATGACGACCCGGATCTGGTGGAAGCCATATCCATGAAGCTCGCCAGTGAGAATTACCGGGTGGCCAAAGCCTATGACGGCCTTCAGGCCTGGGACAAGATCAAGCAAGAAAGACCTCACCTGATTATCCTGGATGTCATGATGCCGAATAAAAACGGATACCAGGTCTGCAAAGAGCTGAAAAACGATCCCCAGTACAAGAACATCACCGTTGTCCTGCTGACCGCAGTGGGGGAGGCTGTGACGTCCACCAACTATACCCACATGGACGGCAAGACCGCTCTGGCCGATGAGTTTATTCCAAAGCCGATCGATCTGGACAGTCTCATGGAGATCGTGAAGGACTACACCCGGTAAGAGGATCCCAGGATCAAACACGCGGATCGTTCTATGATCGAAAAGATCCCCATGGAAGGCATGAAGGTGAGCGGCGACCTCGTCCTTGTAGATGTCGTCGATACTGCCCTTGCCGGACAGCTCCTCACCGGTTTTCTCAGGGGGCTGGCTGAAAACCGGATTAACATGAACCTGTTCATCGGTGGGGAAGCGGAGGGAAGGGTTCAGTCCACCTGTTGCGTAGCTGCTCCGGATGGAGGGCGTGTTAAAGCTTTGATGGACCCGATCCCTGAGCTCAAGGCAGGTGCAGAGTTCTGCGCGCCCGTGGATCTCCTCTCTGTTTTTCCACACCGGTTCAACCTGAAGGTCCTGGGTCTTGGCTTGATGGCTTTAGGCAGGGCGGAGATCCTGTTGCATGGCTTCTGCTCTTCTTTGTCCGAGCTCACGTTCATCACCGATCACACCGAACTCGATCAGGCTTCTGCCGCGCTAGCAGGATGTTTCAGCCTTCCATCGGGCCAGTCCCGAACTCACGGCTGAACCACAGAGCCTGTTCTCATTTGGGTAACACCTTGGAGACAAAGGCTGCATATTGGGAACCCCGGATCAAGACCTATGGGTTCCAGAGGATGACGGGTCTCTCTTTGGTCGAGATGACCGTGCCGAGGGCGGGGATCGAGTCTCTTGGATCCGCCTTTTGCCGTTTGGCAGACGCTGGGGTTGGTTTCCACCTGGTTTTCTCCCGCACTTCTTTCCGGGGGTTGGAAGTCTCCCTCCTCGTTACGGCCCAGTGGGCCAAGGTCATCGAAGAGCATATGCAGGGGCTTATGGAAGACGCAAATAAGGTCATTCTGCGCATCTCTGCGTCGGAAATGGTATTCTTCCAGGGTCCCCATTTCGGAGATCGTTACGGAATCCTGGATGCGGCGGCGCGAGGATTGGCTGCGAGGGGGATCGGGATGAAGGCCACGGTCTGCTCTGGGTCGTGCATTTATATTGTTCTTCCAGAAGGTAAATCCGAGGAAGCGGTTCTGGCCCTTTCCGAGATTTTCGAAATACCAAGGGCCTCCAGTCAAAAACATTCTAGGACTCCCGGATGAGGACATGTGACCGAAAAAGCACTTGAAGCGGAAGATTGGCGGTTAAGGGTCTTTGATTCCCTTTCCTTTCCGACCCTTATCCTGAGACCGGACAAAGTCATCGTCACGGCCAATCAGAGGTTTTTCGACAAATCCGGGGTTCGACTGGAGGACATTGTCGGCAAGACCTGTCACGAGATCTTCTACAATTCCAAAGAACCCTGCTCCGCGGATCTCTGCCCCCTTCCGGGAGTCCTGGCTAACGGCGAAGGACATTCCATACTCCGACAGGTTACCCGCAGCAACGGCGAAAAGACATGGGAGGACAGAGTCTTCTCTCCCATCCATGACGATGCCGGCAATATCATCTACATCATGGAAAGCCTCCGGGATGTGACCAGGGTCAAGACCCTTGAGAGGACGCTCGAAGAGACCAGGGAATTCCTGGAAAAGGTCATCCAGAGCTCGGCCAGCGCCATCGTCGCCTCAGATCTGAACGGAACCATCCTGCTCATGAACAAGGTCGCCGAAGATCTCTTCGGATTTTCCCTCAGCCAAATGAAAGGGAAGAAAAGCGTGATCGATCTGTACCCTCCCGGTAAGGCCAAAGAGCTTATGCGGGAGATGCGAGACGAAAGGAGGGGCGGAAAAGGCAAACTCCCCCCAACCAAGGTCAACATTCTGAATGTCAAAGGGGAAGAGATCCCTGTGGAGGTTACTGCATCCATCATTTACGAACAAGGGAAGGAAGTGGCCACCATGGGGATTTACAATGACCTCAGGGAGAGGCTGGCCGTGGAAAAAGTCCTGAAGGAAACCCAGGCCCATCTCGCCCAGTCGGAGAAAATGGCTTCCCTTGGCCAGCTGGCGGCGGGGGTGGCCCACGAAGTCAACAACCCCCTCACAGGAATTCTTCTCTATGCAAGCATGGCTTTGGAGCAGATCGATAAGAGTGATCCTCTGCGGGAACACCTGGCATACATAGTGGAAGACGTGAATCGATGCAAAGGCATCGTGAAAAACCTGCTCGCCTACAGCCGACGATCGACAACGACCAAAGAAATCATACCGCTCAATGATCTCGTCCATCAGAGCCTGAACCTGATCCGTGACCAGAAGCTTTTCGGAAACATCGTGGTCCTCAAGGAGCTGTCGGAAGAGATTATGCTGATTCACGCGGACAGAAACCAGCTGGCCCAGGTGCTCATTAATCTGATCATGAATGCCTGTGGGGCCATGAATGGAGAGGGCGTGCTGACCTTCCGCACTTACCGGGACAAGCCGAACAAGAGAGCCTACCTGGAGGTTTCCGACAACGGCTGTGGGATCGCCGAAGAGAACCTGCCGAAAATATTTGACCCTTTTTTCACGACAAAAGAGCCAGGGAAGGGCACAGGGCTGGGGCTAAGCACCTCTCTTGGTATTATCCAGGAATGCGGAGGCCGCATTTCGGTCAAGGAAACGAGTCCCCAGGGGACCACGTTCCTTGTCGAGCTTCCCCTCTTTTCTCCTGCGGAAGGCCCTGAAGAGTTCGCGACGCAAGATGTGCTCGGCCATGAGAGGAATATCAACGCATGAAAGACCATACAACATCCCAAACGGCTTATCGCACTCGGGTTCTGGTTGTGGACGACGAGAAACGAATCCGGGACGGCTGTCATAGCATCCTTACCGGAGGAGGGTTCGAGGTAGGGCTTGCAGAGAACGGCTACGCCGGGCTGAAAAAGATCGAAGAAGAGCACTTTGACATCATCCTGCTGGATTTGATGATGCCGGGTTTGCGAGGCATTGACTTGCTGGAGCATGTGAAGGCCCGGCATCCCGATACGCTCGTCATCGTGATCACCGGCTACGCCACGCTGGAGCATGCGGTGGAGGCCATGAAAAAGGGCGCCTTTGACTTTATTTCAAAGCCCTTTTCCCCCGAGGATTTGCGGACAGTGATCGGCCGGGCGATCGAGTACATCCGAAGCCTCGAGGATATCGCCCACGAGAAATCGCGTATGGGCACGCTGGTCAGCCACCTCTCAGACGGGGTCATGGCCACGGACGGCGAGAAACAGGTGGCCCTGGCGAACCCGGCGTTTCTGAAACTAACGGGTTATCGAGGGGAGAGCCCGATCGGGTCGCCTGTAAAGGATCTGATCCAAAACGAAAGACTGCTCCAGTTGATCGATGAAGCGCTCTCTATGCCTGCAGAGCAGTTTGCCGAACTGACGGAAGAATTCGATCAGGGGGCCCTTGCGGACAACAAAGAGGCCGTTCTGGCGGTGCGATGTGTGCCTTTCAGGGACAGGCTCCATCGGAACCTGGGCACCGTGACGGTCATCCATGACATCACCGCTTTGAAAAAGATGGACAAGATCAAATCCGACTTCGTTTCCATGGTGGCGCACGAGATCAAAAGCCCCATGAATTCGGTCCTCGCTCTGGTCAAAGTCGTTCAAGACAGATTGGCGGGTGATGTCACAGCAAAACAGCAAGAGATTCTGGGCAGGATTTCGGAAAAGATCAAAGGCCTTTCAGATCTGGCAGCAGATCTTTTGGATCTTTCCAGAATAGAATCAGGTTTGATCACGCTGGAAAAGGAAAAACTCCAGGCAGCCTCTTTGCTCAGCGAGCAGGTGGCTTTCCACCAGACAAGGGCTCAGGCCAAGAACATCGAGCTAGCTCTGGAGCCTGTTTCGGAGCTTCCTCCTATCCTAGCCAACAAGCGTGCCATCGAAGAGGTCTTCGCCAATTTGCTCACCAACGCCATCAAGTACACGCCAGAGGGCGGGAAGGTGAGCGTATCCGCTGGGGCTGAAAAGGGCTACGTTCATGTCCGCGTGATGGACACGGGGTTCGGCATTTCCCGGGAGGATCTAGACAGGATCTTCGAGCGCTTTTACCGGGTGAAGGACGACAAGACCAGAATGATTTCAGGAACCGGTCTGGGTCTGGCCATCGTGAAAAGCATTGTGGAAGCCCACAACGGAAGGATCGAGGCGGAAAGTGAAGTGGACCGTGGTTCCACCTTTCATGTCTTTCTTCCGATTATACACACGTGAGGTCTTCTCACCACGTATCTCCGTGATCCCTTGCAGGGGAGCCTGTGCGGAGAAAACTCCTTTCCCTTCGGTCCGGCAAGGAGTCTCCTGTCTCCCGAATCACCTCTGTCCCTAAATCCGCTCGTGCTTCAGAGCTCCGTACTAACGGGATGGAGGGTTTTCGAACGTTGTTCCTATTCCGCTCGGCAATCATGAAGTCGGCAAGGACCAATGCGTAAGGAGGTCAACCATGGAGTGTGATCGCTGCCACACGAACATCGAACCGGGAGACGAAAAACAGCATCTCAGCCAGACGCTTTGCGAGGATTGCTACATGGACGCCCTATCGCCGGTGAAAACGTGCGACCCCTGGGCGGTCTATAGCGCCAAGTCCTTTGAAAAGCACGCGGAGAGCGCTCCGATAATGATACCGATCCAGTCCGAGATTCTTTCGATTCTGAAGAAGACGGGTGGCATCGAACCGCAAGCTCTCCTGAAGGAGCTGGGAGGCAAGGTGACACAAAAGGAGCTGGAGCGGGCGTTCGCAGCCCTTCGACACATGGAAAAAGCCAGGGGAGAAAAGCGGGGTGACCGGGTCGTCTGGCGTTTGTGGTAGGGCGAGAGGGTCGAACAGAAAGGCCCCTTTCGGGGCCTTGTAGTCTTTGTGTTTAAAGAGAAGCTCTGCAGCTACTCTTCTTCTTCCTCCTCTTCCTCAAAAACGATCTCATCCCTTTCATACTGGGCATCCCTAAGGGCATGGGCCTTTTCAACTTCCTCTTCGCTCCAGGGTTCGACGATGAGCGAATCGGCCACGAGCTCCCAGAGGTACTTGGTCTCAATGTCAAGGCCGAATTCCTTGGTGAGGGCTTTCATGATCTGGTCCCGGCAGTTGTGACAGGGCGCGACGACCAACTTTGCCCCCGTATCCCTTATCTGCTGGGCTTTCACCCTCCCATAGTAGATCCTCTCGTCCGAGTAGGGCATGGCCCATGCGCCGCCGCCTGCGCCGCAACAATAGTTGTTCATCCGGTTGGGATACATGTCGACAAAATGCTCACAGCACTGCTGGGTGATCCACCGGGGTTCTTCAAAATAGCCGTGGCCGAACGCCTTCTGGCTCTTCCTTCCGTAATTGCAGGGATCATGCACGGTTGCAAGTTCTTCATGGATGGTTTTGTCCAGTTTGATTCTTCCCGTTTCAATGTATTCTTTCAGAAGATCGTGAACCGAGACGACTTTGTATTTCTTTAAGACTTCGGGAAACCAGTTTTGCAGACCAAGCCTGGTCGCATAGTAAGCGTGCCCTCACTCGGGCAAGAGGAGCGTCTTGCACTCCAGCCTTTCCATGTGCTCAACGATGCGGCCTACAAGAGTCTTCATCGACTCGTCATCCCCGGAGAAAAGGCCCCAGTTCACCCCTTCCCAGTTGTAAGAAGGCACGGTCCAGTCCTCCTTGGCCGCGTAGAAGATGCGCCACCAGAACTTCATGTCATCGGGCTCTCCAAAAGGCTCTTTGGAATTAATAGTGACAAGCACGTTGGCGCCCTTCTTGTCCACAGGCACATAGAACCCAGGGAAACCTTCCGCCTCAAGCTCTTTACCGAGGTCAGCAAGGAGGAAGAGAAAATCCGGCTTAGGGATGCCGAGGTTATTTCCTCTGTTGAGATCCATGACCACGCCCTTGTGGATGGGGCCGGGGACCTTGTCTCGCTCGCGAAGGGTTCTGGCTCTTCGCATCATCTTGAGGATCTCCACTCCTTGGGGGCAGGCATATTCGCACCGGCCGCAAAGGGTGCAGATCCAGGGAAACCTCGAATCAACGAGTTCCTGGTCCAAACCCAGGGCAGCCATACGGACCGCCTTTCGCGGGTCCATGTTGTCGACGCCCGTGACTGGGCACCCGCTGGCACAGGTGCCGCAGGTAAAACATACATCCGCCCACTCGGGGGACACTCTGAGTTTGCTTTCTTTACGGTTAATCACTAAGGGTTCCATTCAATTCCTCCTTTTCATAAAAACATCCTGGGCCTGCAAACCCCTTTGTCCTTTGGGGGCGTTATAAACAAAAGAGCGCATCCTAATGGCTCAGGAATTCTTTGATCTTCGCGAGAAGTTTTTCTTTGTCCACGGGTTTGTCAAAAAAGGCGTCGGGGCTGAAATACTCCTGGTCCCTCTCCTTTTCATATCGGACCCCCAGCTCGTCCGCCATGCCTGAAATCCCGATGATAGGAATGCTTTTGAGATCGGGGTCTGTCTTGATCCGCTTGCAAACTTCAAAACCCGAATACAGGGTCTCCATCATCACATCGAGCAGGATGAGGTCCGGATGCTCCTTTTGAGCGATTTCGACACCCTTCTTCCCATCCTGTGCGGTCAGCGTCGCGAAACCATTACGCTTCAAGAATGTTTCGGTGGTGAAAAGGAAATCGGGGTTGTCATCGATGATTAATATCTTCTTTGATCCCATGTTCTTTCCTCTCTTTTTTCGATACAAACAATGAACGTCCTAATGCAAGCCTCTGGCCGCAACCAAAGACTGTTTGAGCCCAGGACGGGGGGTGTGGTGTCTGGCGAGTCCGCAACCGGAAATGGACTCATCCCGCCAACCGCCCCCTTGCCTTTGAACCTTCCCCGAAGGAGGCGCAGACCTTCAAGCCAACCGGAGGGTCTGTACCAAAGGGCTTCCACCATAACCCACTGAGTTTTCGGCGCCGCTTCATGGCACTGAAGAAATGGTTGCGGCTCTGAAGAGACCACACCCCCCAGTCTGGGCTCAGAGACTTCTACGCACCTTGCAAAGAAGTTCTTGCCTAAGCTTCTAATATTCAGGCGGCATTTGTTTAAGCTGCGCCAGAGAGAAAACCGGCCCGTCTTTGCACACGTATTGGTCTCCAATGTTACACCGACCGCAAATGCCGATGCCGCACTTCATGCGCATTTCCAGAGAGAGAATAATCCTGTCCGGGGGAAACCCCAGTTTCTCCAACACCGGTTGAGTGAACTTGATCATGATCGGAGGCCCGCACACAATGGCTATGGTGTTGTCTGCACTTTTGATTTTCTGTTCCGTAATGGTGGGCACGAATCCGACGTTGTATTTCCAATTCGGATCATTCGTGCTGTCCACGGTGATGTGCATATGGATGTCGTCCCTCTGCTCCCAGGCTGCAAGCTCCTCCTTGTAAAGAAGCATTCCCGGGCTTCGGGCTCCGTACACGACCGTGATATCCTTGAATCGCGACCGGTTGCCCGGGTGAATCATGTAGACGATGCTGGAGCGGAGCGTGGTGAAGGCAAAGCCGCCGCCGATGATCACCACATTCTTTCCCTCCATCTCCTCCCAGGGGTACCAGTTTCCCAGAGGGCCGCGAATCCCCATCACTTCGCCCGCTTTCATGTTGTGAAGGTAAGCGGTGACCTGGCCGACCTTGTTCACGGTAAACGTGACAAATCCTTTTTCTGTCGGGGAAGAAGCGATGCCGATGGGGATCTCTCCTTTCCCTGCGATGGAGAGCTCTGCAAACTGGCCCGGAATATAGGCGAACTTCCTTTCGTCCTCAGGATCGAGGAAGACGAACCTGAAGGTCTTCAGGTTCTTGTCTTCGGTCTCCGTGACGATCTTGTCGATTCGGACCGGGTAAGGAAGATATGGATTTTGCATCAGACTCATACTCCTATTCGCGCCTCTTAAGAGATTTTTCGACTCAACTCTGACACTCCAGCTTTATGCTACTGGAGTGATGGAGTAGTGGAGTGTTGGATAGAAAAATTCAAAAGACCATGGATTACCTTCCATCACTCTATTACTCCAATACTCCATTACTCCATCACTCCGCTCTTTCAGTAGCCGTTCATTAGTTTGAAAACTTCTCGAATATCAATATTGACGGGGCAAAACTGGACACATCGCCCGCATCCGACGCATGCCGGCCCATGGCCGTATTTATCCACATAGTATTTCAGTTTGTGCATAAACCGCTGCCGCACCCGTTGAAGCTTCTTGTCGCGGGGATTGTGGCCTGACCCGTGAAGGGTGAAGAGCGGAAACATGCACGCATCCCAATTCCGGATCCTGTCCCCTTCTTTTCCTGAGACTTCGTCCTGGATGTCAAAGCACCAGCAGGTGGGACAGAGATAGGTGCAGGTTCCACAGTTGATGCATGCAAAAGATACTCTCTCCCAGAAAGGGGCATTGAAAAGCTCATTGACCACTTTCTCCCGGAGGTGATCCATGGGCACCCTGGAGGAGATTTTTTTCTCCGCCGCTCTGGGAAGACTTAACGCCTTCTTGAGGAGGGAGTCGTCTGCCTCCGCTCCAAGCTTGGTTTTTTCCAGGAAAGCCTCGCCCTTGGAAGTGAGGCTTCTCACCAGGAAACGATCGCCCAGATCGACCATGAGCGCATCCAGACCTTTCTCGCTGAAGGGTCCGCTTCCCACAGAGGTGCAGAAGCAGGAGGCGCAGGGGTCGTTGCACCCAAAGCCGACAAGGGTGGTGGACTCCATGCGCCGGACCCACCAGGGGTCCTGGTACTCAGCATTGTCGAAATTGATCCTGACCAACTCAAAGGCAAAAGCGTCGCAAGGTCTTATTCCCACGATGACCTGAGGAGAAAAGTCCTTCGGCGCCTCTTTGACGACATGCGCGTCCTCGTTGCTCTCGTCCAGCGTGTACTCGAACATTCGCTCTGACTGTGGAAGGATGACCGACTTTGGGGAAAGCCTGGTGTTCTGGAAATCAAAATCGGGCTTGCGGCCGGCTTCCAGAAGCCTGAAGTTGTGGAAGTCCCCTTCCTTCACGGGAACAAACACTTTGAACTTGTCCTTGAGGCTCTCTAAGGCCTTGTCCCAGTCTTCCTTGGCAAAAATCTTCTTGATCATGGGGGCTACCTTTTCACTTACTTCACAAAATCGTTATAGTCATCCACCCGGTAGATGTCGAGAGGCGGCCGCTGATCCATGCGGGTGCCGGCCTCCCAGCCGAAGAGCTCAAAAGCATCCTTGTTCAGCTTCTTGGTGAACTGCCTCACCGAGATCCCCATGGGGCAAACCCGCTCACACGCACCGCAGTCCGTGCACCTCCCGGCACAATGGTAGGCCCGCAAAAAATGAAAGGTCATGGTATCCACAGGATCCGTGCTTTTCCCAACCCACTGGGGCCGCGACTCATCGACAAAGCAGGTGGGGCAGTAGCAGAGCGGGCAGGCGTTCCGGCATGCGTAGCAGCGGATGCAGGATGAAATGAGCTGGGTGAAGAACTTCCGTCTTTCCTCGGGGCTCTTCTTTTCCAACACGTCAACGTCTTTGAAGGGGTTGACGCCCTCCTGTTCCGGCACCGGGTCGGCTACCATCTCGTCGTATTCGACGGGATTGCGATGAAGGCAAGTGGAACAATTGGTCCTCAAAAAATCCTTCTTCTTAAAGGTCTCCTGAAAACCGTTCCCGCTCACCGTGAAGGAGTCTTTGCTTTCAGTGACCTCCAAAATGTCTTTGTTCCCAATTGTCCTCTTCACCGCTCTGTGGTCGATGATGCCGGCGCAGGGAATGCCCACGATGTAGAGTTGTTCACGCTTAATCTGGTTTTCGATGATGTGGGTCACGATGTTTCTGGAATTGCATCCATTGGCCACGATTCCGACGCGGTCGGTCCGCTTGGTCAGATAATTGCAAAGGTTCAGACCGCAGTGGCTGTCCCAGTGAAGCAGATCGACCTCCGCAGGATTCTTGATGAGC
>Ga0214473_10006038_pt1 | contig 14494 bp, 11 predicted proteins | sample RVTome_7_FD_203509 | JGI IMG/M metagenome (GOLD analysis project Ga0214473, IMG submission 203509) | Soil microbial communities from uranium-contaminated site in the Upper Colorado River Basin, Wyoming, United States - RVT98D197 | ecosystem: Environmental > Terrestrial > Soil > Contaminated >... | reverse complement strand
TCTTATGGACCACGAGTCTGGACGATGCGGTGCAGCGTTGGCCGGAAGTGCCAAAGGCTCCCCACACTGCCCCTTCGACTGCGAGGTCGATGTCGGCGTCGTCCATCACCATAATGACGTTCTTGCCGCCCATCTCCAGTGAGCAGATTGCGTTGCGCTCAGCGCATGCAGACGCCACAATGCGTCCCGTCTCGGTCGATCCAGTAAACGAGATCAAACGAACGGCCGGATGCTTCGTTAGGGCGGCGGCCACATTCTCACCGTGCCCCATAACAAGATTTACGACCCCGGGAGGGATGCCCGCTTCTTCACAGGACTTTACAAGATTATATGTCGATAGAGGTGTATCTTCGGCAGGCTTCATCACTACGGTGTTCCCGCACACCAGAGCAGGAATAAGCTTCCATGAAGGAATCGCCATCGGAAAATTCCAGGGGGTGATAAGACCGCAGAGGCCCACTGGCTGGCGCACGCACATTGCAAACTTATCGGGCATTTCTGCCGGCGTCGTATAGCCGTGCAACCGGCGACCTTCACCGGCAGTGTAGTAGGTGCAATCAATGGCCTCCTGCACGTCTCCGCCTGTCTCTTTCAACACCTTGCCCATCTCGCGCGTCATCTCGGCAGCGAACCGATCCTTGTTCTTGATCAGAATCTCACCAAGACGAAAGAGGATTTCTGCCCGTTTTGGCGCCGGCATTAACCGCCAGCGATCAAAGGCCTCGTGAGCCGCGTTGACAGCAGCGTTTGCATCTTCGCTGGTTGAGAGCGGGAAACGGCCGATTAGATCTCGGTTATCGGCGGGGTTGCGATTTTCAGAAAACTCTCCAGCGGCACTCGGCGCCCACTTTCCGCCAATGTAGTTGTGATATGTCTTTGGCGTTTGGCGAGCAATGCTGCGAGCAATCTGGGGTTTGGAACTCTTTACTAAGACCTTCTTTGCTTGAGCCATGAGTTGCGAATTTCTTTTGAGTGTCGGTTGCGCTTTGGGCCAACAACCTCTTATTGATAAGTAAACTGTACAATTCTCTGTGTGATGCGATCTAAGTCTCTAGTATAACGAGAAACGTGGAGCACAATAGGATCGCCAGGTTTCAATCCATTTAGCACGCGCTGAAAGTCAGCCAGTGTCGTTACGGGCACGCGATTGATACGAGTGATCACATCACCCTCGGTGAGCGCCTGTTGGCCGTTTGGGGCGGTGCGGACCTGCGCTGCCAACCCATTCGGATCAACCTCTTTGACGTAGAGTCCCCGCATGCCGGTGAGGCGTTTTTCGGCTATAAGTTGCTGCGTCAGTTCCGCCAGGGTGATACCCAGGTGCAGACCATTGCCTTTCGGATCAACGCCCTTCTCCTTCGTTGCCGTCGTTTCCTCGCCGTCTTTCAACAGAATGCTTGCAGCCTGTGGCCGCGGCCGTTCGCCGAGCACAACATTAGCGGAGTGTTTCTCGATTTTCCCGTCGACGTCCCTGAGGAAGACCAGCGAAGCTGACTGACCTACCGGTGTACCGGCTACTTTTTGGATCAAGTCGGATGCATTCTGAATTGGCTGCCCATTGAACTCGATGATTATGTCGTTTGAACGTATGTCTGCTTTTGCTGCGGGAGTGGGTTGGCCATCCTTCGTCAACTGCACGTCCATAACGATGGCGCCCTTTGCTTCCGGCAAACCGTAGACCCGAGCAAACTCGTCCTTCACCGAATCGAGCGTGATGCCTAAATATCCCCTCCGCACCTTTCCCTGAGAAACGATCTGCCGATAAACGAAGTTAGCTTCATTTGCGGGCAGAGCGAAACCGATGCCATTGTAGTCCCCGGTCGAGGTTGCGATCTGCGAGTTCATGCCTATCACTTCGCCGCGCATATTCACTAGTGGACCACCGCTGTTACCGCGATTGATTGCAGCGTCAGTTTGCAGGAAACGCTGAAAGGTCGTGAAGTAAGGCGTCTCCCTCTCTTTCTTGGAGATGATTCCCGCAGTCACGGTTTGGTCAAGCCCAAATGGTGAGCCCATGGCTAACACCCAATCCCCTACCTGGGTTGCGTTTGAATCGCCCATGACAACAGTCGGTAAATCCTCAGTGGCGTCGATCTTTATGACTGCAACATCTGTTTCTTCGTCAATTCCCACAACTTTGCCGCGGTATGAGAGACCCGACTGAAGGCCGACAGTAATCGTCGTTGCTCCCTCAACTACATGCTCGTTTGTCAAAATGTAACCTTTAGTACTCACAAGGAAACCGCTCCCAACCCCATGTGATGGCCGCCTGGACTGGCGCCGGAACATGTCCAACAGTGGATTGTTCAAAGATTGATCTTCCTTATCCTCGTCGTCCTTTTCTGGCCTGTCGGGGGCCGCGGTAGTGGTCTCGATATTTACAACTGCAGGCTCGACGCGGCGGGCAATCTCCGCGAAAGAAGCGGAAAGAGCTTCAGGCGCATGGGCGATCTGCGCACCATTTTGCGCGACAGTTGGACGTCCGGAAAGCATAGCCCCCACCCCGATGCCAGCCAGAAGGCAGGCGACTGCCAACGCTACGATCCAGACACGAAGCTTACGCAGAATCAGCTTTTCGTCCACAGTTGTTTGGTTTTGCTGAAGATCAAACATAAAACACCACCTTCGGGAAATGACCGTGGCCGGCTTCCAATTCCACGCTCGCTACCACGGTGACTTAGGAGCAGTGGGAAAGAACCTAAGTATAACGTAGGCTTGAACCAGGGGCAAAAAAAGACGGGAGGAGGGGGAACAAAGAACATTTGACAATTGGCATTAATTGGCATTTGACATAAGCCATTTGTCATTTATAGGAGCCGTGCGGCTCGAGATAATCGATAATCCGCTTAGCTGAGGCCAAGCGCCTTGACCCTACAAATGATAAATGGCCAATGTCAAACGTCAGATGTCAAATATTCGGCTTTCTGGCTCACTACGGCCGCAACAATACTTTAAGCACGCCTTTTGTCGCTGCGCGTTTCATGGCAGCAACACCGTCGGCGAGTGGGTATTCCTCGCTAATCAGGCTGTCGACATCAATCGCGCCTCTCTTGAGCAGATCGATTGCCGGCGGGAAGCGTCCGCAGCGTGAACCCAGAACGCTGATCTCGTCGACAACCAGCCGCGCCGTTTCAATGTTGGCGCCGCCGTGAAATGTTGATTTCAAAACGAGGGTTCCGCGCGGCCGCAACAGATTCAGAGCCGTCTTGAAACCCGATGCTGAGCCTGAGGCTTCCACCACGACATCAAATTCTTTTGTTCGAGGCAGAGCCTTTTTCACTGTCGTCGTCTCGATTCCGCGACGTTCGGCTATGCGGAGTTTGTCCTTGTGCTTGCCAATCAAGAGAACGGAAGCTCCTGTCAAGGCTAGAGCTTGAGCACAGAGCAGGCCGAGTTTGCCGTCGCCAATGATTGCAACCTTGACTGAGCTTTGAATTAAGAGCCGTTCAGTGATAGCACACGCGGCAGCGAGTGGCTCGATGAAAACTGCATGCTCGTCTACGATCCTTTCCGGAACTGGTAAGAGATTGCTGGCCGGTAGCCGCAAGTACTCAGCATGTGAACCGTCGCGACCTACTATTCCGAGCACGGTTCGTTGTGCGCAGTGGCGCGCATCTCCTGCCTTACATAGAACGCATTCACCACAACCAGCATTAATCTCTCCCACAACCCGTTGCCCGACCAAGGTAACATCTGGTGCATCCTCAACCACCCCAACAAACTCATGACCTATGGTACCCCTAAATCCAGCATACCCACGCGCGATCTCGAGATCTGTGTTACAGATGCCCGAAAGGAGCACCCGTATGAGGGCTTCGGATTCTCGATGCGGTTTGGCAACCTCGCGCACCTTGATCGCTCGCTTTTCGACTTGGAGAGCTTTCATTTCTCGTCAGTTGTCAGTGGTTCGGTTTGCCTTAACAATGGATGGGTTTGAAATAACAAACACCAAGGACAACGGACCACTTGCCAATTAGAAAGACTTTGCTCGAGTGTAGGCATTCTGAGGTGTTAGCAGAACGGTCTGTTTAGTTCCCGCAACGTCGATATGGAGGCGCCATTCAAGACTCTCGTCACCAGAGACCAGCGCATGTACCCACCAACTTCCCTGCGGAACCACTACTGTTGTCTTGCCGTCCTTATCCAGACTGGCACTGACTGGACTGCGGCCTTTCATGCGCTCAGTCAAAAAGTCATCAAAGCGCTTTCCTTCGCGACGTTCAGCGAAATATTCATGGCGCACAGCTACAATGTCCACAGGGTAGAGTTCTATCGGAATTTGAGCTGAATTGCTTATTGGAGCCTGCAAAACAATATGGAGGGAGGTTGGCGTCGGGGCATCTTTCGCGCGCGACTCTGGCACGCCGGGCAAACGCGTATAGACCAGCCAGCCAGCCAGCAAGAGCCCAAGGACAAGCGCAATGCGCAGCAAAATGGTGAGTTTTTGGTAGCGAGTTCCTTCGTTGGTCACTGCAAACCCAGCAAATAGCCACAAACTATCAGTTCGAACAACCTGCCGCGAAGTGTCTCTCTCCGTTGCGGGGGGTCGCTCCAGCCGCTAATTATCTGAACTGATGATAGCGAAGCTAGGGCGATTTGTGTATTGCACCCGAAAAATTGGGCGCCAGTTGAAAGCTTGTCAGATGAGAAGTAAGCTCAGAAGGTAAAAGACGATGCCCGGCGGAAAGTGGAAAGACTTAGTGAAATGATCAACGACAAGTTTCGCGACGAGTGCGGAGTCTTCGGTATCTATGGCCATCCGGAAGGCGCTCGCCTGACCTACCTGGGGCTATACGCGCTGCAACATCGCGGTCAGGAGTCGTGTGGCATCGTATCGTCCAACGGCTCTGACCTTCGCCTGGAACGCGCAATGGGGCATGTGGCAGAAGCATTCGATCAATCGACGCTTGATCGCCTGCCGGGCGCCGCGGCCATAGGTCATGTGCGCTACTCAACTGCAGGAGAAGTCTCCATACGCGAGGCGCAACCTTTCCTGGTTACGTGCCAGCATGGCCAGATTGCGGTTTGTCACAATGGCAATCTGCCGTTCGCTCGAGAAGAGCGGCGGAACCTGGAACGGCAAGGCGCAATTTTCTCGGCCACATCTGATACGGAAGTGATTCTCCATCTTGTTGCACGCTCTCAGGCGGCGTCTGTGCGCGAGGCTATCGCTCAAGTCCTGCAAGATACCGAGGGCGCGTTCTCAATGCTTTTCCTGACGTCGTCTGAGTTAATCGCCGTACGCGACCCGCGCGGGTTTCGTCCTCTGGCGCTGGGGCGCTTAGGTGACGCGTGGGTCATCGCATCTGAAACGTGCGCGTTTGATTTGATCGATGCGCAATATGTGCGGGATGTGGAACCCGGCGAGATGCTAGTGATTGACCAGCACGGATTACACTCCAGCCGCCCACTCACGACCGAGCGTCATGCAATGTGTCTCTTCGAGCATGTCTATTTTGCGCGGCCTGATTCCTTGATCTATGGTCGTTCGGTTCAAGAATCACGCCACAGGATGGGAAGAAAACTTGCTGTGGAACAACCGGCTGATGCAGATGTAGTGATTCCGGTACCCGATTCTGGAGTCGCCGCCGCCATCGGTTATGCCGCTGAGAGTGGCATCAGCTTCCGGTTTGGCCTCGTCAGAAATCATTACGTCGGACGGACCTTTATCGAGCCGAAGCAATCGATTAGATCATTTGGTGTTCGCATCAAGTTGAATCCAGTGCGCGATCTTATCGAGGGGCGTCGCGTAATTCTGATTGACGATTCCATTGTACGCGGCACTACGTCGAAGAAGATTGTACGGATGGTGCGAGAGGTAGGTGCCAAAGAAATTCACGTGCGTATCAGTTGTCCGCCCACAATTAGTCCCTGCTACTATGGTATCGACACTCCCAATAAATCGGAATTGATCGCCGCGCAAATGTCAGTGGACGAAATTTGTAGCTTTATCGAAGCTGACTCACTGGGATATCTCTCATTGCAGGGAATGATCGAAGCAATCGGCATCGACGCTGATGCTGCTTGCGTCGCCTGCTGGAACGAAAACTATCCGACGCGTATTACTCGTGATGCTGAAACTATGTGGGAGCGCGACCGCGAGGCAGTGACCTTCGATGCATGACACTCTTGAAGAGGTGGCAATTTGAGCCGGGCCACGAGCGGATGCGGATGCTTGCTCGCAGTGCTGGTGATTCTGTTTGGCGCGGCCGGCTATCTTGGATACAGATTTGTTTTGCCGTGGTGGAAAGCAAAACCGCCAGCTCCTTCCGGAGGTGAGCTTCAGGTTCATGTGCTTGATGTTGGACCCGTCGAAGGCGATTCAATCCTGCTTATCTCACCGGCAGGGAAAAGCGTGCTGATCGATGCCGGCGAGGCGGGCAAAGGAAAAGTCGTTCTGGAGGCGCTGAAGCGGAACAACGTACAGCAGCTCGATTATTTCATTGCTACCCATCCTCATCCCGATCATCTTGGCGGTGCCGACGAAGTATTCAAGGCCATCAAGGTTATCAATGTGCTTGACAACGGCCTGCAACCGGTTGGTTTTTCCAAGCCGGTTGCACCTGCCAAAAGTGGAAAAGCGCCTGCAAAAAAGGGCCCGGCAAAACCAGACGCGAAGTCGGCGGTTACCCGCTTCTATGAGGAATATATGGCTGCGATCGAGCAGAGCGGCGCACGTTACGAAAAAGTGGCACCAGGAAAGACTTTGGATTTAGGCGGTGGCGCGAGACTCACGGTACTGGCTCCGAGCGAGCCTGTATTTACCAGGGACCAGATGAAGGCCGGTGGCAATGAACCGAACGCTAACTCAGTGGTTGTTCGTCTCGACTATGGCGGGTTTTCAATGCTGTTGCCGGGCGATGCCGAAGCGCAAACAGAGCATCGCTTGCTCAGTAAAGACCTGAATGTCAGAGCCCGGGTACTAAAAGTTGCACATCATGGATCGCGATACGCGACCTCAGCAGACTTTTTGGCGCGGGTAAAGCCCGAGGTAGCCATCATCTCCTGCGGTGGTTGGAATCGGTATGGGCATCCCGCGCAAGCCGTGCTTGATCGGTTGAGGGCGGCCAACGTGAAACTCTACCGCACAGACTTGCAAGGAGAGATTACGATTACTACTCGTGGCAAAGAGAATGATTACGTCATAAAGCCCGCAAAGTCGGCCAGTGAAGATGTCTGGGTGGGTCGCATGGGACAGAAGGATGACTCTGCGCGCGCCGGCTTTGTCGCATATGGCGACTTTGGACCACCACCGAAGAGCGCGAAACGTAAATAGTGAGATTTGATTTAGCCAGCATTCAACTACGATTTTCTATTCAGAAAATGGAAAAGCCCATTAGTTACATCGACGCAGGGGTTGATATCGACTCGGCTAACCGAGCAACGGCCAGAATCAAAGAGCTCGCTGGCCGCACCTTCAATCCTCGTACGCTTTCTGAGATTGGAAGCTTTGGCGGTATGTTTGATGCCGCGTTTCCTGAGGTGCGGCAGCCTGTACTTGTCGCCTCGGCAGATGGAGTCGGTACGAAACTAAAGATTGCGTTCCTCACTGGGATTCACAATACAGTGGGACGCGATCTGGTGAACCACTGCGTCAACGATATTCTGGTCCAGGGAGCGCAGCCACTCTTTTTCCTTGACTACATCGCCATGGGCACATTGTCGCCAGACGTTGTCGCAAGCGTTGTTGAGGGCATAGCAAACGGTTGCGCTGACAATGGCTGTGTATTACTGGGTGGTGAGACCGCCGAGATGCCGGGCTTCTATGCCGAGGGCGAATATGATGTGGCCGGGTTCATCGTCGGAATGGTCGATAGGGAAAAGATCATCGATGGTAAAGCGATTTGCGTGGGAGATGTCGTGTTAGCAATGCCAGCCGTCGGCCTGCACACGAACGGGTATTCTCTTGCGCGCAAACTGCTGTTTGAGGTTGCCGGTTATCAGGTGAACACTGAGCTTCGCAGCATCGGGTCAACTGTGGCGGAGGCGCTTCTGAAACCACATTTAAGTTATCTTCGGCCAGTCGAGCGTTTACTTGACTTACGGGTCATCAAAGGGATGGCGCATATTACCGGTGGTGGTCTGACTGAGAATATCCCGCGTATTCTTCCCGAAAATACTGCGGTTGAAATCAAGAAAGGCGGTTGGCCGGTTTTGCCCATATTCGAACTTCTACAACGGATCGGAGAGGTGCCAGACGCTGAGATGTATCGCACGTTCAACATGGGAGTGGGAATGGTGATTGTATGTGCCGAAGCTGATGCAGCTGCGGTGATGGCTCATTTAGGTGAACGGGGGATGCAGTGTTATCAGATCGGGCGTGTTGTGCCTGGCGATAAAACGGTATTCTTCACTTAGGACGTGGTCAGAGGTGATCCGCGAGCCAAACATGACTCGACTTGGCATCCTTATCTCTGGGCGTGGTTCCAACATGATGGCATTGAGTGATGCCATTCGCGATGCGCGTATTCGTAATGCGGAGATTGTGATCGTTATTAGCGATCAATCTGCAGCGCCCGGTCTTGAGAAGGCGCGAAGTTGTGGATTGAAAACCGTCATCATTGAGCGCCGCGGCCTGGTTCGGGAAGAGCACGAGCAACTGCTGCTAAACACGCTGCGCCAATTTGATGTAGATCTGGTTTGCCTCGCCGGTTATATGCGTCTGCTTTCGCCCTGTTTTACCGACGCGTACCGGCGCCGAATTCTCAATATTCATCCTAGCCTGCTACCTGCATTTCCTGGACTCGATGCTCAGCGACAGGCGCTGGAACACGGAGTTAAATGGAGTGGCTGCACGGTACACTTCGTCGACGACACGCTCGACGGTGGGCCAATTGTGGCGCAAAGCGTCGTCTCTGTGCGTGATGACGACACGGTGGAAACTCTTTCGGCGCGGATTTTGGAGCAGGAGCATCAACTGTATGTGGAAGCAGTAGACCTCGTTGTAAGAGGGGAGTACGAAGTAGTAGGTAGGCGAGTTCTAGGAGTCTAGAGTCTGCCGATTGCCGACAACCGACAATCGACAGACTCCAGACTCGTCAGCTATGCCTTGCCAAGTTCCACTGCTCGTTGGAATGCCGCCCAGACCGCCTTTGAGAGCACAGTGCGCAGCCCGCCTTTTTCCATCTGGTAGATCGCTTCCGCAGAAGTACCCCCCGGTGAAGTCACCATATTTCTGAGCTCGGCGGGATGCTTATGGGATTCCTGCGCAAATGCCACGGAGCCAAGCATTGTTTGCAGCACCAATTCTTGCGCAACATGCCGAGAAAAACCCATGTGCACGCCAGCATCAACCAGTGCTTCCATGACGAGGAATATGTATGTTGGACCGGTAGCGCTAAGGGCTGTAGCCATATCTATCTGTCGCTCGTTCTCCACTCGCAGTACCTTGCCTAACGCCTCGAACATTGCCCGCACTTCACCCTCTTGCGTTTCGCTTAGCACGGACCCCGCCGTCCAAGTTGTCATGCCCTGTCCGATCTGCGCAGGGGTATTTGGCATGGCCCGGACCACAGCGGGATGATCTAACTCCTCCGAAATGCTTTCAATCTTCGCTCCAGCAACAATAGAGACCACAAGATGCTCTTGAGCAAATAGGCCACGCAGCTCATGTAAAACTTTGCCAAGACGTTGCGGCTTCACGGCCAGTACTGATATTGCCCCGGTTGACGCACCTTCAGGGATTTCGAATGCCGTCGCTGCATCGCGATTATTCTCTACCATTCGAATACCATACTTGGTCTGCAATTCGTCCCGCCGTTCCGCTCGGGGATGGCTACCCGCAATGTGTCCGGGAGGGACGAGCTCTTTTCGCAACAGACCGGCAATAATCGACTCGGCCATTACCCCGCAGCCAATAAATGAGATCCGGGCGTTGGCCAGTGGGCCATGATTTTGAGCAGGCACAGATTGAAACTCCGCCGCTGATTATTCGGAAACCCCTTGTTGAGTGAACGGCAGAGATCAGGATAGCGCAGCGGAAACAGATGCGCTACTCTATGGCGAAATCTGTAGGGGCGGCACTCCGTCGCCCCCAAATCGAAGCGGCGCTCACGGAGTGCCGCCCTACAATAGAGGCCGCATGGAGTTAAATGAACAGATTACCCACCTCAGGAAGGGCACCGTCGAGATCATTCAAGACGACGAGCTGCGTGCGAAATTAGAGCGCTCGCAGAAAACGGGAAAACCCCTGCGCGTTAAACTAGGCGCAGATCCTACTGCCCCCGACATTCATCTCGGACACACTGTTGTGATTCGTAAGCTGCGTGCCTTTCAGGATCTCGGGCATACAGCCATCTTCCTGATTGGCGACTTTACAGGAATGATCGGTGATCCTTCCGGTAAGAACACTACCCGCCCTCAGCTCTCGCGCGAAGAGATTAACAGCAACGCGGAGACCTACAAACAGCAGATCTTCAAGCTACTTGATCCCGACAAGACTGTAATTGATTTTAACTCTCGATGGATGGACCAACTAGGTTCGGCCGGATTTCTTCGTCTGGCTTCCCATGTCACCGTCAGGCAGATTCTCGAGCGCGACGATTTCCAGAAGCGGCTGGAAAACAATCGCCCACTCGCTTTACATGAGGTGTTGTACCCTTTAGTAATGGCCTACGACTCGGTTGCACTGGAAGCAGATGTCGAACTGGGCGGAACAGATCAGAAATTCAATCTCCTAATGGGTAGAAATCTGCAGCGCGAATACGGCCAGCAGTCGCAAATCGCTGTAATCACACCCCTTCTCGAGGGCACTGATGGCGTGCAAAAAATGTCGAAGAGCCTGAACAATTACATCGGCATCAGTGAACCACCTGGTGAGATCTTCGGCAAAATCATGTCGATTTCAGATGAACTGATGTGGCGATACTATGAATTGTGTACTGACCTCACGCTTTCCCAGATCACCGATCTGAAACGGACGGCAGAGACGGGCGACCGTAATCCTCGCGACATTAAGGTTGATCTGGCAAAAATGATCGTGACCGATTTCCATTCTCCCTCAGAAGCGAAAGCTGCCGAAGAGGAATTTAATCGAGTGTTTCGAGAACGGCAGTCGCCTAGTGAGATTGAAGAGCGTGCAATTACACCGGGTGACTGGAGCTTGCCACGCATGCTGGCCGAACTAAAGGTCGCTGCGTCAGTTGGCGAGGGCCGCCGATTGATCGAGCAGGGTGGAGTGTATCTAAACGGTGAACGGTGTACGGCCGTCAACAAAATTATCTCCTTTGCGCCAAACACACCCCCGATCGAATTACAAGTTGGAAGGCGCAGGTTCATGCGCGTCAGAAGTCGTTGAGTTGCCAACATGTCTGCCACTGCGTTTGCTGCAGAAGACATTCTGATCATTGAAACGCCAGAGCGCGTTCCGCTTCACTTCGCACTGGCCTCCATCGGCAATCGCTTTCTTGCCTGCGCTATCGATCATGCCATTCAGGTGTTAACACTGTTGCTGATGGGGCTGACTTTCTTCCTGATCGCAAATCTGGGGTCTTTGAGCGCAAGCGTTTCGGAAGCTCCCAAATGGGTCTATGCACTCCTCATCGTAGTCTTGTTCATTATCTTCTCCTCCTATTTTGCGCTCTTCGAATGGGCATGGAATGGACAAACTCCTGGTAAGCGTTGGCTGAAGCTGCGAGTGATACGTCAGGATGGTCGGCCTGTGACTTTCTGGGAGGCCGCGGTAAGAAACCTGTTGCGTACAATCGACATGATGCCAGCGCCGTTCTATTCAATTGGCCTCATCTCGGTTTTCGCCAGCTATATTGATCAACGAATTGGGGACATGGTGGCCGGAACCGTGGTTGTAAGGGAGCGTCAAGCGGAGGCGCCGGCGTTCGCGCAGGTTTTCGCCAGTCGGATCACTGATCCGGCACTCCAGCGGGCATTCGTACCCGTACCCTTTACAGCTGATCTTCATCCTGTTACGGAGGAGGAGATGGGAGTGGTGGAAACCTTCCTCCGAAGGCGATGGGACTTGGCAGATGTGCCTCGACAGTGGATGGCCTGGCGCGTGGCGCTGCCAATTATGTACAAGATTCGTCCGACTTATGACATGACAACGTTCACGTATGAGGGATTTTTGGAGGAACTGCTGGCCCGCTACCGCGCAGAACATCGCTTCAGGGAGTAGAACCCGTGTACCGCATGCTGTTAGCTTGCGTTACGCTGGAAGCGAGCTAAGATCATTAGCTTGGGCGCAAGCTGACAGCATGCGTTACCTTGCTAGCAGCATGCGGTGCGCTTTTGAAATCCACGTTCGAAAGGATAGTTGATGTCTCACGAAGTATTTATTCTCGGCGGTAAACGTACGCCAATGGGTGAGTATGTAGGGGCTCTGAAAGAAATTTCAGCCATCGATCTCGGAGCTATTGCGGCCAGGGCGGCTCTCGAAACTACAGGTGTCGCGGCAACAGAGATTGATCACACAGTGATGGGCAATGCCCTGCAAACCTCCGGCGACGCCATTTATGGAGCACGGCACGTCGCGCTAAAAGCAGGCGTACCGTTTGACCGGCCGGCGTTGACGGTTAACCGCCTTTGTGGAAGCGGGATCCAGTCGATCGTCTCGGGAGCGCAGATGATCCAGTTGGGTGAGGCAAGTACGGCCCTTGTGGGCGGAATGGAGTCAATGTCGCAAGCGCCTCACGTAATCAGAGGCGCGCGCGTTGGTTTTGCACTTGGTGAGGGACGACTTGAAGATAGCTTGATGGTCGCTTTAGTGGACACTTACTGCAATACGCCAATGGCTGGCACAGCTGAAAACCTGGCGCGAAAGTTTTCTGTAACAAGACAGGAGCAAGATGAGTATGCGTTAAGGTCGCAGCAGGAAGCCAAGCGCGCGAGTGATGCCGGGTTTTTTGCAGAAGAGATCGTCCCGGTTGAAGTCAAAACACGCAAAGGTAGCCTGCAGTTTGCCGCCGACGATCACATGCGCCCCGATACGACGCTGGAGACCTTAGCGAAGTTAAGACCGGCGTTCGCCAAAGATGGTTTCGTTACTGCGGGAAATGCCTCAGGAATTGTCGATGGGGCGGCTGCACTTGTAATCGCCGGCAGCGACTACGTCAAAAGTCGGGACCTGAAACCAATGGGTAGGATAGTCAGTTGGGCTTACGCGGGCGTCGAACCGGAAATCATGGGTATTGGACCGGTTCCGGCGTCGCGCCAGGCGCTGGAAAAAGCTGGCCTCAAGCTTTCGGATATGGATTCTGTTGAAGTTAATGAAGCATTTGCAGCTCAGTACCTTGCAGTGGAGAGGGAATTGGGGCTGGACCGCTCGCGCACGAACGTTAATGGGGGCGCAATTGCCCTTGGCCATCCTCTCGGCGCAACCGGGACGCGACTAATCCTAACGCTCCTTCACGAGTTACATCGCCGCGCTGGTCGCTACGGCTTAGCCACTGCATGTATAGGCGGAGGGCAAGGGATCGCAATGATTGTCGAGCGAGTCTGAACCAATTTTCCTAAAATTCCGATTTATATCCAAATTCTTGACCATCGTCGCGCCACGTCCAACTGCGGTACTAATCCTAATTACTGTTAAATCAGAGGTTACGAAAAGTGCGTTTCGTCGGCACATTTCTTGCGACACTCTCCACGGGAGAGTGTCTACTGCTTGTACTTTTGCATGGTTCCGCAGCGGTTTAACGATAAGTAATAGCTTGCGCTGAAGTGCAAGACATGGTAGAAGTTCGCGTCTAACACCGGAACTGTTTAATCGCTTTTACCTCTCCAACTTTCTGCCAGCCATCGGGTGTTAAAAGGTGCAACAGCGTTCTCTCATACATTTGCAAATTTCCGTTAACCAACTTTTTCAAACTCGTAAGATCCGGCTGTGTTTCTACTAGACGCAGTGCGGAGTTGCGAATGATTCCGCCTAGACTTCCGACAAAAATGTGAGGAGTTCCCCTACTATGAAAAGAGTTGCCAAGCTATTCTGCGCCATCTTCTTGATCCTTACCGTAAGCGTGATCGCCCTGGCCCAGTCACAAGCCAGCAGTGGCCAGATCGGTGGCACCGTAACCGATACAAACGGCGCCGCAGTTCCCAACGCGACAGTGAAGGCTACAAATAAGCAGACCGGTCTTGAAAGAGCCGTGAACACCAGCGATGACGGGCTTTATACGGTGGTTCTGCTTCCACCCGGAAACTATACACTGGTTGCTGAGGCAGCCGGATTTGCTGCGGCTACGATTGACGACGTGGTCGTCAACGTCGGCCGCGTTGCCGATGTGAATCCAGTGTTGGGTGCCGGAGGTGTTCAGGCGACGGTGCTGGTTACTGCGGAGAGTATTCAGGTTACACGCAATGAATCTGACGCGGTGCTGAACGAGACCGCAATCAGCACTCTTCCCATCAACGGTCGACGCTTTCAGGATTTTGTGACCCTTACGCCGACCGCTCAGGTTGATCCGCAGCGCGGCCAGATCTCCCTGTCCGGGCAAAAAGGAATTAACTCGAATATCAACGTGGATGGAGTGGACTACAACCAACC
>Ga0214473_10006037_pt1 | contig 14495 bp, 15 predicted proteins | sample RVTome_7_FD_203509 | JGI IMG/M metagenome (GOLD analysis project Ga0214473, IMG submission 203509) | Soil microbial communities from uranium-contaminated site in the Upper Colorado River Basin, Wyoming, United States - RVT98D197 | ecosystem: Environmental > Terrestrial > Soil > Contaminated >... | reverse complement strand
TACTGATAAAAAGAGGATCATCAGAGGGATAAGCACCCAGTCCCATGAGGGTTAGAGTAACCGGGATTTGAAGCCTATGAGCCAGCTCTTTAAGCTCTTCAGTTGCTTCACCCCAAATTAAACCACCTCCTCCAAAGATCAGTGGACGCTTTGCCGAGAGCAACATTTCAACCGCACGCTTAATCTGACCTGGATGACCCTTTATGGAAGGTTTATAACCCCTCAAATTTATCTCATCTGGAATCACAAATTCGTCCTCACCGATTAGAACATCCTTTGGCATATCGACAAGAACGGGACTTGGCCTTCCTGTACTAGCAATATAAAAAGCCTCCATCATTGCACGCGGCAGATCAGCAGTTTTCCTAACAAGATAGTTATGCTTAGTGCACGGACGTGTGATTCCGATATGATCAGCTTCCTGAAATGCGTCGCTCCCAAGATAAGGGGTAGGTACCTGTCCGGTAAATACGACAATAGGTGATGAATCCATCTGAGCAGTGGCAATACCAGTAACGGTATTCGTCGCGGCAGGCCCGGAAGTGCAAAGCACAACCCCCGGCCTTCCAGATGCCCTGGCGTATCCATCCGCCATGTGTGTTGCGCCCTGTTCATGCCTTGCCAGGACGTGTTTTATGCGACCATTTGTGTACTGAGGCATTATGTCATACACCTTAAGTACGTACCCCCCGGGAAGACCGAATATGATGTCTACCCCCTCGTGCAACAAGGTCTCAAAAAACATCTGCGCTCCCAACATTCTTGCCATGCTATTTCTCCCTAAAAGACTTTATAACAAATAATCATTTTAACCTACTTATCTTCATCTCCATCTGATCTTTGAGCGATAACTTAATCTTTTTCAACTTCTTAATCTCTAATTCATCATCAATGCTAATCGAATCCTTTTCTTCCAGTCCTTTAACTATATCATCTAATTTCCTGTGTTCAAAATATAGCTTTTTAAATTCCTCATCACCCTCCAGCAACTTTTCGACTATATTTAAATCCTTCATGCTTTCACCTCTCTTTTGATATTTCGGCATCGGCCTTACTTAAATATTGAGGAGAGAATTGAGAAATCTCCCCTTTATTGTCACCACTCATTTTATTTATGGCAACTTGAGCACAATGAGATGCCTTTGGAAAATTAAAACTAGATGTGCAAAACATTGCATGATTTCCTAGAGACTTCTCTATAAGATCCCTATATAACACCGCTCCATTACCAACAAATATTGTCCCCTCACTTATCATCGCGATAAGTTCAACCGGATTAATAAGACAATCTTCCTTTAGCCTTATGGGCTCATCGCCAATGCATTTGAAAAAAGCCGCATAGACCTGTTTTCTTCTTGCATCAATGATAGTGCATATTGTATATGGCGTATGAAGTAAATTTCTCGATAAAACCTCGAGGGACGAAACCCCAACAATAGGTATCCCAAGGGAAAATGCCATACCCTTAGCAGTTGAAATCCCAACCCTGAGAGAAGTGAATGAACCCGGACCGCTTGAAACAGCTATTCCTTCAATATCATTCCTCTTCATACCTGCTTCTCGCAGAAGCCAATCCACCATTGGCAGGAGCTTTTCGGAAAGAGAGGGACCGACATTCAAAAAGATCTCTCCAAGAATCGTATCGCCGTCTATTATAGCGACGCTCCCAGAATGGGTTGAAGTCTCAATACCTAAAACTCTCATCTATGACGAAGAATACAAATAAGCTTAACATAAATTAATATTTCTTTTTAGGTTTATTGGGCAGTACTCTTTTCCTGTTCAAGCCTGCTCAAGGAAGCGGAGCCCGATGTAACACCGCTGATTCTGAGTGCCAGATCATCCTTATTTGTTGCCTGCCTCATAGCCTCATCATAACTTATTAGATTCTCTTTATAAAGATCATACAAGCACTGATCAAAGGTTTGCATTCCGTAATGTAAGTAACCCTCTTCAATAGCTGTCCTTATTTCAGGTGTTTTTGTAGCATCAGATACACACTCTCTAATCCTCGACGTCGCGATTAAAACCTCAGCAGCGGGAACCCTTCCTTTGTTATCAGCCCTTGTCATCAATCTCTGTGAAATTACAGCCTTTAAAACCTGGGCAAGCTGATAGCGAATTTGGTTGTGCTGGTGAGCAGGAAATATAGCAAGGATTCGGTTAATGGTTTCCTGGGCATCAAGCGTATGAAGGGTAGTTAGTACAAGGTGTCCTGTTTCAGCGGCTGACATCGCTATTGCCATAGTCTCGAGATCGCGCATCTCTCCGACAAGAATCACGTCCGGATCTTCCCTGAGAGCAGACCTCAATGCATTTGAGAAAGAGAATGTATCAATCCCGATTTCACGCTGATTTATATAACTCTTCTTGTCTACCTGCAAATATTCTAGTGGATCCTCAATCGTAATTATATGCCTTGCTTTGGTCGAGTTAATATAATCTATAATAGCAGCAAGAGTGGTTGATTTACCGCTGCTCGTGGTTCCAGTGAGAATAACTAAGCCTCTTTCCTCTTCCGAAATCTTCTCTAGAACAGGGGGAAGGTTAAGCTCTTTAAAACCCCTTATCTGGTATGGGATTGATCTAATAGCACAAGCTATACCTCCTCGTTCCTGAAAAACATTCATACGAAACCTTGAAAGGTTTGGAATGCTATACGCAAGATCCAATTCTTTATCTCGCTCAAATCTCTCTCTTTGCTTATCGTTGAGAATGGAGTATATCAACTTCTGAAGTTCTTCATTCGAAAACTCGGGTGCATCTTTTACAAATATCAATCTACCTTCAACTCTTAAAGCGGGCCTGCTCCCTGCCTTCAAATGGACATCCGAAGCACCAACCTTAAAAGCACCTGTAAGCAATTCATCAATTAAAGATTCAGTCATTATTCCTCACCAAGCTTGGTTTCGTTTTTAATACCATAAATCGAGAGAATCTCGGATCTAATCTTTTCTGAAACCTCAACATTCTCCTTTAAAAAAGCCCTAGCATTCTCCCTTCCCTGACCCAATCTATCATCACTGTAAGAAAACCATGTACCACTCTTATCAATCACCTTTAATTTAGAACCAATATCCAATAACTCGCCTTCGTAAGAAATTCCACTACCAAATAGTATATCAAACTCGGCATCTCTGAAAGGCGGGGCTACCTTGTTTTTTACGACTTTAGCCCTCACTCTGTTTCCAGAAACTTCTTCCCCATCCTTTATGGAACCGATCCGTCTCACGTCTATTCTGACAGATGCATAGAATCTTAACGCCGTACCCCCGGTTGTTGTCTCGGGATTCATGTAAGACGGAACTCCGATTTTCATACGGGTCTGGTTGACAAATATTACTATCGTGTTTGACCTGCCAACAGTAGCTGTGATTTTTCTCAAGGCTTGAGACATGAGTCTCGCCTGAAGTCCGACATGGGAATCTCCCATCTCCCCCTCTATTTCAGCCCTTGGAGTAAGCGCTGCAACAGAATCAACAACTATAAGATCCACTGCTCCACTCCTTACGAGTGTGTCAACTATCTCGAGTGCCTGTTCTCCAAAATCCGGCTGGGATATTAGAAGATCATCCGCTTTTACACCCAGCTTCGCTGCGTAATGAGGGTCAAGAGCGTGTTCGGCGTCAACAAAAGCCGCGATTCCACCGAGCTTCTGTGATTCCGCCAGGGCATGAAGAGCAAGAGTTGTCTTGCCTGAAGACTCCGGTCCAAATATTTCTACCATTCTACCCCTTGGAAGTCCCCCAACACCGAGAGCCAGATCTAATCCAATGGAACCAGTCGGGATTACAGACATCTCAGGAACTGGCGAATCTGAGCCTAATCGCATTATCGAACCCCGACCAAACTGCTTTTCAATCGATGAGATCGCGAGATCTATCGCTTTTTCCTTGTTGTTCATTTCTTTTAGAGATGCTTCTTTAGACATAGTATGATATACTGCGAATTATACACCATTTGAAATAAATTTTCTAATCAAATCAAGTGCAGCTTCTGAGGTTATGATTTTTATTTCCTCCCTTGTTCCTCGAAATTGATATCTACGAGAAAATGTCTCTTTGTTCTTACACGAGATCCCTATAAACACAGTGCCAACTGGCTTTTCGGAAGAACCTCCGGTTGGCCCGGCAATTCCGGATACCCCTACTCCCAAATCCGTATTTGCAAGTATCCTCACTCCCTCTGCCATTGATTGTACAACTTCGGCACTAACAGCTCCTTTTGATTCAATCAATACGTTATCTACGCCAAGTACATCTACCTTAGACTCGTTACTATAAGAGACTACACCCCTTTCAAAATACTCAGAACTCCCTGGAACATTTGTAATCCTATGTGCCAAAAGTCCTCCCGTACATGACTCAGCTATTGCAAGTGTAAGCTTTTTTCGTTTTAATATCTCCCCTACCACTTGCTCCAGCTCCTCTCCTTTTGTCGAAAACACATAATCGCCAATCCGGTTCGAAACCTCTCTTTCTATCCAATCAAGAAGGTCATTAACCACTTCATCTCTATCAGCTTGAGCCGAAATTCTCAAATGAATCTCGGGGAAATGAGATCTATAACCTATATAAATACCATCTTTCCCAATTCCTTGAAGTTTTTCGGCAACCTCAGACTCTCTTAACCCAAATGTTTTTATGAGCATTGTTCTAATATTGGGTCGATCTACGCTTCTACTATTCAACTCAGGTACTACATATTCGTCGACCATGGACCTAAATTCTTTAGGTACCCCGGGTAGAAAGAAAAATACACTACCAGATCTCTCGAATTGGAAACCGGGTGCCGTTCCCCAGAAATTTTTTAGAAGCTTTGATCCGTGAGGCAAATATGCCTGCTTTTTATTGATTTCTGACAACTGTCTGCCACCCTCTCTAAAATTCTGTTCTAACATCTCCAGTGCGAGATAATTGAGCTCGAGTTCTACGCCAAAATATATCGAGGCGACCCCTGCACTCAAATCATCAGAGGTGGGACCTAGACCACCCGAAACTATTATCGCTTGAGCCCTATTTTCTGCGTTGCGGAAGGCCTGCATCAGATCTTCTTCATTATCTCCAACAGTAGTATGGAACTTAAGATCAAAACCCGTACTGGAAAGCCTCTCTGCTGCCCATCGGAAATTTGTGTCCAGTGTCAGTCCGCACATCAACTCATTACCCGTAGTTATAATCTCTATTTTCATCCAAATGCCCTTTGATGATAAAGTTACCGCTAAATTGTTCACATCGATATCATTACAATTTATTTACCCCGATACTCTGGCAAATATTTGAAGTAAGATATTCGCATAAATCCCCGCAAGCACATCATCAGCTACAATGCCTAAACCACCTGGGAGCGTTTCCGACCTTCTTATCGGAGGAGGTTTTAAAATATCAAAAAATCTGAACAAAAGAAAACCCAATGCAATATTAATTATACTTGGAGGGATCAAAATCATTGTAACCAAAAAACCGCAGACCTCATCAATCACGATGCGACTCGGGTCTGAATCTCCTAATCTGATCCGGGCAACCTCTGAAACCCAAACAGAAAGTATTATGAATACGATAGTAAATAAAACATATTCTAAATTGGAAAAACCAGAAATTAAATAGAAGAGTAATACCGCACCAAGAGTGCCAACTGTTCCCGGAGCGACTGGTGAATAGCCGAGATAAAAGAAGGATGAAACTAATATTGAAAGCCGCTCTTTCACTTATGAAATTGACCCTTCAAGCCTAAGCAGCATCTTCTTTATTTCAATACCTGAAGAATAACCTCCAAGCCCCCTCGAGGAAACGACCCTGTGGCAGGGTACAATTATCGGTATCGGATTTGCGCCAACTGCATTTCCCACAGCCCTTGCTGAGTTTGGATTTCCTATTCTCTTTGCTAATTCATTGTATGAGATAACCTGTCCGTAGGGTATTTCCAACAAGCTCTTCCAGACCGAAACCTGAAAAGGCGTACCCGGTAATGCAACCGGATTGCTTTTGAAATGTTTAAGACCGCCATCTAGGTATAACTCCAACTCCTTCGCCGACTCTTCGGCTCGTCCACCTTCAACTAGTCTTTTTTCATTTAAATTACTTTTAAAATCCATAAATCTCTCGTTCCCAAAAATCAGATTTGTTATGCCCTTCTTTCCACTAATGATAAAGATATCTCCGATTGATGTGCTAATATTTGAATAGCTTAGTATGCTCATTGCTTTGCCTATCGCTAAATAGTAATCATAATTGACAAAGCATTGTCAATATATGATCAGGGCTGGAATGTTGGGGGAGATTTATACGCCTTGAATTTCATCATAAAGTGCGTAGAATCTGTATGGCTAAAATGTATTTTTAACAAATACTGAGCATGTTTGAGCTTCAGGTGATCACCGGGAGGAGGAAACTTTTTGACAACTGACAATAGTCTTATGGATCAGTGGGCACTCATCCTTGGTGCATCAAGCGGTTTTGGTGAAGCAACAAGCCTGGAACTCGCCGGCGCTGGATTGAACATATTTGGCGTTCATCTCGACAGAAAATCCACATTACCCAAGGTAGAAGAGATAATAAATCAAATAAACAATATGGGAAGAAAGGCTGTTTTTTTTAACATCAATGCCGCCGATGCGGAAAAAAGAAAAGAGACCATAGATGCTATTGAAAAAAATATAAGGGAAAGCGGGGATCGGAAGGGCATCAGAGTTTTTCTTCATTCTCTGGCCTTTGGCACTTTAAGATCGTATATAGCCTCTGATCATAAGGATATGCTCGCGGACTCAAATATGAACATGACTCTAGACGTGATGGCTCACTCCCTTGTTTATTGGGTTCAGGAACTTGTTCTAAGAAATCTGATTATCGAGGGCGGAAGGATATTCGCCATGACAAGCGCCGGAGGGCACAGGATCTGGCCTACTTACGGAGCTGTATCAGCTTCAAAGGCAGCGCTGGAATCCCATATAAGACAGCTTGCCGTAGAGCTCGCTCCACGAAAGATAACAGCTAATGCTATCCAGGCCGGCGTGACAGAGACACCAGCCCTAAAAAAAATTCCCGGAAACGAAATAATCATAAGGCATGCCCTTCAAGTAAATCCTGGCGGAAGGCTTACGACGACAAAGGATGTCGCTCAAGCTATAGCTGCTCTGTCGGTGTCAGCCACTCATTGGATCACGGGGAACGTGATAAGAGTAGACGGTGGTGAAGACCTGATTTAAATTTCAAAAACGAAACCCCAAAACAAAATTCAGCAAAAACACTCACGAATCATGGACGAAAAGATAAGGCTTTTTAACACACTCACTGGCAACAAAGAAGATCTAATCCCCATCGAAGATAACAAGATCGGGATATATGTTTGCGGCCCAACAGTCTATGCTTCTCCTCATCTTGGTCATGCTAGAGCTGCCGTGATGTTTGATGTTATTACAAGATTCTTAAATTTAATTGGATATGAAGTAAGTTATGTAAGAAACTACACCGACGTTGATGACAAGATCATCAAAAAATCGATAGAGACGGGTATCCCATCTGAAGAAATTGCTAATACCTACATCGCTGAATACAAGGAAGCAATGGAGTCCCTCGGTGTCAGGGCTCCAAATTACGAACCAAAGGTCACCGAACACATACCCGAAATAATCGAACTCATAAGAAAGATCATTGACATTGGTTACGCATATAAGTCTGGGGGAGACGTATTCTTCTCGATTAAGAAATTCAAAGATTATGGAAAGCTATCTAAACGATCCCCAGACGATATGCTCGAAGGTGTCAGGATTGACATAAACGAGCAGAAAGTGGATCCACTCGATTTTGCGCTCTGGAAAGCCGCAAAACCCGGAGAACCAAACTGGGATAGCCCGTGGGGAAAGGGACGACCTGGATGGCATATAGAATGTTCGACGATGAGTATGAAGTACCTCGGAAACACCTTCGAGATACACGGTGGCGGTAAGGACCTGATTTTCCCACACCACGAGAATGAAATAGCCCAATCGGAAGCTGCGACAGGTGAGCAATTCGCTAAATATTGGTTGCACAATGGCCTGATTCAAATAAATCGAGAAAAGATGTCCAAGTCCCTCGGGAATATAATTAATGTCATGGATGCACTAAAGAGATGGAGTAAAGAAACAATCAGGTTATTCTTTCTATCACACCAATACCAAAATCCCGCGGATTTTTCCGAAAAAATCATGGACGAATCAGAAGCCGCTCTTGAGAGACTCTATCTAACACTGAAGCGACTGAGGGATTTGAGGAACGGAAATGATAAAAAGGATAATGAATTGGAAGAACGAACTGTCGCATTTAAGCAACAATGGATGGAAGCTATGTGCGATGATTTCAATACTGCGGAAGCGATAGGCAACCTTTTTGATTTGACTAAAGCGATTAACAGATCCATTGACACTCATGGAGGGACAAGAACATTAGATCTAGCACTGACCGAAATCAAGAATATTGCCGGCGTCTTCGGTATCCTTGAAATTGATCCCGACGAATACCTAACCGTAGGGAAACTGAGCAAGATTAAATTAGACATAACAGAAGAGGAAATTAACAGGTTAATTGAGGAAAGAGCAGAAGCAAGGAGGGATCAAAACTGGCAAAGAGCCGATGAAATCAGATCGTATTTACTATCAAAATCAGTAATACTGGAAGACAAATCTCACGGGACAATCTGGCGAATTAAGAATTAAATCCATATACCCATATACTCAAGGCTTCTCTTAAGATTAATAGGAGTTTCAGTTTCTCCCCTACAACTATACCAGCAAGCGGTACATTTTGTCTTATCATATAGCCCCGGGCGATATTCACTGTAGTGAGCAGTAACCGGCATCTCCGAGCACCGTTTCAGGTGGCCACTGGGCGTTACCTGAATCATATTAATCCCGGCAAAGCAGTCCGGAACACCTCCCCTCTCAAAATAATCAGGTATCTCTCTCAAATAATCTTCAGTGGAAAGAATCGTACCCTTCCATCTTCTTCTAAGGCCAATGATTTTTTCAACAACTGCTTTGACCCTCTCGGCTTCCTCCCTCTTAACGAAATGAGACGAATTGTTCGTTTTCATGAAAGAATAAGAACTGAACGAAACGCATATACCCCATTCCCTTGCTCTATGGGCGATATCAATAACCTTATCCAGATTATCATTCATGATGATTGTGTTCAGGGTTATCCTCTTTCGACCAAACTCTTTGCCAAGCTCTGGGAGCAGGGTCGAAACATGATTCCATAGTCCTGGTATTCCCCTGTATTGATCATGCATTTCTCCAGGAAAGTCAAGGGAAACGGCAATCTGGTTGATGCCTGCATCAAATAGTTGCTTGGCCTTCTCATAGTCTAGAAGATCACCCTTTGTCACCATAGATACAAAAATACAAGAGGAAGCTTTTTTTATCTGCTTTACTATATCAGGAAGATCTTTCCTCAGCATCGGCTCACCACCCGTAATGACAGTCACGAGGGGATTTATTTTCCTGATAACAGGCGTATAATCAGTGAGTCTTATCTCGTGTTTGGTTTGCCAGTAATCACAAAAGTCACAGCGGGCATTACAAAGCTTCGTTACTTCTAAGTTAACCAGCTTTGGTCTCTTCGTAACCCTATTGTATATAAGCTTCCCCCCACCGAAAGCAATTTGACGGAATGTGAGCATCAACAAATTATATACGTACACCGAATAACTAATCAAGTGCCGCGAAAAATTAGTTTTATGTAAGTTACTTCTTGACTTGGCTATAAAATTTAGTTTAAGTTGTACCAGTTACTATTTACAGATTTTTTTCGGCTCACACTCTTAGACAATTTTGAATCGCACATCTATTGAGGAGTAAAAAATGTCAAAGAAGACAATAACCGTTGAAATGTACCAATGCGATCATGCAGATGAAAAAGGCAACAGGTGCATAAACGAAGGCGAGAGGCAGGCAATTAAAGAATGTGCCATGTGTAAGAAAGACCTATGCAGTAGACATTATGAAATGCTAACGGTCTCCAGGATGGGAGGCGGAACCGCGCTCTCGTATTTTTTCTGTAGCGATCATGCGCAAGAATTTATCAAGACGCTGGCAAAAACTTTTGGAGACACGAGCCCCGTTCCATACGCTGGCATGGCGAAATAAGAACATTATTGAAGCATTAGTCAACCATAATATTTCCCTATAAAAAGCCCATAGATTTCACACTGTTATCTGAAAGATACACAATTGAAAAAGACTTTCTTTGAAAATTTTTCTAAATGTCTTCTAGCATTTTTAATCGTCTGCACCTGCCTAGCTAGGGCAGATTCAGAGGCAAAACTCGCATTAATCATCACAATCGATGGCCTAAGACCAGACGCCATCTCAGAGACTCACACCCCGAATTTATATTCCTTAATTAAACTAAGTTCATACACGCTAAACGCAAAGACAATAAAACCTAGTGAGACAATCCCCGCCCATACTTCGCTGATCACGGAGGCAAGGTTAAAAGTCATGAAGGAACAAACAAAGAAAACATAAGAATTCCCTGGATAGTCCTCGGAAACAGGGTTAAGCACAACCACAAAATCAAAAAACGGGTAATCATCTATGATACAGCTCCGACAGTCCTTTCGGCTCTGGGAATTGAGCCACCTACGGACTGGGATGGAGTACCAGTCAAAGAAATATTTGAGAGTAATTAGAAGTAATTAGCAAGAATAATATTATAATTCCTCATGAACCCGGTAGGTCGCTCATCATTCTTAAAGCTTTAATTATTTAAGTAATAACTGTGTCATCATTGATATGTATTGTTGTGTGATTATATTGATCTTGTTACTGTGAAAAATATAAAAACTCGGAGCGGGTTTCAATTTTAGTGCTAAGGAATTTACTGGAAATTAGGAACGAAAATTCACCTTTACATTATTATCACGCCCAATATCAACGAAAAATAATTATATGGCAAAGGAATGTGTTATTTATTCTTCAAGTGAAGAAGAAACAATTAAAATAGGTGAAGAGCTAGGAAAATTACTCAAGCCCGGTACTATTATTGGGTTAAACGGTGAACTTGGAACCGGTAAGACAGTTTTTGTGAAGGGAATTGCTAGAGGGTTGAATACACGGGAAGAACCGAATAGCCCAACTTTTGTTATTATGAACAAGTATGAGGGAAGGATACCTCTTTACCACTTTGACCTTTATAGGATTTCGTCGGCAGAAGAACTCGAAGGAATAGGCTATGAGGATTACTTCTATGGAAATGGCGTAACGGTTGTAGAATGGTCGGACCGAGTGAAGGGAATTTTTCCAGATAAGACTATTAAAATTGAAATAACGATTCCGGTTGAACCCGATCATAACGCCGAGACTATAAGAAAGATTAATATTGAAGGTAAGGATAGATGGCTCTCATCGTTCAAAAATACGGTGGAACAAGCGTCGCAACGATAGATAAAATAAGGCGAGTCGCTAAGCACATCGTAAATTCCAAGGAAAAAGGCGATGATATTCTGGTTGTAGTATCTGCTATGGGAGGTGAAACCAACAGATTGATAGAGCTTTCCAGATCAATCATGGATCCTCCTGACGAGAGGGAATTAGACGTAATCACATCGAGTGGGGAGCAGGTATCTTCAGGATTATTGACAATGATGATAAAATCTATGGGATATGACGCTATTTCATTTCAAGGTCATCAGGTAAGGATTATAACAGATAACGCTCATTCGAAAGCTAGAATAGTAAGGATAGATGATGAAAAGATAAAGAAGGCACTCACCGAGGGTAAGATAATAGTGGTTGCCGGATTTCAGGGCGTAGAGGAGGAAGGTAATGTAACTACACTTGGAAGGGGAGGCTCTGATCTTACAGCAGTTGCCCTTGCTGCGGTGCTAAATGCAAGTTGTGAACTTTATAAGGATGACGTTGACGGAATTTATACCATAGATCCTGGTATATGCGAGAATGCTAGAAAATTAGAAAAGATTTCTTATGATGAAATGTTAGAAATGTCGAGCTTAGGTTCCAAAGTGCTCCAGGCAAGAGCAGTCGAGTTTGCAAAGAAATACCATGTACCTATCCATGTACGTTCTACGGCAAAACCAGACGAGAAAGGAACTTGGGTTATAGAGGAGGAAGAAATGGCGGAACTGGAAAAGATAGTTATTTCTGGTGTAACCTATGATAAGGATCAAGCAAAGATTACAATAATACACGTCTCTGATCAGCCAGGTATAGCAGCTAAGTTATTCAATCCTCTTGCTGACGAAGGCATATTGGTAGATATGATTGTACAAAACGTAAGCACCGAGGGATATACAGACATGACTTTCACGGTTCCCAGAACGGATTTCAAGAAAGCCATAAAAATTACCCAAGGCGTAGCGAATGAATTAGGTGCCAAGGCAGTAACCTCTGATGATAAGATTGCCAAGGTGTCCTTGGTAGGAGTCGGTATGAAAACTCACTCAGGTATTGCATCAAGGATGTTCTCCGTACTTGCACGGGAAGGGATAAACATTATGATGATAAGTACGTCTGAGATAAAAATTTCTTGTGTTATTGATGAGAAATTTACTGAACTGGCTGTACGCGCGCTACATGATGAGTTTGAATTGGGAGATTGAATTAAGCCACGAAGGCACTAAAGCACAAAGGTAATTATGAACGTTGAAGAAATCAGGGGTCAGGAGCCAGAAGAAAAGATCTCTAGCTTTCACCTTCTGACTTCTGGATTCTGAATTCTATCTTTGTGTCCTAGTGCCTTTGTGGTTAAAAAATTGTTTGGGAAAAGAAAATGCAAGAGAGATTAGTGAAAATTTATGATGTGACTCTCAGGGACGGTACACAGGGAGAGAACATTTCATTTTCCATACACGATAAGATCCGAATAGCCTCCAAACTCGATGAGCTAGGAGTTCATTTTATTGAAGGTGGTTGGCCGGGTTCAAATGAAAGGGATGAAGGCTTTTTCAAGCAGGCAAAAAAACTTCGACTTAGAAAATCCAAGATCACAGCATTTGGTAGCACAAGGAGGGTAAATAAAAAACCAAGTGAAGATGAGAATATTCAAGCGTTACTAAAAGCTGAGACACCCGTGGTGACGATTGTGGGTAAGAGCTGGGATTTTCATGTAAAGGAGGCATTGAGAATTACCCTCAAGGAGAATTTGGACATAATTCATGACTCTATTCAGTACCTGAAAAAAAGAGTGGATGAAGTCTTCTTCGATGCAGAGCATTTTTTTGATGGGTATAAAAAGAATTCAAAATATGCTCTAGAAGCGATCGAGACCGCGATGGATGCTGGGGCAGATGTTGTGGTTCTATGTGATACAAACGGAGGAACACTTCCCTGGGAGATAGAATCAACCGTTAGGGATGTGAATTCACAACTTGCAAATCCTCCACTCGGCATACATACACACAACGATGGTGAGTTAGGTGTTGCAAACACGCTCTATGCAGTAAGAGAAGGCGTTAATCAGGTTCAGGGTACTATAAATGGATATGGCGAGAGATGTGGTAACGCTAACCTATGTTCAATCATACCGAACCTGAAGCTAAAGCTTGGGATATCGTGCTTAAGCAATGACGAAATTAAGAAAGTTTACGAGGTCTCGCACTTTATTCACGAACTCACAAACCTCCCCCCAATCAAACATCGACCATTTGTCGGTGAAAGTGCCTTTGCTCACAAAGGAGGACTGCACGTCAGTGCAGTCATGAAGAGCGCGGAAACGTATGAGCATATAAACCCTGAGATTCTCGGCAACAGGAGGCGCGTGCTTGTTTCTGATCTTTCAGGCAGGAGCAATATAATATATAAAGCCAAAGAACTTGGAATTCAGCTAGACCCCAGTGATAAAGGGGTACACAAGATACTTTCTGAACTTAAGAAATTGGAAAATCAAGGATACGAATTTGAGGGTGCAGATGCATCTTTTGAATTGCTAATAAGAAAGACACTTGGTCAATATAGGAAACACTTCGAACTTAATGGCGCCAGAATAATCGTAGAAAAACATAGAGACGATGAAGAGCCAATCTCAGAGGCCACTGTGATAGTACAGGTCGACGGAAAAACTGAGCACACAGCAGCTATTGGGAATGGTCCCGTAAATGCACTTGATAATGCGCTTCGAAAAGCCCTCGAGAAGTTCTATCCCGTATTAAAGGATGTCAAGCTGAAAGACTATCGTGTCAGAGTCGTTTCAAGCCAGAAAGGCACAGACGCAGTGGTAAGGGTTTTAATCGAATCCGGTGATGGTGAGAGCGACTGGAGCACGGTTGGTGTTTCAGAAAATATAGTCGAAGCAAGCTGGAAGGCCATGGTCGACAGCATTGATTATAAGCTATTCAAGGAAGAAGCGAAAAAAGCCAAGAAAGCCAGAGGGTAAGAATGGGAAGTCCGCTTAGGAATTTTCATCTTCTTCAGTTTTAATTAATTTCAATGTCTCATCACTTTCTTCAGGGGCAATCGGCAATCCTTGTTTGATTCTGGCGCTTTCTATCTTATCCAGAGG
>Ga0214473_10006036_pt1 | contig 14495 bp, 13 predicted proteins | sample RVTome_7_FD_203509 | JGI IMG/M metagenome (GOLD analysis project Ga0214473, IMG submission 203509) | Soil microbial communities from uranium-contaminated site in the Upper Colorado River Basin, Wyoming, United States - RVT98D197 | ecosystem: Environmental > Terrestrial > Soil > Contaminated >... | reverse complement strand
AGAACAGCCCTGAGGACTCCAGCCATCCAGTGCGGCCTTGCCCCCGGATCCCGGCCAAGGGGGCAGTCCGGGAGCATTTTCGCCCGAAAATCTTATATCGGGAACTTCTTTGTGGTCAAGGAGTAGCGACATGCCGGAGTCTGAGGTGCGATTGTCGCGGGGCGGTTGACCCTCTGCTCCGGTATTCCTATAATTTGACCTACGTGGTCCCTGGCAGCGCGGCGCATCGACGCGCATCATCCCGACAGATAACCGGACCGATGAAGATCCCCCGATGATGGAGAGCCTTGGTTTCGTTGCTTTTGCCGGCGCTGGTGCCGCCCTCATTTACACCTTTACCATCTATCCCCTCGCCGCACATTTACTCGCCAGGTTCCCTGTCCGCACCAGGGCGGAGCGGGATTGGCAGCCCGCCGTTTCGTTGATTATCACCGCCCACAACGAGGAGCGAGCCATCCCCGCCAAACTCGAAAACACGCTGAGCCTGAACTACCCGGCTGATAAGCTCGAAATCGTGGTCAGCAGCGACGCTTCGACGGATCGCACCGAGGCGATCGTAGAAACGTACGCGGATCGAGGCGTGCGGCTGGTTAGCCATCCGCGGCGGAGCGGGAAGACTGTGGCGACGCAGCGGGGCGTCAGCGCCTCAAGGGGCGAAATCCTGGTTTTTTCGGACGCCACCGGCCTGTACGAGCGCGCTGCGTTGCAGCACCTGGTGCGCGCCCTGTCGGATCCCGCCGTCGGCTGCGTATCGGGTAGGGTTGAATACACCTACAGCGGCTCGCTGATCGCTCGCGGATTTCGCATTTACCAGAGCCTCGTGAAGGCGCAGCGCCGGGACGAGTCGGCGCTCGGAGTTCTGACCTCCGTGAGCGGATCCATTCATGCCGCCAGGAAAAACGGGTTTCCGTCGATCGATTCGCACCAGAACTACGACATCCTGCTCCCCATGGAAATGGCCGGCCGCGGACTTGCCGTGGTTTATCGGCAAGAGGCGGTTTCCGTCGAAAGCGCCAGATCTCAGCCGGACGAGGAGTTCGCGGCGCGGGTCCGCGCCGGGGTCGTGGCCTTCTCGGCTCTCAGCGAGTTGAGGCGGCGCGGCTGGCTGCTGCGCTCTCCGCTGTTTCTCTGGGCGCTGTTCTCGGGCAAGATCATGCGCTGGCTGTCGCCTGTCTGGTTCCTCTCCCTGCTTTGCGGACACGCCCTGCTGGCGCTCGATCCAGGCCCGTGGCGTATGACGTTCATTCCGCACGCCGGTATGTACGCGCTCGCCGCGCTGGCAGCCATTCTGCCCTCCTCCCGCCTCACCCGCCTGTGCGCCGGCCCCCTCTTCGTCGGTACCCTCTGCGCCGCTTTCCTGGTTGCTCTGGTGCGGTATCTGATCGGTGAGCGCATGGCTTCCTGGGAGAGCTCCCGCTGAGACCCAACAGACGCGCATGCTAGAGCTGTCCAGCCCCGGAACCGCGGCCGAGCAGATCGCTCGGAGCCTCATTTCGCGCTTCGGCCTGGGTGAGAACTCCGGCCCTCCACCTCCCGCTCCCGCTCCTGCTGCGGTCGCTTCGATCGTCGGCATCCTGCGCGAATCCAGACTTCCCCTCGCCGGAATGCGCCAGGCGGATCACCCTGATCTCCAATGGCTGTTCGAAAGCCGGGATTTCGAGCGGCTCGTCGGCGAGCACCGGCACCGCCGCCAGGCATACGAGCGGGAGTTTGCAACCTTTCTGGAGTTTGCGGCCAGGGCGGGCATGCCTGTCATCGTCATCAAGGCATGCGACTCCTTCCCCTATGAGAGCAGCAACCTTGATCTGCTGGTTCCCGCGGTGACGATGGTCGAGGCAGCGGCCATCCTCCAGGGCCAGGGATTTCTTCAGCTGTGCCACTACCGCGAGCCTCACAAGTCACTGCACAAGAAATTCATCGGGAACCTGCAACCGATCACGTTTCACCTTCACCAGGAGCTCAGCTGGGATGGCGCTGTCTTTCTAGATCGTCAGGCCGTTTGGGACCGCAGGCGCGATCTGCCGGGTGCGTCACCCGCGTCCCAGATGGACCCGGCGGACCTCGCCGCCCAGACCATGGCCCACGTCGCCTACGAGAACGGCTCGGCCAGGTTTGCCGACTTGCGCCGCATTCTTTGGAGCCTGGAGCTGAGTCCCCAACTTTTCCCACAGGTCCAAGCCATCGCCCGAGACCACGGCTGGCTGCGCGGTCTGCACGCCGCTACGCACGCGGTCGCGAGACTGGAACACGCCCTGTGCGGCACCTCGCGGTGCATGCGTGCCTTCGGGATCCGGCGCATCCCAGCCCCCCCGGCGCTCACGACCTGGTTCATTCCTCTTGGGAAGCTGCGCGCTCGACTGCTGCTGGCAGAGAAGATTGTGCGCTGCCCGCGTGATTCCTGCGGCGACCGGGCCAGGACCCTGGCCGGGTTCCTGGCATCGAAGGCGCGCGCCTTCTCCCGCCTCCCCTCCCATCCGCCCGCCCTGATCGCGCTGTCGGGAGTCGATGGTTCGGGGAAATCCCACCACGCACAAGGACTGTCGAAATTTCTGAACCAGTGCGATCTGCACGCGCGCGTCGTCTGGGCCCGGGGCGGCAGCACGCGCCTGATGCTTCTCGCGAAGCGTGTCCTTCGCCTCCTGACGGGGGGGAAGGGCCCTCTGGCGGTGAAATCCGAAGCGGATCCCCTGCCCCGACGCTGGCAGAGAGCCCTGTGGCCATGGACCGTGGCCCTGGAGCTCCTTCTGACCTACGCCTTCCGGGTGCGAATTCCACTCCTGTTGAAGCAGATCGTGGTTTGCGATCGTTATATGCTCGACGCTTCCGTCGACCTTTGCATGAGGCTCGGAGGGACGGACCCCCGCCCGCTTCTTCCCTGGCAACTTCTCCTCCGGCTCGCGCCGACGCCCGATCTGCACGTGGTCCTGGACGTCGGGAGCCAGGAGGTGAGCCGCCGCAAGGACGTCGGGATGCTGGCGGCCAGGATCGACCAGCGGCGCACGTGCTATCGGCGCCTGGCCGGCCCGGGGGTCCGCTTCGTGGCAGCGGGTGGGCCGGAGGCATCGGTGGCCGAGGACTTGCGCCGGATGGCGGTTCAGTCGCTGGGTGGCGCGCTCCGATGAGGATCCTGCTGGTCTGCGAGCGGCTCGCCGGAAAGGCGGACGAGGGGATTAAGAATCTCGCGCTGTCGCTCCTCGGCGAACTGTCGCGCGCTCACAGCGTTCTGGCGCTGACGGAAGGCCAGGACAGCGACAAGGTGCCTGGCGTTCAGTATGTTCCCATGAACAGGTATTTCCTGAACCGCTCACTCCTCTGCCTCGGGCGCGCCTTCCGGCCGCAGGTCGTGCTATACGTCCCCTGGACTTCTGGCACGCCACGCACCCTGCTGCGAGGGCGCATTCTGCGACTGGCGACATCCGCTCCCACTGCGCTCTTCCTTACCCAACCGTATCCGGCACCCCTCTGGGACCGGTATCTCACTCGACTCCTTCTGCCGGATCTCGCATTGGTGCAGAGTGAGAGCGAGCGCCTCAGGTTCGCGGGCATGGGCGGCAGGGTCATGTTCATGCCGTCCGGCGTCGACACGGGCCGCTTCAGGCCTCTGTCCCTGCAGCGACGCCAGCACGAACGGGACAGAATGGGCGTGCGCCCGGATGAGAAGCTCATCATGCACGTGGGCCATCTCAACAGACGGCGGCTGGATTCGTCCCAGATTGCGGAGCTGGCGCGCGACTCGAAACGCCGGTTCGTCATCATCGGAAGCACAGACACGCCCCAGGACGCCGACCTGGTCGATGAGCTGCGCGGCGCGGGAGTCACGGTGATCAGGGATTTCGTGCCCCGGCTCGAGGAAACTCTGGGCGCCGCGGACATCTACTGGTTTCCGGTCAATGACCCGCGCAGCAGCATCGGGGTACCACTGTCCGTGCTCGAAGCACTGGCTTGCGGCGTGCCCGTGGTGTGCACGCCTTTCGAAGGGTTACCCTACCTCTTCCGGGATTCCCCATGCGTGCGCTTCTTCTCGTCCACTCTGGAGGCGGATCGCGCGTTTCGGGAGGCGCCGGCGGCGCCGAACGCCGATGCGCGGGCACTCACAAGCTCGATGGACTGGTCGACCGTGGCCGGCAGGGTCGGCGAAGCCCTGTTCACGATGGGCGGAGCCATGGCGAGCACCTTGCGCGCGGGGAGTCAGGGTCCGTGAGCGCCACCTTCAACGCCCTGACGGTCGACGTTGAGGACTGGTTTCATATCCTGGAAGTCGAGGGCCCCCCCATGGAGACCTGGCCGGCGCTGCCGGCGAGGGTCGAAGCCAGTACCGAGAGACTCCTAGATGTACTGTCCGGGCGCGCTGTGCGCGCCACCTTCTTTGTCCTGGGATGGATTGCCGAAAGACACCCGCAGCTGGTGCGCAGAATCGCGGATGCGGGTCATGAAATTGCCACGCACGGGCACTCCCACGCCCTCGTGCACCGGATGACACCCGAGGAATTTCGAAGGGATCTGCGGAGTTCGCTGCGGGTTCTTGAACCCCTCTATGGTCGCAAGATCCTGGGACACCGGGCCGCCGGCTTTTCGCTCACCCGAGAGAGTCTGTGGGCTTTCGATGTCATGGCGGATGAAGGACTCCTTTACGACGCCAGTGTGTGCCCTGCACCGCACGGTCACGGCGGGTTCCCGGGCTTTCCATTGCACTCTCATCCCCGCACGCTGGCGGGTGGGCGCGTGCTGTGGGAGTTTCCGGTCTCCTGCCTCCAGCTGGGCCCATGGCGCCTCCCGTTCAGCGGAGGAGGATACCTGCGCCTCCTGCCTTATCCGTTGATCGCCGGCCAGATTCGGCGCTTCAATCGCGCCGGACATCCGGCCATCGTGTATCTGCACCCCAGGGAGGTCGATCCCTCCCATCCCCGGCTCAAGATGCCTCTGGTGCGGCGGCTCAAGTCATACGTGAACCTGAGCACCACACTACCGAAGCTGCAGCGACTGCTGACGCATTTTCGGTTCAAGGCTCTGGACCAATTCCTTCCTTGAGCTCCAATCCCGGATGATTCCATGACTTCCCCGACAGGGCTGGGCCGGCTGCTGGTCTTCGTAGACGAGCCGTTCTGGCGCAGCGGCGGCGCGATCAGCACCGATCGTGCGTTCATTCTCTTCGTGCAGGCATTGGTGCCATCCTTCAACCGCCTGGTGCTTCTCGGCCGCGTTCACCCCGAACCAGCCAGCAAACCCTATCCCTGTGCCCCCCGGGCCGACGCCGAATTCCATGAGCTCCCCTACTACGGCAGTCTGTACACCCCCCTCAGCTTCCTCGGGGCTCTGTGGCGCAGCCTGAGGGTGGCCTGGCACGCCGTGGCCCGTTCGGATGTGCTGCTACTGGGCATCCCTCACCCGCTGGCCCTTCCCATGTGGGTGATGGGCGCGATCCGCCGCCGTCCCGTCATCTTCCTGGTTCGCCAGGACCTGCTGGGCCGGGTGCGCCTGCGCTCCTCGCGAGTCCGTCGCGCGCTCGCGGTGCTCTTTGCCCGGACGCTCGAGGGTCTGTGCATACTCCTGGCAAGGAGAACGCTCACCTTCACGGTCGGAGAAGCCATGTTTCGCCGGTACCACTCCCCGGGAGCCCCCGTGCATTCCCTGCTGATCTCCCTCATCCGCACCGACAGTCTGCTCGACTCGGTGGCGCGGCACCTTCCCCCGCCCGGTGCCGAACGGCGTCTCCTGTGGGTTGGCAGACTCGATCCTGACAAGGGACTGGAGATTCTGTTGGAGTGCGTGCGCATCCTCCTGGCGCGCCATACGATCCCGCTCCACCTCGACTTGGTGGGAACCGGGGCTCTCGAGGAGGAACTGCGCCGGCAGGTCCGCACCATGGGACTCCATGAACGTGTCACTCTCCGCGGTTACCTCGCCTTCGGTCCCCAGCTCGAGGCGCTCTACAGGAACGCAACGGTTTTCGTACTGCCCTCGAATGAAAGTGAGGGGTTTCCACAGGTCGTGATCGAGTCCCTGGCTGTCGGACTGCCGATCGTCTCCACGGCGGTGGCGGGAATCCCCTTCCTCCTCCGGGATGGCGTGCACGGCCTCCTGGTTCCGCCGAGAAATCCGCGCGCCCTGGCGGGCGCGGTTGAGCGGGTGCTGACCGATCCGGAGCTCTACCTCCGGCTGTCGGCGAGCGGCCTGGACCTCGCCCGGCAGCACACATTGGAGGCGGAACGGGAGAAGATGCTGGCGAGAATCTCGAGGCACCTGGCACGTTCCCACCCGCGGCGTTCATGAGTCGCCCCGCCGCAACATTGTTCCTCCGCCTGACAGGCCTCGCCCGCAGCATCGGATTCCTGACTGCCCTGGGCGTGCTGACGGCCATCTGGGGCCCCGCGGCCACCTTTTGCGCCCTGCTCCGTCCCGGAGGAAAGGGGTTCATCCGCTGCGGAAGGCGCTGGGCCCGCGGTCTGCTGCGCGCCGCGGGTGTGCAAGTGCGCGTCGAAGGGCTCGAGCTGTTGGGGGCCGGCCGATCGTACGTTTTCATGGCGAATCACCAGAGCCACTTCGACGTCCTGGCGCTTCTGCATGCGTTGCCGTTCGATTTGCGCGCGGTGGCGAAGAAGGAGCTTGGCCGGGTGCCTTTATTCGGGTGGGCTCTCACGGCGGCCGGATTCATCATGGTGGACCGCTCTAAGAGGGACAGCGCCATTGCCAGCCTGGCGCGGGCGCCGGAAATCCTGCGGGGGGGTCGCTCGATCCTCCTGTTCGCCGAGGGCACGCGATCCACGGACGGCCGCCTGCTGCCGTTCAAGAAGGGGGGCTTCATGATGGCGCTCGCGGCCGGCGCTTCCGTGGTTCCGGTGGCGGTGTGCGGCAGCCGTGGAATCCTTCCGAAGGGCTCGCACATCGTATCTCCGGGGACCATCGAAGTCCGGGTTCGTCCACCCATTGAGACTGCCGGCCGCGGCACCCGGGCCAGGGACGAGCTGATGGCCGAAGTACGCGCCTCCATCGAAAGAGGGCTGCGCTGATTGGCCCGGCGCCCGTCGATGGATTGGGCGCAGGGCGTGTGATAAGATTCGCCGCCCGCGCCGCTTCCGCCGAGGTCGTGCGTCAGACGGAGCATTCGCCCCGGCTCCTCCCGGGCGCCGAAGTGGCTGCGGCGCCTGCGAAGCCCCGTCCGATGTCGAACATTCCACACCGCAAACTGTTCATTCCCGGCCCCGTCGAAGTCCGGCCGGAAATTCTGGCGGAGATGGCGCGACCGCTCGTCGGCCATCGCGGCACCGAGTTTGTGGAGCTTTACAGCCGGGTGCGTTCCCGCCTGCGCCCCCTTTTCGGCACCCGACATGAGGTCCTGATCGGAACCTGCTCCGGATCCGGACTGCTCGAAGCCGCCGTCCGAAATCTGGTGCGCGAGCGTTGCCTGGTTCTGACATGCGGGGCGTTCAGTGAGCGCTGGGCTCAAATCGCCCGCGATTGCGGACGGCAGGTCGACACGCTAGCGGTCGCCTGGGGCGAGCCAAACCTGCCCGAAATTCTCGAGCACCGGATGCGGTCAGGGTCTTGCGAAGCGGTCCTGATGGTGCATAACGAAAGCGCCACCGGGCTCACCAACCCCCTGGACGAGCTCTCCGAGGTGATGGGGCGTCATCCCGACTCCATGTTTCTGGTCGATGCCGTGACCTCGCTGGGCGGCCTGCCTCTCGACGCGGACCGGCTCGGCATTGACGTGTGCGTGACCAGCTCGCAGAAGGCGCTGGCGCTCCCGCCAGGCCTTTCCCTGGCGAGTGTGTCCGAGCGCGCCTTCGAGCGTGCCGCGTCGGTTCCGGGGCGCGGTTTCCTGCTTGATTTCGCGCGGATGCGGCAGTCGGCGGAAAAAAATCAGACGCCGGCGACGCCATCGATTTCCCACCTGTTCGCGCTCGACCGCCAGCTCGAAGACATCCTGGCGGAGGGCATGCCCGCACGCTGGCAGCGCCACGCCGCCCTCGGCCGGTGCTGCCGCACCTGGGCCAGCGAGCGTTTCGCCGTGTTCCCGCGCCCGGAATATGCCTCCGACACGGTGACCTGCATCCGCAACACCCGCGGCGTCGACGTCGAGCGGCTGCGTTCCGCCCTGAGCGCGCGCGGCTTCGTGATTTCAAACGGGTACGGCAAACTCAAACAGCAGACGTTCCGCATCGGCCACATGGGCGACCTCCGCGAGCGCGATCTGGAGGAGCTGCTGCGCACCATCGACGAGGTGCTGGTCCAGCTATGAAATCTCCATCAGCGCGAACCTCCCCGCATCGGGTGCTGATCGCCGATCACGTCTCCCCTGCGTGCATCGAGACCCTGCAGCGCTCCGGCGGACTCCAGGTGGAGGTCGCCTCGGGAGAAAGCCCCGACCGCATTCGCCAGCGTCTCCCGGGAGTGGAGGCGCTCATCGTGCGCAGCGCCCTGCGGGTGGACGCGGCCCTGCTCGATGCCGGCTCCGATCTGCGCGTGGTTGGTCGGGCCGGCGAGGGCGTTGACAACATCGATCTCGAGGCGGCCACCCGCAAGGGCATAGTGGTCATGAACACGCCCGGCGGAAACACCATTTCGGCCGCCGAACACACGCTGTCTCTGCTGCTGGCGCTGGCGCGAAAGATCCCGCAGGCGAGCGCCAGCCTCAAAGGCGGCGCCTGGGATCGCAAGAGCTTTGTCGGCGTGCAGCTCTACGAGAAGGTGCTCGGTGTCATCGGCATGGGCAAAGTCGGCCGGGAGGTGGCGCAGCGCGCGCGCGCCTTCGGCATGGAGATCCTCGCCCACGACCCTTTCCTGTCGGAGGACATGGCCCAGAAGCTCAAGGTGACGTTCGTGCCGTTCCGGGATTTGCTGACGCGCTCGGACTTCATCACCGTTCACCTCCCGCTCACCGACCAAACCCGCCACCTGCTCGGCGGACCCGAGCTGGTCTTGTGCAAGCCCGGGGTCAGGATTATCAACTGCGCGCGGGGCGGCATCGTGGACGAGGCGGCGCTGGTCGGTGCTCTGCGGGACGGGCGAGTTGCGGGGGCGGCCCTGGATGTATTCGAGAACGAACCCCCTGCCGGCAACCCGCTGCTGGCGCTGGACAGCGTCATCGCCACCCCCCATCTTGGAGCGTCCACCGTGGAGGCGCAGGAGACCGTGGCTGTGTGGATTGCCGAGCAAGTGGCGGACTTCCTGCTGCGGGGCACCGTCCGCAACGCCGTGAACCTGATTCCCCTCGATCCCAAGACCGCCGCGGTCATTGCCCCTTACCAGAACCTGGCGGAAAAACTGGGCCGCCTGCACGCCCAGCTGCGGCGCGGGCGGTTGAAGGAGATCCAGGTCGAGTACCATGGCGACGTGGCCGAATCCCCGACCTCACCCGTCACCTCCTCGCTCTTGAAGGGGTACTTCGAAACGTTCCAGAGCGGTCCCGTCAACGCCGTCAACGCCGGCTACCTCGCCAAAGCGAGCGGTGTGCGCCTGTCCGAGACCCGGAGCGCGGAGCGTCTGGACTTTGCTAACCTCATCTCCGCCACGTTTGTGACCTCGGAAGCGCGCATCGCGGTTGCCGGCACGCTGTTCGGGAAGAACAACCCGCGCATCGTGCGCCTGGACAACTATTACTTCGACGCCCTGCCCCAGGGAGACATTCTGTTGGTGTCGAACGATGACACTCCCGGCATGCTCGGGAAGATCGCCACCACCCTGGGCCGCAGCGGAGTCAACATCGGCTTCCTCTCCATGGGCCGTGACACCCCAGCGGGCACGGCGGTCGCCATCCTCAACCTGGACAGCGCTCCTGCGGCGGAAGTCGTGAAGGAAATCGAATCGACGCAGGGCGTGCTCTGGGTGAAGGCGGTCAGGCTCTGAGACAGGACTTCTCGATGAACCGAGACAGGTGGAGCAGGCGGGGCTGCATCGCGCCCCTCACCGCCCGGCAGGGCTGCCGGGCGGTGTTTCAAGCCTTGCTACAGGAAGACGCTCAGGTGGGTTCTTCTTGCAGGGACTCAATGTTCGCCCCGCCCGCCTTGCGCTCCATCTGCCGAGCCGCTCCCCTGACCCGGACCGCCAGCCGAGCGGCCGGGGGGATCGAACTCAGCATGCACCATAGCATACCTATTCAGGCAGGTCAATAAACATTCAGTATCGCCGCTTGACGGGGACGGCCCGGCCCGCAGGGCCCTCAGAAACAGGCGCGCGCGGTTCTTGGAATTCCAGCCGAGCTGGCGCCAAGCCCGCCCCCGGCGCAGCTGCTGCGCGGGCGCACCAGGTAATAGAAAACCGCGCCCGCCTGTTCCGGTCCCGGACCGGCCGGCGACGTGGTGTTCGGACCGTCGTTGGTTTCGATGCACTCGGCCGCGGCTCCGAAGTCGGCTGCATCCGACGACCTCAGCGTATCGTAGCGGGCAAGTTCCGCAACCCCCGCCGGGTCCAGAGGCGGCAACCAGTCAAGAGTGGCGGCATCCGCCCGGAAAGTAAGCAATCGGGCGGCGGTCGGAGCCGACCACGCTCCGCTGTCCTGCGGGCCGCAGTCGCACACATCTCCGGCACCGTCCTGATCCGCATCCACCTGATCTGAATTGGCTGCGTACGGGCAGTTGTCGGCCGCGTCGAGTCCCCCGTCCCCATCGCTGTCCAGCTTCTGACGACAGGCAATCTCATCCGCCAGGCAGAACGCCTCCACGCGCTCGTTGCCCACGTCCAGCACATAGAGCAGGGTGGAGGAGGCATCGAGGGCCACACCCAACGGGTTCATCAGCTGCCCCGGGCCTCGTCCGACCGTCCCGAACTGGCCCAACAGGTTGCCCTCCAAGTCGTACCATTCGATGCGGCGCTGACCGGTGTTGGCTACATAGAGCCTGCTCGCGGCCTTGTCGCAGGCGATACCGCTGTAGGAATTAAAAATGAAGCCCCCCGGAGCGCTCCACTCGCGGATCATCCCCCCCTGCGGGTTGAGGGCCTTTACGGTCTGCGTGCCGACGTCGACGACGAACAGGCTCCCTCCGCAGAGAGTCATGCCGGCCGGAACGACAGGCTCAACAATTGCGCGCACCAGGTCGCCGCTCCGATTGAAGACCTCAACCCTGCTGTTGATCACGTCGCTCAGGTAGATCTCCCCGGTTTTCTCATCAATCGCCATCCCCCGATATCCGGTCTCGAAGAACACATCTCGACGGGGAAATCCCTGCAGAAAATACCCGTCGGATGTGAATTTCTGAAGGATCATCTCGGCCGGATCACCCTGATAGTGGGTCACGGCGATTCCTGTCCAGACACGCCCGTCGCTCGCGATGGCGACGGCGTTGCTGGTGAAATTGAACAGTCCGTTGGCGAGCGGGTCAATCCGGTTGCTCCCGCCCCACTGGTTGAGAAAGCCCCCTCCGGCCGTGAACCGCTTGAGGAGGAAGTTCATCATGTCGAAGACGTACACCTCCCCACTGACAGGGGAGACCGCAATAGCCCGGGGAAAGAGAAAAGCGCCGGCGTACGAATCCCTGGTCCCGAAGGAGCGCAGTAGCTGGTTCGATGCGTCGAACTTGTCGACCCGGAACGCGTAGGATGCGTTGACGTACGCTTCCCCGGTAGCGAGGTCGATCGCAATGTCCCGCGGATGGAATGGGCCCTGTTCGCGATTGTTGGGTCCCTGGTAGGCCCGCACGAACTGCCCCTGAGAATCGAAGACCTGGATGCGCTCGTTATCCGTGTCCACGACGTGCACGTTGCCGGCCGGGTCGAGCGCCACATTGCGTGGCCAGCGGATTCCTCCAGGCATGGGGGTATTCTCGGAGCCCCACTCGAGCACGAAGTTGCCGAACTCGTCGAACTTCAGGATGCGGCGCCGGCCTGCATCGGTCGCGTAAAGGAATCTCGTCTGGGGGTCGAAGTGCAGTCCTTTCGGAGCACGTCTGGCCGAGAACTGTCCCGGGTTATTCCCCGCGGTTCCGAAGCTTCTGATGAAGGCGGCCTGGGGGCTGAATTCCTGGATGCGAGCGTTTTCCGTGTCGGTGACATAAATATTCCCCGTCAGCGCATCGACCGCGACATCATACGGGTACCGGAATTGGCCCGGCTCCGAGCCGACGGTCCCCCACTCCCGTACCAGGCTGCCGTTCGAGCTGAATTGCGCCACCTTGTGTGTCGTCTCTCGCGCCGCGAACACCTGCCCGGTCGCCTCATCGACCCCGAGCGCGGCGCACCCGACGCAGGACCACTGCATCAGAAAGTTTCCGTCCCGATCGAACTTCTTGATCCGGTCACCTTCGAACACATAGAGGAACCCGCGCGTCGAATCGAAGGCGTTGCCGATCGAGTGCTGCATGACCCACCCGACCTGGGGGATCCCATGCCCCCATTCGACCAGAAATCTGGGCCCCTCCTGCTGAGCGAGACCGGTACCCCCAGCGAGTGTCCAAGCGAGGAGGAGACCGAGGACAGAGACGCGGACTCGCGGGGGTGTCGCCCGTCTCCCACCAGACCCGGTCCAGCCTGAGAGCTTCTCGTTCATGGCGTGTGCTCGAATGCGAACGCGACGCCCCCCTTACCCTACCGCCTCAGGTCCGCTTGCCGCCGCGAGCCGATTCCTTACCTGCTCGGAAACCTCTCTGAGTATACGGCGATCCACCCACGTCGTCAGGTGCCGGGTCTTCGAGGGGAGCTGGTGGCCGTCCCGAGGCTCAAGCGGGTGGGTGGCGCCTGCGGAGACGGTCAGTCGTATCCGAGCCTCACCAGCATCGGACCGGCAACGCGGCGCATGCGCTCGACGACCTCGGCCGGCTGGTCGCGCCAGACGCCGACCCGGGGCTTGAAGCCTTTCGTGCTGGCTGCCGTCGCATCCTGCAGACCGACCCAGTGATCGTGCGGCTTTTCGTGGAATCGCAGCACTTCCGGCTCCCAGCGCTCCCCCAGAAACTCGAACAGCCGCCTGAGGTCGGGCTCGGGGTCCCGCGCCAGCTGTTCGTAACGCAATTCGAAGCAGCGGGAAGCGTGCCTGGCCTGGAAATCGAGGAGCTTGCCGCACTGCTCGGCCCAGTAGCGCGCCGCCCCCGCATGGGCGTCGCCCTGACAGGCCTGGATGTGCGGTTCGACATCCCGGATGCCCATTCCCGCGATTGAGCAGGCTGCGTCGAGTCCGTGCCGATAGATGATCACGTAACGGCAGGCGGGTCCATAGAGCCCTTCGATGAAGTCCAGGATGCCGACGTAGGAGGGCGTCTTGTCGGCCCAGCGAGGTTTCGACCGGGACGCCGCGTACATCTCGAAAAAGTATGACGCGGCCTCCCGCAACCGCTGCAGGACGTGTTCGCGCGCGAACCCCATCGCCGTCAGACCTTCAACCGATTTGGGGTCGCTCAAGACTCCGGCCAGAGGCAGCAGGAAGAACGACTCAGGAGGGCAGGCAATCCTCGAGTGACTGTCCAGGATCAGGCGCACCAGGGTCGTTCCCGAACGGTGCACACCCAGGATGAAGATCGGCGGCTCGCCCGTCGGGCGCGACTCCGGCGCCACGATCACCCGCCGGGTGCGCCTGAGCTCGTACAGGACCGATCTGACCCAGCGGCGCAGGTGCTGATCGACGCGCCTGAGCAGGCCTCCAGGCCCTTGGGACTGGAGGGGGCTCACACCTGGTAACCAAGCCGCCGCAACCGATCCCGGATCGATCCATCCAACTTTGTGTCGGCGGCCGCTGACCCGCGCTCCGGGATATACCCCAGCAATTCGAGAGTCCGGAGTATCGTCCCGGCGCTCTGCCTCTCATTCTCACGGCCGGTATCCACGACTATTTCAGCGCGATCGGGCGGTTCGTACGGGTCCGAGATGCCCGTGAATTGCTGGACTTCACCCCGGCGTGCCCTGGCATAAAGTCCCTTGGTGTCGCGCGCTTCGAGCGTTCCCAGAGGGCAGTCGCAGAACGCCTCCACGAATCTTCCAATCTCACCGCGGTTCTCGTCGCGAACCGCCTTGTACGGCGAGATTGCCGCCGCAATGGCAACGACTTCGTTCCGGCTGAGAAGCTTGCATACAAAGCCTATCCTGCGGATGTTGGTGTCGCGGTCCTCGCGCGAAAAACCCAGTCCCTTGCTCAGATTGGTGCGCACCACGTCACCATCGAGGACCTCCACTTTCAGGCCGCGGTCGCGGAGCTCCCGCTCGACCGCGTGCGCCAGCGTGGTCTTGCCGGCCCCTGAGAGTCCCGTGAACCACAAGGTAAATCCCAGCATGTCGCACCCCATTGAACTACGGCTTATCCGGACGAAGTGAAGGATTCGAAGTGCCGCGTATGTTACTACATCGATGACGAGCCGCGCACGAACCACCCGCCTCGACCGCCTGCCCCGCGGGTAGCCGCGGGCATGGGTGTTATGCTATTGACACTGCCCTGTTTAGGGCGGCCAGGCAGCCCAGGTTCCGATGCGCAGCGCACGACGGAAACCCTCCGTTCCCATCGTCACCCTTCTTACCGACTTCGGCACGCGCGACCCGTACGTGGCTGCGATGCGCGGCGCCATCCTGTCGGTCTG
>Ga0214473_10006035_pt1 | contig 14495 bp, 12 predicted proteins | sample RVTome_7_FD_203509 | JGI IMG/M metagenome (GOLD analysis project Ga0214473, IMG submission 203509) | Soil microbial communities from uranium-contaminated site in the Upper Colorado River Basin, Wyoming, United States - RVT98D197 | ecosystem: Environmental > Terrestrial > Soil > Contaminated >... | reverse complement strand
GTACGAGTCGCGCGCCACGACGCGGATGGGCCGCTTCACCGACGTGTTCATCGGGCCCGCCGATCCGATCTGGACCCAGTGCGACATCCAGGTGCAGGCGGCCGGCTACGAGATCATCCGTCAGAGCGGCGGCCTCGAGACCACGCTCTTCACCTATGACGAGTTCTGCAGCGGGACACCGCTGAGGCCCAGTGCGTGCGGCACGAGCACGCGGCTGGCGAGCTACAGGCAGGAGCGCCCCGACACGGACGGGCTGCCGGGCCTGCACCTGTACCTCGGCGGCGCCATCACGCCGGGGCTGAGCTGCGACGGCGAGACCTTCGGGGTCACCTGCGCCGGCTCGTGCGCCGGCGCCGTACGCCAGGACTCGTTCATCGCCCTGGACCTCAACGCGTCGGCGGGCACCTACCGCCAGGTGGTCCTGGCCCACGAGGTGGGCCACTTCCTCGGCCTGGGCCACGAGGAGCGCTCCTGCGTGGCGGACTGGCCCGCCGACCCGCCCGCGACCAACCTGATGCAGGCTGGCAGCGCCGGCGGCAACGTGGCGGGCGCGCGGCTCACGGCCGAGCAGTGCGCCCTGGCCCGAGAGACCGCGGCCGAGTGGCTCGACCGCTGGCACCTGCTGTAGGAGACGGGATGACGAGGGCGGCGGCGGTCTGGGTGGTGGCGGTCCTCGGGGCCGGCTGCGCGCTCAGCCACGGGCCGGGCGCCGGCGACGGCCCCGGGGGGACCTGCGAGCCCGGGGAGGCGTGCGATTGCCGGGCCGCGCTCGAGGTGCCCGCCGGCACGCACTGGGTGGGCCGGGGCAGCGACCCGCCGGATCCGTGCTGCCTGGGCGCGCTCGACGGCCCGGCCCACCGGGTGACGCTGACGCGCGCCGTCTGGCTCGGCCGGTTCGAGGCGGTGGCCGGCTGCTACGCGCGCTGCGTCGCCGCCGGCGCCTGCCTCGACGACCTGCCGTGGTCACCGAGCTTCGGCGGGCGAGACCCGGCCTTCGCGGCCACCAACGTCAGCGACCACTACTGGCGCCGGGCCGACAACGCCCTCTTGCCGATCGTGCCGCTGCGCTGGCCCGAGGCGCGGCGCTACTGCGAGTGGCTCGGCGGCCGGCTGCCGACCAACGCCGAGTGGGAGAAGGCGGCCCGCGGGGAGAACGGCCGGCTGAGGCCATGGCTGCCCGACCCGGAGGACCCGACCGATCCCGGCATCGTCACCGTGGTCGGCATCTGCGCGTACATCCACTGCGGACCGATCGCAGAGACGCTCATCATCGAGGTCGGCAGCTACCCGCAGGGCGCCGGGCCCTACGGGCACCTGGACCTGCTCGGCAACGTCGAGGAGTGGGTCCTCGACTGGGCGGACTTCTACGGCTTCGACGACGAGGTCGACCCGACCGGGCCCGAGAGCACGCCCTGGGGCGAGCGGACGATCCGCGGCTGGGGCGACGCCGCCTATTACCGTGAATCGGCCGATCCCGAGCCGCCGGCCGACGCCTGGTGGCGGGGGATGCCCTACGGCGTGCGCTGCGCCTTCGACGCGCCGCCCGAGCCGCTCCCGCTGTACTGACACGCCGCGCCGCTGGCCTGGTGGTCAGGACGGCGGCGGATGCGCGTGTCCGTGGAGCAGCTCGTCCACGTGCGCTTCGCGGACAGCTACGACCTCGACGCGGTAGCGGAGCGTGAGACCGGCGAGCGGGTGGCTCTCGTCCATCAAGACGTCCTCGCCCTCCACGCCGGTGATCCACAAGCTCCGCACGTCGCCGTCCGCCGAGTGCATCACCACCTGCGTGCCAACCGTGGTCTCGAGGTCCTTCGCCAGCGAGCTGCGCGGGATCCGCCTGAGACCACCCTTTTTGCGCGGGCCATAGCCGTCCTCGGGGGGGATCACCACGTCGATCACGTCGCCCTTCGCGTGGCCTTCGAGGGCGCGCTCGAGCCCCGGGACGACATTCCCATGGCCGTGCAGATACACAGCCAGCTCGTCGTCCACTCGGTGCTGCTCGCCGCCGTCGACCGTCATCGAGAACCGGATCGAGACCACCTGCCCCATTCGCACGCGCTTACGGTCCGTGGCCATGGCGCACAGATACCAGGTCAGCGCCCGAGTGACAAAGGGGCTTGGCCCCCCTCGCCGCGGCTTGCTCGGGCGATCACAGCACGCCGAGCAGACCGGCGGCGAGTGCCGCGCCCGCGGCGGCCACGAGTGGGATGGTGAAGTTGTCGTCGAGGAACTTGCTCCCGAGCTCGGCGACGGCGCCAGAGACGGCCGCCGCAGCGGCGATGGCCAAGAGCAGTGGCCACGGGGCCACCGGATGCCACAGGAGCAACACGCCGAAAGCGGCCAGGGTGGCGACCACCACGAACGCGACGGTCCCTTCCAGCGTGCGGCCGTAGGCGAGCGTCAAGCGGCCCCAGCGGCGGCCCACCAGCGCCGCCACCGGGTCTCCGGATCCGAGGACGGCCAACCCGCACGCCGAAGCGACCAACGGGCTGGTCAGCGCCAGAAGGATCAGCGCGCTCGCGTACCAGGTCGCGGAGTTCACGCGGTAGTGCTCGTGGGGGTGGATGATGAGCTGGAAGAATCGGACGCGCATCAACCGGTCGTTCATCGGCTTGCTGATGCGGCGGCCGGTCTCGAGGAACCAGCAGCCCAGCGCGAACCCGCCCGAGGCGACGATCGTCCAAAACGGCGGCAGCACGAGCTCCGCCAACACGAGCACGCCGAGCGCGGAAGCGACGTGGAAGGCGGTCCGGTTGTAATTCGTCGGCCGGAGTGCCGGAACGTGGATCTCGTGGGCGTGGAGAACCTGCGCCAGCGATTGGTACGCCGGCACCATACGTTGTCTGAACGACATCCACGCGGCGCGTAGATCGGCTCCGGTCAGATCGTGGGCCGGTCGGTGCTCCCGGAGCACGGCGCGCACGTGGTGGATCGGGGCGACGAGTGGGCCGGTGCCGTCGTCGCCCTTCGAGACGAGCTCCGCCACGCGTCGCTGAATCCGCGTGAGCTTCTCGCGGGTGCTCGCCTCGACATCGGCGCGCCATCGCGACGGATCGAGATCGCGTAGCAGATCATAGAGATCGAGCGCGAGCTGGCTGCCTTCGGAGGTCATGGTCTTGCGGGGTCGGCTCGGTGCTCGGCTCAATCGCCGACGATGGTGTCGAGGGCGCTCGCGTGGGCGCGGGTCAGCGACGCGACCGGGATTTCGAGCACGCCATCCACCGCGAGCGTGTGGCCCCCAACGTTGCCGATGGCCTGGCACGGGACGTCGTGACCGGCGCAGATGGACTCGACCCGAGCGCGATGCTCCGCCGGGAAGCTCACCACGATGCGCGAGGGCTCCTCGCCGAAGAGCAGCGCTTCGGTGTCGGCGTCGCCGTGTCCTGGCAGCGTCACGCGCGCCCCCAAGCCGCTCGCCACGCAGCACTCGGCCAGGCAGCAGCCGAGGCCACCCTCGCTGACGTCGTGCGCGCTCGATAGGACATGTGCCCGCGCGAGAGCGAGCATGGCTTGGCCCAGGGCACGCTCGGCCTCGAGGTCGATGCGCACGGGCTCGCCGCACACCTGTCCCGTTCGCTGCACCAGAAGCTCGGAGCCGCCGAGGCCGCCTCGCCCCGGAATGCCGAGGTGGGCTACGAGATCGCCCTCGGCGCGCCACGCCATCGCGAGCCGATCCGCAGGGTCGGCGAGCTGACCCACGACGGCGACCGTGGGCGTCGGCAGGATCGCGCGGCCGTCGGTCTCGTTGTAGAAGCTCACGTTGCCCGAGACCACCGGCACGTCGAGCGCGAGACACGCCTCTCGGATGCCCTCGACGGCCTCCGCGAACTGCCACATGACCTCGGGCTTCTCGGGGTTGCCGAAGTTGAGGCAGTCGGTCAGGCCGAGCGGCTCGGCCCCGCTGCAGAGCACGTTGCGCGCGCACTCGGCCACGGCCATGGAGGCGCCGTTTCGGGGCTCGAGCTGCACGTGCCTCCCGTTGACGTCGACGGACATGGCGAGCAGCTTGATGAGCGTGCGATCGCCGTCCTCACAGAAGACCCGCACGACCGCGGCGTCACCGTCGCCAGGGCGCACGACCGTCCCGTCGCGAACGATGTGGTCGTACTGGCGCCACACCCAGGCGCGGCTCCCGATGTTGGGCGAGCCCAAGAGGGCGAGGAGCGTGTCGGCGCAAGAGCCTCCGGCGGCCGTCGTCGCGGCGGGCCCGGCAGCTACGGGCGGCGTCGTCGGCGCGCGGCGCGGGCGGTCGTAGCGAGGTGCGGCGGCCGTGAGCTCGGCGATGGGGATGTCCACGACGATCTGCGGGTCGCGCGGGACAGGGCGCGCATCGAGGGGATCGTGGCCAGGCGTGGCCCGGCACACGAAGCGGCCCGTGTCGGTGACGCGGCCCACGACCGCGGCGTCGAGCCCCCAGCGCTGGCAGCGCTCGAAGACCTCGTGCTCGCGGCCGGGTTTGGCCACCATGAGCATTCGTTCCTGCGACTCGCTCAGCAGCATCTCGTAGGGACTCAGGTTGCGAGTCCGTCGCGGGATCGCGTCGAGGTCGAGCTCGAGCCCGGTTCCGGCTCGCTCCGCCATCTCGACCGAAGACGAAGTCAGGCCCGCGGCGCCCATGTCCTGGACGCCCTCGAGGCAGTCGGCGGCGAAAATCTCGAGGCAGGCCTCGAGCAGCAGCTTCTCCATGAACGGGTCGCCGACCTGCACGGTCGGGAGCTTTCGCTCGCTCGCGTCGTCGAACTCGGCCGAGGCCATGGTCGCGCCGTGGATCCCGTCCCGGCCGGTGCGCGCGCCGACGTAGATCACAGCGTTGCCCACGCCCTCCGCCCGGCCGAAGAAGAGCTGGCTGGTCTTGGCCACACCCACCGTGAACGCGTTGACCAGGATGTTGCCGTCGTAGCTCGGGTCGAACTGGACCTCGCCGCCCACGGTCGGCACACCGATGCAGTTGCCGTAGCCACCGATGCCCGCCACGACGCCGCGCAGGAGCGCGCGCGTGCGCGGGTGGTCCGGGCTCCCGAAGCGAAGCGAGTTGAGCGACGCGATGGGCCGCGCGCCCATCGTGAACACGTCGCGCAGGATGCCGCCGACGCCGGTCGCCGCGCCCTGGTAGGGCTCGATGAACGACGGATGGTTGTGGGACTCCATCTTGAAGACCGCGCAGAAACCGTCGCCGATGTCCACGGCGCCCGCGTTCTCGCCCGGTCCCTGCACGACTCGTGGACCCGTCGTGGGCAGCCGTGCGAGGTGGATGCGCGACGACTTGTACGAACAGTGCTCGGACCACATCACGCTGAAGACGCCGAGCTCCGCGTAGGTGGGCTCGCGCCCGAGCACCTCGAGGACCTTGCCGTACTCCTCGGCGGAGAGCCCGTATTCGGCGGCGAGGGCGGGGCTCGGCCTGGGGTCGCCCGGCAGTCGGATCGGCGTCATCCGCATGCCCCCGACAGGTGCCGCCGCAGCGACTCGAAGATCTGCAGCCCGTCGACGTTGCCGAGGATCTCCTCGGCGGAGCGCTCCGGGTGGGGCATCATGCCCATCACGTTGAGCCGCTCGTTGTAGACCCCCGCCACGTTGCCCGCCGAGCCGTTCGGATTGACGGGGTGGTCCTCGGTGACCTCGCCCGCGGGCGAGCAGTACCGGAACGCGATGCGACCGCTGTCTTCGAGCTCGGCCAGCGTCTGGGCATCGCAGTGATACCGACCGTCGGCGTGGGCGATCGGCAGCCGGAGGACCGTGCCCTCGGCTGGTGTGAACGGCCCACGGCCTTCGGCTCGCACCCACACGTCGCGGCACTCGAAGCGCAGCTGGCGGTTACGCGTCAACGCTCCGGGGAGCAGTCCGAGCTCGGTCAGGATCTGGAAGCCGTTGCAGATGCCGAGGATTGGCCCGCCGCGCTCCGCGAAGGCGCGCAGGGCGGGCACGATGGGACTGAAGCACGCGATGGCCCCAGGCCGCAGGTAGTCGCCGTAGGAGAATCCCCCGGGGACGATCACGGCGTCGGCCTCGCCGAGAGAGCTCTCGAGGTGGAAGACGTAGCGCGCGTCGGCGCCGAGCACGTCCCGGGCCGCGTGGAGCGCGTCCCAGTCGGCATTGGAGCCGGGGAAGCGGACGACCGCGATGTTCAACGGAGCAGCCTCCAGGGTGGGCCCGGAGGATACGGACCGGGGACACGCGGGGCAACGCCGGTCCGCCCCGCGATCCTGTCCGCACTCAAGTAGATGTAATGATTACATAATCTATCGAGGTCATGGGGCACCACCCCGGACTTTTGACCCGCCGCGTCCCCCGGGGCAGCATCAGGGCATGCGGCGCCTAAGTGCATGGCTCGTCTTGGCGGCGGCGCTCGCGTCGGCCTCGCCGGCCCGAGCGGACGGGGAAGGCGAGCTCCTCGATGATCTGGGCTCCCTTCGGCGCGCCTGTCGCCTGGCCTTCCGCCCTGGACCTCGCGAGCTCTACGTCGTCGCCGTGCCCGCGGGACAATTCCGGCTCGGGTCCTATCGGCGTCACGAGGGCCTGATGCCCATCGACACGCGCCGCAATCTGCGTGCCCTCAGGGGCGCACTCGAGCTCTACCCGAGCGGGATGGAGACCGTCGGGTTTGTGGCGAGCCGCGACCGGGCCGCCGAGCTCGTCGAAGCGGTGCGCGCAGGGGCGCGCCTGCGCGTCGGGTTCTTCCTCGGATTCGACGATCCGCGCGCTACGCGTTGCCTGCTCCGGCCCGCGGCGGGCGTGAGCACCGTGCGCATGGACGTGGCCTTCATCGAGCTGCTCGACCCGCGCGGCGCCGTGCTCGCCCGGGAGGACACGGATCGACTGCGCGCATGGCTCGATGATGCCTCCGGCGACGTACCCGGTGAGGGACCCCGAGCGGCCGTCGGCACGCCCTTCCTCGTGGGTCGCGCGGGCCAGACGCCAGCGCCGTGGAGGCAGGCCCTCGAAGGCGCGGCGCGGGGTCCGCTCGGACGTGCCCTGGGCGGTTGTCATGCCTCGGGCATCGCTCGCGGTGGGGAAGGCGCGGGGCAGGTCGTCGTGCGCCTCACGATCGACGCGCGGAGCGGCGCCGTTCAGCAGTCGGAGGTCGAGCTGTCGAGCGTCGAGGACGACGAGGAGGCCACGTGCATCGCACGTGCGTTCTCGAGCTTCTCGTTCTCTCCCGCACCCGAGCTCTGGGGTCCGCCCGTGTCCCTGAGCGTGCCCATCCGGCTCGTGGACTGAAGAGGCGTCCAGAAACGCCCGATGGCTGAGCGCGCGGGCTTGTCGCCCAGGTCCAGATCCAGGAACATCGGAGCCGTCCCGGACGTCCTAGGGGCATCAGAGAGGCCACGATGCTGCGAAGCTCCGTGCTCGGTTCCCTGGCGCTCGTCACCCTGGGCTGCGGTGGGTCGGCCGTCCGCGGGAGCGACTCGGTTCCCTCCCGCCCCACCGTGACCGTGCTCGTGCTCGGCGAGGCGGCGCACCAGGTCGGCCGCGAGCTCGGGCGGGACGCGCACGGACGCGTCCACATCGCCCTGCACGAAGGACCCACGCTGTGGGTCGAGGCGGCCCGAGTCCGCCCCGAGGCCATCGCGGTGGGCGATCCGGTGGTGGTGCGCTGGGACGCCACGACCGCGGCCTGGGAGGCGGAGGTGATCGAGCGTCACGACCGGCTCCTGCGCCTGCGGTTTTCAGACGCTTCGGTGCACCTCGTCTCCCTCGGCTCCGTGCTCGCCGTGCTCGCCGGGCCCCTGTCCAGTGGTGCCGTCGTCGCCGACGACGGGGGCGGCCACGGCGATGTCCCCGCGGACACGGGGCCCCCGCCCGATCCCGCGCGCCACGTCATGTGGCCCGGCCTCGTCGACTGGGTCCCCGCCCGAGCCGTGAGGTGCGATGACGGCGTGACGGTTCTGCTCAACGACGGCACGACGGCTACCGTCCCCGAGGCCGACGTCTCGGCCGCGGCCCTCGAGCCCGGGGGCCGCGTGGCTGTCCGATATCAGGGTGGCGCCCTTTCCTATCTGGCCACGGTCCTCGAGGCCAGTCCCGAGGGCGCCAACGTCCGCTACGACGACGGCACCGAGGAGGTGATCGGTCTGGATCTCGTCACGCACGTGATCTTGCCCGAGGACGCGCGTGCCGCCCAACCCCGGGGGACCCTCTGTCGGCGGCTGACGGCGAGACAGGTCCCCCGCGTCGTGGTGAGAAGGGCGCGCGTGTGGCGCGCAGGGACCCTCGAAGGTTGCGGCGATGACGGGATGGCGCGGGTCACCGACCGCACGGGCGAGATCTTCGAGCGACGCCTCACCGAACTGCGCCGCGTCGCGGTCGCGCCGGGTCACGGCGTGCTGGTTCCCTGGGGCACCGAGCAGTACCTCGCGACCGTGCAGACCGTGACGGGGGCCGAGCTCGCGATCCGCTACGAGGACGGCGAAGAGGCGACCGTGACCACTGGGGATGTCCGGATGGTCCTGGTCCCGATCGCTGATCTGGCCTCGGACGGGGAACGGCCGACCTGCCCGTGACGCCGGACTGCTACTCCCCGTCGCCCGGGTCCTCGGCCGCGATAATGCGGTTGAGCTCCCCATGGTAGCGGTCGGCGACGGCGCCGATGTTGCGGACCACAGAGCGGAACGCCCGGCGGTCGAAGTTGGAGTCCGTGTTGATGATCATCGCCACGCGCACTTCGCCGCGGTTTCCGTCCCACTCGAACTTGCCGAGGAGCAGGAGCCAGTTGAGCTCCATGAGCCTGCGCATGAGCTGGGGAGTGGAGGCCGCGTCCGGCGGCGCGAGCAGGTAGCGCGCGACGTAGACGTAGATCGTGTCCGTGTCGTCGCTGTAGACGAGGTGGATCTGGAATTCACGCTCCGTCGTGCGGCCACGGTGCCGGAACGCGCAGTGTGCGCGCGTGGCCGTCTCCGCCTCGCAGGCAGCGGAGAGCTGCATGGCCTCGAGCTCGGCTTCCATCGCCGCCATGTATCGCGGACGGGGCCGCTCGGTGGGCTGGGCCGGCGGCTGGGCCGAAGCGGGCGCCGCGGAGAGGGCGAGGGGCAAGAGTAGTGCTAGCAAGGGGATCTTGGCGCGCATCGGAGGTCCTCGTGTCGAGAGGTGTTCAGAAACATCTGGGCACCTCTTCAGTCGATGATGTCGAAGAAGCCGTGGCCGAGATCGTTCGGTGACTCGCTCGCGGGCCACAAACGCATGAAGACCGTGCCGACGCACGTGGCGGGGTCCACTGGGCCGAAGTAGCGGCTGTCCTGGCCCACGAACGTGCGGTTGTCGCCGAGCAGGAAGATCTTCCCCTCCGGCACGGCGACCGGTCGAACCGTGAAGACCGCGTCCTGACGCTGGATGATCTCGTAGTCGACTGCCCCGAGGTTCTCGATCGCGCGGCGCATCACCTCGGTCCGTTGCTCGAGCACGTCGGTGAAGCGCATCTCCCCCACCCAGTTCCGGTCGGGCACCGAGCCCTCGACGACGAGCTGCCCGCGCGGGTCCGTCTGGATGGTCATGCCGCCCTTGGCGAGCACACGCCCGACGACGAGCTCGTTCGGCCGACCCGGATGGGGGCAGATCGTGACGTCGCCGAGCGTGTCGGGCGTGCCGTGCCGCCAGAGCAGGATCTCGTCGCCGACCTCGAGGTTCGGCGCCATGCCGTTGTGACCGACGACCGCCGCGTCCACGAAGAAGATGCGCATCACGGCCACGAACACGAGCAGGAGGCCGACGACCCAGGCGAGGAACTTGACGATCGGCTTCCAGAAGCGTCGCACGAGGGCACCTATGGCTTGGGGGAGCGCGTGGTGTCAAGCCAGGACGATGGCGAACCGCTGGCGCTCAGTCGCCGTCGGCACCGGCTGCTCCGGTTCCGCCGAGCACCTGCTCGGCGCGCCGGGCATAGCGCGAGGACGGGTAGCGCTCGATCAGGTACCCGAGCGTGCCCCTGCGTGCGTCCTCGTCACCCTGTTCGGCGAATCGCTCCGAGAGCAGCCAGAGCGACCGGGGTGCCGAGTCCGCGATGGCCCGGTTGGGGTCCGGCTCCGAAGCGCACTGGAACGGCGCCGTGGACAGCAAGACCGCCGCGAGTGGGCCCAGGAGCTTCACCTGGCCCTCGAGCGCGCGTGCTCCACGTGCGGCACGGTCTGCTCCTTGCTCGCGATCCGCATCGCGCCGCGAGCCTAGCACCTCGGCGGGCAAGACTCACGGCCGCCGTGGGCCCTGAACGCCGGCCCCGCAGCGCGGCGCGGCCGTCCCCGTGAGCGCTCGGAGCGATTCGCCGATGTCCTGCAATCTTCCCGGCTGGCACCGCGCCTGCGCGCCCCGGTCGGGGCAGCACCGCCGCACCTCGTCGATCTGGGGGGCGAAACGCGGGTCGTCGTTCGCGTGGTCCACGAAGGTCTCGAAGTACCCCTTCGCCAGGCGAAGGTCCTCGGCCGATCCGGAGAGGTGGTCCTGGTGCAACACGCCGAGGTTGAACCACGCTTCCGGTCGGGCAGAGCTCACGTCGCGCGCCCGCAGATAGAGGTCGAGCGCCTCGCCGTGCCGGCCGAGCCCGCGCAGGGCGACGCCGAGGCCCACCAGGGCATCGTAGGCGTCCGTTTGAAGTGACACGGCCGCCCGGAAGGCCCGCTCCGCGTCCTCGTAGCCGCGGAAGGAGAGAGCGATCTGCGCGAAGTTCATCCACGCCTCGAACATGTCCGGATCGAGGTCGAAGGCCCGCTCGAAGGCCGCCATGGCCTCGACGACCCGGCCCTGGTTCACGCGCACGACCCCGAGCGTGTTGTGGAGGGAGGCGCGCCGAGGGTCGAGGGCCAGGGCCTGACGGCACGCGAGCTCGGCGAGCGCGAGGCTCCCGATGTCCTCTTCCGCCATCGCCAGATGTGCCAGCGCCACCTGCTCGAGCGCGTCCACGTTCCCGGTGTCGGCAGCGAGCGCGCGCCGTGCGCATTGGAGCGCCTCCGCCGGCCGGTCCGTACGCCGCAGCACGATCGCGAGATCGACGTGAGCCGCCGAGCACGATGGAGTGATCCGCGCGGCCGCTCGCAGCTGCCGCTCCGCCTCCCGCGTCTCGCCCGCCGCTAGCAACGAAACCGCGCGCCGGACGCGCGCCCCGCAGGTGGCGCCTGCTCGGTCCTGGTCAGGTCCCTGTGACGATGCCCGGGCAACCCCGGGCCGCGCGGCTTCCGGCGCCGAGCCGCAACCGACCAGGACCAGGCCCGCGAGGACCGCGGACCTGCTCGGGCTCCTTCGTGCGTGCCACACCTTGCGCCTGTCTCCGCACCCCATGGACCCCCCCGATCGGAAGTCATTGGGTTCGCCGCGGCGGCCCTCCCGGACTGGTACACTGGACGGAGCGCATGGCACGAATCACGGACGGACCCGAGCTCGTGCGCCTGGTCGCCGCGATCGCGGAGGAGCGGCGCGTGGGCGTGCTCGACGTTCGGGCCGAGGGCGTCACGACGTTGCTCTACTTCTCGAACGGGAAGATCGTCTTCGCCGAGGAGGGCTCACTCGGGGAAACACTCGGGCGCATCCTCGTGCGTGACGGTCTGCTCACGCAGGAGCAGTACGCCAAGGTCATCGAGCGCATGACGGCGGCGCTGGTCGAGAGCGAGCAGATGCGGTTCGGCGAGGCCGCCGTCGAGCTCGGGTTCCTGCGCCCCGAGCAGGTCCACGAAGCGCTCGGAAAGCAGATGGGGCGCAAGCTCGTCAAGTGCCTCCAGTGGGACTCGGTGGCCTGCGCGTTCTACGACGACCCGGAGGCCCTCGCCCAAGTCGCCCCATTCCCGAGCGCCGTGATGCCCTTGCTCCTCGAGGGAATCCGGCGTTTCTACGACCCCGATCGCCTCCACCGCGTCCTCTCGCCCCAGAGCGATCGCTACCCGAAGGCGCGCTCGCCCTCGGACGACGTCGCCGGCCGCTTCGCCCTCGGACCCGCCGAGGCTCGCTTCGTCCGGACCCTGGACGGGACGGTCACCGTGGCCTCTGCGCTCGAGCGTACGGATCTCGACGCGGTGCTCGCCCGCCAGATCCTCGCGGCTCTCGTGCTCACCGGCGCGGTGGACCTCGCCCGGGAGGGTGCGGCCGTGGTCGCACCTGCCCCCCGCGTGGCTGCCCCGCAGGATCCCGGCCCGCCCTCGGCCCCGGTCGCGGTGGCTGAGCCGGCTCCGGCCCCGGTCGCTGCGTCCGAGCCGCCGCCGCCCCGGCCCACTCCGCCGCCTGCCGACCGGGCTCGGGCCGCGCGGGATCTGCTCGCCCAGATCGCGGCGCGCCGGGCCACGACCGGCTCGGCTCCTCCGCTCTTCGATCGAACGGGGCGACCCGCCGCGAGCATTCCCCCGGAGGATGCCCAGCGGGCCCGCCTCGAAGCCGAGCAGGCTCATCAGCGCGGGAGGCAGCACGTGCGCTACGGTGCCTGGCCGCTTGCCCTCGAGGAGTTCCGCCGGGCGGTCCGGCGATGCCCTGACATGGTCGAGTACGAGCTCCACGCCGTCTGGGCGGACTTCAGAGTCGCGTCCGACGAACGGGATCGGGAGGCGCTCGTGCCGCACCTCGAGGAGCTCGTGCGGCAAGCCCTTCGCTCGGACGCGGACATGGCCATCGCCTGGCACGTGCAGGGGCAGCTCGCCCTGCGTGCCGGCGACGACCTGCGGGCCGAGCGGGCGTTTCGGGCGGCGGCGGCCTTCGACCCTGCGGACCTCGAGGCCATGCGCCATCTGCGGCTTTTTGCGTCCCGCCGCAAGGGCTGAACGGCCCGCGGATAACATCCGTCGGGGGTGTCCAGCGCGGGCATAATACTATACGCTTCCGCTTCGTGCGCGGCGGGCCGCCGAGGGGGGCGGGCTCGCCTCGAGTCGAGGGTGAGGACAGGATCATGCTGAATCGAACGAACGTGTGGAGGTCGAGGATCATCGGCATCGCGGTGATCGCGACCGCGGTGGGCGTCGCCGGACATGCACGGGGCGACGGCGTCGCTCTCGTCACGGTGTCCAAATCGATCCCGCCGGCCACGGTGGCCATCATCGATCCCGAGTCGGGCACCTCGTCCGGCGGAGGCACCACGGACGTGCGCATCGCCGTCGGCGACATCATCCTCTTCAGGTTCAACTTCTTCCCCGTTCCCAACGGTCAGATCCACGGGCTCAACGGGTGGCTCACCGAGTACATCCCGCCCAACACAGAGGTCGTCGGCGTCCGGTTCATCGACGCTCAGGACCGCACCATCGAGCCGCGCTTCCCGGGCATCGCCACCGACGGCTGCGGCCGTCCGTGCAACGGGTTCAACTCCGTCCCCTCCTCGACCGGTCCCCGCAACCTGGACGACGGCTCCATCGCCCAGCTCTACGCCGACACGGGCGTGTTCTACACGACCGACGCCCGCACCAACCGCACGCCCTCGACCCAGTTCATCACGCTCGGCAACGGCATCCGCATGGACGCGGCGCCGTGGGGTCCGCCGACCCGCGTCAACGACGTGGACGGCCCGCTCGGCACGGCGGCGCCCTACTTCGCCCACAACACGTGGGACTGGATTCAGGTGCGCGCCTACGGCGTGTCGAACCCCAATGGCAACGCGAGCGGGAACAACGGCACGGGAAATACGCCCTTCGGGTACGGCTCGCCTGTCGCCGGGCCCCTGACCCACTTCCGCTACGAGGCCTCCGAGCCGAGCCCCGGCGTCATCCAGTTCAACGACGTGGTGGGCCCCTGGCAGCGCGTGCGCTACCCCGGTGCCCTCGTCGGCACGGGCGTCGCGGCCACGGGTCGCGGAGGGCCGCTCGTGCGCATGGTGGCCGACGCGTCCGCGAGCGGCTTCGACGTCCGGCCGATCAATCCGCTTCCGTCTTCGGCCCGGGCCCTGCGCCTCGCCCTGGGCGAGATCCGCGTGGGCGAGCCCATCCGCGTGGAGGTCGCCCTGCGCGTGCTCGGCACACCCATCGATCCCGTGCAAGCGCGGGACGTGGACTGCGGCGAGTCCTTCGGCGGCGACACCTCGGCCCGCAGCTCCACCGGCCGCGCAGAGGACAACAGCTGGAGCATGTACCTCGGATCGCCGGCCTGCGTGTTCCTCAACCTGCTCTTCGACCTCACCAACGACCGGGCCCTCGCCGTCGGTGGCAACAACGTCGAGTTCACCCTGCGGACCAAGAACCTCTCGACCCTGTCGCAGAGCAATGTCTGGGTTCGCCAGAAGTTCGACGGGACGCGCATGTCCCTCTCCGGGACGACGCCCTTTCCGGACGGTCCGCCGACCTGCGCCATCTCCAACTGCGACGGCGACGGGCTCGACTGCCTGCTCTGGAGCCTCGGTACCATGGATCCGTCGGAGGACGTGTCCATCCGGACGAACTTCACCGTCGGCGGAGGCGGACAGGTCACGCACGTCATGCGGGCGGACTACAGCTCCGCCACGCTCGGGACGATCACGGGCAACCCTTGCACCGGCGGATCAGTCCCGGCGCCTGGCTTCCGCACGCAGTCCACGAACATGATCCGGGCGATCGGCGTGGTCGACGCAA
>Ga0214473_10006034_pt1 | contig 14497 bp, 8 predicted proteins | sample RVTome_7_FD_203509 | JGI IMG/M metagenome (GOLD analysis project Ga0214473, IMG submission 203509) | Soil microbial communities from uranium-contaminated site in the Upper Colorado River Basin, Wyoming, United States - RVT98D197 | ecosystem: Environmental > Terrestrial > Soil > Contaminated >... | reverse complement strand
AGCAGCAGGGGCACACACGCAGCAGCAGGGGCGGTCATGGAGCAGCAGGGGCACACACGCAGCAGCAGGGGCACAAGAACGTAGGGGCGGACACACAGGTCCGCCCCTACGTTCTTATGGCCCATTGGACAATTCCTCTCACAACGTCGATCGAGTCAACATCACTTCCGAAGGACTCCCCGAACGAAATCCCGGATGAGCGGGGGATCCACGGTCGGCAGGACCTTGACGAACTCGCCTGGGTTGAAAAGAGCTTCTATTTCCTCTGGGCCTAGCGCGTTTTTCGTGGGACCCAGAGGACTTACAATCAGCGTCGGAACAGATCCGGAACTTCCGGGTACGGGGACCAGGTCCGGAATGTCATACCGCTTCAGCACATTTGGGTAGAAAGCCTCCGGCGACCAGGAGTAAGGTTCGGAGGTCGCCAAAGACTCGAAACTCGCCAGTCCTTCGATACTGAAAGCTCCGGCAACCTTGCCGTCCATTGCGGCAACGTGCAGAGCCACGACTCCCCCCATTCCACGTCCGCCCAGAACGACCTTTTCGGGATCGATTTCGGCCCGGCTTCGGAGGTAAGCCAAAGCGGAGAGACCGTCACGGATTCTCATCGCCAGAATCGGGTCGCCCAGTGCGGCTGTCACGTACGCGTTCCATCGCTCCCGGTGACCCCACCCCGCAATGTCATAGGGGATATCGGCCGGCTTTGTGTCACCCCAGCCGCGGAGGTCGACTGTTAAGACGGCTGGACCGTCGGTCTCTCTTTCGATGAAACCCGCTATCGGAGCCAGAAGCCCTTGTGTCCGCAAATCGGTCCAACGCCCGCGATCGTCAAAATAGAGCACGGCTCCGCCCCTCCACCCTTTCCGGTTGGGATAGAGGTATGTGGCCGGAAGCTCGATTCCCTCTTCCGGAACAAGGAGAATCTCTTGGACGTCATGAAACCAATCCTGCACGGCCTCAGCCGTTCGGACCTCGGGCATTCCAGGAAGAGCTTCACTCAGGCGAGCGACTTCACGTACCGCTTGAACCAGCACGGAAGTTCGAGGCTGCTTCGTCTTCTCGGAAATCCCGGACATTTCAGCGGACCGTTTCCGGCCAAGATCGCTCGCCACGTCCTTGTTGACCGAGAAGATGTTGCGATCCTGGCGGGGATGGCAGATCAGCATGTTATCCGGTAGCATCTCGAGATCGTCTTTGGAGATAGCGGGAATCTCCCGTCCTGGAGTCTTCCGAATCCAGGTGTCCATCCACTTCACAAACTCAAGGGCCATCGGTACGGAGTAAGCGTGCCCGCAGTCATCGAGAAAAAAAGAGAAGCGATCGCCATAACTTGCCTGCTGGAACGACTCCCCCACGTCCCGAGCGATGGCGCGGCTCATGGATTCAACAAAGACCTCGTCGTTCTTGCCCGCCATGAGGAGAACCGGTGTGGGCATGGCGGCGGCCAACAAGTCCATGTCATCGTACTCGCCGAAGCGCCCGAACGCCAAAGTCTCCGGACAAGGGGCATACATATCGAGAACCGGGTGAAGGGCGTTCGGAACGGCGCAGCAGGCCGGTCCCGAGGCCCCGATCCGGTCGTCGAGCACCGTGGCAAACAGGGTCGTCATCCCACCGCCGCTCACTCCCGTCATCCCGACCCCATTCGTCATGTCGACGTCCGGTCGCGATGCGAGGTAGTCGACGCAGCGAAGGGCATCGACCACGAAATATCGGTTCGAGGAACAACCGGTGAGATAACAACGGACGCCATCCACGAAATGGTCGTTTCCCGCTTGTTTCTCTCCCGCCATGCCGGGGGGGTCGAAGGTGACCGCGACATACCCCAACCGGGCGAAGACTTGGGGGGGAAGCTGGTAGTCTTCGCGCAGTTTGCAGCTGTGGCCTACGGGAATCACAATGGCCGGCCACGGCGGGGGATAATTCGCTTCCTGCGGCAAGTAGACCGACGCGTTGACATCCAATCCGGGCAGCGATTCGAAAAGAACGTTTTCCACGACGAAGCCGTCGCGGACCTCTCTGGAAACGTGACGGACGTTAAGCGGACCGCCTCGATCTCCAAAAGGCAGCTCGCCGAGATCCTCCTCGACCGCGTCCCTCGCTTCGTTTCGCCAAGCCAGCCACTCTCCCGCGGCGATCCTTTCTCTGCGCCGTTTTGCCGTCGCATCGAGCGCTTCGCAGCTCCTCCGCACGATGTATTCGCTCAGCATGTTGCGGAGATCCAGCTGTGACGAGACGGGGCCCAGTTTGAAATGACGCGCCTGCTCGGACCATGTGTCGGCGCCGGCAACGGCCGCCCAACTGGAAACAGCCACCAGAACAACGATTGCCTTCATCGGCATCCTCATACCCTCCTCCATTCTGAAAACAGCAATTCTGACGTAACGCCGTCGTCCCGACGGCCGGGGCACGCCGGCAGGATGCCAGCGTTACGAGTGAGCCCCATTTTCATTGCCTTTCAGCGTGTGGGGAACCCTCATGAACGGCTACGCTGCTTTGCCGCTGCCACACTATGGGGCAATCACCCCGATTCTGGCTGGAAGTTGCCCAAGGGCTGCAAGACAGTATAATGCCATCATGATCTTCGGAATACCGATACGCCCCATCTTGCTTCAGGCCTTTCTCTGTACCGGCTTTGTCAGTTTGGGGATCCTCTGCCTGGCAGACGATCCGGGAGACTTCATCTGGCCCGGGTGGCGGGGCGCCGATCGAGACGGCGTCTCCCATGAAACAGGGTGGATCGGCGACTGGCCCAAAGGCGGACCGAAGATCCTTTGGAGAGCCTTTGTCGGCGCCGGCTTCTCCTCCTTCTCTGTGGATCGCGATCGTGCCTACACCATGGGGCATGACAACGGCAGCGATACAATCTGGCGCCTCCATCTTGAAACGGGCGAGAAGATCTGGAGTGTCTCTCACGAAGCCCCTTTTCACGAGGTCGGGGCCGAAGGAGGACCGACGACCACCCCGACCTTAGATGAGAACCTTGTGTACACCCTGAGCCGAACGGGCCATCTCTTCTGCCTGACTTCGGACGTGGGCGAGGTGGTTTGGGCAAAACACCTGGTCCGCGACTGCTCGGTCGAGGTCCCGCTTTATGGTTTTGCAGGCTCTCCTCTCCTCGAAGGGGACTCGTTGATTGTCGATGCGGGTGTCGTCCTTGCTTTCGACAAGAAAAACGGACTGATTCAATGGAGGACGGAAGATTACGGCGCCGCGTACTCTTCGCCTGTTGCGGTCGAGATCAACGGGAATCGGTATCTCGCCGTCTTCAACAACAGGAGTTTGGTACTTTTGGAGGCTGCCGGTGGAGGATTCGTGTCGTCGTATCCTTGGGAAACAAGTTCGAAGATCAACGTGGCGACACCCATCTTCCATGACAACAAGATCTTCATCTCATCCGGTTTCGGGATGGGTTGCGCCCTTCTGGATTTCAGCACACCTTCCTTGCCTACACTCCTCTGGAAGAACAACAACATGCACACTCATTTCAATAGCTGTGTGTACTGGGACGGAAACCTTTACGGCTTCGACGGCCATGTAACGCGGGACGAAGGTTTTCTCACGTGCCTCGATTTCGAAGACGGCAGCGTCCGTTGGGTGGAGCGAGGCGTTCGAAAAGGATCGCTTGTGATTGCTAGTGGGAGAATACTCGCAATGGAGGAAACGGGCAATCTGATTGTCGCAGAAGCCACCCCGGAATCGTACGACGAAATCTCACGCTCGCATGTCCTGGGAGGAAAGTGTTGGACGCCTCCCGTTCTTGCCGGTGGCAGAATCCTCTGCCGGAATGCTGCAGGCCAGGTCGTTTGTCTGGACGTTCGCCAAGACGCTTCCTTCCCGGAACCCCCTATCCAAAGATAAGTGTAATCTCGTTCGCAAATAACAATAACAGCAACATTTGACAACCTCCCATACTTTCGTTAGGCTCAATTCCACACGGGTCTGAAACCTCTTTCAAGTTCGCGGTTTCCGCTGCTTCGTTTTCAGACCACAAGCGAGACCTCATTTGAGGAGATGTGACTGTTGAGGACCGAGCGGAGCTTAAGGCATCCAGGAACCGCTGTTTCTCGTGAACGTGGGCTTGGAAAGATCTCCCTCATAAGTGGAAAAAAGGAGATCGAATGATGCGATTCAGACGAACTATAGGTGGACTCTTGTATTCTTTGCTCTCCTTCTTCTCGATTGAGGACGTCGCGGCAACCCCGGAGCTGGGACGTATTAGCGGCGCCGTCAAATTTGTTTACGTGGACCACCAAGACAATCCTTTCCGGTTTGCCGAATTCGATGTGGATTCGGCAGGCTGTGCGGAAAGCATCGAGGGAACCGACGGAGGGAATCCGCCTCCCGTTCCGCTCCCGGCGCCGGATACCTTGTCGTCCGGGACGGCTCATGCCATTGCGGCCCTCGGTAACGGATTCGATTCCTACATCGCGGTGCAGAATCTCGGCGAAGACCTCTGTATTCCCTCGATTTTCTACTTTAACCACCAGGAAGAATTCGTAGGAGCGGACTGTGGTTTCATGACTCCGGGAAGCTCCTACACCTTCGGGCCCGATGAGATTCCTCCGGACGCGCGGTGTGCGATCCTCTTTTCGTTCCGCCCGACCGGAAACGTGGACAGCGCCACGGATCCGCTCTCGCTCTGTGCGGCGGCCCGAGGGATGGTAGGAGAGGGTCACGGGCCATTCATCGTGGGCGGCGGCGGTCGCGGTGTGGGCGGCCTCCAGGTCGACCCGGAGATCCAAGGACCGCACGTAGCAGTTCAGGTTCAACGGATTCCTCAAGGGCAGTCCCCGGGGGATGCCGTTGCGTCAACCATGTACCACGCCTACTCGAATCGAATGGGGGACCATGAATTCGATGGTGACCGGTTTCGCTACTCCCTCCCGCGTGTTGTCTCCTCTGCCAGCGCGGACACAAACATCCATCTGTTCAACACCTCCCCGGCCCCCACGATTGTGGACGTCACCTTCCTGAACGAGGCCGACGGTTCCGTGCGTCTCGCTACCGAGATTTACATGACCGGATACGACCAATATGTCTATCGGACATCCCAAACGGTGGGAGCCGATTTCGCCGGCTCCGTCATTCTGGAGGCAACCTTCGGCACCGAGGGTCCGATTGCAGTCGTGGCGGATCTGGTTTATCCACGCGGGGTTGTCTCCAGTTACCTCGCACACTCCCTCCAGAGCGGCAACTATGACGTTGTAGGTACGGACGAGTTCCTATCACCGGTGGTATATGAGCCAGGTCTTCAAACGCGAGTCTCTCTAACCAGCACGCGAAACACTGTGGCAAATTTCACCGTCAACCTGTTCGACTCGCTCGGCGGGATCCTCGACACAGTCTCGGACGAAGTCGCCCCGGAGCGTTCCGTCTCCGTAACCCTGAACGATCCGGACTTGGGACCTGTTCCTCTCCCCGGCTTCGTCCGGATTACCGCCGATAGCCGGCTGACAGGAATCGTGGAGCAATTCCGGCAGGATGAGCGGGGCAACGTCATCGAGTCAATCGCTTATAACCTTCACGATTCGGATGAAACCGGCGATTTCAGTTTCTCGTCATTCAAGGGGACTCTGGATGAAGAGTATGGAGGCGCCGATTTGCTGGCGCTCCCGCTCGCGGGCAAACACGACCCCACGAACGGTCGGGTGACCGAGATTCTGCTCGCCAATCTCAATCCCGTGCCCGGCGAAACCGCGGCGGCGATCTACGTCTTCGACAGCGGGGGACTGCCGACGTTCAGTGTGTCACCCTGGGACCCCTCGAAAGCCTCCGCATCCCGGTCGACTTTCCACGGCTGGGCCAAGGGGCCTTAGCCTCCCTGGTTATCCAAGCGACCGCCACCAGCCAGAAACTGCCGACGGGTGGGAACATCATCAACAATTTCAGCCTTGCCGCCGTCGCGCTTCAGCGAACGGTTCCCCCTGCTTCGATTGACAGCCAGGTCGACCTCGCTCCGGGGAACGACGACGCCGGTATGGCTTATGTGGGTGGAGCGTTCGGCGCGTCGCTTGGGAGGGCCTTCTTCCCGGCTCTTCGCCCCGAGGGGGGTGAAGCGACGCTCCAGTTCCATATCGTCGACAAGTGGTTCCCCGAAGGAAGCGGTATCGGTGTCGTCTTCCTCGATGGAGAGGAAGTGGCCGGAGCCGTTCTCTCACCTTCGCTGGAGCCGTTCGTCCCCTTCGAGATTCCGGACGCTTCCATCCCGGAGAGTGCCGCCAGCGCCGCCGCGTTCGCCTTGCCGGTAGATGCCACCGTCGCGGCTCGCATTGACATCCTCAACACCACCGGTGGATTCGGCCGTTTCTACCTGGATTACCTCAGCGGAAAACTCTCCGGTGCTTCTCCGCGAAATCTCTTGGGTTATATGAAGGGTGTCTGTGTCCGAAGTGGACCCTCGCCCGATGGGAACGGGGGAACCGTGACGAGTGCCTATGAAGGTTTGCTTGGAGGAATCAACGACCGGCTGGACGACAGATACGAGGGGTACACTCTGCATGTCCCGCTCGTGCTCACGGGAGATGGTTTCGACAGTCTCCTGTACATCCAAAACTCTTACCCGCACGAAACAGCGGCTGAGATCGTTTTTCGAAAAGCCGCCGAACCAAGATCGGCGCCCACACTCAAGAACCACAAAACCCCTTCAGGGATAGACAAGATCCTTTGAAGAAAAGCAGTCCCGGCCGAAGACGACCGGACGGTTCATACCCTGACGATCCGGCCGGGAATCGTCACCACCATTCGTCCCGCCGACTACGTCGGAGGGGGATTTCGGGGAAGCGCCTACGTCCGGTCCTCCCTTTCATTGGCCGTCACGGCGGACGTTTTCAGCGGGGGAACGCTAACGACCCATTCAGCCACCCTCGGTGAGGTGAATTACACGTTCGCCTCGGATGATCCTGGAATCACCACTTTAGGAGATGTCAGGGCCTACAGTCCCCTCCTGTATTCCGCAGAGGACGGCTGGGAAACCACCGTCTACGTTCAGAATCGCAACAAGACCCTCGATGCCAAAGTCCGAGTCGATTTCTTCGATTCCGCAGGGCAGATTCTGCATACCATGACAGGGTTTGTTCCCCCCGGGTCAGTCTCGGGTTTCAGGAGAGAGATCCCTGAAACGGATCCCGGCGACCCAGCCGGTTTCGGCTTCGTTCGGGTTTCATCGGAGGACTATTTCCAGGAAGGGTCTCCACAGGTCGAGGCGCTCAACCTCTCCGCCGTCGTCCATCAAATCAGGCGAAACGACACCGGCTGCATCCTGGAAAGCACCGTCCATGACGCTCGCCCGGAGAGAGAAGTCCTCCTAAGAAACGGATTATCCGACACCTCGCAAAGCCTCACTCTGCCCTCTGTGTTCAAGGGCTTCGGACCGCTGGAAATCACGTCGGACATTGTGGTCTCCAACGTTAACCCGAACCCAGGAAGCTACACCGCCGAAAAGGTTACTTTTTACGGTAGCGGCTTCAGCACCGACGTCACCCCATTTGTGTTGGATCCTAAGGAATCGTTTCTTGTGAGCCCCGGCGGAATACCCGGCGTGCCGCCTGGATTCTCCGGCTCCCTTGTCATCGACGCGAGCTCCGATCAGACGTCCGGACCCTCCTTTCAAGCACTCACGCTTCACAGGGCAAACGCACTTCTGCCGAACGCTCTCTGCAACGCCGCGGAAGGAACTGAAACACCCACTCCCTCTGCAACGTCGACTTCGACTCCCGGGCAGACGTCAACACCCACGCCAACGCCAACGAATACTCAAGGGGGGAATCCTTCCCTCACCGCCGATGTTTCCGTATCGAAGAGTCTTCTCAGCGGGGCCGTTCTCCCAGGAAACACGGTGGTTTACGCGGTGACCGCCACGAACAATGGCCCGGATACGGCAACGAACGTTGTTATGACTGACTACTTGCCCGCGGGGACCGCCTTCCTGTCCGGGACCCCGGGCTGTGTCGACTCGGGCGGGGTGGTGACGTGCAATGCTGGAAACCTGGCTGATGGGAATGTCTTTTCGGTGACCATCGAAGTCCAGATTGGAATGAATACGACGGGCACTGTGACCAATTTCGCCTTGGCGGTCTCCGATACGGCAGATCCGGACCCCTCGAATAACTCAACCATTCTCGATACGGACATTGCCGCCGGGTCGCCGACACCCACTATCACACCGGGCGGGCCGACTCTGACGCCGACCCCAACTTCCTTGGGTGACGGCAACCGGGCCGACATCAACCAGGACGGCGATGTCGATTCCGAGGATCAGCTCCTTCTGTTACAGTTCTGGCATCAGATGGTGAAAAAGGAGCAATAGGCGTGTGCGGAACCCACATGAGGGGCTACTACTCTGAGGATGGGTTTGGCTTGTAGCCCCGCCGCCCTTGGGAAATAGACGGGGACTGTCACCGTCTATTCGTCGCCTCGAGCCCGCATCCCCTGCGTCCCGCCACGACGGATCCAGCGAATAGGACCAAGCCACGAGCAAGTAGGGTACGCTGTGCGTACCATCCAGGTACGCACAGCGTACCCTACATTCCTCCCGTTGCCTGGGGCGAGACACCTCACCCGACACCGACTACGAAGCATGGCTTCGTAAAGGGAAGGCGCAAGCACGGCTTGCGCACTCCAAAGACCCGTTGCCTGGGACAGATCACCCCCATTTTCATTGCCTTTCAGTGTGTGGGAACCCTTCAGGGAATCGCACATCCGAAGCTCACTGTTCCGGTCGTGCCGACCGACGCGCCGCCATTATCATTGCTGAGGTCAGTCAGCAAGGCTTGAGTGATTCCCAACGTGGAACTCCCCGACTGGTCGAGTTGAATGTCGTTGGCAGACCCACTGCCGGCGACCGACATGCCGGTCAGATTCAGACAGAGGCTGGAGGTACTATCGGTGCTGATGGCGACCCCCGCGAAATCGCCCCCATCCGTGTCGATGGTGCCGCCCGCAACTGAAAGGTTGAAGTCGGTGCCGACCGGCATCTCCACCCGCAGTCCGTTTCCGCCTGAATTGGCAGCGTTGAGGGTGCCTATCGCCAGGTTTCCTGTCGGGTTCAGGAGGGACAAGCCGTTGCCCGCGACACGGGAAACAGTAAATGGTGGAACACTACCGATGTCGAGCGAACCGTTGAACGTGACCTTCTGGAAGCCGTTTCCCGGATCGCCGTCAGCATCGAACACCCGCGACGCGACCGATCACCTGGTTCGGCCAGTCCCAAGTGGTGACGATGGTCGAATGGAGGCCGGTGCCGACCAGTTCCATCGTGGGAACCCCCGTGCTGTGTGTCATCAGAGTGCTGTTGCCGGACATCGCCAGAACCAGCGATTCGACGCTTCCACCATCTTGGGTGGCGATGGCGCTTTGGTGCGAATCGATCGAATTCGTGGTCAGGGCGGCGCTGAGTGTGCCGTTTTGGGCGTTGAGAAAGACACCGCGTCCTGTAATCGGTGGGACCGGTAACAAACCAAACACGTTGTTGTTCTCCACCACAACGTCGTGGGTCCTGCCATCGCTATTCGTTACCTCGATCCCATCTCCGCCTATCACACCGGAAACGCCGACATTTGTCCATTCCACGACGAGGTCGGTGTTTGTGCTATTGATGCCGTCACCGGTTGTGTTGTCCACGTCTCCGCCGAGGATGCTCACAGTCCCCGCATCATTCAAACGGATACCATCGCCGCCCGTGTTGTCGATGTTTACACCCTTGAATGTGAATGTCGCGCCGGAAGCGTCGTTAATGTCGATCCCGGCATACCCCGCGCCGATCCCATCGATGGTAGCGTCGTTCACGGTGAACGTGCCGACGTAGTGCTCGATGCGGATTCCGGATTCGGCGGCGTTTTCGATCTCGAGGCTGGCCAAGGTAATGGTTCCGGTCGCCGGCCGGATGGGTGACTCACTCTGAATGCCTGCCCCGCCGGGGTTGGCGATCTTGACGAGGTCTTCGGCATGGAAAGTGCCACGGTATCCGTCCAGGTTGATTCCGTCTCCACTCGCATTGGCAATCGTGACCCGTTCGACCAAGAATCCGAGTCCGGACGCCTGCAGGTTGATCCCGTGGCCCGAGGCCTCGTTGACGGTAAGAGCCGTGCCGGTCAAATCCAGCGTTCCGCCCGTCGCGCGCGCCTCGATGCCTCCGCCAATGATGGTTCCACCGTTAAAGTTGAAGTCGACGTAGGCGGAATCGAGGGACAGCGAGCGGCCCACGGTGTTCCGGATGACGCCTCCGGGTTGGGCAACGCTGAGTTCGAAACCCGCCTTGTCGGCCAAGATGCCCTCCGCAGTGGCGCCGTCGATGTTGAGACTGTTCATCGAGACGTTCACTCCGGCGCGGCTGAAGTCGAGACCGGGTCCGGGCACCGAGAGGACTGAGACGTCGCCGACGGTGAGATCCAATCCCGCTTTCGCCGCGGTGATACCGGGCCCCTCCAGTGCCATCCCGGGAAGATTTGCGGTGACACCGCTGCTGTCGAAGTCAAGCGACCGTCCGGATGTGTTGCGGATCGCGCCCCCGGGCTGTTTCAATGTGATGGCCAACCGCGCGGAGGATCCACCGATCCCGGCCCCGTCGGCTCCATCGACGTCGAGGCTGTTAAAGGTCACCTCCAGATCGGACTTCGCAAATCCGACACCCGCCCCGGGGGAATTTCTGACCGTCACATTTCCGAGCAAGACTCGACCGGGGCCACCATCGCTCCCACCCGTAGCCTCTCCGTAAATCCCCGGACCGGTGAGGGACACGTCGGGCATGTTGATGTCGATGGCGCTGGAGCTGAAGTCCAGAGGAAAACCCGCCGTGTTCCGCACGTCCCCGCCCTGAAGAACGGCCAATGCCACACGCGCGCCGGAAACGTCGATTCCCACGCCCCCGGTCCCGTCGATGCCAATGCTGGTCAGAGTGACTGTACTGCTCGCACCGGAGATCTTGAGACCCGTGCCGCCGACGTTCTCGATTTTGGTGGATCCAAACTCGACGGTCCCGTTTTCGATGAGAACGCCGTGGTTGCCGACTTGACTCACGGTCACGTCACCGACCGTGCTGGCAGAAACGCCGACGCCGACGATGCCCGAACCGCTCGTGCCCGCAACATCGAGACCGGTCACCATTGTCCCGTCGGACAAAGCGATACCGTCCCCGCCGGTATTGGTCAGCACCGGCCGATCGCCCGGCGGGATCGCAACCGGTCCAAGCGCCAAGCCCTCGCCTTCGCCGATCAACTGCTGGTTCGCCTCCAACGCGATCCCTCCGTCGTAAGGACCGCTGCCGGCGAAGACAAAGATGATATGTCCCGGCCCGTCCACGTCGCCGCTGCCGCCCGGCCCGTTGACGGAAGCGAGAGAGTCGAACGGATTATCGAGAGTCCCATCCCCTCCGGGAGGCGCCGAGTTGTCCACAAACCAGACGGTCGGGGAAAAAAGGGAACACCGCCCTTCCAGAACACAGATGAGGTCGGGGGGAAAGAAATCGGATTCGGCAGGCCCGGCGTTTCCCCGGCACCAGAAGCGCGCGAACAGATAAAGGTCTTCCGGCTGTGCGACGGCGAGTGCCGGCACACCACCACGAAACATCAAGAATCCAAAAAGGGCTATTGCCACCGAGAATCGACACCTGGAATCCATCCTCTCACTCCTATCTCCGCCACCGGGGACTTCCGGTCGGTCCGGACCCGAAAAACATCGGTCTTCGAGCGATTCTAAAAGAAGCCGCCAGTGGCGCAACCTATCTCTTGAAACCCTGGCGGCCTGTCTGTACTCTGGCCCATCACTTGCCGTTTTCGTGGAAAGTCCGCCCTCGAAGACACATCTCGTTGGCGGGGAGACAACCGCGAAGGCAAGGGCCGTTCGATGCCGTTTCGATTCCGAGTTTTGCTGCTAAGAGGAGACCGACATGCCAAAGAAGAAGATCTACAAGGCCGCCACAATCGGTGCAGGCGCCATCGCGCAGGCCTGCCACATGCCCGGTTACGTCCGGAACCCCAATGTCGAGTTGGTCGCGTTTGCCGATCCCGTCCCCGCACGGCACAAAGAAGTCCACGCGACTTTCGACGGGGTCCGGGGATACCGCGACTTCCGCGAGATGCTGAAGAAGGAAGACCTCGACGTGGTCAGCATCTGCACGCCAAACAAGATCCACGCCCCGGCAGCCATTGCGGCGCTGAAGGCAGGGTGCCACGTGCTGTGCGAGAAGCCGGTGGCGACCACGCTGGGAGACACCGATCGGATGATCGAAACCGCGAAGCAGACTCGCAAGAAATTCATGGTCGGCTTCACACATCGTCTCTTCACCGGTACCAACCGTTGCAAGGAGCTGCTTGCCAAGAAAGCCCTGGGAAAGCCCTTCATGATCCGCGTCCGCTTCGCCCATGGGGGTCCCTATCCCGGTTGGGCCAAAGACAAGTGGTTCTACGACCCGATCCTGGCCGCCGGCGGTGCGCTCCTCGACATGGGGATTCATGCCATCGACCAATGTCTGTGGCTCCTCGGGCCCATTACAGCGGTGACGGCCAAGTCGGCGACTCTTGTGAAGAAGATCGAGGTTGACGACAACGCTCTGCTGTTGCTCGAATTCAAGAATGGCGCGCTCGGTTACATCGAAGTCGGGTGGACAAGCAAACCAGGTTTTTCGGGCCTGGAGATTTATGGCACGGAAGGTTCTCTCATCTGCGATTATGTGAATGGACTGAAGCTCATAGGGGGAACCGCCTCGGCCGGTACCGACAGCCGAACCGAGTGGGAACTCCTCGACAAGACGCCGACCAAAGGTGGCTGGGAGACGGAGATCGACCATTGGGTCGATGTCGTCCTCGGAAAAGAAAAACTGACGATGACCGGCAAGACGGGACGCGATGCGCTGGAAGTGGCGCTGGCGGCATACCAATCAAGCCGAACGGGGAAGAAGGTGAAGATCGGGTAGAATCCTACGGCCTGGTTGGGTTGATGTTCCAGCGCGGGGCGACTTGCGCCGCATCGGCGTAAACACCGGTGCTAACATTGCAGACACGCTATCCTGTCAAGGACGCTTCAGCGTCCTTTCCGCCTCAGACCCGCCCCTCATGGCGGGACATGGGAACACGAATGCGGATAGGAGCTGGGAACATGAGTGGGACTCTTCGCGTATCTGTGTGGGTCGGTGCATTTGCGGCTGCGTTCCTCTGCGCGGCAGACACGTCGGCCGATTCCTCCGAATGGAACGTTCCCTTGCCGAAGTACGGCGAGGCCTCTGGCGAAACCAAGGTTTCCGTGCTTTTCCCGGAACGGGTTTCACGCGCCCCGGTGACATTCGGCATCCCGCTCGGGCAAGCCGGTTCCCCCACAGACATCGTGCTTGTCGACGAAGAAGGTCGAAACGTGCCTGCCGACTTCGTTCCTATGGGAAACTGGAGCGGACAACCCGCACGCTGGACGCTGGTCTCTTGCGTGGCGGACGCGGGTGTTGAGCCCGGCTCGCGGGAGTTCACCGTCCGTTGGGGTGTTAGATCCGCGTCCTTCGAGTCTCCGTTGCATATAGGTTTTCGGGGGCAAGCAGTCGAGGTGGAGAACTCCGATTACAGCCTCGTGCTGAGTCCGCGCGGGGTCGAGGCGCTGACTGCGGGCGGCGAATCGCTGGCCATCTCCCGTTGGTGTCCCGCCTTCTTACCAAAGGGCAAGGAGCCGTTGAAACCCGAGGACGGCGTCATCCGGATTCTTTACGACGGTCCTGTGCGCAAGGTCTTGCGGTTCGTCTCTCGCTTGTCCGACGTCCTGGAGCTGCACCAGGAATACGAACTCTACGCAGATTCTCCCTTCATCCGCTGCAGTGTCCGATTCGTCAACCGTTCCAGCGAGGACGTGCCCTTGGACGGGATTGTCCCGTTCCGGTTGGAGCTGGCCGGTTCTTCCCAAGCAACGTTGGGCTTGGAAGAGGGAACTCCATTCTCCTCTCAGTCCTTCACCTTGACCCAGGAAGCGTTTCGATGGTCGGCTCGGTTGAACGGCGGCGATCGGACTCTTGAGGGAACGGGCGACAACCTGGGTGAATGGGTGAGCCTTCCCGTCGGAGTTAACTCCGACGTGCTCGTCGTGTTTCCGTTCTTCCAGGAAATGGCGGCGGGTGACGACGATCTTGCCAGTACCCTGACTTTCGACGGACGCGAGCTCTCGCTCGTTCACTACCGCGCGACCGCTCCCACAGCGGACGTTCGCCTGCGCGAGACCATGGCGCGGACCTTCACCTATTGGCTGGCGTTTCCCCACCCCGGCGGCGCCGTCGAGGACATGGCACGAGCGGTCAAAGCCATGCCTCATGTCCGATACGACAGAGATTTCCTAACCAGGATGGGGGTCTTTCAGGAACGAGCGGTTTCGCATTTGTTCGACACGGAAGTGACGGAAGCGGCTCTTTACTACTCCCGAGCACGGGTCCCGCGCCCCGAGTACATCCGTTGCAGCCGCGGCGCGGACCCCGGTCCGGACAAAAGCGGTGAAGGGTTTTACGAGGTGGACCTGCACGCCGGTGGGATGG
>Ga0214473_10006032_pt1 | contig 14499 bp, 27 predicted proteins | sample RVTome_7_FD_203509 | JGI IMG/M metagenome (GOLD analysis project Ga0214473, IMG submission 203509) | Soil microbial communities from uranium-contaminated site in the Upper Colorado River Basin, Wyoming, United States - RVT98D197 | ecosystem: Environmental > Terrestrial > Soil > Contaminated >... | reverse complement strand
GCCCGCTTTTGCAAGTCCAACAAGACAGTCTTGTTTGTCTCACGTAAGTCGTTGGCCCCCAACGGGAGTTGCTATCACATAAGGCGATTTGACTCCCGAAGTGTCTTGTCGGGCGGGCCACCTGTGTGGGAGTCGCTGGCGCCCTGTCTTCTTAGTGTCTTTTTTCCCGGAGGGACTATGCAGCGTGAATGGGAGGTTGTGTTAGGGCCGCCTGGGTGTGGGAAGACCACGCACCTCATGGCTGAGGTGCGCGCCGAGATCCTGAGAGAGCGTCTGCCGGCGGCCATCGCCGCCGTGACGTTCACGCGCGCGGCCGCCAAGGAGATCGTGCGACGGGTGAGCACCGAGTGCAGCGCGACCCCCTTCGATATGCCGTGGGTGCGCACGATCCACTCCATGGCCTATCGGCTCCTTGGGGTGGAGCGCCGCGGCATGATGACCCCGAAGGCGTGGCAGCGCTTCGGCGAGCGGTACGCCTACGTGCTCTCCGACGTGGGGAACGAGAACACCGACGAGCACGGCACCGAAATGCCGCAGCGCACCGAGGATGATCGCTGGCGGCACGCCTATGAGTGGGGGCGGGCGCGCCGGTACACGCTCGACCAGACCGAGTACGCCTACGATCCGCCGCTCGAGGCCGCGCACTTCCGTCTTTTCGTGGAACGTTACGAGTCCTTTAAGGCTCAGGAGGGGGTACGGGACTTCGCGGATCTGCTCGAGGACGCCCTCGGGGCGCCGCGGCCCGGGGTCGCGGTCGCGTTCATCGACGAGGCCCAAGACCTCTCGCCAGCCCAGATCGCGTGCGTCGAGCACTGGTTCGCAGACTGCGAGCGCGTGGTCGTGGTCGGCGACGTCGATCAGGCGATCTACGAGTTTCAGGGCGCCACACCAGCGTGGATGACCGATCTGGCGCGCCAGACGACCCCGCGGGTGCTCTCGCAGAGCTACCGCGTGCCGGCCGAGCCGCACGCGCTCGCGCGCGCGATCATCACGCGGAACGCCGACCGCATCGACGCGCAGTACGCGCCACGGCCCGCGGACGGTGTCGTCGAGAACCTGTCGCTCCGCGAAGCGCTGCAGCGGCTAGATCCAGCGGTGCGCACGTTCATCCTGGTGCGCAACCGCATGTTCTTGACCGACCCCTCCGAGTACTGTCTGCGCGCCGGCTTCCCTTACCTCGTCGAGGGCGGGGGCGGGGTGTGCCCCTACCGGCGGGAGTCGCTCGTGCGCGCCTTGCGCGTGGCGATCCGACTCTCAGAGGGCGAGGGGTGCACGGTCGCCGACTTGGCGGTCGTCCTGACCTTCGTGCCGGCGCGCGGCAGCACGCTGCTGGCGCGCGGATTCAAGGCCGTCATTGCGCGTCTCCAAGCCACCAAGAAGCTCACCGCGGCCGACATCGCGACCTTAGGGGGGGGCGGCCTCCTCACCGCGCTGCAGCAGACCGGACCGCTGTCTGTCTTTCAACGCGGGGTGAAGCCGAGCGAGCTGGCGTACTTTCAGGCGTTGCTCCAGCAGCACCACGGCATTCCGGAGCCCACGATCACGCTGGCGACGATCCATGGCGTCAAGGGGCGCGAGGCCCCCCGCGTGCTCGTGCTGTGCGACCTCGCGCGCGCGACGTGGCGCGATTACCAGACCGCCGAGGGGCAGGAGGGCGAGAACCGCGTGTTCTACGTGGCCGTGACGCGCACCCAGCACGAGCTGTGGCTCATCCGGCGCGAGACGGAGCTGTACTACCGGTGGCCGGCGTACACGCGCCCGCCGACCACCACGGTGGCGGCGCCGCCCCCCGTGGCGGCCCCCACGTTCGACCTCGCGTCCGTCTCGGCGATCGAGTTTGCGGGGGCCGGGGCTCCTCGCGCCGCGTGGTGCGCCGAATGGGTGGAGGTGCTGTCGCGCTACGTGACGCTCGCGCGCACGGCCGCCGATCAGCCGGCCGCGCGCGCGGCGGCCCCGCACCTCGTCTGTCTAACCGAAGACGAGTACGCGCTGCTGCAGTCGCTCGACCTCGAGGCATGGATGTGGCACCGCCTCCACGGCCACCTGTTCATGTTTCCACGCTGGCGCTTCCGGTCGTGCTTGGCCGCGAACGTTCCAAACTGGGAGCGGCGTCAGGCCCGGCTGGCTGTCGCCGTATCCAAGAATCCTCTTGCCCCCACCAGCCCCACGGTGTAGTACACACCCCATGCCGAAACTGAAGCGCTCCCGCCAGACCGCCCCCACGAGCATGCGGCTCACCCGCGAGGCGATTACGAAGCTCGATCGGCGCGCCCGTGCGCTCGGGGTGTCGAAGACCGCGGTGGTCGAGATGCTGATCCGGGAGGCCCCGTGGATCGCCACGACGATGCAGGCCGCGCGCGGCAACGTGACCACGGACTATCGGGGGAATCCGTAGTGCCGCGCGCGCCCAAACGCCGCCAGGCGCGTCGCCGGTCTCGCCGCCGCGCGCAGGCAGAGATCCGCGCCGAGTGGGTCGCGGTCGGCGGCCTATTCCTGGACCTCTTCCGCGCGATCCTGGCGCCGCCACGGCTCCCATGGGGGGCGTTGCCGTCCGAGACCGAGCCGCAGCCCGCCGCGTTTCGCGTGCTCGAGCCGAAGGCGCTGCCGGCGCCCCAGGAGGCCGAGCGATGACCCCCAAGGAATGCGCCCAAAAGCGGCGGACGGCCGCCCCGTGCCCGCGGTGCGGCCGCCAGATCGGCGTAGGCGGCCACGGCAAGCACCGGCGGTGGCACCTGGACGCCGAGCTCTCGGCCACATGCGAGCGTGCCGGATGTGCGGCGCGCCTCGGCACGATGACATCTTTCGGCACCCTGGTGTGCTGGCTGCACCTGGGGACGTCCGTGAAGGAGTGTGTGATGGTGAAGCCGGTGTACGCCTATTACCCACGGCAGCGCCGGCGGAAGTCTGGAGCGACCGTATGAGCCAGAAGTACGCCGAGAACACGAGCGTGCCGGTCGAGCAGAGCAAGGCCGAGATCGAGCGGTGCTGCGTGCAGCACCGCTGCACCGAGTTCGCGACGTTTCAGGATCCGGAGCGCCAGATGGTGGCGTTCCGGATCAAGAATCTGCGCGTGCGCTTCGAGGTGAAGGCCCCGGCCGTCATCGACTTTAAGAAGTCGGACGCGGGCCGCCGGCGCACGGAAAAGGCGGCGTGGGACGCGCGCAACCTAGAGCTGCGTCGCCGGTGGCGCGCCCTCCTATTGTGCATCAAGGCCAAGTTTGAAGTGGTCGACACGGGAATCTCGACGTTCGAGCAAGAATTCCTCGCCCACATCCTGCTGCCGGGCGGCGAGACGTTCGGCGAGCGGATGGTGCCGCGGCTCGCGGAGATCACGAGCACCGGGAAGATGCCGCCGCTGTTGCCGGCGCCGAAGGAAAGTGAGGCGACCGCGTGAGTGCCCTCCACGACACCGCCCGCGCCATCGCCGAGCGCCACTTCGGTGGCGGGTTTAGCCGCGAGCGCGCGGAGGCGCTCTACGGCGACATTTTGGTGGCGCTCGAGGCCGAGCGCCTGGCGGGCGACGATCGGCGTCACTCGCTGGCCCAGGAGATCGCGGGGTGCCTGAGGTCGCGGGGCGCAGCATGGGTGCCAGACGCGCGGGACCACGCGCACGACCTGATCCCCGCGGTGGGGCAGTTCGTGGACGCATCGCTCGTGCGCGCAGAAGCGGTCGTAGCCGCCAGCGTCAAACTCGTCGCCGAGCGGGATCGCCTGCGGGCCGCGCTTGCGCGCATCGAGCGCCGCGTTACGGGGCTCGCAGAGCAGCAGGCGGAGGCGTTCTATATTCGCGACGCGGTGCGGGCCGAGATTCGCGCGGCCGGCGGGCCGTGGGGAGGAGCTCAATGACGATGCAGATCGTTTCGACGCGCCTCGTAGCCATCACGTGTAGCGGCTGCGGTGTGCTCTGTGACTACTCCGCCGGCTGAAGCCGGCGGCTTCTCGGAGCATGCAGACTAACGTCCACATTCCGCCCCGCAGGCCCAGTCCGGGCCTGGAGACCACGCGCGAGGATCACTCGCGCGGCGGCCTCGTCTCGATGCAGCGTGAGCCCACACGCGCAGGCGTGCCGCCGTTCGGCGAGCGTCTTCGCCTGGACCGTCCCGCACGCGGGACAGGTCTGGCTCGTGTACGCCGGGTCCACTTCCACCACGACCGCGCCAGCATCTTCGGCTTTGCAGCGGAGGGTGCTCACGAAGCCGGACCACCCGGCATCGGAGATCGCACGGGACAACCGGCGGTTCTTGACCATGTTGCGCACGGTCAAGCGTTCCACCGCGATGAGCCCGTAGCGATGCGTCATGGAGCGCGCGACCTTGAGATGATGCTCGCGCCGCAGATTACGGACGCGCGCGTGCGCCCGTGCCAACTTCTGCTGTGCGCGGCGGCGGTTCTGGCCGCCGCGCTTCTTGCGGGCGTGGGCGCGTCCGAGGCGGCGCAACGCCGGGAGCGCGGCCTTGAGGACGCGCGGGTTCTCCACGCGTTCGCCCTCGGATGTAGTGAGGAATGCCTCCAGGCCGAGATCCACGCCGACGGGCGGATTCGCGCTTGGCGGGATCACCCGCTCGCCGAGATCGCAGGAGACGACGACGTACCACTTGCCGGCCTCGCGCCGCAGCGTGAGGGTCTTGATCGCGCCTTCGGTCTCGCGGTGCAGGCAGACGCGGATCACCCCGACGTGCTGGACCCGCAGGCGATTCCCAGAGAGCCGGATGCCATCCCCGTGGCTGGGGAAGGTCACGCTCTCGAAGCGGTCGCGCGCCTTGAGGCGCGGATAGCCCGGTGTCTCCCCGGCCTTCACGCGGCGGAAGAACGCGCGGTAGGCCAAGTCGAGCCGACGCATGGTCGCCTGGGCCGAGGAGTAGTTCAGCCGCGCGAAGTACGGATTCACGGCGCGCTCGGCTTTGAACCAGGCGGACTGGTCTGGGTAACTGACCGAGCGGCGGTCCTCTTCCCACGCACGCTTCCGCTGGTCGAGGCAGGCGTTGTAGAGCCGGCGATGCGATTCGAGGGCGATCTCCAACTCCCGTTCCTGGTTGGCGTTCGTCCAGAGGCGGAACGTGTAGGCGCGCCGCATCTAGCGTCCCTTCTGGTTCTGTATGTAGGCCATCACGGTCTTTTCGCTGACATGGCCCACGGTGCCGGCGTAGTACGAACGCGACCAGAGCGTGGGCAGCCTCGACTTGAGGTGCGGAAACTCCTCGCGCAGCGCGTGCGACGTGAAGCCCTTGAGCCTGTTGACGATCTCCGCCACACACCATCGCGGATCGCTCTCGACGAAGAGGTGGACGTGGTCCGGCATGATTTCCAGGGCGAGAATCTCCATCTCCAACTCGCGGGCCTTCCGCCGGAGCAGGACCGCGAGACGCTTCCCGACCGTTCCGTCCAGGACCGGCCGCCGATACTTCGGGCACCACACGACGTGGTACTTGAGGGCGAACACGGCACCGGCGTTTTTCTTGTATCTGGCGTCCATCTACCGGGGTATACTACTGGCGTGCAGCGAAGTCTAGAGAGGAGCCGGCGCGATTCCCCCGCCGCCTGAAGGCGGCGGCCCCCTCGCGTCACTTTATGGACCCCACCATCGCGGAGAAGTTCGAGCGTCCGACAGACCCTACGCTGCTCGCGTACTGGCTAATGGCCCAGGCGGCGTTGTGCGAGAGCCCGACTGGCGTCGACGGTCTCGCACAGGCCGTGCTTGCACTCCTCGCCCGGCCCGTCCCGCCGGCCGGTCCGAAGACGATGCCCGTGCTTGACCCCACCCTCGCAGGGAAGATCATGGAGCGCCGCCCCTGCGGGTGCTGGTGGCTCTACCTGGCCGCGCAGCCGGTCGTGGCGCCGTGCGCGACACATCTCGAAGACCTCCGCGCGCCAGCCCCGCCGGCCGAGGCGCCGGAGATCATCATCGACGGCATCGATACTCGAGTTACGTTGGTGGACGCAACGCTCACCGCCCCGCCGGCCGAGGCGCTGATCGCGGAAATCCTCGACCTCGTGCGGGACGACTCGATCCCCCGCGACGAGGTGGTCGCGGGCGTGCGCAACATCCTGGACCGCGCGGTGCTGCCGTCGATGCGCGAGATCCTGGAGGACCCTGATCGGTTCGGCCCGGTGACCGCCCCGCCGGCCGAGGCGCCGGTGGACAACCAGACGAGTCCGCCGATTGGTGCGCTAGTCAAGTGCCTGTGCTGTGCTCAAGAGAAACGGTGGGCGATCTGGTGCAAGGGCGTGGCCTTGTGCATCGAGTGTCGCGAGAGGGCGCAGCGGTCAGAGACCGCCGACGATCTACTCCGCAGCGCGATGCGCGAGCGGGACCGGATGCTGGCGGCGCTGGAGAAACATACATGCCCGATGTTGGGGCACGGCGTTGTGTGGTGCTCGACGCACCGCGCCTACCACGCGGCCGATATCGACGCCGCGCTCGCTGCCCCCGCCCCCGAAGCCCCGAAGGAGTGACCATGCCAACCCCACAGGACCGCCACATCACCGCCGCCGACCTGGACGCGGACGGCTATCTTCGTGAGCACGACCTGATCGTCTCCGGCTCGATCGTGGTCGAGGCGGGACTGTGGCTCCGCGTACACGGGGACATCGAGGCCGGCGGGGGCATCAAGGCCGACAGGAACATCAAGGCCGGCGGGGGCATCAAGGCCGGCGAGGGCATCAAGGCCGGCGAGGGCATCGAGGCCGGCGAGGGCATCGAGGCCGGCTGGGGCATCGAGGCCGGCTGGGGCATCAAGGCCGGCTGGGGCATCGAGGCCGGCGAGGGCATCGAGGCCGGCTGGGGCATCAAGGCCGGCTGGGGCATCGAGGCCGGCGAGGGCATCGAGGCCGGCTGGGGCATCGAGGCCGGTCTATCGGTGACCGCCGCGTGGGTGTCCGTCCGACTGCGGATCTTCGCGGGGCTGTGTGGCTGGCGGCTCCCGACGGCGGCCGAGTGCGAGATCCGCGCGGAGGTGCGGTCGGGTCTCGTGGGGCACGGCACGGTGGTGCCGCCGGTCGCGCTCGCGGCGTCGGCGGAGAGGCGATCATGAACAACCGCCGCATTACGCAGTGCGCCAAAGAAATCGTCGAGCACGTCGACTGGAAGGCGCCCGAGCAGATCGTCGGCTGTGTGGCCGAGAGCCTGTGGGAGTTTGCGCAGGATCTCCACCTCGACGTCGAGGCGCTCAAGCCGCATATGCAGCAGATCACGCGCGAGGTGCACGCGGACCCGAGCGCCTTGGGGGACGTAGCGGCGGTCGAGCAGCGGATTCGCGCCGCGCTGCGGGCCGCGGGCGAGGTCGAGGCTGGCGTGGTCTACGACACGACCGAGCAGATCCCGACGCCGTCCGCGTGGGGTTCGATGAACACCATCAACGGCCAGCTCGGGCGGCAGGTGTACGCGACGCATGCGGAGGCCGCGCTCGCGGTCGCGGAGATGGGCGAGGGCGCGCCGTTTATCGTGGTCCCGCTGTCTGCGGCCGACGAGTGCGAGCAGGGCCTGCGTCACCAGATTGGTGAACTCGAGGAGGTGCTCGAGGAGACGAAGCAGGAGGAGCGCGCGTCCTTTGTGCGCGCGGAGGTCGCCGGGGCGCACGTCCGGCTGCTGCGTAACCTCCTGCGGCAGCTCGCGTGGATCGAAGCGACGGAAATGGTTATCGAGGCACCAGACCGAGCCGCCGTACGCGCGGCGCTCGAGGCGACGGAGGAGTACGACGATGGCGAATAACGAAAAGGTTCAGGATCTTGACCCACAAGCGCGCACGTGTCGGTGGACGGGGAGCCGCTACAATATGGGCAGCCCCAGCCGCGCCACCGTGTGCAGTGGCCGCGTCACGAAGGCGGTCTTATACACCGACCCCGAGATGTTCTTCACTCGGTTTGGCCCCATGTGCGCCGCGCACGCCGCCTATATGCGCGGGGAGGGGCGCATGGTGCGCCCCCTGACACCCGCCGAGTGCGCGCTGCTCGGGGCGGACGGTTTTCGCCAGCGCGCGGAGGCGGCGGGGTGGCGGCTCAAGCAGACGCGCGATGACTTTGAGGGCGACTTTTGGTGCCTCATGGACCACGCGCCGACTCACTCATTTCGCGCGAAAGGGTACTGGTCCAGCGCCGACAGAGAAGACGCCTGCGAGCCGTGTCTTCGGAAGCGGCTCGGCGAGCCGGAGGTCGCGGCGAAGCCCGCCGCGACCCCGGCATCGCCCGCGCCGCCCGCGCGCACGTGCCAGAGCCTCCCCATGGGCGCGACGGGCCGGTGCGGCAAGCCGGCGACGCACACGGTACTAACCGGAGAAAAAGACCAGTGGTCGATCTGCAAGGCGTGCCTCGCGCGTCACCGCCAGGTGTTCGACTACGAGTTCGATGGGCTCCAGACCCTTCCGCCGCTGCGCGACCCGCTGGCCGTGCCGCTGAGTGATCCGTTCAAGGACTGGGCCGACAGCGACCTGGAGGCCGAGCGTGATCAGCGACTGGCGGCCACGAAGGCCGCCTACGCCTCGGTCGTGGCCGCCGAGGCGATCTATGAGGCGACACAATCCAAGATGCTCGCGATACAGAGCGTGCTCGAGGCGCGCGCGGCGCATCGCCGGGAGCCATAGCTAATGCCGAAGTGTCAGAAGAAGAAGCGACTGGCGCCGTTTCGCTCGCGCTTCCTGCCGCCGCGCGGCGCGCGCGGTGTGCTGCGCGTGGTCGCGGCCGGGCCGTTCGCGTTGGACGCCGAGCAGGCCCGGCACACGTACGGGTGGACCGACGCGGAGTGTTGGGCGCTCTACGAGCGCGCGATGCAACTGAACGAGCGAGGGGCCGAGCGGCAGCGCGCGAAGCGCGGCGAAAGGGCGTGAACGATGAGCGACGACACCACCACCGACGCCGGCTTCGACTACAAGGCTACCCAAGAGTGCCTGATGCTCGTGGCGAGTTTAGCGGAGACGCTGAACCTCGACCGACTGCTCGAGGAGGCCAGCCGCGCGGAGACGCGCGCGCCATTCCTGGACCCGACGCTCTACATCCGCGGCGGCCGCCAGCTCCAGCTGATGATGGAGCTGGCGCGCGCGGCGAAGCCACTCGCGGCCGCGTGGAAGAAGTTCTGCGCCGAGTACCCCGAGGCCGAGGACGTCCGGATCCGGGGCGACCTGATGCGCGGGATGCCGCTCCGCGAGGCGATGCGCGGCGGGCGGGAGGCGGGAGCCCCTACATTGGAACCAAGGAGAACCCCATGAGTGACGTGATCTACACCGACGGCCACCGCGAGGTGCGGAGAGCGCCCGCGCTGGCGCGCACGAAGGGTGGCGCACACGCCTTCTACGAGGTGCAGCCCATCGATCCGGAGCACCGCGTCGATCGAGCGGTGCCAGCCTGTGTGTTCTTACCCTTTCAGCACGACACCATCTCGGCGGTCGGGGTCACTGGCCTCACCAACGAGGCCGTGCTCGCGGTGGTGATCGACCGCCTGCGGGGCTTCCAGGCGGGGGCGTTCTGGTGCGAGGAGAACGAAGACGCGCTGCTCGCTTGCGAGGTCGCGTTGAAGGTGTTGGAGAAGCGCACAGCCAACCGGAGGGCGCGCGGAGTCGAAGGGACGCACGAGGCATGAGCGCGCCCCGCCGACGCCGCCGCGTGAGGCTGCCGGAGCTGCGGGTCCATCACACCCTACGCGACGCGGCCGCGCTGGCGTCGGTGGACTGGCTCGCGGGGCCCGGCGGGACGCGGCTGCACCTTATTCGGTACGGCGAGCGGGAGTGGCCGGCGGCGGCGCGTCGGTTCAACTGCGGCGCATCGGCGGCCGCGCTGACCCTGCGGCACGGCATGTTCATCGGGGCGGCGGTCGTGAGCGGGGTGGTGCCGCCAAAAGCGTGGCGGTGCGGGCGGTGCGAGAAGACCAGGCTAGTGGAAGCTACCCGCCGACGCGCCGAGGTCGAGCGGGCCCAAGCACTAGGGAGGCCGTAGTTGAAGAAACTCCTGAAAGCGCTCAAGCGTGCCAGAAAGGCCACGCAGCACACCTCCCGGCAGGCCGCGGTTGAGGCGTGGGTGCGCGACGTCACCGCGCTCTACCGCCAGATCGAGGCGTGGATCCGCAAGGCCAAGATCGGGGAGGATCTCGCCGCGTTCAGCCGGCAGTCGGCGCCCCTCAGTGAGGACCGCTATGGCGACTACGAGTGCGACGAGTTGCACCTATTGTTGGCTGGTGTTCGAGTCAGGTTCGTTCCGGTGGGCCTCGAGATCATCGGCTGCACCGGACGGGTCGATGTCATCCACGGCCCTCGGAAGTATCTGCTGTTGCGCGATGCTGGGTCGAAATGGACAGTCCTCAGCTCCTGCGATCGGTTCACGCCGCGACGGGCGCTCACCGCGGACGTGCTCGAGGGTGTCCTGCTGTTCATGGTCGAGGATCGTCTCGAACAGCTCGCGAACAACGAGGAGGACCGATGACGATCCCAACCAACCAGTGCCCGGCCTGCCATGGCGACGGCCCGCATTTCGTACCGCCGTCACTCGGCGACGCCGGCTTCTACCTCTGCGAGGCGCAGAAGCGCGCCCAGATGCAGCCGACGCCGGACCCCTTCGCGGGGCAGGAGTGCCCGAACTGCGGCGACGCGATGCGACTGCTCGAGCAGGCCCCCATCCTGGTCTGCAGCGGAGACTGCGGGGTGTGGTTGACGCCGAACCTGTTGCGCGCCATTCGCCGGGAGGGGCACTACCAGTCGTGCCTGGGCTTCAGCTGTGGCGCCGCCACGCCCCCGCGCGGGTGGGAGCGGTGCCCGTTCTGCGGCAACGTGGACCGCGACAACCCCACGATCCTCGACGACTGGAACCATCCCGATCGGGCCGAGGAGCGAGTGAGCCAGAGCGAGGCCAGGAAGGCGCTCGTGGGGCGCGGAGTAGGACGTAGCCGATGATGGGCTGCCCGGACTGCGATGCGCGAGAGGCTCACGCTTGCGAGGCCAACGAGCGATTCGTCGCTAGAGAGGCAGAGCGCGAGAAACGCGACGCGCGTGGCTGTCACGCCGTCTTGGGTATGGTCCTCGGCGCGTTTCTCGGCGGGGCTGCGACCGATGTCTTCGGGAGTCCAGATCCAGGATGGCGACGCGCAGTTTCGCTGCTCCTGGTGCCGCTGGTAGGGATCCTGTTCTGGATCCAGAGCGGAGAAGGTAGGTGGCTGAGTGACGTCGAGGATGGGAGTTGACAGATGGCTGGAAGCAACAAGCCGGAGTGGAGCTGGGAGCAGAAGGCCGAGGCGCTGCAAGTGCTCGCCCAACTGGTCGTGCGGATGCGCGGGCCGGGCGACTGGTACGCGCGCTGCGAGCGCACCGACCTGATCCGTGGGAGCATGCGCCACGGCGTCTACGGCAACGGGGCGACGCCCGTCGAGGCCATCGAGCACTACTTCGAGCTCCTCACGACGCTGGAGCGCGACGGCGAGAAGTTCGACTGCATCGTGGTCGGGGAACTGCCGCCGTACCGCAGGCACTACGTCTGGAGCGGCTTCATGTGGAAAGAGCTGCCGGTCGAGGCGGCACAGGAGAAGTAGTCAGATGCCCAGAAGTGACAAGTCGCCGACGCCGCCACGCACGCGACCGGCGCGCTTGTCGGCGCTTCCAGACATGATGACGCTTGACGCGGCTGGCGTCGAGGCGCTGGCTGCGTGCGACTGGATCGCCACGCCTGATGGCACGAGGCTGCACGTGATCCGGTACGGCGAGCGCCACCGTCCGCCAGCCCTGCGGCGATTCGTGTGCGGATCGAAGGCCACTGGGCTGCGGTCGAAGGACGGCGAGCTGGTGGGAGCGGCGCTGGTGAGTGGCGTGCCGCCACCGCAGCAGTGGCGCTGCGGCGACTGTGTGTCGACCGTGCTCGCGGGCGTCGAGCCTCCCACCGGGGCGCGTCACGCGAAGCGCCGAAGGGCGCGCCAGTAGGGAGGGTGTCACATGGCCGAAAGCGACAAGCGTCCGTCGTGGGAGTCGCTGGCCCGGATGGACGGCCTGCTGCAGGGCATGCGCGTCCGACGCGGGCACTCCTACCACCTCTTTGCGTGGAAGGAGTCGATGGCCGGGCATGTGGTTCTAGCCTGCACCGGGGAGATCTATCTTAAGTGGGCGGTGAATCTCTGGCCGGACATCCTGCGATTCAGCGGCAGGCACTGCTCGGCCTGCGTGAAGATCATCAACAAGAACCTGAAGGTGGGGTGAGCGTGCGCGAGGAGTTGTCACATGGCCGAAACTGACAAGCCGCGCACCCCCATCCCGCCGCGGATCGACCCACAGGAAGTCGCGGCCGCGCTACTCGCGCTGCGGGCCGCGGTCGCGGCGAATGGCCACGACCTAGCGATCCTGCGCCCACTGGTCGTACTGCTCGCCGACCACGACCGGCTCAGTGAAATTGAGGCCATTGTGCGCCTTGGCGGCCTCGAGGGCGATAACGAGGAGCCGCCGCTGGTACTGCGCTTACGCTTCATACCTGAGCGGATCCAGCGGCTCGATGAACTCACCATCGGCCACGACCAGGCCAAGCGCAGGAGGTGACTGATGGCCAATATGAAGACGATCGGTCCAACGCCCGTGAAGCTCGAGCGCAAGAGCGACTGGTGTCACGTCTGTGGAGAGCGACGCGAGATTCGCTTTGTCGAGTTGTGGGTCCAACCCAATGCCGAGGTCGAGCCGAACGTCTCGGCGCAGCGTGGTCCCGACATCAGGTACTTCCGGATCTGCGGTATCTGCGTGGCCACGCTGCGCGGCCTTCTGTCCGACTGTCCGGACGCCGTCAGGCTGACCGGCCCCATCACGTGCAAGCGGAACGCGCGGCCCAACCCGGACGACGACATTTCGCTGGACAGCGCGCTCGAGGCGCTCTGCGGGATCCACGACTGCTGCGGCGACGGGTCGGATCCCAGCGCCAGCCACGAGAGCGACTGCGCGGTGGGCGTCGCTATCGACCAGCTCGAGTACCACGCTGGGATCCTGAGCCGGCGGCCGGTGGATGCGGCGCGAAGGGGATTAGCATGGGCGTCTGGCGACGACCGCGGCGACAGTTGATGCCAAGCGTAAGACGCTCGACCGAAAGGACGTGACCGATGAGTCTGTGCGACACGATCCGCTGCATTGACGCCCAAGAGGCGCTGCGGTTGTGGGGCTTCGCGTGCGCCGCCGGCCACGCACTGATGAACTTCCAGTCGAAGGACTTCGGCGAGCGCCAGGAGGGCTTCCTGCTGGGGCGGGGGTTCCTGTGGGTGCTACGCGGCAGGGCGTGGCAGGACCGCGAAGTGGCGATGAATTACATGGTCGAGAACAGGACGGACGGCTCCTTCCTGCTCGAGTCATGCACGTCCGAGTACCGCGTCGACACCGGGCGCAGTGGCGATTTCATGTGCTACGCCGAGTGCAAGGACTGTCCGCCTGCGTTCGTGTTGAGCCTCGGACTCGGGAGCGGCCTGTCGCTCTATGAGCACTGGCCGGTGTCGCGGTTCCGCCTGACCCTCTTGGGCGGCGCGCTCCACCGCGTGGAGCCGCTCGAGCGCGAGACGCGCGAGACGATCGAACGCGAGTTCGCCGCACGCGGCCAGCGCGTGCTGGCCGAGAGCGACCCGATCGTGGTGGCGTACCGGGCACGGGCGAAGACGCGGGAGGCGTGATGCCGGACGCTCCTGCGATCACTGAGGGCTGGATGGGCTACAAGTCGGACCACGCGCGGCGCTACCACTACATCGTGAATGGGACGGCGCTCTGTGGGAAGTACGGCCGCTACAAATCCGCGCTGTGTACGTTCGCGCCAGGCCTGCCGCGCGGCAGCGCTGACTGCGCCGAGTGCTACCGCCGGGCCGTGAAGCGACACGCGCCGCCGGGGACGGGAGTGCGGTAGATGGCTGAGGCCGGCAAGCCCGCCCAGCCGCGGTTCCCTGAGCGGGGACGGAGGTACCTCACGTTCCGGTGCTTCGGGTGCCCCGCGTTCGCGCACGTGCGGGCGCCGGCGGGCGGGACGAAGCCGAAGGCGCATCCGCTGGGGTGGACGCTCGTCGCGGCACGCTTCCGGGAAGCCGACGGCGGCGTCGAGCGCGAGGCCTCAATTCCCTTTTGCTCACGGGCGTGCGTGCAGCACGCGGACGTCGACACCGCGATGGCGCGCCGGCTCAATGCCTATCTCGGGCGCTCGGGGCCGCCGCCCACCGCGATCACCTTCCGGTGCGCGGGGTGCGGCGTGGAGGTGGCCTCGGTATCGTGCGAGCGGCCGGACACGTGGCTCGCGATCCCGATCGTGATGCCGGACTTCGATGTCGGGGTCGTGCGACAGACGCGCCTGCCGGTGTGCTCGCAGCGGTGCGCGAACGCGGCGACGGGCCCATCGCCGACGCCGGTCGCCGTTGCGGAGCGGACGCGGCTGCTGGCAGGACGGGGCGTAGCGTGAATCCGGTTGCGATCATCGGGCGATGGGGCGGGTCAGGCACATGGCATCGCCAAGACGGCCTGGGAACTGGATGCCATGCGCGCACAGCCACGCCGATCACGCTGCGCGATCAACGCCCCATCTTCCGGA
>Ga0214473_10006031_pt1 | contig 14500 bp, 13 predicted proteins | sample RVTome_7_FD_203509 | JGI IMG/M metagenome (GOLD analysis project Ga0214473, IMG submission 203509) | Soil microbial communities from uranium-contaminated site in the Upper Colorado River Basin, Wyoming, United States - RVT98D197 | ecosystem: Environmental > Terrestrial > Soil > Contaminated >... | reverse complement strand
TCCCTGGAGGGAATCTTCATACCCAATGGCCCAATAAAAAACGGCACCCGGCAATACCAAGGGGCGGTCTGACTCTGAAATTTCTCGGAGAGGAAACGTTACCTCTTCGTCTGGAGCATTATTTAGGGTTAAATCACGAATAATTGCTCGGCATTCATCTCGCAATATTTCTATGATCAATCCTTCCCATTTTTGCAGGACCAAAAATCTTGTTGGGGGTTGAAAGTTTTCTGGCAATGGCAGGACTTCTCTACGTGTGTGCCCGTTCGAAGTGTAAGCTGTACCATCTGTTTCCGTTTTGGAGGAACTCTCAGCGGTTGGTTCATTTTGGGTTGCCACCAGAAAACCTCTAGGAAGGGAGTCGAGTTGTTTCAAATCATCAATTCTTATTTGATTAATAATCCTTGGCTGGGCAAACCCAGATTCTTCCCTCGGTTGATCGGCTGAAAAAGCACCTTTGCTCATTATTTTAATACTCCTGATCTAATAAGTTATCGGCAATTTCTTGAGAATGAGTAATCATTTGGTTCCAAGAATTTTTTAAAATGTCCATCAGGAGGTGAAGACCATTTTTATCCGGGGTATCAATTCCCGTTTCATAATGGTTGTTAACTTCAATGAAGATTCCAGGCCTAACTGTTGCAGAGGGTTCCACTTTGACGCGTACATATCCTGGAGGATCTTTTCTCGTATCGGCCATAATCAATGAAATAAGTCCGGGTTGATTCATTATTTTTCGCCAGGGTATCTTTGGAGCGACCAAATGTCCGAACCCATGCCACTTTTCCTCCGAAGGCATCTTAAAATGCATCTGTGTGTTCATTCCCATTTTCGAGGCAGGGGTATGTTCTAACAACTTAAATACACTGAGGACCAAGTCGCGTAGAGGTTCAAAATGATATGAATCTGCGGTCTCAGCAGAAAATCGGTTTAAAAATACCGTCAATTTAAACCAATCGATAGAAAAAGAACTAACTTCCGGATGGGATATTTCAAGTTTTGCTTGATCCGCTTCCTGGCTCCTTATCAAATCATTCGCCTTGAACCAGGCGGGATGAAAAATCGCTGGGTTAAACGAGCCTAAAAGAACGATACCGGCACTTGTCATTTCGGGGGGGGTCATATATTCCCCTTTCATTTTACCAAGATAGGCTATCGGTAATTTATATCCCTATTTTCATTGTAATGTCAAACCAAAAATTCATGTTATTTCTAATCAGCGAAACTCCAACGGACCGTTTCTCGATCGATGGAGAATCCCAGGATTGCGCATTGAATCATCATCACAGTTTCAAAAAATCCTCGCTTCTAACCATGATCCAGAATCCCGGCCGGTTCTTTTCGCAGAGGACCACGACGGGCGTCTTGCCTTCCTTACCGGCAAGGGCCTTTGTCTCATCCCAAAGGCTGACCACGGTGTGCTTCTTCCTGAGCTTGCACTCGATGAAAACCTTTTCATGGATCACGTCCGCGGCCGTGTGCTTCGAGTTGCGGCCGGAAAGGGGGTTACGCGGGCCGTTAAAGTATCATCTCAGTTCGTGACTCTAATTTTCCAATATGCTATTATTTTTCTTAACCAGCGCAAGCTGGCCACCAGCATGGGGGTGTAGCTCAGCGGCAGAGCCGTTCCCTGAAAAGGAAACGATCGTGGGTTCGAATCCCACCACCTAAAGGGCATCTTCCGGGGTGCCTTTTACTGATGGGGTTCGGATCCGGTTTTTCTGGTCGCGCTCCCTATAGCCTTCTTGCTTGGAAGCTTCTTCGGTCATATACGGACATTTTTAAGAATTCTTTCCCGCCTTTCTTCCTCCTGTATCTTCTTCTGCAGCTCCGCCCTTAACTGTGATTCTCTTTCCAGTTCTTCTCGTTTTAGCCGTTCTGTATACACCTGAGTTGCCCGGGGTAACCAACTCTTAAAAAGGTCTATTGCTTTTTGGACATAATGCTCCTCCACTCGAATAAAAGCTTTATTCCCCGAGAGATGAAAATTGTGTGGGGCATAGCCCGCAATCCAACTGTGGCTTCCCATGTTATGCAATGCCCAATTCCATTTTTCATTTATCGCATGGTTGAGAATTAAAGTAAGTTCTCCCTGATTGTAGTCAAAGTTAACGACGCGGACCGGATCTCGTACCAAAGGATCATCGATTTCACCGACAGGGATCACCTCCTGCCTCAGTTCGCTCAGACGTTGCATAGATATGAATTCGTTTCCTTTTACAATCAGTTGTTGCTTTATTAAATCTACGGATGAAGGTCGGTCGGCCGGTTCTTGCCTCATCATCCAGGAGACTATCTCATCAAGGTAAGGATACGCTCCCGAAACTGAAGAGATTTGCCTATAACCAGTTCCGTGTGGGACTTGGCCAGTAAATAGCTCATTAAGAATCAAGGCGAGCGCAAAAATGTCCGCGCGTTTGTCAACAACTCCTCCGCGGACTCGCTGTTCCGGGGCGGCATATTGAAAATTTGCAAGTCGGTCTCCGTCCTTTGTCTCGACGGCCGTTATTAATTGGTCTTCCTGAAATCGTGCAATACCGAAATCGGCTATGACAAGCGTGTCCTTCCCCTTATCAAAAAGGATGTTCTCGGGCTTTAGATCCCGGTGGATTACGTTCGATAGATGGGCTGCCTCGGCACCATCTAATATTTGCCCGAAATATGGCATGATTTTTCCGGGATTAATCCCCTCCTGCAAGAGGGGGCGCAGGGAGGAATCGAACAGCGGCATTACATAGAATGGGGATCTTACAGTTCCCTCTAAATAAACCCCGTGATCAAGAACAGTCAGAATATTACGATGCTTCTTTTGAAGGCAAAAAGAGAGTTCATTCTTAAACCTCTTAAGTTTTTCCCCTCGGGCCTGTGCAGGGTCAAGGAGCTTTACTGCGAATGGAGCCCCCGTTTCGTCGGTAACGGAGTAGACCCGCCCCGCTCCACCTGCTCCAATAATTTCGATTGCTTTGTAGGTGGCAAATGCAGTCTGAAATTCTGGGAGTTCACTCTTTGGCATTTCAACCTACCTCTAAATTTTTCACCACTTTTCTCACCACTAACTTTTTTGGCTCTCAAAATTCCCTTGTAGTTTCCGTTATGCTGGATTATACTCTAACTCTAAAAAAAATCAACCCCGGAAGGGGAGATTACCTTTTGATTTCAAACGGTTCTGGCAATGGGCAGAGTTTCACTTTTTTTGAATGGGGTTCAGGTGGTCGCTGGTTCAAATCCAGTCGCCCCGACCAGTGATGCAAAACCGCCGAGGGCGGAGCGCCCAGGAGGGCGGGAGGAATCCCGCCCTCCTGAGAAGCGCGAGCACTCCCCAACCCGCCAGAATGAACTTTAATATCACCCGCTCTTTCCTCCATCATTTCCAGCAGGAGATAGAAGGTTGAAACCCAAGATTGCTTTTTTATTCCTTGCCGTAGCCATGCTGCTTTTGGCCGGGTGCCTGGGGGCTTCGGTTCGCAGGGATTTGGTTATATCCCGGGATTTTCAGCCGCGACAGTATGAACGGGTTGCCGTGTTGAATCTCGACCCCCGGGTCAATTTCTCCGAATACGTTGAAGCGGAACTGCTCAGGAAAGGCTACAAGGTTAAAGAGGGGTCCAGTGTGCGCCAGCTTCTGATCAAAGAGGGGTTATTCCGGGAAGGGTCCCCGGACCCGCAGAACCTCGCCAAGATGGGAACGTTGCTGGACGTACAAGGGATCGTCTTATGCAGTGTATTGGAGTTCAGCCGTTTTCAGGATTCTTTTCGCCTGAGCATTAAGATGGTGGCTCCGGAGAGCGGGAACACCATATGGTCGGCCCAGGGCGAGATGGAAGGGCGGAGAGGGGAGAAGACCGGCACGATTTTGAGAGCCATTGTCATTTCTTCCCTGGAGAAATTGCCCCTCCTGAATTGAAAGCGAAAGAGGAAAGGGCCTGCCCGTTTCACCTTGGCTTTCTCCCAGAGCATCGATCCTCCGCCCGGATCCATCGCTTTATTGCCCCTCTTTGTTCCAGACCCCAACTGCCCAGTCGAACCACGAAAAGGGCGAAAAAGCCTTGACAAAAAATTCTCATATTTGTAATCATCAGACAGAATAACCGAGAGAGCAGACTTTAGAAATTTTTTAGCCACAGAGGGCACAGCGCGGCATAGCCGCAACCAAAAGAAATCACCCCCTCCCTACCCTCCCCCCTCGAGGGGGAGGGAGAGGGTGGGGGGGATTCTTTACAAAATTTAAAGAATTTGAACGTTAGTAGTACAGAGCTATATTAACACGATATGGAAAAGAATTTAACCCTGCATCCTCAAAACAGATTACGTAGGCATTAGCTTGTTCCTTTGGCTCTTTGGACATAAGTCTCTCTGTGGTCTCGGTGATCTCTGTGGCAAATAAGTTTCTAGGCTACGCAAAATATCACGCTGGGATTCAATATCAATCGAAGGAGGGCTTTGATGGAAAAAGATTACGTCCGCTGCCAGATCGAAGAAGGAATTGCTGTCGTAACGATTGATAACCCGCCGGCCTTGAATGCCCTGAACGGCCCCACGCTGACCCAGTTAGATCAAATTTTCGATGCCCTGGCTAAGAACCAGGAGGTGAAAGGGGTCATCATCACGGGGGGAGGAGAAAAATCTTTTGTAGCGGGCGCAGACATCTCCGAATTTCTTCAAATAAAAGGGGAGACGGCAGTCGGGTTTATGGCCCGCGGACAGCGGATTTTTGACAAGATCGAAGCTTTTGACCGGCCGGTGATCGCGGCCGTCAATGGATTTGCCCTGGGCGGCGGAAATGAGCTCGCCATGTGTTGCGACATGCGTATCGCTGCCGAAAATGCCCTCTTCGGGCAGCCGGAAGTGAATCTGGGGATTATCCCCGGTTATGGAGGAACCCAGCGCCTGCCCCGCCTGATCGGACCCGGCAAGGCTAAAGAGATGATTCTTGCCGACGAGCGCATCAATGCCCAGGAGGCCTTCCGGATTGGCCTTGTTCAAAGGGTCGTTCCCAAGGGGCAAGCCCTGGAGGAGGCCAAGAAACTCATGAAAAAGATCCTGGGCAAAGGCCCCGTGGCTGTCCAGATGGCGAAAAAGGCCATCAACGAGGGGCTGCAGATGTCCTTGCGCGAAGGGCTTGACCTCGAAGCTCGATGCGAGGGCGTTTGCTTCGGGACCGAAGATAAGGATGAAGGAGCCAAGGCCTTCCTGGAAAAGAGGCCGGCCAAATTCAGGGGCAAATGAAAGGAGAATTTGAAATTTCAAATTCCAAATAACAAATCACAAATAAATACCAATCTCCAAATGCAAATGACCCAAATTGAGCTCAAAATTTGGAGTTTGAAATTTCAGTCATTGGGATTTATTTGGGATTTGGTGCTTGTCATTTGGTGCTTATCAAGATATTAAGGGAGGATTAAATGCGAGATCGAGATGTTTATATCATGAGCGGGGCTCGAACGGCCATTGGGGATTTTGGCGGCGCGCTGAAAGATTTCTTGGGCCACCAGCTGGCCGTTTTTCCCATGGAAGAGGCGCTAAAAAGAGCCCAGGTGGGTAAAGAGATGGTGGAGGAAGTGATTCTGGGGCACTGCATTCAACGGACCGATGAGCCCAACACCGCGCGCACGGCCGCGCTGAAGATGGGTATTCCGGTTAGCGTCCCGGCTTTCACCGTGCAGCGTCAATGCAGCTCGGCCATGCAAGCCATCGTCTCGGGCGCCCAGATGATTCAACTGGGAGAAGCCGATGTTGTGCTGGCCGGTGGCGTGGAAGCAATGTCTTCAGCTCCGTATATGATCAAGACCGCCCGTTGGGGGCAGCGCTTGCAGCACGGGCAGATGAGTGATACAGTCTGGGAGGTTCTGACCGATCCCCTGAATGGCATGCTGATGGGTCTGGCCACGGAAGGGCTGGCCGAAAAGTACAAGATCACCCGGGAGGAACAGGACGAGGTTTCTTATCGCAGTCATAAGAATGCTGCCCGGGCGATTGCGGAGGGAAAGTTCAAGGAAGAGATCGTTCCGGTTCTCATTCCCCAGCGGAAAGGAGCCCCCAAAGTTTTCGAAACGGATGAACACCCGCGAAAAGATATCTCCATGGAAGAACTGGCCAAGTTGACCCCTGCTTTTAAAAAAGGCGGGACGGTCACCGCAGGGAATTCATCGGGGCTCAACGACGGAGCTGCCGCGGTGATTCTAATGTCGGGGGCAAAGGTTCAAAAACTCGGGCTAAAACCGCTGGCCCGGATCGTATCTTATGCCTGGGCGGCTCTGGAGCCGGAATTTTTCGGGTATGGGCCGGTTCCGGCAACCAAGAAGGCCCTGCAAAGAGCCAACCTGACGCTTCCGGACATGGAATTAATCGAAGTCAATGAAGCGTTTGCGGCCCAGTACATGGCTTGCGAAAAAGGACTGGGTTTGAAAAGGGAGATCGTCAACGTCAACGGGAGCGGCATCGGTCTGGGTCATCCGGTCGGTTCGACGGGCGCACGGATCATTATCACCCTGCTTTATGAAATGGCCCGGCGGGGCTTGAAAATGGGTTTGGCAACCCTCTGCGTAGGCGGGGGAATGGGGATGACTACGATCCTGGAAAGAACGTGAAAATTTCGGCGACTTCTGACGAAAGGAGAAAACGATGGAGGTGAAGAAGGTTTGTGTCTTGGGTGCGGGGTTGATGGGCTCGGGGATTGCCCAGGTCTTTGCAGAGGCCGGCTATGAAGTCTCCATGCGGGACATCGAAGATCGCTTTGTTCAGGGCGGGCTGAATATCATCAAGAAGAATTATGAGCGGGCGATCAGCAAAGGAAAGATGACGAAAGAGCAGGCGGATGGGTTCCTTTCAAAGATCACCGGAGTTGTGGAACTGGGTTCCGCCGTCCGGGGCGCCGATGTCGTCGTCGAGGCCGTGATCGAAAACATGGACCTGAAGAAGCAGGTCTATAAAGAACTGGAACAGCTCGGCGGGAAGGAAACGATTTTTGCCTCGAACACTTCCGGCCTCTCCATCACGGAAATTGCCTCCGCGACCAAGCGCCCGGAAAAGGTCATCGGCATGCATTTTTTCAACCCGGTGCCCGTAATGAAACTGGTGGAGATCATCAAAGGGCAATCCACTTCCGAGGAGACTTTCAAAGTCATCAAAGCCCTGGCGGAAAGGCTGGGGAAAACGCCCATTGCCGTGAATGAAGCTCCGGGGTTCGCGGTTAACCGGATCCTTGTGCCCATGATCAATGAAGCCATCTTCGTCTTACAGGAAGGGATCGCCTCTGCGGAGGACATTGACAAGGGGATGATGCTGGGGGCGAATCATCCGATCGGGCCCTTGGCGCTGGCCGACTTAGTGGGGTTGGACACCCTCTTGATGGTCCAGGAAAACCTTTACAAGGAGCTGGGAGATTCGAAATACCGCCCCTGCCCCCTGCTGCGGAAGATGGTCCGAGCCGGACAGTTCGGAAGAAAAACCGGAAAGGGATTTTACGTTTACGCCAAGTGAAGGCCGGGGAGAGAGAAGAGGAGAGACTGGCCCGCGAAGCAATCGCCAAGATCCGGGCCTGGGCGGAAAAAAGAAAAAGAGCGGTTGGCGCAGATTCGTTCCCCCATCTGGCCATAAAATTCTGCGGCGGGTGTAATCCGATCATCGATAGGGGGCAACTGGCGCGGTCCATCCGTGAGCATCTAACGGGTTGGGTTCGGTGGGTACCCCCGGAGGAAGAGGCGGATCTCCTGCTGATCATCAGCGGGTGTCCGACGGCCTGTGTCGATCGACCCGAAGTAACCGAAAAGGCCGCTGAATATTTTACCATCTCCGGTTCCCGGATTGTTTTCATCCAGAGAAACCCGGCCAGAGAACAGCGGTGAAAGCTCATGAGGGGAGAATCATGGAGCGGAAGGTAAGGATTCTGATCGCCAAACCAGGCCTTGACGGCCACGACCGCGGAGCAAAGGTCGTAGCCCGGGCGCTTCGGGATGCAGGGTTTGAGGTGATCTATACGGGCTGTCACCAAACACCCGAACAAATCGTCAATGCGGCCATCCAGGAGGATGTGGACGGGTTAGGGATGAGCATCTTATCCGGTGCCCATCGATATCTGTTTCCCCGGGTCGTCGAGCTCCTCAAGGAAAATAAAGCCGACGACATCAAAGTATTTGGGGGGGGGATTATACCGAATGAAGATATCCCCGGGTTGAAGGGGCAGGGCATTTTGGCCATCTTTACTCCGGGAACCTCTACGGAAGACATCATCCTCTGGGTTAGAGAACACATCCGGCCAAAAATGGAGTAATCGTTCCACCCTTTAAATAATTGGCTCCCTTCAATTCAAAGTGCAACATTTAAATTGCAAAATTATGAAAGACAGGTATTTCCACCCCGCAAGATTTACATTTTCCATTTGGCAATTTGCATTTTACCATGAGCCTTGAGGCTGGGTAGGGAAATGGGACCACTGGTTGGGTATAAAATAATCGAACTCGCGGGCATAGGTCCGGGGCCCTTGTGCGCCATGATGCTGTCCGATATGGGCGCGGAAATTGTGCGGGTCGAGCGCATTGAGCCCAGCGGACTGGGCTTGCCCAAGGCGCCCAAGTTTGATCTCTTGAATCGTGGGCGGCGGTCGGTCGCCATCGATTTGAGAAAGAAGGAGGGGGCAGAGATCTTACTCCGGTTGGCGGAAAAAGCGGACGCCCTGATCGAAGGATTCCGCCCGGGGGTGACCGAACGACTCGGTATTGGCCCGGCCGAATGCTTCGTTCACAACCCGAAACTCGTATATGGCCGAATGACCGGCTGGGGACAGGAAGGGCCACTCGCCCATGCCGCCGGCCACGACATCAACTACATCTCGTTGGTAGGCGCCTTGCACTCCATCGGCCGGGCGGAAGAGGCTCCGGTACCTCCCCTTAATTTGGTCGGAGATTTTGGCGGTGGTGGTTTGTTTTTGGCCTTCGGTATTGTTTGCGGCCTTTTAGAAGCCTCGAAATCAGGCCGGGGACAGGTTGTAGATTCGGCGATGGTGGATGGGGCAGCATCCCTGATGACCATGTTCTACGGTCTTCGAGCGATGGGCATCTGGACCGACCGGAGAGGCGAGAACCTTTTGGATGGCGGGGCCCATTTCTATGATGTCTACCCGACCGCAGATGGGCGATACATTTCGGTGGGCTCCATCGAACCCAAGTTTTATGATGAGCTTTTGCGGCTTGCGGGGCTGGAAGGAAAGAGCCTACCGGGTCAACTGGACCGAACCAAGTGGCCGGAAATGCGGGAGGTTCTTCGCGCTGTATTCAGGACGAAAACCCGGGATGAGTGGTGCGCCATCATGGAAGGCACCGATGTCTGCTTCGCGCCCGTACTATCCATGGAGGAAGCGCCGAAGCATCCCCACAACCGGGCCCGGGGTACATTCGTAGAGATCGATGGAGTCATCCAGCCGGGTCCGGCGCCCCGCTTCAGCCGCACCCAAGCAGAAATCCAGGGCCCCCCGGCTCAACCAGGCCAGCATACCGATGCGGTCCTATCTGAGTGGGGCTTCACCGCGAAAGAAATCGATAACTTGCGCGCAGCAAGGGTGGTGGCCTAGCCTTTGCGGTCCGGCCGGGATTCCTCACTCATTGCTCTCCCCGCCGGGTGATCCCACCGAAGGAAAACTGGGAGTGGATAACGGATTGTTTACGGTTGACGGGAGCGAAGGAGTGAGGTAAAAAGGAAAGAACTGAGAGTCGTTCCAGATGGTTTCCTGCAGAATGTGAGTGAAGGTGAAGGAAGTGAAAAAAAATTGCTGTAATTCCCTTTCGTGGCTGTTTTTGGCGGCATTCCTCTTCTCCGTTTCCTCGAGCGGGTGCGCTTGGTGGAAGAAGAAGGAACCTGACCCGACCCCTCAGGTTTTATATGAAAAGGCCATGAAATATTTTAATAAAAAAAAATATGAAAACGCTGCCGAGGCGTTCAAGAAAGTTAAGGAAGAATTCCCCCTTAGTGATTATACCCTCGTGGCTGAACTCCGGACCGCCGACTCCTATTTTTTCAACAAAAATTATGCCGAGGCGATCGTTCTTTATGAAGAATTCAAGAAGCTTCATCCCATGCACCCGGAAGTTTCATACACCATCTACCAACTGGGGATGTGCCATTACCAACAGATGCATACTCTGGACCGCGACCAGACGGAGACGGAAAAGGCCATCGAGCAGTTTCGCTACTTGATTGAAAATTTCCCCCAGAGTACCCACATTATCGGAGCCAGGACCCGCATGCAAGAGTGCCGGAAACAGCTGGCGGACCACGAATTCTACATCGGCAATTTCTATTTCCGGACCAAAAGATATAAGGCTGCCTTGGGACGTTTCCAATTCATTCTGCAAAAATACCCGGAGTCTGGACTGGAGGCAAAAATCAAGCCTCTCATTCCCACCTGCCAAACGGAGATTGCCAAGGAAAACCAGAAAAGAAAGGAAAATGAAGCTCGCGAAGAGAAGAAAAAGAAAGAGCGGGAGGATAAGCAAAAGGGCAATAAAAAAGGGCTAGCTAGTTCTCATCCGGAAACCTAGGAATCCCCTCCCCCTCTGAGGGGGGAGGGTCAGGGTGGGGGTGACAACAATTGGGATATCAAGACCTTTCATTTCTATTCCCCCTCATCCCGCCCCTCTCCCGCGAGGGGAGAAAGAGTTTCCGGATGGAAACTAGCTAACCCAGCCTAACGCTCTTTTTCCCCAATTTAGATGATCTCGTAAATCTTCTCCAGAGCCTGATTTAATCCTGCAACGTTTGTTCCCCCCGCCTGAGCCATATCGGGTCGTCCCCCCCCTGTACCCCCGACATATGTGGCCAATTCTCGGATCAATTTCTGCGCGGGGTATTTCCCGGATAAATCCGGCGTAACGATACAGAGCAACATGGCTTTACCATCCCCCAGGGCACCCAGAAGGATTATTCCGGAGCGGAGTTGGTCCTTCAGGCGGTCCGCCATCTGCCGCAGGCTTTTGGGGTCTTTCGCTTCCACCTGCGTGGAAAGGACTTTAATCCCTTTGATATCCCGGGTGGAACGGATCAACTCCTGCGATTGGCCGGTAGAAATTTTGGCCTGCAAGGCTTGATAGGCTTTCTCGGTTTCTCTCTGCTGCCGAATGAGTCGCTGTACCCTTTCAGTCACTTCTCCCGGTTTGGCCTTCAGCGCGTCCGCGACGCCCCGGAGTTCTGCTTCCTCGCGCTTGACCGCCTTCCAGGCTTCTTCTCCCGTGACCGCTTCGATGCGGCGAACGCCGGCGGCGACCCCGGTTTCCGAAGTGATCTTGAACAACCCGATATCTCCGCTGCGGCGGGTGTGCGTGCCACCGCAAAGTTCCGCACTTACGCCTCCGACTTGAACCAAGCGAACCGTATCTCCATATTTTTCCCCGAAAAGGGCCATCGCTCCCTTTTCCAGGGCGTCCTTGTAAGGCAGGAGGGAAATACCTACTTCCAGGTTCTGGCGGATGCGGGAGTTAACGATCTCCTCCACCCGGTCGATCTCCTCATCCGATAGGGGAGAGAAGTGCGTATAATCAAACCGCAGGCGCTCTGGAGTCACTAATGATCCGGCCTGTTTTACGTGGCCGCCCAGGATCTGCCGGAGGGCAGCCTGCAGGAGGTGGGTGGCCGTATGATTCAGCATTATTTTTTCCCGGCGAAGGGGATCTACTTTCAATGTAAGAATTTCCCCCACGCGCAGCTTCCCGGTTTTAATGGTTCCGTGGTGGACGATGATATCGGCCAGGGGTCGCGAGGAATGGACAACTTCCATTTGAGATCCGTTGGTGGTCAATATTCCTCGATCTCCCTCTTGCCCGCCAGACTCGCCATAAAAGGGAGTCCGATCCGTGACGATTTCTACCTTTTCTCCCTCCACCCCGACTTCGGCCTCCGTATCGTCTTTGAAAATTTTGGTGATTCGACCCTGAGCCTCCAGGTCTTCGTACCCGACAAACTCGGTCTTCAAATTCTGGGTTACCAGGCTCTTGTAAACTTCTTTCAAACCCTCTTCACCGGAACCTTTCCAGGATTCACGGGCCCTGGCCCGCTGGGCCTCCATGGCTTCGTCGAACCCTTTGCGGTCGATGCGGAACCCTTCGTCGCGGGCGATCTCCTCGGTGAGGTCTACGGGGAATCCATAGGTGTCATATAGCTTGAAGATCAACTCTCCGGGGATAAGCCCCTGTCCTCCCTGTTTGAGTCTTTGCCTCTCCTCGGCCCAAAGGCGCAGGCCCACGTTCAGGGTCTCGGAGAAGCGTTCCTCTTCGTTCGCAATGACCATCTTGACCATTTCCCGGGTGCTGGCCAGTTCGGGGTAAGCGTCCGACATCCGTTCAACAAGCTCATCCGTCAACTGAAACAGGAAGGGACCATTTATCCCCAGCTTCCGGCCATGACGCATGGCCCGCCGCATAATTCGCCGGAGGACATAGCCCCGGCCTTCATTCGAGGGGAGGATCCCGTCGCTAATCAGGAAAGTGGCCGCCCGGCTGTGATCGGCAATCACCCGAAAGGAGATGCCCTCGACCCCCTTGGGCGTATACTTGCCCCGGCTCATTTTTTCGATCCGCCGCAGAAGACTCCCGAAAAGGTCCGTATCATAGTTGCTTTCCACTCCCTGGACGACGGCGGTGATGCGCTCGAGCCCCATTCCGGTATCGATACTGGGCTTGGGAAGGGGGGTGATTCTCCCATCGGCGTGCCGCTCAAATTGCATGAAGACGAGATTCCACAGCTCGAGGTAACGGTCGCAATCACAGCCGATGGCGCACTCGGGCCGCCCGCATCCAACCCCTGGGCCCTGGTCGATGACAATTTCCGAACAAGGACCACAGGGCCCCGTATCGCCCATCTGCCAGAAATTATCCTTACTGGGGAACACCCGTATCCTTTCTCCGGGGAGAAATCCTTGCCAAATTTTTCGGGCCTCCTCATCCGGCCCAATTCCCATGGTTTCGTCGCCTTCGTGGATGGTCACCCAGAGCTTTTCCCGGTCCAACCGCAGAATTGCGGTGAGGAACTCCCAGGCCATGGGAATGGCCCCTTCTTTAAAGTAATCTCCGAAGGAAAAATTTCCCAGCATTTCGAAGAACGTGTGATGGCGGGCCGTATAGCCGACGTTTTCCAAATCATTGTGTTTTCCACCGGCGCGCACGCATTTCTGGGATGTGGTCGCCCGGGGGAAGGGAGCGTCTTCCCCACCAATAAAGTAATTCTTAAATTGCACCATACCGGCGTTGGTAAAAAGAAGGGTCGGGTCTTTCTGGGGAATCAAAGGAGAACTGCTGACGATGGTGTGCCCTTTGCTCCGGAAATACTCCAAAAATTCATGGCGGATGGCGCTGCCGGTCATCATTCTTCCGTCAAACCTCCTGTTTCCTGAAAGACCTCCCAGATATCCTCCCACGAGAAACCGCGCTGGCGAAGGTAGCGAGCCACCTTTGTTCTTTCGCCGGGGAAAATCTGTTCCAGACTTCGGCCCTTCAATTTCATTCGTATGGCGATTCGCAATCTTTCCCCGGCGGCCAAGAGCTCATCTGCCTTTTCTATGGCTTCCCTGGTTAACTCTGCGGGAATTCCTTTTTGGAATAATTTTTGGCTGACCCGCTGAGGGCCGAGGAGTTTTTCCCGGGTCAGGAAGATGGCCAATTTTTGCGCGTAGCGCAAGTCATCCAGAATCTTCCGCTCCTCCAGCCACTCCAGCGCTTTTTCAATCTCTTCCGGGGTGAACGCTCGGGCCTGCAGTTTCCGTCGAATTTCTTCCCGGCTGTGATCCCGTTGGGCCAGAAGGCGAAGGGCCGATTCTTCGGCTTTTTGCGCCTTCCCTGAGCTTTTTTCCCGCATAATGTCCAGTCGCTGTCCGACCGAAGAAATGAACAATGTCCGTTTTACGGATTCGCGCCTTCTTTCTCTTTCTTCGCCAGGCCAACGCGTTCCCATATCTTCTCTTCCAGGGCCTTGGCCACCTCCGGATGTTCTTTCAGGAAGATCTTGGAATTCTCTCGACCCTGGCCGATCCGTTCCCGTTCGAAGGAGAACCAGGCCCCGCTCTTTTCCACGATTTCCCTTTCTACGGCCAAATCCAGGATATCTCCCTCCCGCGAAATTCCTTCGCCGTACATGATGTCAAATTCCACCTCTTTAAACGGGGGGGCCAGTTTATTTTTCACCACTTTCACACGTGTCCGGTTGCCGGTGACATCCTGCCCGTCTTTAATGGCGCCGATTCGCCGAATATCCAGGCGAACGGAGGAATAAAATTTCAAGGCATTCCCCCCGGTGGTGGTCTCCGGGTTTCCCATGAACACGCCGATCTTCATGCGAATCTGGTTGATGAAGATGACGCAGGTGTTCGACTTGCTGATGGTGGCCGTCAGCTTCCTCAAGGCCTGGGACATCAAGCGCGCCTGAAGACCCATATGCGCATCCCCCATTTCTCCCTCCAACTCGGCCTTGGGAACGAGCGCGGCGACAGAATCGATCGCCACCACATCTATGGCCCCGCTGC
>Ga0214473_10006030_pt1 | contig 14500 bp, 11 predicted proteins | sample RVTome_7_FD_203509 | JGI IMG/M metagenome (GOLD analysis project Ga0214473, IMG submission 203509) | Soil microbial communities from uranium-contaminated site in the Upper Colorado River Basin, Wyoming, United States - RVT98D197 | ecosystem: Environmental > Terrestrial > Soil > Contaminated >... | reverse complement strand
GGATGGGAGAGGCGGGCGGCCGTCTGTGCCTCTCGCATGAACCGGATCTTGATTTCCTGCCGGAATGCCAGCTCAGGTGGGAGAACCTTGATCGCGACGCGCCGCTTCAGCGCCAGATCCCGGGCCGCGAATACTACGCCCATGCCGCCCCGCCCGATCTCCCCCTCGACGACATAAGCGCCTTCGAGGATCTGCGCGAGGCGCTCAGCCAGCGGGTTGTCCTGCAATTGGGCGTCGTCCATGTGGCAAGCGCTCAGTTCCGGCCGTACATTATCCCGGGGCCGGGACGCTGGCAACCGGCCGCCGGAGCGCGAGAACCCCGATGCGCTGGATCACTGACGATACCGGTCGCCGTTGGTCGGCCGAACGAGTGGGCCGAACCTCCGGGCTGGTCTCTACGAAACGCCGGTCGGCAGGTTTCCCCGAGCCGGCCGATATCGTGCGTTTTGCGTGCGAATCCGATACCCGGGAGCCCTCGCGCGAAATCACCACGCGCGCCGGCCTCCTCGAGCAGTTCACCGACTCCGAGTTACGGGCGCTCCTGCACAGCGCCCCTCGCGCACCCGTGGCCTGACGGAAGGCCCGGAGAAGTTCTTCTGCCAATCTGACATGTTTGGGAAGGCGGCCATCCGGCGGGAGTCCGTAACGGCAGCCGGGGGCTGTGGGGTATGGCATGTAGGCAGAAAACGACGGCATGAGGGGTGCCACGGCTAGGTACCTCAGGTATCCTAACGAAGGGCGCCGAAACGATGACTGAATCTCAGACTTCTCCCGACCCCACCGAGCGGCTTCGCCTGCCGGTCCTGCCGCTGCGGGAAGTGGTGCTGTTTCCGGGCGTGACCGCGCCGATCGGCGCGGGACGGCCGGGCACGCTGCGGGCCATCGAGGCCGCGCTCAAGCGTGAAGACCGCCGGATTTTCGCCGTGTGCCAGCGCGAGAACACGGACTCGGTCGAGGCCAACGGCCTCTACACCACGGGGACGGTCGCGAAGATCGGGCAGATCCAGCGCGGCCTGGGCGGCGTGCAGCTGCTGCTGCACGGCGACTACCGGGCGAGCGTGCTGCAATACTCCGAAACCGAGGGCTTCATCGAAGGCGTCGTGGTGCGCGCGCCGGATCTCCCGCCGGTGGACGCCACCGACGCCGGGTTCATCGCGCTGCACCGCGAGGTGCGGGAGCGGGCCGCGGAGCTGGGGCAGAAATCGGGTCTGGCGGAAGACGTGGTCGAGCAGGTGCTGGAGGGCGTCACCGATCCGGGCCGGTTCGCGGATCTGGTGGCGGGGTACCTCGACATCTCCTCCAAGGAGCGGCAGGGGCTGCTCGAGACGCTCGGCGTCGAGGAGCGGCTGCGCCGCGTGCTCATTCACGTCCAGCGGCAGATCGAGCTGATCGACGCCCAGCAGGACATCAAGTCCAAGGTGCAGGAGGAGCTGGGCGAGCGGCAGCGCGAGATGTTCCTCCGCGAGCAGCTCAAGGCGATTCACAAGGAGCTGGGCGAGGACGACGAGCAGGCGGGCGACGATGAGCTCCGGCTTCGACTCGAGACGCTCGCGCTCCCGGAGGAAACCCGCAAGGAAGTGAAGCGGGAGCTGGCCCGGCTGGCCCGCGCGCCCCGGGACTCGATGGAAAGCCAGGTCATCCGGACCTACCTCGAGACCATCGCGGAGCTTCCCTGGAATGAGCGGAGCGCCGAACACCTCGACCTCAAGCGGGCCGCCGAGATCCTGGACGAGGATCACTTCGGTCTCACCGATGTGAAGGACCGCGTCCTGGAATTCCTCGCGGTGCGGTTGTTGCGCGGGCAGCAGGAGCGCCGCGACCGGGAGAGCGGGCAGGTCACCCTGACGCCGGGCAACGAGGACGACCGGCGCCAGAAGGGGTCCATTCTCCTGTTCGTGGGGCCGCCGGGCGTGGGCAAGACCTCCATCGCCAAGTCCATCGCCCGCGCCATGGGACGGGAATACGTGCGCATTTCCCTGGGCGGCGCGCGGGACGAAGCCGACATCCGGGGGCACCGCCGCACCTACGTCGGCGCCATGCCCGGCCGCGTCATCCAGGGCATGAAGAAGGCGGGCACCAAGAACCCGGTCTTCCTGCTCGACGAGGTGGACAAGCTGGGCGTGTCCTTCCAGGGCGATCCGGCCGCGGCGCTCCTCGAGGTGCTGGACCCGGCGCAAAACGACTCGTTCACGGACCACTATCTCGGCGTGCCGTTCGACCTGTCCGAGGTGCTGTTCATCGCCACGGCGAACCTGCTCCAGAGCATCCCCGCGCCGCTGCTCGACCGGATGGAGATGGTCGAGTTCTCGGGCTACACCGAGCAGGAGAAGGAACGCATCGCGCGGCAGTACCTCATTCCGCGGCAGGTCGCGGAGGCGGGTCTGAACCCGGATCAGATCGCCCTGGGCGACGCCGCGCTCAGCACGGTGATCTCGGGCTACACCCGGGAAGCCGGCGTGCGACAGCTGGAGCGCGAGCTGGGGAAGCTCGCGCGCAAGATCGCGCGCGACATCGCGGCCGGCGAGGCCGAGCGCATCGAGGTGACCGAGGAAGCGGTGACCCGGCTGCTGGGGCGTCCGCGGGTCCACCCCGAACGGGCGGCGCGCGCGTCCGAGGTCGGGATCGCGACCGGGATGTACTACACGCCCGTGGGCGGCGACATCATGTTCGTCGAGGCGTCGGTCATGCGCGGGAAGGGCGAGCTGGTGCTCACCGGGCAGCTGGGCGACGTGATGAAGGAGTCGGCGCGGGCGGGGCTGACGTACGCCAAGACCCACGCCGACGTCCTCGGCATTCCCGCCGAGCGGTTCCAGGACAAGGACGTCCACATCCACGTCCCGGCGGGGGCCGTGCCCAAGGAAGGGTCGTCGGCCGGTATCACAATGGCCTCGGCCCTGATCAGCGCCCTGTCCGACCGGCCGGTGCGGCACGACGTGGCCATGACCGGCGAGGTAACGCTGTCGGGACGGGTGCTCCCCATCGGCGGCGTCAAGGAAAAGGTGCTGGGCGCGTTGCGCGCGGGGATCACCACCATCATCCTGCCCAAGGACAACCTGCCCGACCTCGAGGACATCGGGGAGCGGGAGCGGGCCCGGCTGACGGTCCACGGGGTCGAACATCTCTCGCAGGTGGTGGCCGTGGCCATGCCGCAGCCCAAGGAACCGGGCATCAGCGCGCTGCGGAAGCGGGGCGAGCCGCAGGACGTGGCGCTGTCCACAGGCTGACTGGGCGGTGCGTTTGCGGCCGCGCCGTCGTCGGTCGGGGTGGTGGATTCGCCGCCGGCGGCCGACAGCACCAAGGCCAGGGCGGCGGCTGCGGGGGTGGGAGTCCGCGCTCGTCGCATGGCCAGAACCTGAAGGCGCCGGACCGCGTGCACAACCAGGGTGGTTACCACGCGAAAGCCCTCAGCAGGAGGTCCGTGGCCGCCGGCCCCCAGCGGCTGGCATCACGATTCTCCGACAGCGCCGGGGCCAAGGCGTGGAATCCCGCCAACAGTACCAGGGCCTGGCGCGTTGCCAGCCGCGGGTCCAGGTCGTCGCGGAAATACCCCATGCCCTGCCCCCGCGAAATCGTAGCATCGATCATCCGCCCCGCCTGCTCGAGGAACTGCCGCCCCGAGCCGGCGTTGCGGTCCGCCGCCCCGCGGTCGGTGAGGGCTGTGGCAAGCTCGGGATGTTGCTCGAGGTGGTTTGCCAGGCGGTTGATCAAGTCCCGGAGTTGTTCCACCGGCGTGGCCGCATCGCTCGTGGTGAGTTGTGCTCCCGCCTGTCCGGGTCCGGTGGCGGCGGCGTAAAGGCCGGCCTTGGTGCCGTAGTAGTAGAAGATCAACTGCTTGTTCACCTTAGCCCTGGACGCTATCCTCGCCACCCGGGCCCCGGCGTAGCCGTGTTCGGCGAACTCGGCACAGGCGGCCCGGAGTATCAAGGCGCTGGAGTCGCGGTCGCGAGTCATGGACTCAACCAAACGGTTGATAGTCAGACTTCTGTGATTGCCGTGATCGCGGCATCCACCAGGCCGAAGAACAGCGGGTCGGCACCCCAGTAGCCGCTCAGGCCGGCCGGCGACTCGACCGCCGCCAGCGCCCCATCCGCCACGAGCAGGAGTGGTACCGCGTTGAAGCGCTGGGCTGCGTCACGCTCGGGCACGGTTCCGACGAAGCCAGCCACGGCGCTCGGTCCGACCCCAACCAGCCAGACCGATGTCTCCCGCCCCCCGGCGGCCCGGGCCCGGATGGCAGGGGCGAGGGCTTCGACCATCGCCGTAGAGCCGACGCACCTCACTGGGTTGCCGGACCGCAGAATGGCGCGCGTCGCGGTGTCGCGGACTGACCGGGTACCCGCCAGCGCCACCAGGGGTCGCTCCCCCTCCCCCACTTCGGCGCCGATCTGCGCCTCGAGCCGGTCGATCTTGCTCGCCTGACCCTCAACCATCAGGGCCAGAAGCGTCTGGGGCTGCGTGGCCCGATACCGTCGGGGACCGGTGGCGACGAGCGATGCCGCGCGCTTGGCCACCAGGCCGTCCAAGGCCTGGTAGGCGTTGGCCCGGGCAATCGAGAGGCGCCGGGCCACGGAGTAGGCGCCCGCAGGGCCCAACTCGAGGAGCGCGGCGTAGGCCGAGTTCTCGGTGGCGGTGAATCCGAATGGCGTGAGGTCGGCAGGCATAGTAGTACCTAACACTACTACGCCGTTGCCGGCCCGTCCAGAATGGCTAGGTGTACTCCAGCGTCCAGCCGGCCAGCTTGGCGATGAAGGCCAACCGAAACGTGACGTCGGCTTGCCGGCGCTCCAACGTCTTGGCTTCGGCCTCCAGCGGGAACGCGAAGTCCGCCACGCGCGACGGAGACTTGGGCAGGGCCCGCAGGTTCCGGGGAGCCCACACGCCCTGGCTGTCCACGTCGGCCAGCAATCGCTGGAGCGCCCGAACCGCCGCTTCGTTGGTCTGCAGCATCCCCAGACGCACCAGCAGCTCGATCCAGTGCAGCGCCAGCGGCATGTCCTTGGCGTTGCCCGACCGATCCACCTCGATGGGATTGCCGAGCAATTGATGGATTGGCGGAACGACTTTCCGGCCCAGCTGAATGACGTACTTCTTCTTGGGCAACGGCTCCGCCAAGAAGGAGCACAGCCGCTCTACGAAGCCGGCCCGCTCCCGCTGCAGGGTGGGCATGTACGCGATCGTCGCCACGAACATGGCCGTCGGTGGATACGCTTCCGGGTGGAGTACGGTCCGGCTTCCCCGCCGAATGAGCGGCCTGGCGGACAGCTCGCTTCGCAGGAACTGCGAAACCTGGGAGGCGATGCGGTGGGCCGACCCGCGGACCCGGGGGTCCTCGATGAGGCCGGCGTGGGCCAACGCCACCGTGGCCCCTTCCCGAAACAGGGTCCGGGCCCAGATCGCCAGTTCCGCGTTGCCTTTGGCCGAGGACTTGTACTCCGCCAGGAGGTCGGGGGATTCGTCCCGGGAGAGGAGCCGATAGAACATCCGCTCCGTGAGCCGGAATGCCCGGTCGTCCCGAGGGAGCCCCAGCTCCAGCAGGTGGCGGTACTGCGATACGGTGCCGACGTCCTTGTACCCCAACGTCTTATTGGGGGCGAGCCCCAGGATGTTGTCGCCCCACAGGCCGGTCGGCTTCTGCTTTTTCAGCACCTGGAGGACGTGTTTGGTCTGGATCAGCTCTGCCTTCAGCGCCTCATAGTCGGCCTCGGACGCCGACCCAGCGGGGAGGATGTCGTTGACAGTACGCCACTTGATAGGGGCCGACGCGTGGGCCCGCAACCAGCTGACGGGGACCCGGTGGGATGTTGGGAGGTCCAGTGTCGCCCCCTCTAGCGGACGGTTTTGGCCTGGCAGCGCGGGAACATAGTCCATTTGGGCCCGGGCATCCAGTAGGGAGGAGGGTCCAAAACGGGTCCCTACCGGCAGCGGACGACGTGGATAACCCCTTCGACCGACAGGCCCTTCTCACTGGTAAGGATCAGCCGCTCCTCGTCGAGGAACGCGACCGCTTCTCCCTGGGGCTCCAGGCCGGTCAGCCGGCAGGGCTCGCCGTCCAGAGTCCAGGATCCGGGGCCCGGCTTGAAGAAGTAGACCTCGGTAAGGGTCCGGACGGCGGCCCGGGCGCCCGAAGGGGAAAGGGCGGCTCCGGTCACCCACCGACCCAGCAGGGGCCTGGGCTTGATGGGAAGCCTCTCGGCCGGCTCCAGCACCACGGAGTCCCGGCCCCAGGCGTCGGGCGGGACCACGTACCGGAGGATGAGCCCGCTCCGTCCCTTGGTGATCAGATGGGCGTTCCCGGCGGTGTCCACGGCCAGGGCCTCGATGTCGTGGGGTCCGTCGCCAAACCGGACCCGGAGCGCGAGGGCGGGCTCGGTATCGCGCGCCGTCGAATCGCCGGGGGCCGGATCCGGCTCCGGGACGACGTACAGAACGGTGCGCGGGCGGCGCTCCAGATTGTCGCCGGTATCCGCCACGTACAGGCACGTCCTCCCGTGCCAGCGGGATGGACAGATCCCCAGCGACAGGTCTTCCCAATCCACGGCACGGGCCCCGATCACCCGGAAGGTGGCGAGGAGCTCTCCGCGCTGGGTGATCGCGTAGAGGTTGGGCCCGTCGTTGGAATCGTTATGGGTCCAGAGGACGCCCCCATGGCGGCGGCTGACGGCCACCCCCGAGCTCTCGTTGAGCGGTGTGGCGCCGAGTGTTCCGGTCCGGACGGCCCACACCGGTGGCACCCCCTGGGCGCCGGCGGAGCGGACGCCGGCCGCCACGGCCATGACGGCGAACAACCAGGCTGGGCGGGGCATGGGGAATTGTACGCCGAACGCTTGCCGCTATGGCAGCGGTCCGTCACATTTCCATCTTCATGCATGAGAGCCTGAAACTACGTCCCGTGACCAAGCTGCCGGATCGCGTGCGGCTTCAGGGACGGGTGTTCTTCCTGGCGGACGACGCCGATCTCATCCGGCGCCAGCTGGCGGGCGAGGACCTCGCCTGGCCGGCTTCGCTGCCGCTCCGGGACAACATATCGACCGACGAGATCACGCCGGCCTACATCTGTTACTACTACGATGAGACCCTGGGCGATTTCCCCTATCTCGGCCTCCGGGCCGGCGGGGAGTTTCCCATCACGCGGGGCGCCGTGCGCACCGGCGGGTTCGCCTGTTCGGTCGCGGGCAAGCGGCGGGGCAAGGGGTCGTCGCGGGAGCAGTCGCCGTACGCCGAAATGTGCGCCGGCATCCGGCTGGTCATCGCCGAGAGCATCGAGCGGATCTACCGCGAGAACTGTCAGAACCTCGGAGTCCTCACCAGCACGGATTTCGGGCTGATCGAGCGGATTCGGCGGGGCGAGGCTATCCCGCTGGCGGAGTTCACGGCGGGCGAAGGCGAGATCACCGGCGGGATCATCGAGTCCGGGGGTTTGTTCCAGTACAACCTGGCCCGCCTGCAGGGGAAGGTGGTGGTGCCCGCGGTGACCACCGGCCGCCGGCCGCTGACCCTGGCGGAGAAGATCATCGCCCGCCACTGGGTGACGGACCTGGCCCGCGACCGCGTGGGCGTGCCGTACGTCCGCCCCGGCGACGAGGGGTTTGCCCGGACCGACATCCGGTTCAGTCACGAGTATGTGACGCCGATGGCCGCCATCTTCTGGCGCGACTACGTCGGGGCCGGCGAGCGGATCGTGGACCCGGCGTCCGTGTTCCTGTTCCGCGACCATCTCACCTTCCTCGACCTCGCCATGACCGACGAGCGGAAGGCCGAGGGACTGCTGGACGTGGCGCTGGAGCTCAAGCGGAAGCAGGAGGAGTTCGCGGCGGAGCAGGGGGTGAAGCTCTACGGCGAGCTGCCGCGCGTGGGCCAGGGGCGGCACGGGATCCCGGTGGGCTCGGAGGCGATCTGCCACTCCAAGATCCTCGAGGCGCACGCGCTCCCCGGCCAGCTGATCATCGGCAGCGACTCGCATACGCCGCACGCCGGGGCCATCGGCGCCCTGGCGTTCGGGGTCGGCACCACCGCCGTCTTCAACTCGTGGCTCACCAAGGACGTGCGGCTCAAGGTGCCGCCGTCGGTGCTGATCCGGGTGAACGGCCGGCAGCCCGAGGGCATCACCGCCAAGGACTTCATGCTCCAGATCCTGCGCCACCCGTACGTGAAGGACGGGCACGCCATCGGGAAGATCGTGGAGTATGCCGGGTCGGTGGTGGCGGCGCTGTCCATCGACGAGCGCGCCACGATGACGAACATGGCGGCCGAGGTCGGGGCGTTCACCGGCATCGTCCGGCCCGACGACAAGGCGGTCGAGTTCCTGGCCCGCGAGCGCAACCTCGACCCCGCGGCCGTGCGGCCCCTGCTGGCCGGGCTGGAGGCGGACGAGGGCGCCGAGTACGAGACCGTCATCGATATCGACGCGTCGTCGCTCGAGCCCATGGTGGCGCTGCCCGGCGATCCCGGGAACGGCCTGTTCATTCGCGAGCTGGGCCAGCGCGTGAAGGTGGACATCGCGTACGCCGGCTCGTGCACCGCCGGCAAGAAGTCCGACATGGACATGTACGCGGCCGTGTTCGCCGACGCGCTGGCGCAGGGGCTCACGGTGCACGAGGACGTGAAGTGCTTCGTCCAGTGCGGCTCGCAGGAAGTGAAGCGGTACTGCGACGCGCGGGGCTACCTCGACGTGTTTCGTGCGGTGGGCGCCGTGTTCATCGAGCCGTCGTGCGGGGCCTGCATCAACGCGGGACCCGGCGTTTCGTACGACCGCGACACCGTGACCATCAGCGCCATCAACCGCAACTTTCCCGGCCGGTCCGGCCCCGGACGGTTGTACCTCGCCAGTCCCTACACCACCGCCTGGAGCGCCATCGCCGGCTACATCGCCGCGTGGGAGCCGGGCCGGGTGGCGGCCGGCGTGTAGCCTACCCGGTCACGACCCCGGCATAGGCCACTACCCGCGCATCATCCCCCGTCACCATTCCGCTGTGCCGGTAGTCCACCACCGCCGCGTGGGTCGCGCCCAGGCGGCGGGCGGTTTCCAGCGCCACCGCCGCCGCCGCCCGGCCGCACATGGTGACCCGCTCCCGCCGGCAGACCTCGAGGAGCGCCTCACCGTCCAGCCGCTCGACGGCTGAAAGGGCCAACCGGTCCTTCCGCGCGGCGCTGGCCGCCGACTCGTAGTGGGTCATGTCGCTGGAGGCGAGGACCAGCACGTCGTCCGGCCACCCGCGGATCACCTCCGACAGCGCTTCGGCCAGGGTGCGGCATCGGGGCCAGTCGTCCCAGGCGAGCACGATCGGCACAATAGCGGTGGCCGGGGCGAGGACCTGGAGGAACGGCAGCTCGACCTCGACCGCGTGTTCGGCGCGGTGGGCCTCCGGGTCGTGCGCCACCAGTGCGCAGCGCTCGATCAGCGCGGCCGCGAAGGTCGCGGCCACGGGACTGCGGCCCAACGGCGTGGCAAAGGCGCCGCGGCCCCAGACGCTCGCCCCGCCCGGCGCTCCCAGCAGCCCAGTGTGATTGGGAGCGAGCACCACCACGGTCGGCGGGAGCGTCAGCCGGCGAAGCACCGTGCCCGCGCAGCGGCCGGAGTACACCAGGCCGGCGTGGGGCACGATAGCGGCGGGCGCCCGGCGGGGCGGCTCCTGCTCGGGGCCGAGACACTCGAGCACCAGGCGGCGGAGCGCGTCGGGGTCGCGCGGGTAGAAGGACCCCGCGACCGCCGCGCGCCGGACATCGGCATCTGACATCGCGTCCCCCTGCTTCCGAGATACTAGCGGCGGTGCGCTGTCCGCTCCAGCGCGGGGAGCGTAGAATGGGACATGCCGCTCCCGGATATCGAGCTGCTCGGCCGCCTCGTGGCCTTCGACACCACCAGCGACCGGTCCAACATTCCGCTCGCGGACTTCCTGTGCGAGTACCTGGATCTCCCGGACGTGCGGCTCGAGCGGCTCCCCTCGGCGGATGGCCGGAAGGTGAACCTGGTGATCGAAGCGGGGCCGGAGCCTCGAGGGGAGCGCGACGGGCTGACCCTCTGCGGGCACATGGATGTCGTGCCGGCCGGCGAAGGCTGGACCAGCGATCCCTTCGCGCTCACCCGAGTGGGCGGCCGGCTGATCGGCCGCGGGGCGTGCGACATGAAGGGCTTCCTCGCGGTCGCCGCCAACCTCCTGGCCGAGGCGACGTCCGGATTGCGCCATCCGCTGGCGCTGCTCTTCACCTATGACGAGGAAGTCGGCACCGTGGGCGCCCGGCGCCTGGCCGAGTCCTGGCCGGACGCGAAACGGCTGCCCCGCGCCACGATCGTCGGGGAGCCGACCCGGCTCCGCGTGGTGCGAGCCCACAAGGGAATCGTGGAACTGCGCGTGACCGTGACCGGGAGGAGCGCGCATTCCGGGTACCCGCACCTGGGGCGGAGCGCCATCGAGCCCGCCACCCGCATCGCGGTGGCGCTGAGCGAGCTGCGCGAGCGCCTGGCCGCCGAACGCCCGGCGGGACACGAGGACTTTCCCGAGGTTCCGTTCGTGCCGCTCAACATCGGCACGATTCGCGGGGGCACCGCCCCCAACGTGGTGCCCGACCGGTGCGAGCTGGCTCTCACCTTCCGCCCGCTGCCGGGCGACGACGGCGAAGCGCTCACCCGGCGGGTGCGTGACACCGTGCGGGCGGCGGCGGGCGACGCGCCCGTCGAGATCGCGGTGATTGCCCTGAGCCCGGCGATGGCAACGCCGGTGACGGCGCCCGTGATGCGCGAGCTGATGGCCGCGGCGAAGGAGAAGGCGGCGGTGACCGTGTCGTACGCGACGGACGCGGGCTGGCTCCGCCGGGCGGGGCTGGACTGTGCGGTCTACGGCCCCGGCGACATCGCGCTAGCGCACCGGCCGGACGAGTCCATCCCGATCGACGACCTCGGGCGGGCCCGCCTCGTGCTGGAAGAGCTGATACGGAGGTTGTGCGGCTGAGGCTAGTTCCGGTCCATTCCGGACGCCGCCACCGGCGGGCGCCCGCCCGGGGTGCGGCGGAACGCGGCGGCCGGGTAGTTCCCGCTCGAGTTCCACAACACCCAATCCGTGAGGCCCAGGTCTTCCGACGCGCGGATCTGCTCCCGCACTTCGGCCGCGGTGTAACGCACCCGGAAGATCGAGAACGACTGGAGATAGGGGCGGATGGTCGCCGGGTCGTCCATGCCACGCGAGCGCTGAATGGCGTCTTCCAAGGCGCGCTTGACCGTCACGTACGGCTGGGCGTTAGGATGCGCGATGCCGTACGAGCCGCGCCGGTAGTGGCTGGGATACACCATGGGGAGCACCACGTCCGCCTGGGAGGCGAAGTCTTCCCACACCTGGCCGATCCCGAGGTCGGTGGTGGCGCTGCCCGCGAGGCCGAAGATATCGAGCGTGAAGGGCACGCCGATCCGGGCCACCCGCTCCCCCAGCAACCCGACGTTGCGGTGGATGGCGGCACGCTTGCTCTCACCCTCGCGCCGGGCCGGATACACGGTGCGATTCAGCCGGGCGGGCGGCTCGTCGGGGAAGCGCACGTAGTCGAACTGGACCTCGTCGAAGCCCAGCATGACCGCTTCTTCGGCCAGTTGGGCGGAGTAGATCCAGACCGAATCGTGGAACGCGTCCACCCAGGGCTCGCCCAGGCCGTCAATCCAGAGGCCGCCGCGCCGATCGTGAATGGCCCAATCGCGCTTGCCGCGCGCCAGTAAGGGGTCGCGAGCCACCACGATCCGCGCGATCGAGTGGATGCCGCGCTCCCGCAGCAAGGCGAGGCGGGCCCGAACGTCCCGCACGCTGGGGGAACGGTTGGCGCCGATGTCGATCGCGGTGGGCACCGCCGACGGGTAGGTCAGCTCGCCGGTCGCATCCTTCACGTCGATCACGAAGGCATTGATTTCGGTCGTGTCCGCCAACCGGATCAGATCGTTGAATTTCGCCCGGCTGAACACCCATTTGTTGAGATAGATGCCCCGCACCACGGCGGGCGGGCGTCCCGGGGGCGGCGGCGGGAGCGCGATGCCCTCGGCGCCCCGCGGCAGCAGCTCCGTGAGGTAGTCCGGCCGGTAGTCGGCGTGGTGCGCGTATCGGGGCGGTGCCGCCGACGAATCCTGGGCGACCGCCGCGCCGCCGGCCAGGAAGCCGACCCCCAGAACCGCCCCGGTCAGGCGGCCGATCGTTTCAGTGAATCGGTTGCAGCGCATTGAAGAGCACAGGATACGTCGCCAGGGACTGTCCGCGATACTGGGGCCGGAATCCGAAAAGTACCACGCGACCCCGTCCCACCCGGGTTTCGACCAGCCCGCCCAGTCCCGCCGCATGTGTGGGGCCGAGCACCCACCCCGACAGGAGGACGTCGTCGGGGTCCGCGGGATACCGGCCCACCACCCGCGCGGCGGCGGTGTCCCTCACCCGGAACAGGGGTCCGCCCTCGTACCACGCGATCGTCTCCAGCGGCATGCCCTGAGAGAGTGCATGGCCCGCGGCCATCTGGAGTCTGAAGATCGACCCTGGGGCATAGAACTCCTGAACCGAAAGCCCGTCGCCAGCGTCCTCCACCGGGAGGGACAGCGCCCCGATCGCCCAGCGGGACGCGTCGTTCAGGGTGACCAGCGTGCCGCCCGCCTGCACGAACGCCCGAAGGGCGTCCACCCCCTGCGAGCCCAGCCCACCGGCGAAGGGCGCCGGATAGTCCGCCGGGAGGCCGTCGGTGATCTCCCTGGCCGACATCGAGGGCACGAGGATCACGTCGTATCGCTGCTCGAGCCCCCCCTTCCGGATCACCGAGTCCACCACCGGCTCGTAGGGCACGCCCCAGGTGTCGAAGACCCAGCGGGTCCAGCCCTCGTCCATGGAAGCGGTGTAGCTCCGATAGAGCCCGACGGGCCGGCGGGCCGGCGCACCGGCGGGCCGGTACGAGTACACCGGAGGGGGGACCTCCACCGGCTCGCTGAGCGGGACGGTCAATGTGTCTTGCACCTCAACAACTTGCACTCCCATGAGCAGCGGGAGTGTGTGGGCGGTCACATCGTAGGGCGGGCGCGGGGGTCCGCCCGGGTAGAGACGGAGGTCCGGGTACTCCTGGCGCTCGAGCAGCGCTTTGGCGAAGGCGGCGTAGGGCTGCCGCAGCACGATCACGTAGTCCCCCGCCGCGAAGGTGCGATCCGCCGCGGCAAAGCCCTGGCGGGCTTCACGGATCTCGACCGCCCCGCGCCGGAGGGTGCCGAGCATGGTTCGCAGGGCGGTCTCCGGCTGCCCGGCGCGCGGGACGACGTACGCGTAGGGCCATCCCGGCCAGCCCCGCACGGCGCGCTCCCCGATCGTGGCGAAGTTCCGGAGCCAGAGGTCGCGGTGCATGGCCGCGTGCCGGAGCAGGGCGAACGCGCCGGCGCTCTGGTACTCCACGATGTCCGCCAGCGTCCAGCGGCCGCCGGGCCAGGGGGTCGGGAAGTTCCAGCTCGCCACGTCGGCCTCGAAGCCACGGCGTCCCTCGAGCTGGTCCGGCCGAATCTCGATGGGCGACGCGAGCCGGGCGCTGGCGGTTTCCGAGAGGATGCGCACGCCCCCGTGGTAGTGCTGGTAGGCCCGGGCGGGCGTCCACGCATCGTAAACCGCGTTCACCACGATCCCGGTTTTGCCCTGACCGGCGAGCTCCCAGGCCATGGCGGTGCCCAGCGCGTTGACCCCCGACACGAGCAGCGGGTCTACATTGGGCTCGACCGGGTCCAGGTACGGGGGCAGGAAGAGCCGGCTGCCGTACGCCCCTTGTTGGTGGATGTCGTGCACGATCTGCGGATGCCAGACGTTGTACAGGCTGTCCACCGTGAGCCGCGTCTCCGCCTGGGTGAACGCGTACCAGTCGCGGTTGTTGTCGTGGCCTACGTAGGGGTGGTACAGCTCGGGCGGCGACAGCCCTTCGGCCGGCGTGCCGAGGGTCCGGTTGTACCACCGGCTCACGATGGTGACCCCGTCGGGATTGAGCGACGGGACCAGGAGGAGCACCACTCCGTCGAGGATCGCGCGCACGTCCGGGTCCACGCCCGTGGCCAGACGATGCGCCAGCACCGTGGGCGAAAGATGACCGCCGACCTCGGTTGAGTGGACGCTGGACGTGATCAGCACGACCGCGCGGCCCTCCCGAAGCAGGCGGGCGCGCTCGTCCGGAGACGAGATCGTCCGGGGGTCGGCCAGCTTGGCGTTGACGGCGCGGATCTCGTCGAGCCGGGCCAGATTCGCCGGGCTCGAAATGACGAGGGCGATGAACGGCGCCCCGTTGGTGGTGCGCCCCAGCCGCCGGAGCTCTACCCGGTCGCTGGCATCCGCCAGGCGCCGGAAGTACTCGACCAGCGCCGGCCATTCCACCAGCCGCCGGTCGGTCCCGGGAACGAAGCCCAGCACCGACGCGGGCGCGGGCACCTGGGCGCGGACGGCGCCCGGCAGCGAAATCAGGCTCAGCGCGACGAGTATCCGACTCACAGGGCCCGGCATGTCGGCTCCGCGTGGAGGGTCATTGG
>Ga0214473_10006029_pt1 | contig 14501 bp, 13 predicted proteins | sample RVTome_7_FD_203509 | JGI IMG/M metagenome (GOLD analysis project Ga0214473, IMG submission 203509) | Soil microbial communities from uranium-contaminated site in the Upper Colorado River Basin, Wyoming, United States - RVT98D197 | ecosystem: Environmental > Terrestrial > Soil > Contaminated >... | reverse complement strand
TCAAATTTGAGCGACTTCTACGAGTTGAAAACAGCCTGCTCTCGAACCATCCAAAACGCCGAGCTTTTCATTAGCGGGCGCATCACCGTTGATGCGCGAGAGAAGGAATACCAATACTAAGATGCACTCGTTGTCAATTAAGTTGCCGGTAGGCGTCGGTTCTGCAACAACGAGTTCAGCAGCTGCTCGATGAAATGCATAGCGGAGAGTGACCAGAAAAAGCCTGGCAGAGCATTCGGCCCGGGCGGATAAGGCTTGGGAGGCGTCTGTTTACAGTGATGCAACCCGCGATTCCAACTCGCGCGTGATCTCCGCCGGAGTCTGGCTGGCTGAGAACTCTACCGGCTCACCAAAAATAACTATCACCGTCCCCGGACGAGCAAAGAACTGGCGCCGCTGCTTCAGTTCAAATAATCCATTGAGCTTGATCGGGACTACCGGTGCGTTAAGTTGGGCCGCAAGTAATCCGGTTCCGGCCATAAACGGCTGCATCTGGCCGTCCTTCGTTTCCCGCCCTTCGGGGAAAACTAGAATACTCCACCCACGGTCCATGGCTTGACCCGAGTAAGCGAAGCTGTGGCGGAACCCACTCTGCATCGGCAGAGAGAAAACGTTGAACAGCGCGGCGGCGAGCGCATACAGTAATTTCAGTCTCAGCCGAGAGAACCATCCGCTGCTCTCAGGCGGATAACGCCAGTTGCGAAGTATTTCGCCCGACATCGCAATCGCAAGTTGCGAGCGCCAGCGCGTCGGCAAGGCCGACATAATAAGCGCCGCATCGACGTCGGTAATATGATTTGAGATAAATAGTGCCGGGCCTCTTACCTTGGCGAGCTGTTCGGCCCCCTGCACTCGCGCACGGCACATTGCCAATGTTATTGGCAGCAGCAGCAGGTGATAGACCGCTGGGCGAATCCATGTTATCGGAAAACGCATCGCCCACCCCGGATAAGGATAGGCAGTGCCTTCAGCCTTTCCTTTACGGACCATCTCATCGAGGTCGCCGATGGTTGTAGCCGCGGTGAAAGAGGCTTCGTCAAGTTCAATTTGGCAGCGGTCCTCAAGCGCACTTAACAACTCGACTCTGCCGAGCGAGTCGAGTTTCAGATCATCCGCCAGTCTTGCTGACGGTTCTAATCCTGCTGTCGTAGTCCCAGCGATTTGTAAGACCACCGGAAGAATGACCGACGCAGCCGCGCTTGGGGCCGGGGCCAGCGGCGTTTTCAGCCCAGCCTTCTCGGCGAGGATCTTATCCACTGTCTCGGCCACCAGTCCCTTGATAACTTTGCGCGTGGCAGTGGTGCGCGGAAAATCGCTCTCAGGCCAGGACAGCCAATGACGAATGCGCTGAAACTCAGCCAATGATTCGTTGGCACGCTTCACCGCTCCATCTAGATCGGAACTCTTACTACTCGGAATCACGACGGCCAGCGCCTCGCTGCCCTTGGGCCCACTAATCGGAATCACAACGCTGGCTTGGATCTCCGGCTGACGGTCGAGCGTAGCTTCAAGATCAGCCGGATGAATCTTCAAGCCGGCGGCAGTCACAATCGTGTCCTTGCTTCTTCCACGAAAGAAAATATTGCCTTCCGCCCCGACTTCGCCGAGATCGCCGGTGTGGATCCACCCCTGCTCGTCGGTCATCGGTCTAATGCCGCCGCTCCAGTAGCCAGGTGAGACGTTTTCACCGCGCACAAGGATTTCGCCGCTTTCATTCAACTTTATCTCCTGCCCCACGACTGGCTTTCCAATGGAACCCCGCACAATTCGGAATGGATGAGAGAGGCTTGTAAGCGAAGCAGTCTCGGTCATGCCGTATCCTTGAATGACAGCGAATCCAAGCCTCCGCCAGAAAGTTTCTGTGTCTGCGTCCAATGTTGCGCCGCCGGTAACAAAAGCCCAAAACCGCCAGCCAAATCGGTGGTGTATCTCACGGAAGGCCCACCAGTTGCGCACGAAATGACGACCCTCGGCCGCCTCAAGCCGATCGGCAAGATATTTAGTCTCGCCCCGTGCAGCATAATCGTCTGCTACTTTATCGCGCAGAGTTTCCAACACGCGTGGAACAGTGACAATCACATTGATGCGCTGCTTTCTGACTACTTCAATGATCTCCCCAGGCTTGTATGACTCGCGCAAATAGACTTTGCCACCGAGGAGTTGCGGAATGAAGATACCCATCAACTGTCCGAAGACATGACTCAACGGCAGCAGGCATAGAAAGTGTAATGGATGAACCAGCCGTTCCCATCGGGCGTATTTACTAAATTCATTCTCGATCGGCGTGAGGTTAGCGAGCAGGTTTCGGTGCGTAAGACAAACACCCTTCGGTTCCGCGGTTGTTCCCGAAGTGAAGACGATCTCGACCAGATCGTTGGGCTTGATCTCTTTCGCGGGATACGGCTTGTCTGAATGTCCGGCAATTGCATCGGTGAGATTGCTGAGCGACAGACGTGGCACATCGAGAGATGCCCGCGCTTGTTCTGCCAGCAGCAATTTGGCCGAAACCTGTTGCTGGACCCTCATGGCAAAATCACGTGTCGACTTGAGATCAAGCGGCACCACTACCGCCCCTCTGAGCAAACAGCCAAAGAAGGCAGCGATCCATTGGGGACTGTTTTCGCTCCAAAAGAGCACCCGTTCGCCACGAGCAATTCCACGCGCTTCGAGCTCGCGGGCAAACTGAAAGGCGCCGGCAACGAGGCGAGTATAGGACCAGCCTGAAACTCGCAGCCCGCGCCAGTGCACCACTGCCGTGTCCTCGCGCCGTGCAAGGCAGTTATCGAGAAAACTAAGCAGCGTCTCACGCATGAATTCTTACATGGATTGCAGTTGGAAGACCGCCGATGAGCGCCTACCCTACTGCCTTACCTCACCAGGAGCGTGTATTGAAGGAGCTTGGCGGAAGTAATAAAGCTCGTTAAGTGATGCCATGAGAATGCCCCAGTAAGGAGCACGCAGAGCCTTCTCATTTCATTTCCAACATTTTCGACTTCATAACGTTAGCCCTTTGCGGATTGCTCACGCACAACTTCAACCGAGCAGGATGCATGAGCGATTACGGCCTCAGCTACGGTACCCAGGAGCTCCCTTTCAACCCCAGTATGCCCATGCGCGCCGATCACGATCAGATCAGCCGGCCAACTCTTAGCCTCATTGAGGATGAGCGAGCGAGGATCGCCCTCACGCACCACGATCTCCGTCTTAATCCCGCGACGTCGCAGCAACTCGACCGCTCGGGCGCACACTTGCTCGGCGCGTTCCGTGATCTGATGTTGCGCGTGTTCAAGGCTCCCCTTGGGCCCGTACCAGAAGGCAGTGGCGAACGGGATTACGTCCTCCACAGCCATAACGACACGCACTGTCGTCCCTTGAGGCCACGGTCGTTCTGCTAGCGATTCCACAGCTTCTTCGGAATACGCTGACCCATCTACTGCCAAAAGTATCTTCATTGCGGCACTGGTATCTGGTGTTAGTTGATCAGCTCACCTATGACTGAGCCTACTTCGCGCTGGCTATCAATTCAGAGACAAGAGTTGAAAGTGAGAACTCGGCAAATGGGGACCTGTGGTTCGATCTCGCAGGAGCTTCAGTTCGTTGTCAAGCATTCTAGCGAAGCAAAACAAACAAAGGGGCACACAGTCCTTTATCATAATCATCTTTGCGATCGCGCCACAGGAAGGGCAACGTGAGCCACCACTTCGTGGCCCGAGATCCTCAGCCCTGGTTTTTCGGCGTCCGATCATTGCCGGCCTCAAGACAGGCAGCGTGTTTCGCGGTCGAATGATGCCTGCCCAAATGAACTGTTTATGGATTCCAACAGCAAGGTTTATGCCCGCGAAAAACGCGCCGATTTTCCGCGATTAATCCCACGCTCTTGCGGAAATGTCCGCACAGGCAAAGGGCGTTTTCCTTATCCCGAAGATCATTTTCACCGAGAAGTCCAAGGTTCTGTGCGGCAGAGTCGTTGCCCGAGGAAAAAAGAGGGGCTTTTGTCATGATTAATATTCGAAGGATTCTCTGTCCGACTGATCTCTCCGTGGAATCAGATGACTATGTTTATGCGGTAGAAAATCGGTGTTTCAGCGTGCGGCATATCGCGATGTGTCACACCTACATAGGCGGGCTCCCACCACATAACATGCTTCTGCAGCAGTTCATGGGCCTTTTCTCTTGCCGCTTCATACGCAGGCAAATCCGGTAACTCCTCATATTGTCCAAAAACAACGATGCTTTGCCATCGATCGTCACAGGCCCTGCGCGTCCTAAATGAAGACGCAGTCAAGAGGTTCAATAATGAAAACGAAAGAGATTGCAAGAAACGAATGGCCAAAGTTCTTCGATAGCTTCAGCCGGCAACACGAAGGTTGGCTGGTGACACTCGAGATCCTCGGCTCTGAAATCGGAGCGCAAGTTGAGGAGCGTGAATTGGCTTTCGAAGGTATTGTCGATGAATGGGACGAAATTCAGGGCAATGAGATTGACATCATCATGATCGGAGCCGGGCGATCACATAACGCACAGCATTAGCCGTCCCACAGCGGTGAGTTTAGAGCAAACTGATCAAGGTGCTGATGCCGCTCTGGCAATTAAGTCAGGCGATGGAACAACCGCCCTGTTACGATTTCATGTCGATGATGAGCTGGCTGAGGTGCTTCCCTAGTAGGTCTCAACTTTCGGGGGGAAAATTCGCAGGCCTGCGTGAAACCACTCAGTTCCCAGGAGCTTTAACTTTAAGACTCGAGGTGGATTCGGCAAGGAGAACTGAAGATGCCTCGCGGTCAACCTGCGGGCATGTCGTTTGCTCTAAACACAAGCCGCAAAGCACAAAAAGGAGAGAAGCGGCACTGCAAAGCTCTTCGGTGAGTCGCAGTCGCTTCTAGAGAATGCTGTTTGAAAAGAGAGGAACGAGTTATGGAAGCCAGAGGGCGCGGCGAAAAGGCCGCATAGCGAGGCCGGTTGGAACCGGTCGTCACTGGCGAAGCAGTGGCGTCCTAACCCTGCCGAAGTCCGTTGCATAAGCCGCAACGAACGGGCATGAGATCAAGCTTGCAGGGGAAACGGGCGAGGCTTGCGGGAGAGTTACACTCCCAATAGGAGTTCGTCACGGAAGCCGAGACGGTCAGACGGTTAATGTCGAATCCGAGATCCTGTCCATAAAACATACCTACTGTGACTAAGTGGTGTGGGAGATCAGCGGAATGCGAGCGCAAGCTTGTATCCCGCCCCGCGATTTGTGGTTCTGGTTGCGAGTCGTAAGGGGCTGCGAGGACTTCGTGAACCTCGCGGATAAGTCTCGAGCCTGGTTCATCCAGGTGTAAGGGATCGGAAGGAGACCTAAGTCGGCGGGTAAATTGCTATGCGAGCTACGCCGGAACCGGAGTGTGGCTCTCTTCTAAAGAAGGGTAGGTTGGCTGTTTAGCCAATGTCACACACGGGGCAGAGTGGTCGTAGTAGTCGATGGAGTAATGTCCATCCGGGGAGACGGTAACACCGATTACAAGGCGAAGGACTACAGTCGCGATGCCTCCAATTAAGAATATTCTCCAACTGCGTTGGAGATTCTCGAAAATGGAGATGAGCTCGCGCGCGATGGAGAGCCGGATGCGTTGAAAGATGCCCGTCCGGTTCGGGAAGGGCTTCATCGAAACCGCTTGTTCGCAAGAACAAGAATGGCGCGATGATTCTACTTCATAGAGCACAAAGCAATATCACAGATACCGATCTGCGTGACAGAGTCGAGCGACAGCTCGACTGGGAACCGGAAATTACTTCAACTGACATCGGTGTCGCGACTGACAACTGTGTAGTGACGCTGACAGGGTTTGTAAATACCTACGGGGAGAAGTTGGCTGCCGAGCGTGTGACGCTCAAGACCTATGGCGTTAGCGCGGTTGCCAATGAGATTCAGGTAAAGCCGCTGTTCAAAAAGACCGACGCGGACATTGCATCAACAGCGTTGGATGCATTGCAAGCACGCGCCGATGTTCCCGACGAGAAGATAAAACTGACCGTGAAGGACGGTTGGATCACGCTCGAAGGGAATGTTGACTGGTACTATCAGAAGAATGCGGCTGAATTTGCAGTCAAATACCTGTCAGGTGTGAAGGGCGTAACTGACAACATCAAGGTGCAACCGCAGGTTTCGACGGTTGAGGTCAAGGACAAGATCGAGGACGCGTTGAAGCGGAACGCGGCGGTCGACGCTCGCCGAATCAGCGTACAAGCCGCTGATGGCAAGGTGACGTTGAGGGGTAACGTGCGGTCCTGGTTTGAAAAGGAAGAAGCTGCAACCGCAGCGTGGGCCGCGCCCGGAGTAACGCAGGTTAGCAATCAAATCGCCGTGGTGCCGTAAAGCGGCAATATCTGTGGGTACAGCTTGGCCTGTAATTCAGGCCGAGTTGTGCCCATTGTTTGCTATGGCGCCACCACCTGACTCGTCTGAGGTGAAGGTCCTCACTAAGACCTGCACGCGGAGTTTCAAGTCGTACCGTGGAAGAAACGTGTACGAGAAGGTAGACATGATAATTCCATTGCAGATTTCCTTTCGCAACATGAAAGCTTCCGAGGTTGTTGATGCTCGTATTCGCGAGGAAGTAGCGAAGCTGGAGACTTTCTACAAGGGCATTATGCACTGCCGGGTCGTGGTTGAACTGCCACATAGACATCACAAGAAAGGGGATCTTTACCACGTCCGAATTGATATGACAGTGCCGGGGGCTGAGTTGGTGGTCAAGAGAGAGCCGAGTCTACATGCGGAACAGCGTCAGGTTGATTCCGAGAAGGAGTCCAAGAGCTATGAGGCCCATGCCGCACACAAAGACGTTTTCGTGGTGATCCGCGATGCTTTCAAAGAAGCACGTCGACAATTGCAGGATTTTGCGCGGCGTGAGCGAGGACAGACCAAACTTCACCTACCGCAGGCGAGTGGGCGCGTGACCCAGCTTTTTCCGGACGACCAGTATGGCTTCCTCGAGACGCCTGATGGGACTGAGGTCTATTTTCATAAGAACAGTGTTCTGAACGATGCTTTCAACCGTCTGAAAATTGGGTCAAGAGTGGCTTTTAGCGAAGAACTGGGCGAGAAGGGGCCTCAGGCCAGCACGGTTAGAGCCATTGGGTGAGTGTAAGAGTCTCCATTGCTCAGGCTTGCGACTCTAAGAAGAGAAAGAAAGGGGTGCTGAGATGAGATTAAGATCAATGCTGAACCCGGAAGAACAACCCAATCTGGTTGAGGGGCCGACCAGATATAGAAAGGGCCCAAACCAATCAGAACTGATCTGTGGAATCTGTGGTTCGACCTACTACGTCGATGAGGTGACTTTTCATCAGGCAATGGCTGCTATGGATGAGGGAGCGGATAATCCCTTTTGCTGCGACGACTGCGAAGCGGAGTACGAAGAAGTGTCCCACTAATAGCTACCAGGAGGTGGATTATGAACAAAGCCGGCAGCTTGATAAGCAGGCGTGGGTGCAGGCTTAATGTATCTATTTGATCCTGATCGCGGGAGACGACGTCGCGGCTTGATACGCAACAAGGTCGAACACGCGAGCACGCTTGCGACCGACGCGGCTGGTAAGACGCGACGCGATGTCCGCAATCACTTGCTCGGCGTTATCGCTGAAGTGGAATCGCTGTTTCGAGCCGCGGAAGTTCCAGATGATGTTTTAAAGGAGCGTGTGCGTTCAAAACTGGGTCGCGTCGTCTCGCATCCGAGCGCCGTAGAGGTGAAGGCTGTCGACGGGCGGGTGGTTCTCAGTGGACCAATACTGGCCGATGAGGTTCATCCTTTGCTTGATTCGGTTGCCGCTATTGGCGGAGTTAAGAATATACAGAATGATCTTGAAGTGCATGAGTATGCTGGTGATCTTCCTGCGCTTCAGGGAGGGCGAAAACGGCTGGGAGCGCGCATTGGCCCACTCAAGACTAACTGGTCTCCGACGACCCGTCTGATTGCAACCGCGGCCGGAGGGGCGCTTACGTTGTATGGCGTAAAAAGGCGTGGCCTACTTGGAGCTGCAAAAGCATGGGGCTGGGCGTTTTGACTCGAGCCTTGACAAATCTTCAGTCGCGACAACTGGTCGGGATCGACGGCAGGATTAAGGGAATCGATATAGAAAAGACGATCAGCGTCGACGCTCCGGTTGATGAGGTCTTCACATACTGGTCACATCCCGAGAATTTTCCTGAGTTCATGTCCCATGTTCTTGAGGTAAGGAGAATAGGTGACGGACTCTATCGGTGGACCGTCGGCGGCCCGGCCGGCCTACGGGTGCAGTGGGATGCGAGGATCACGGACCTTGATTTCAACAAGCGATTGGCATGGAAGAGCCTGCCGGGAGCGGTCGTCGGTCAGACCGGCGTCACGCAATTCAGCTCGAATTCTGATGGCAGCACTGGCATTGATGTCAAAATGAGTTACAACCCGCCCGCAGGAGTCCTGGGCCATCTGATCGCCGAGCTTTTTGGCATGGATCCAAAGCAGGAGATGGATGACGATTTAATGCGGATGAAATCTTTCATTGAAACCGGAGTGTACCCACACGATGCGGCGCAGCATGTTGGTGCAATGAAAACGCCGGCAATGAGCTGAAGCAGAGGATTGATTTAACCTTTTACGCAGATCATGGGTGCAAGCTTGGCGACTTTCCTGGAAAGTCCCGCTTGATCTGCGGCGTCGACGACCACGGTTACGTCCTTGTACGCTCCAGGTGCTTCTTCGGCCACGCCGCGGTAAGAAGGGCTTCGGATCAAAATTCCCCTTGTAGCGAGATAATCGATTAACTCACGGCCCTTCCATTGTTTTGTAGCCTGATGGCGGCTCATGCGCCGACCGGCGCCGTGACAGGAGGAGCTGAAGGAGCGTGCTTCGCCAACGGAGGTGCCCACCAGAATGTAAGAGGCAGTTCCCATCGTGCCGCCAATCAGAACCGGTTGACCGATACTCCTTAGCGCCTCCGGCAGATCTACATGGCCAGGACCAAACGCGCGAGTTGCGCCCTTGCGATGGACGAAGACGCGTTTCTTCTCGCCATCGATCGCGTGCTCTTCAACTTTGCAGGTATTGTGTGACACATCATAGATCAGTTTGAGATTCGCTTTCGGAAGGATTTCAGCGAAGGCCTGACGGACTAAATGAGTGATGACCTCACGATTGGCGAGTGCACAGTTGATTGCCGCGCGCATCGCACCGAGATACGACCGGCCTAGGTCCGAATTAATGGGTGCGCACGCCAGCTCACGATCTGGGAGCTGGATGCCAAAGCCCGGAGTGGCAATAACCATCTTTTTCAAAAAATCGGTGCCGATCTGATGGCCCAGGCCGCGTGAGCCGCAATGGATACTAAGAACCGCATCCCCCTCGCGTAGGCCGAATGCGGAGGCCACGTCCTTGTCATAGATCTCGAGCACCTTTTGGACCTCGAGATAATGATTCCCTGAACCGAGAGTACCGACTTCGTCACGCTGCCTTTTCTTTGCTTGTTCTGACACCTCTCCGGGCTTCGCGTGTTTCATTTGGCCGTGCTCTTCGATCCGTTCGAGATCCTCGCGCAGGCCATAACCCTGCTCGACCGCCCACTGCGCACCACCGGTGAGCATTGCATCCATCTCTTCCTGGTTTAGATGCAGCTTGCCTGTGCTGCCAACGCCCGCGGGAATGGCCCGAAACAGGAAATCAGCGAGTTGCTCTTTAACAGCTTCGATCTCTGTTGCGGCGAGGCCGGTTAGCAGCGTGCGAACGCCACATGAGACATCAAACCCGACGCCCCCGGCGGAAACCACTCCGCCTTCATCGGGGTCAAAAGCCGCAACACCGCCGATCGGGAAGCCGTAGCCCCAATGTGCGTCAGGCATCGCGAATGACGCTTTCTGAATTCCGGGCAGCATCGCCACATTTGTCATCTGTTCATGGACTTTGTTATCCATGTCGCGAATCAACTCCTCGGTGGCATAGATAATCCCCGGCACGTTCATCTTGCCAGTTTGAGGGACGTGCCATTCGAAATCTGATTCGCGTTTTAGTAATGAAGTATCCATACCTTTCCACCCGTGCCTAAAACGTAAACAACCCTAAACATCCACCACACACTGGGCCATCCACTCGCCCCTGGCATTCGGACAAACACGTAAGGAGGTGTAGGTCGCGCCCTTAACCTCCACGGCAGGCCGATGCCGTGCAACATCCACGTTCTCTCCCCATGCCTTGCCGTGAAGTCGTTGCCCGTCAATCCGAACTTCAAAGCGACTGAACAGCATATTTCGCGTCGCCATTTCATAGACCAGCGAATTCAGCCAATCAGCAAACAGCAATTCATCGTCAGGAGCCTCGCAAGTAATATCGACCACTTCCTTATCCGTGACGGTTTTAAGGTCGGTTACTACGGCGGTCAGCGCAAGGGCAGCCTGTTCGAACGCCTCTTCCCTGGTCAGGCCGAAGCCGCGCACACCCATGTCGGCCTCGTGAGCAAAATGTTCCCAGTGTTTGTTGATCACGCTCATTCCAATTGAGCTTTCAATCAGCAACGAGCATTCCTCAACGCGGCGGCATTTCGTTTTCTAAATTAGCCGGTAATTCATATCGGACCTCGCAGCAATGCTCTGTGGACCGCCTTTTATCGCAATCTAATGCGTAACTTTGCGCAGCGTCCCACCAACTCAAGCCTCTTCGACTCCCAGAGAAGCCCCGATTTGCCCGTGGCTGTGACGGCATAACCATTGCCCAATTTAAGACGAAGGAGAGCAGAATCATGTTAGTTGAACTAAGTATCAACCCGCTTGGGCGAGGCACCCATTTAAGCCAAGATTTGGCCGAAATCCTGAAGCTAATTGACGACAGTGGAATCCGCTATGGATTAACTCCGCTTGGGACCTGTATCGAAGGTGAGTGGGACGAGGTAATACCCCTGATTAAGAGATGTCACAAAAAGGCCCGCAGCACGTCGCCTCATATCTTTACAACGTTACGAATCGAGGACGAAGAGGGAGCGACCAATAAGATTCAGGAGAATGTCGCTTCTGTCGAACGTGCGCCCGGTCGCAGTCTGAAGCGTTGCTAGAATAACCCGCTCGCTGAGTTTACTTAAAGCGCCGGATCGACTTCTCCCGCGGGAGCCTAATTTGCGGCGCCCCGAACGTGGCAGTTGGCCACGTTACGGAGGGCGTGATTGCATCACTGTTAAAATTGATTTTACCAGCGGGGCGTGCGGTCACTGCCGCCGAAATTGCGACGTGTGTTGCGTCCAGCACCAGCACCGAAGCTACGGTTGCCACCGTTGCGGTTGCCGCCGAAGCCGCGATTCTCGTGTGGTTTTGCTTCATTCACGTTCAAATTCCGACCGTTAACTTCCTTGCCATTGAATTGCGCGATGGCTGCTTCGCCGGCTTCTTTCGAAGCCATTTCTACGAAGCCAAAACCTCGAGAGCGACCAGTTTCGTGGTCTTCAATAACGTTTAGCTGATTCGACTGTTTCCACTTGGGAGAACAGGCGATGCAAGTCCTCGCTCGAAGTTTCGAACGAGAGATTGCCGACATAGAGTTTCATAGACATATTCATGTACCTCTCCTGTGTAAGGAGTAAAAAGAGAAGCTTTGGAACCAGGTGTGATTCGACGGACGGGAAACCGAGCGAAGAAACGAGCGTTCGGATGCTCAAGTTTTGAGCGACTTCTACGAGTTGAAAACAACCTGCTCTCGAACCATCCAACCGCCGAGCTTTTCTTGAGCACGAGCGCATCACCGTTGACGCGTGAGAGAAGGAATAGCTAATACCAAGATGCATCAGCTATCAATTCCAATGCAGATCCGGAGAACCTTAGCGCGTTCCGGTTGTGTGCCATTACCTACCTTGAGAAAACTCTTGAAAACAAAGAACTCGAGCCGCGGACTTCAGACGGAGGTGCGCGCACCACGCACTGCGAGGACTTACTACGGTATCGTGAAAAAACAAGGTGGAAAACCGGCCCTTGGCCCTCGCTGCGCAAACTTTCCAATTCTTAATGCGAAAACTCGCAGGGAGTCTTAGCAAATGCACGCGGTCTTTCCGCTTCCTCAGCCGAAGCCCTGGGACTCTTGGGTACGCGCGTTGCTTTATGGGTAAAAGTGACTTAGGAGAACGTGTCTTTGAAGCTGCACGAAGAGCTCCAACGAGACGCGCCGGGTGCTTGCGGTTTGAAAGCGAGCGTAAGATTCCAAGCAACAAGTGTTCTAGTGAACATGTCTATAGAGAACCCAAGTTTTTGCCAACGCGTCGTCCACGCGAGCAGCATTCGCCCCGACAAGGTAGCGATGATGGTCATCGAGCCAAAAGCCGTGCAGACCGTAACCTTTGGCTCAATGCTGGCCCAAGTCCGCAGCATTGCGTATCGTCTCAGTCAGGAAAAAATCGCTTTCGGCGACCGCGTGGCACTAATCGGCGAGAACCATCCCAATTGGGCTATTGCTTACCTCGGAATCATCTATCGTGGAGCGGTAGTTACACCTCTGGATCCGGCGGCGACAACGCAAGCGCTAGCTACATTTCTGAAAGGCTCTGAAGCGAAGCTCGCATTTGTCTCACCTGCTTCGGTAGATAAGTTTCGGGCTGCTTGCGAGCAGATAGGCAGCAACATCCCGGCGGTTGCGCTCCGTTCGCTCGCACAGCCGGATGGCCTGGCTCGTTTTGAAGACTGGGCTGAGACGCCGACGCCAAAGGAATTCAATGACGCTCCACCACCTGCCATGGCAGCGGACCTGGCGGTTCTGATGTACACCTCAGGCACAACCGGAGCACCCAAGGCCGTGCCGCTCACACACGGAAACATCTACGCTGAAAGCGATAAGGTCCAGGAGGTGATGCGTATAAGCGACCAGGAGGTGGTCCTCAGCCTGCTGCCGCTATTTCATGCCTACTCACAAATCGTAAATCTTTGGCTCGCCACCATTGTGGGCGCGCGTGTTGTTTATCTTACCGAGTTGAGTAGTGCGGGGATTGAACGAGGATTAAAGAAGGCCGGCGCGACGGCGCTCGTTGGAGTGCCGCGCCTCTGGTACGTGTTTCACAAAAAGATATTTGACGCGCTACACGGGCGACCGGCGCCATTGAGGACTCTGTTTCGAGTCATGCTTGCTCTCAATGGGTTGTTGCGTGATTGGTTTGGGATAAATGCCGGCCGGCTTTTTTTCAACCCCATTCACCGATCTTTTGGTGGAAAACTAAGAATTGCAGTTTCCGGCGGCGCCAGCTTCGATGAGAACGTCGCCCGGGATTTTCATTGCTTGGGTTTTACGATCCTGCAGGGTTATGGCCTGACAGAGACCAGCGGAGCGGCAACAGTCACACGCTTCGAAGATAACAAGATCGGCTCGGTCGGCACACCGCTGAATGGTGTGGAGGTCAGAATTGATGAACCTGATGCCGAGGGAATCGGCGAAGTCTTGATTCGCGGACCCGTGGTAATGTCGGGTTACTACCAGAATCCTGAAGCTAACCGTGAAGCCTTTACGAGCGATGGCTGGTTTCGCTCTGGCGACCTGGGATGGCTTGATAAACACGGACACCTATACATCGCCGGCCGTAAGAAAGACGTGATCAAGTTGCCATCTGGCAAGAATGTCTACCCTGAAGATGTGGAAGCACATTACGAACACTCGCCGTTTGTCAGTGAAGTCTGCGTGCTTGGCATAAAGGACGAATCGAGTCAGTTCAGAGGAGCGGAAAAGCTCTGCGCTGTTGTTGTCCCCAATTTTGAATACCTCAAAGCTCAACACATCGGTAATGCGCGAGAGTGGGTTGTGTGGGAGTTGGAAAACCTCGGCCGTGAATTGCCTGAATACCAGCGCGTGCATGACTTTGTGCTTAGAGTTGAGCCATTACCGCGCACCACCACCCGCAAAATAAAGCGGTTCGAACTGGGAAGCCAACTTGAAGCGCTGCGACAGCGAGAAGAAAAGGGGCGAGAGTCGAAAGGCATTGTCTTCAGCGAAACAGATCGGGCATTGATGGATTCTCCAGCAGGTCGCGCTACAGTTGCGGCTGTAAAACAGCACGTTCACGATATCGAGCTTATTGAACCTCGAATGAACTTGGAGATTGATTTGGGGCTTGACTCGCTGGCGCGCGCGGAATGCTTTGCCAGTGTAGAACAAAGCCTGGGCGTAGAACTCATGCCGGAAGAAGTATCCACCGCTCAGACAGTAGGCGAGCTGGTTGAGGTAGCTAACGCAAAAATCACCGGTAAGCTGTCATCAGTGGGCGCCGCCGGTGCGGCATTCCACTGGCGTGATGTATTGGCGGGAACACCTGAGGAACTGCCGGAGGTAGATCAACTTCTCAGGCCCAAACCCGGGTTAGTGCTCCTTGCGCTCGTTGTGTTGAGAGTCATCTACTGTGCAGTGCGTCTTTTGTTTCGCATGGAAGTGAAGGGCAGGGAAGTTCTGACGGAGCTCGAACCGCCGTATCTAATCTGCCCGAACCATCAGAGCTACCTCGATCCGTTCCTGGTATGCTCGACCTATCCTCGG
>Ga0214473_10006027_pt1 | contig 14507 bp, 19 predicted proteins | sample RVTome_7_FD_203509 | JGI IMG/M metagenome (GOLD analysis project Ga0214473, IMG submission 203509) | Soil microbial communities from uranium-contaminated site in the Upper Colorado River Basin, Wyoming, United States - RVT98D197 | ecosystem: Environmental > Terrestrial > Soil > Contaminated >... | reverse complement strand
TCACTCAAGGTCGGAAACTTGGGCATCGTGTCTAAATTAAGAACTCTCCCGCTATTAGAATCCCGCTCGGTGCTAATTTCCCACCCGGCGTAAAGAGATTGAAACTCTTCCGTGAGTAGGGATTTTGCCATTCCAAGGATTTCAGTGCGGATCTCATAACCACTCTTGTTAGTCATAGTTTCTCCTGTGTTTGTGTGTCTAAGCCAATTTGGCTCTCAAAGAATATACACCGATTTTTGGCACTTCATTTTTAGATTTAACTTTAGGCTCAGGAACGATTGGCTGGGGTGAAGGGATTTGAACCCCTAACTTTCGGCATCAGAAACCGACGCTCTACCAGTTGAACTATAAGGGGTCCAAGTAAATTAATGAGAGTGTGGCACCCCTGGAGAGATTTGAACTCCCATTCCTGGTTCCGTAGACCAGTGCTCTAATCCGTTGAACTACAGGGGCCTGGCACGGGCGGAAGGATTCGAACCTTCAACTACCTGCTTCAAAGACAGGTGCTCTACCAGTTGAACTACGCCCGTATAGCTCGGGTGGCTAGAATCGAACTAACGTACACGGGGCCAGAACCCGTTGCACTACCACTGTGCTACACCCGAACAGTGCTCCCAGGGAGATTTGAACTCCACGTTTCCGGGTTGAGGGCCCGGTGGCCTACCAACTAGCCGATGGGAGCTTATCCGGTGCACCTGGCGGGAGTTGAACCCGCGTTCCTGGATTGAAGGTCCAGTTGCCTACCGTTAGCAAGACAGGTGCAAGCTACGAGTATTAGCGCCGTTGCTGGCGCTCTCGTTCTTGCTCGCGTTCCTGTCGTTGGAAGAAAGGCATAGTGTTCTGACAATACCCTGAAACATTTGATCTGTCAACATAAAAATATAAATAAATAAAAAAGCGGTGTATGGTAACGGTATGCCGACAAAAAAACCCAGAAAGTCCCCTCCTAAACCTAAGTTTTTTAAAGAATCAACGGTAGAATCTTTAATAAAAGCCCTCTGTTTTTATGCTGATCCTAAGACTTATTTCGCGATAGGTTTTTTTGCTGATCCTCCTTGTGGAGATATGATGAAAGATTTCACTGAGACAGAGTATGGGGAGAAACCAGGGAAATTAGGACGGGAAACACTAAACAAATTGTTGAAAAGAGAGCCCAGACTTTCAAAAATAGTGGGAAAATATTTTGATACTTACGACTGAGCCTTATCTTTGTTTTGGAAGTACGAGAGGTATGGTTCGCAGTAACGCCCTGTAAGTAGGCAAAGGCTACTCCACCTGTGATCTATCATTGAGCGCTTAGGTAAACAGGTGGCATCCATTAATTCAGCCGCTAGTCTTTTCCATGTTTGTTCTTGAGCTTTAGATTTTGCTAACGCTGATAGTAAACGTTCAATTTCTTTATCACGTTTTTGTATCCGTTCATATTGAAATTGCTCAATCTTAGTGAGGAATACTTTAATCCAGTTTTTCATAGTATCCTTTGGGTGTGAGATAATAATACACCATTTTTTATAGACAAATCATTTATTTTTATGGTTATTAGACAAAAACAATTGAACAATCAAAATGCTAAAAATAGGAACTCCACAAGAACTGTCTTTTGAGCTTCGCCACTTAATTAGATATGCGACTGAGGGTACTCCAAGTCGGAGTAAAATAGCTTTTGAACTTAGAGAGTTAGCTGAGCGAACAGATTTTCCCTTACCCTCGTGGTGAACCGATGCTTGAAGAGTGGCGAGGACAAAGCTCAGAAGAAAGGCTGAAATGCTTTCCGCTTACAAGGTAACCAGCCGTTTCCTTTGGGGCGCTGTTATTGCAGATCCAAAGGAAACGCTGCACAAGTTTCAAACCTTGGTGGATGAATTTTGTGCTTTGGAAGAGTTTGCCCAAAAAGAGTTAAAGAAAATCCAAGACCTTGTAAGTGGTAGCGACCCCAAGATAAATCAGCAACTAACTTATGAACTTAGAGAAACCAGTAGACAAAGATTTATTATTGAAATAAATACTCCCCTTCATTACAGAAAAGCTCAAGGGACAGCACAGACACTTTTTTGGGCTATTTTACAACAATATCAATTACCGCCACAGCTTCAGAAAAGCGTTGAGGTAGCTTCTCGGTTTTGGTCTAAAACTAGACTCCCAAAACTTCGTGTCAAAAGTTTGAGAGGCACCTACTATGAACAAATCGAAAAATTAGAAGCTTATCTAAAGCTCTGTTTTGAGATCCGTAAGCAAGTTACAAATGCTCAAGCAGCCATTGCTAAAGGTAAACTGCACGCTGATCCAGAAATTGCTGCCAAAACTAAAACCAGAGTTGGTTCATTTACGCTTGTTAATACAGGTGGCTTTGAAGATAGTGTAATGGCTAAAGCTGCGGACGTAGTGGAAAAAGCTGAAAAAGCTATGCGGGGTATTGATCAGGGGAGAGTTTGTTTTGGAGATATTCTTATTTCTAAAACAATTAATAATAAACGAACCGTGGCGGCTTTCTACCTTACCAGTAGTGACGAAATGTTCATACGAGCCAATACCCCAACTAATTGGGATACATTGCAAACAGTTTGTCATGAATTAGCCCATCGCCTTCAAGACAAATTTTTGCAAAGCAAAAAAGCTGAAATAATTAATGTTTATCGTACAATTAAAGGTCAACAGTTCTTGTCTAGTTCTATCCCAGACGAATACTTACCCGAACAAGGGGAAGAATTATTTGCTGGGGGTGGGAAATTAAAAGTTACCGAAGTGCGTCCTTATAAACAGCAAATAAAATTTGTTAAAGAAGGAGATCCTCCACATATTGCTTATAGTACTTCATTAAGGTACTGGCTAAAAATGAAAGGTATCGAGCCGCATCAAATTCAAGACTTTAAAGGCTTTATTACGAAATACGCAGAAATAAATCCGGAAGAGAACTTTTGTGAGATGGTTGCTCATTATGCCCTTGGAAAGCTTCCTGTTTCGCAAGTAGATCTTTTAAAACCAATCCTTTCGTAGAGAGGGAGAAAATGACTGACTATAGCATAAGGATTTAAGAAGTACCTTTATTATTCTTGGGGTAAATCCAGCATCAAATCAAAAACGCTGTGCTGTGTATGAGTTTCAATTGCTGGTCTAAGGCGTTCTTCAATTAGTTTACCATATTGAGGGTTTAGTTCTATTCCCATATAGCTTCTGCCTAATTTGGCAGCTACCGCTAATGTAGTCCCTGATCCAGCAAACGGGTCTAGGATCAAGCATGGAATTACACTAGCCTCAATACATTTACAAGATGATTGCCATCCAATCGCAACAGAAGAATTTTCTTTAAGCCATTGATCGTATTTACCACGACTCATTCCAATTCTGTTAAACCCGTGTTCAACGCTTATCCCACCATCTCGTTTGTTTTTGTCAGTTTTTTTAATATAAATTAATTTTTTACGCTCCGTAATTCTTTCCCAAGGAGCCCCACACTTTGAACAACAACCTTTTTCACTCGATCCTGCTTTAATACACATTGAAACTAATTCTTCAGGCATTACAGCAAAATGAGCCCCTTTGTAGGGTTTAGGATTGATAGTCCAAACAGTACGCTTGTTTCGATATCCTCCAATGTTATCCCATTGCTGGTCATTGCCTCTGTAAGAACCATCTGAATTAGTATAAGAGAGTCTTGAAGATCTGACAAAATTATTACCACTAGGGTGATCACTTACTGAAGGTTCTTTGATAGCTTCTTGATCATAAAAATAATCTTGATTTTTGGTTAGTAAAAAAACATACTCATGTGATTTAGTTGGACGATCAGTTACGCTTTCAGGCATTGGATTTCCTTTTGACCAAATTATATCCGACCTGAGCCACCACCCATCAGTCCTGAGAGCAAATGCTACCATCCAAGGAATGCCTATAAGATCCTTGGGCTTCATATTTTTGGGAGTACGTGGGCGAGAGTGTTTTGTGTATTGTTCTCGAATGGTTTTTGTATAAACCTCAGATGTGTAGGCTCCATGAAGATTACTTTTTGTCCCCATGTTACCAGTTGAGGTCGAACAATAGGAATCACCAAGATTGAGCCATAGAGTTCCGTCATCTCTAAGAACTCTACGAACTTCACGGAAAACTTTTACCAAATGTTCAACATATAAATCTGGGGTTGATTCTAATCCAAGTTGCCCATACCAAGCCCCACACTTAGAACAAGAATTAGTTGTTTCCATTTGACCTTGACCAGCGATTTCTGCTGTTTGATGTTCAATGTATTTATCGTGATCACAGAAAGAGTTTCCCCCGAACCAAGAACGAGTAAAATAGTCCCTTAATCCATAATAGGGAGGACTTGTGACGCAACATTGAACAACCCCATCTGGGATATTTTTAAGTTGTTCCAAAACATCCCCGATGAACACTTGGTCTCGATGCATTATTAATCCTATTTTTCAATTCTTTTAGTGCAGCTTAGTGTTATTCTCTAAAATACACCGAGTTAAAAAGTTTTAGAGCTGGCAGTAGGGATTGAACCTACGACCTCCTCCTTACCAAGGAGGTGCTCTACCAACTGAGCTATGCCAGCTTGGAGCTGGTGGAGGGACTTGAACCCACAACCTTCTGCTTACAAAGCAGTTGCTCTACCATTGAGCTACACCAGCACCACACCAGAGCCTCCAGCAAGATTTGAACTTGCACCACCTGATTACGAAACAGGGATGCTGCCATTTGACACCATGGAGGCATAAAAAGCGGGCATTACCCCGCGTGCTAGTCCTTGTTGTTATGCAGTGGTGGAGATGACTGGAATCGAACCAGCGGCCTTCAGCTTGCAAAGCTGTTGCTCTCCCAACATGAGCTACATCCCCAAACATATTTTTAGTCTCTCTTAGCTTATGGGCTAAATTTAATCTCTGACCTATTTGGAATTTGGTACGAGAAGAGGGATTTGAACCCCCAACATCTGCGGTGTAGGCGCAGTGCTCTACCGAATTGAGCTATTCCCGTGTGTGTTTTCATATAGCCTCCGGTGCGAGTGTCGTGATTCGAACACGATCTATCGACTTGGCAAGCCGATGTGCCACCAAAAACACCTCACTCGCAATTGCCTATTCTTATCATTTTAGTTGGAGTACCGGGCGAAAATCGAATTCGCTAAACAGAGTTTGCAGCCCTGTCCCATCCCAGATGTCCGGTACATGGATCCAGGAGTGTACACAGAGGATCAAATTTTTCTTTTGTTCTCATATTTACACCTCTAGTACTTCCTACTGGCAGGCCAGCAAAGAGTTGCACTCTGTCCACAGCAGATTTGGAGTCTGCTCGGCTTTTCAGCCCCTGACCTATCAATCTGGCTAGGACTATTGCCAGGTGACAGTGGTCAGGGGCCACGTACCTGTTGCGGTCGCGATACATACGACGACCGCACAACAGGTCACTGTCGTTGCTGCGGTCAGGGTCGTGATGTATTTATGCATGATTATTCTGTACTATTACTTCATTTTTTAAGCTTGTCAAGAACTTTTTCGACCTACACCTTATTTTTAATTTTCTGACAAGGCTTTATTGCTTGTTCCTTACTGACGGTGCCCCAACTGGTCATGTGCCAGGCACCCCTTGGCTCAAGGGGTGGCAAGATGACTGGGAGGTCTGACCCTTAGATTTTTATTTCAATCTCTCGCATTTCAGCTTTGCAATCAATCTTCCCATCAACATCGATAATCATACTATTTTCATCAAGAGATTGGAATTCACTGAACCATATTTGTCCTACTATAATTGCAAAAGTAGTTTGTGCTATCTGATAAAGTAAATTACGAGTTTTGGCTTTAGCAGCATCTGTTTGTCCTTTAAGCCAAGCCATTAGAACAGCATCTTTATCCGCTGCTTTCAGATAGAATTCACTCTTGAGAAACCCTTCAGTTAAATTAAATGTTGGAAGCATGAGACTTCCAGCAATGTTCACTTTACCTTTAGCAATCTGTTTACGAAGCTCATTGAGACTTGGTAAACTGGAAAGCCCTTTAAGATTTACTTTTAATTCTTTACCTAAATAGAAATCAGTTGCTTCTACTTGAACACTCTTAGGAGAAAACCCCGAGTAGTCCGTGAACCCTTGTTCTTTTAACCATACCGCAGCCTCTTCCCCATATTTTTCTACGAACCCCTCCGATTTTTTATCCGGTAACAATTCCTTAGAAAAACTGTTGTACACCTTTTGTTCTGCTTGTGCCTGAGTAAGTTTATAGTGGGTTTCAAAAAAGTCTTTCGCACTTACATTTTTGACCATCCTGCGGTTAATGACTGGCAGATTTTGGATCCTCTCAACTCTAGTATATGATTCTTTCCCCTAAAATATAGAAAAATACATTTTCCTTTGATAAATATCCTCTGGCATAAAACTTTCGACCTACGTTAAGAAACTGGGGGTTTCTTACTTCTTCAGGGGAGTTAGATGCCTAACAAATAGTGAGTTTTCTAATTCAAAATATTCGTGCGATGACGGCTGTTGCAGAAGGGTTATTGGTTCTTGCAGTTGAAGAGTTTACTATTTAAGAGGAGGTGTTAGGATGAGTAATTTACGAGATGCGGTTGCTGATTCTTATTACAGACAAGCTAAAATGACTACGGCGAATTATGAGTTTAATTTTAAGCCTGATGAGTTGAGTTTAGTCACTCCACAGGATCTGAATCTTGCAGTTAAAAGAATTAATGCAGCTGTAAATAGAGTAGCTAAGGAGATTTATGCAATGGGGATGTCGAAGATGCATACCTTGACTCCTAAAGATTTTGAAGTAATCAAAAAGTTGATTTGGGCCAAGCTATATCCTATTTTGGATGACCATAAATCATTAGTAGTAAGAGAAATTAACATTCGAAGAGTTATTGGTACTGCTATGGTTCGTGTTATACGAGAATCTTTTGAGCAAGGCGAACCTGACACTAGACGTATTCATTGGGAAGATTTGTTGGGTAGCGAACTTAGAGACGACTAACGGAAGAGCTTCAATAAGCCTCTAATTAAGGTTGGGACTGCTCAACCAAGACTCTAGTTACTTTGGATCAAATAAAAAAGATTAGTTTACCTGAGGTAAGTCTCTCGTGTATGCCATTCCACCATCCTGGCTCAACTTATAGTTTTCACTTGGACTGATAATTACTGTGGAGGGTGGTACAAGAAATGGCCGCCTAAACTGTACCCAGATTTTCACGAAAGGTAGAACTGTGGTACCCGGTCCCTGAAGCACTACGCGACCAACTTGTGTGTCGTTGCTTGCTTCTCGTATTAGATAATGTGCTTCTTCATCTGCGCCAACACAGTCCCCATGATGAAACTCCGTAGGGCAAAGCTGAATGAACTCATGCCGAAGCCTATCACGTTGTGTGCCAGACAAGCCTTGGCTTGTCCCTGTAAAGCCCGCTTTCATTCGCTTCAGTCTTGCTTTTAGTGTACTCTGAATCTCTTGCTTAGCCGCCCTGCGCTCTCGCTTTTTGAGCAGTCGAATTGCGTATATCGTATTCGCGAGTGTCTTGTTCGTAGCCACTGTGTTCGGATCAGTGGTCACGACAGACAGGAGTTGCTTGAACTGATCAAAAAGCATTGCTATCCTCTGTTGCGTGTACGGGCTCGAACTCTACGTTGTTGATACTGACCTGGTTCACATGACCAACTAGAGTCATCTGTGTTGGCTTGTCTAGCGTCAGTACTTCTCGGAAACTAGCTAAGCGCTTAGCTCTGAAGTCGATCTTGGTATCACGATCAGGTTGACTGAGATACCACTTACAGACTGCTGTGAGATCGATACCATGCGTAGCACTCTTGTAGATCGCCATTGGCTGTCGGCCCACCCCACACACTTGCCAGAAGCTAACAACTGCTTTGAGCGTCTTCGCCCACGACAATGGCGGCTTGGTCTTGAGGTCTCCAGTACCACGGTACGCTGTACCTTGATACGGGAACTTCTGGAGCAGTGCTTCAAGCACATGCTTGTTGTCGCCTGTCTTGTAACCACCATAGTCCCAGTGGTACAGGAACTGACCGACTTCGTCGATAGAGAGAGCAGAAGCTTTCTTCTGCTCCATCGCATCCCAGATCGTCTGGAAGTTCCGAAGCTGCCCGAAAGCCACCAGATTTTTCTCAAGCACTTTGCCATTCATCTTGCTGTATGACTCGCACTTGTTGCCAGGGCACGCACCATCGATGTAGTTGAAATGCTTCCGGTCGTTACAACACCACCGGATCATCTGCATCAACGGCTCGTTGTCTTTGCTAGCCAGCAGGATCGCTTCTAAGGCCGTTGCTAAGGCTCTGTCAACCATAATTTATCCCCTCAAATAACTTTGCCAATCAACTGCTCTAGTATCATGCTTAGTGTCAGGAGCGGGACTTGAACTCGCATGCCCTTTCGGACAAAAGATTTTAAGTCTTCCGTGTATGCTATTCCACCATCCTGGCTCAACTCATAGTTTTCATCTATCATAATCAATTCTTGAGGGTTTCGTAAGGGATATTGTGTCCTTCTCTTATAATACAGGAGATTTCATGTTTAATCTTTTGATTCTTGACGAAATCTCTTAAACTATATAGTGAAAAAGATTGGACTTCTTCAGTTGTCCATCCAAGATGTTCTGCAATACGTTCATGTAAATTGTTCATAGTGTTGTTGAAATGTTGGTCTCATAGTTTGATCAGCCCTCGATTTAGATCGGGCCAGCGAAATCTATCTAAATGCAGATCACTGAACCACAATATTTTCATTATTTGTCCTTCTCATGGAAGATACCATTACACACTCCTTTTGTATAGGGTGCCAAATGAGTCCTACATACTTCACAGACCCCTACCGATGGACACCCTTGCGTGTGTCTAGTCATACATACAGGAATCTCTTTGGGATGATAGTTAGTATACCCCCTACCTTTAACAAAACTACCTTTGTCGTATCCCAAAGTAAAACACTCTAAACTAAGACTACACCTCAGATCGGCTACATCTACTAACAACTTTCCTACTTTAATCTTTGCCATAGAACCTCACAACCTATAGGACCACTAGACACCTTCAATATATAGGCATATTGGACAAACCATCATATGGACATTCTTGATCTAATGACCTGTACCATACTTTGACACTCTTTCCATCAACACTGACCACGATCTTCCCACAATTTTCATGGTACTTCCATACAACTATTACACCGAAGGAAGGAAAAATTCAAGTTTTTTGGTCGATTAATGGGAAAAAACAAAGTGGAGAGCAGAAGAGTTGAACTCCATGCCCTTGCAGGCACACACCGGATTCCAACCGGGTCTGACTCCACAGCCAGTTTACTCTCCAGTGCGAGCAGTGGGACTCGAACCCACACGGTTCTTCCGAACCCCTAGTTTTTGAGACTAGGTTGTCTACCAAGATTCCATCATGCTCGCGTAACTTTCAAAGAACAGCGGAGGACGGAAGGCTCGAACTCCACACCTCTCGGTGCATCCTGTTTTCGAAGCAGGTCTGACCCCACGGCCAGTTCATCCTCCAACTCAATTTCAAAGAGCATCAGCGGAAGGAGAGGGAGTTGAACCCCCAAGGCTGTTAAGCTCGCTCGGGTTCAAGCCGAGTTCCGTTGCCCATCGGATAATCCTTTCATAGTGCAGGTGACTGGAGTCGAACCAGCACGGCTTTTTAGACCACCAGACTCTCGATCTGGCGCGGCTGCCAATTACGCCACACCTGCATTGATCTGGTTGTCAAAGATCAGTGCGGGTGAAGGGACTTGAACCCCCACGGGGGATTACCCCACCAGATCCTAAGTCTGGCGCGTCTGCCGTTTCGCCACACCCGCATATTTCCAGCCTTCTATGGACTGCTACGGGCGCTAAGGCTGGATTATTGGGTAGACGGATGCGCCCGTAGCTTGCGTAAAAGCAACGATGAAGATAGCAGCGCTACTAGAGCTACTAAAGGGCGTCTCATCTTAAGTGATTTTGAACAATCAACCATTTGCTTTAGATGCTACAATAAAACTTTATGCTTGTCAAGATCTTTTTTCTTCTGTCTGTGGCAAGCACGAATATACAGCTTTGATGCCCCTTTCATTATAACCATCTTTCATCCGAGCAAAGTAACCGACCATACCACTTCCACGCTGTCAACGCAAGAAGTGGACTCAGAGAGTACAGCATGGCTTGCCATCCTTGGTAGCTGTTGGTCGGTTACTTTGCGTGGACGAATTATGCATGATACCAACTGGGTAAAACGCAAACCGAAGGCGTATTTTCTAACAATCAATCCGAGTGGCAAAAAGTTCAAAACGGAAGTTCAAGCGCTTCCTCCTGTGTGTCAGGAATGAATTGGAGAAATGGAATTTTTACCACCAAGGTTTGCAACAATAGTTACAAAACAATTCTTCTTTAGCTTTTAATGGTCTACGAGTATATATACGGATGCGTTTGTTCTCAAAGTCCCTCTCAAACCTAACATTTGGTGTTTGTGAATGATGGTTGTATAACAAGGCATGCCCGGTAGCTAAAGCATCATGATCATCAGTCCACTCTAATTGATGATCCCAAAAAGTTGGTATGTCTAAAGCGTTTGGGAATGGAAACACTACACACTCTTCAATGAGTGCCCCCTCTTCTTGATCGTCTTTTGAAAACACCCCAAGTCCAGCCTCTGGAATGGTGCTTTGATCAATATATGTGGCATTCTTGAGCATTAGCGGAAGACAGAGTACTCGAAACTCAGACCACGGGGGTCCCAATGGCTTAGCAGGCCACGCCCATCCCTAACAGGTTTGTCTTCCAGGGGGTGTGTACTACTACTGCTTTCGACTAACTTTTCCATTAGAACTCATCCAAGTCTACAGGGGCCATAACTTGATATTTGAATTACCCATTCGACTGATGCCTGATATTTTACATTTTTCATATCTCTCAAGGTCAGATGGTGGGTCTGACGGGACTTGAACCCGTAACTTTCAGCTTAAGAGGCTGCTGCTCTACCAACTGAGCTACAGACCCAGTATTATGAGCGCACCTTTCCGTGCGCTTGAACTTAGGTCTATTTAGTTGGATTAGCATTTTACTCCAGTGGGATCGGAGGGAGTCGAACCCTCGTAGCCGGATTAAAGGTCCGGTGCCAGACCGTTAGGCGACGATCCCATAAATGAGGAACGACGCCTTGTTTTTATTCTTTGCTGGATGTTGTCCATTTTTCCTTAATTCACGGTAAACTTATTCACAGCTCCAGGAGCAAGGATCGAACTTGCGATCAATCGGTTAACAGCCGACCGCTCTACCACTGAGCTATCCTGGAATGAATACCAACACTGTATGGGTCAGCTTCGTTAGCCGACCCGGTGGTATTTATTCCAGAGCCTGGTTTTAGACTGGAGCTTCGCTTACTCTTACTGACCAGCATCCCCATACGCTGATCGTAGGCAGAAAAAGAGCCTTCTAAACGGCTCAATCCTTCTAGGCTTAGAGTAAACATCGTTTCCTCGCTAGGGATTATGACAAACTCTTTTGATGGATGCAAGGGGAAATTTCAAAAAATAATGTGAGGGGAACTGTGTAATCCGAAATCTATCAATTCCATCAGTGCTGATTCCGCTTGCATGATGGAACAAGCTTTTTTACAGCTTCTAAGGAAGAAGCTCTTGGTATAGGTACGAGTCTCGATCTAGTAAGCCCGCCATTCCCAAGTCCGAAGAAACCTAGCCAGCTAGAATAGCGCTTCCTTACTTTACAAACCGGCGTCCATTGCCCTCTGTTAGTGTAAAGACGCTCGTAGGTGAAGAAGATGTCCGCCCGATTACCTCATTTTTTAAAACTTAAGACGTACATTTTCTTGTCCTTTTCTCAAGTCTAATTTTCAATCAATCGTAAACCCTTGGGCTTCATCCAAAACTGATTTCATGGTATAGTGAAAGTTATGCATCTTTGCGAACATTGTCAGAAACCAACTAATAACCCTAGATTTTGTTCCAGGGCCTGCACATTAAGCCACGTAAAACAAATTGTTCATCCTTGTGTAAATTGTCAGAAACCAACTAATAACCCTAGATTTTGTTCAAAAACCTGTTCTGCTATTCATACGAATAAAGAGCGTTCTAAGCATAAACGGACACTTAAATGTTCATGCGGTAAACTAAGGTTAGCCAGACATAAACGATGCCCTGAGTGTATCAAAGAAGGTGGTGGAGGGAGCTGGCCTCGCAATGCTTTGAGAAATAGAAAGCTTGCAGAAGTTTTGGAAATGCCCTCTGTAAAAGGTAAACACCCCTCGTGGGCATGTGCTCATATAAGACAACTTGCTAGAGATGATAATGCAGATCTTTTAAAATTGCCCTGTCCAATTTGCGGTTATGCAAAACATGTTGAGTTATGTCACATTAAGCCCATATCTTCTTTCCCTAAAACGGCAACTATTGCTGAAGTTAATGATCGTTCAAATCTCATTATTTTGTGTAGAAACTGTCATTGGGAATTAGATCACGGATTATTAAATTTAGCAATAACTCTAAAAACTGAATTTGGATTAAAAATAATAAAAAACCATAAGTGGCCGCACGCGCCTCACACATCTTCTACTAAGAGAAAAGAAGTACCCTGTCTAACTTGTGGGACGTTCACAAAGAACAAAGCATACTGTTCCCCTGAGTGTTTCCACAATGCCACCAGAAAAGGAGGTAGACCAGACAAAGAAAAATTGAAGGAATTGCTTAAACATAAATCGTTTACTTCTGTTGGAAAAATGTATGATGTATCTGATAATGCAATTAGAAAATGGATTAAATAGCACCCCCGTAGAGATTCAAACTCTAACAAAAAGTAAATCCAGCGAGGGTACTGAGAATCGGACTCAGATCAACAGCTTAGAAGGCTGCCGCACTATCCATTGTGCTATACCCTCAGTATAGCGCGTGCGGGGATGACAGGATTCGAACCTGCATGATCCAATTACCCTTTCTCCAGCTTAGGAAGCTGAGGGGCTACATCCCCAAAACACATTAATTTCTACCTGCACCGAGATTCCGTGACTGTGATTTTTCCTTCTGCAAAGCCTAAATTTGAGCTTTCAGAAAAGACATGCGTTTCCGGTTCCTCACCTGCCCGTATCGGTCTTGAGAGAAGCCATAAATTTCCTTCTTTCCAGGTGATCATTTCTAACTTGCGATCACAAGGCAAGATCTGCGTAAGAGAACCTCCAAAATTCCTCGCTATTGTTTGCTCACAACCGAACAGAAGGACACAACTGATAATTGAAAGTAAAATTTGTTTCATAAAGACTTACTACTCCGAAAGAAATAAAGGGTTAAGACTTTCTTTATGGGACCGGTTTTTTAGTACCCCGAAACTCATCTTCGATTTTAGCAGCCCATCCCATTCGTCCTTTAGGAGTACTGAGAACATCTCAAGATCCGTATAATTAGCATCATCACGATAATGTGCTGTATAACCTGGCTTTAGCTTTAATCAATGTAAAGACATTATTTAGTAGGACCGACTGGATTTGAACCAGTGACCTTTCGGTTATCGGCCGAATGCTCTAACCAGGCTGAGCTACGATCCCATTACCTTGTCTTGTCTTGCCGGTCATCAACCGGCCCGGTAATGGGAGCAGTTAATTGAATTAAAGCTTTCTCCTGTCTTAGCTCCGTTTGCAAATTATCTTTCCACTTACGCCATGGGCAACCACTGTCTTGATCAATTTGACAAAGTAGATATGAAACCAAAGCTTGAAGATATCTTTGTCCACCAATTGAAATTATGATAGGAGTTTTTTCAAGCCTACCAGAAGAAATAGCACGCGCTATTTTTTTATTGTGTTGGTCTCCTCTGAATCTTCTGTTGAACTCTTGTTGCAACCAACGAAAATCATCGTCCCCCATGACCTCACGAATACGTTGATCTAAGCGTGTCATTTTTGCCCAGCAATGGCGACTCATTGCCCAGCCAAAAGCTAGATCATCTCCATGTACCTCATAAGCTAGAGTTAGGACTTCTCCCAGTTCATTGTGTATGTAACAATATTTTGGCATGGTCATTTCCTAGTGCTTTTACCTAATTTCTTCAATAGGGATGAATATTGGAGCTAAAATCTTCTTCCTTATTAATAATAAATCTTCTTTGGTGCTTCGAGTCGGAGTTGAACCGACGACACAAGGATTTTCAATCCTCTGCTCTACCGTCTGAGCTACCGAAGCAAAAGTTTCTCTCTGCCCGGTAAAGTGCTCGTCATGTGTGATTTTGCGTCCCATTAACACACTCCAAACTTTCTAATTGTTTGACAACAATGTCTACACCGCACAACATAATTTGCGTACACAAATTCACTACTATCAGATCCACAATGAGTACAGGTTTCTTCGATAGTTTTGTTTCGTACAGGTTTCTTCCTCATCATGCCAGATTTACGCATCGTGGCCACTACTACAAATGGATTTTGTTGTCCCATCTTTCCTTGGTGCGGGTAGAGAGAATAACTCTCACCCTGAGCTTGGAAGGCTCTCATCCTACCGTTGGACCATACCCGCAGATATTAC
>Ga0214473_10006026_pt1 | contig 14507 bp, 10 predicted proteins | sample RVTome_7_FD_203509 | JGI IMG/M metagenome (GOLD analysis project Ga0214473, IMG submission 203509) | Soil microbial communities from uranium-contaminated site in the Upper Colorado River Basin, Wyoming, United States - RVT98D197 | ecosystem: Environmental > Terrestrial > Soil > Contaminated >... | reverse complement strand
AGATGTCGAATCGACCCATTCCCGCCGCTCCCGCGCGTAGTCCCCCTCGCCGGTCTCGAACTGCTGGAGGAACCGGATCATCCCCGCTTTGCCGAGCTTGGTCCGCAGGGCTTCCAAGCCGTCCCGTCGAATTCTTTCAAGTGTCATTCGCATCAGTCTGTTCCCGAAGCCAGTCTACAGGGTTCTCCACGCGAACCTTAAGTTGTCGCTTAATCCGCCGAGCGCGACGAAGCATCCGGTCATCGCACGTCAGCAACACGTGGGCCGTCCCCGCCTCGGCGGCGGCAACGTGTACTGCATCCGCCGCCTTGAATCCCAACCTCTCCAGTGTTCCCGCGCGACGAAAAACCTCCTCTGTCAGCTCGACCGTATCGTGCCGGTCCGCGAGAAGCGCGACTACCCGCCGAAGGCGCTCTTCATTCTGGATCGCTTCGATTTCTATGTCCACCATCTGCGAGGAAACTTGTTTCCAACGCCCATTGTCAATCTCTTCGAAGATCACCGCCACCGCCTCGGATTCGAGTCGAATGCGGACCTGATCCTGGTCATCGAACGGGCGATTCAAACAGGAAACGTCGAAGTAGATTTTCACATCGCGTCTTCCTTTCCGTTCCACGGAATTCCACGATTCAAACAGGTTTTGCGTCGATGGGCTTCCCCCCATACCCCATCAAAGAGCCAAACAACAAATTGTCAAACAATCAAAAAGACTTCGAGGAGGCAGGCAGAACAACCCGAAACCCGATGGTGCCGCCCCGGCTGTCCGGCCTGTTCCTGTACCGCATCGCCGACCGGCAGTACCTGGCGGTTTCGGCCCAGTCGCCGCCGCGGATCATGCGATAGCCGGATGCAGAATTACTACATAGGGGGTTAGGATATGTCGCCCCCCGCTGACTGTAGAAATCCCTTTGGTACCAATCCTGGCACCACTCCCACACGTTGCCGTGCATATCGTACAACCCGACCGCATTCGGCAACAGCTGCCCCACCGGTTTCGAGCCGTACGGACTATTGTAGTTCCAACAGTACCACATGTAATCCGACCGGTTGCCCGGAAGCGTGCCCGCAGCACAGTTCTGGCAATCGTCATCGCAACCCAACGAGTCCCCGAAGGAGAAGCGCGTATTCGTCCCAGCCCGGCACGCATACTCCCATTCCGCCTCGCTCGGTAAGCGAAAACCGTCGTAACTCGTTTGTGCGTCCAACCGGTCCAGAAACCCGTTGGTCTGGGTGATGTCGTTCCATGAAACGTAGTATACGGGGTAGTCGTTGCCCACGCCCCAATCGTGTGCTGGATTGCTTGCCATGATCGCCTGCCACTGCGCCTGCGTCACCTCGGTCTCTCCGATATAGAAATCGTTAGTAATCGTCACCCAGTGGACAGGGCCTTCGTTCTCCTCCCACGGGTTCCGTCCGCGTTCCGTATCGGGCGACCCCATCTGGAACATACTCGCAGGAATGCGGACGAGTTTCATCTGTCGCGCGCCGATGGGGAGGTTGGGGATGTTGATGGCGATGAACGAAGCGGGCGGCGGGACCCAGTTGCCCCCCAGCAAACGCAGCAGATCGTCAACCTGCCAGGGGTCATCCGTGGCGCCCGGAGTCCAATTCCGGGCGAACTCGAACATGGTTTCGTTGACCTGCGCGGAAACTGGGAAGGCGAGGAGCGAAAGGAGAAACAGGAGCACCCACGGACGGAAAAGGGATGGAGTTATGGTCGGGACCTCCAAGAAAGAGCATTGACGTACTCTAGCACGGTTATGCGCCGCGACAAATTGCTTTTTGGATTGCCTGGACTACTCGGCGGCCCGACGTCAGATTGGGACCGAGGAGGAATTCCAGGCCGGGCGCTTTGCCGCCCCGCTTCCAGCGCTAGCGTGAAGCGTTTTGGCTAAATGGATTCTCCACCTGTGCGGGGAATGGGATTGAAATGCCCGCTCCAAGACATACTGCGCCGGCGCCGATAGGGAATACTAACGCCGTTCCTTTTCCCGCTGCGGTTCGAGGGAAAGGCCGGGATCGGTCGTCCCGGAGGAAGATGTGACGGGGTATGTCTTGGGCACGGGCCGAACCAGCTGGAAGAAGCGCGTCCAGCCGGCGCGGAAGTAGTTCCAGGCTTTCCTTGGACTTCCAGCGTGAACCAGCGTTCGGAGAATGTAGCCTGGCCGCAGGTAGAGCGAAAGCAGCGCCTTGCGCCGCCACCGTTCGAGTTCCTCCCGGCTCAGGAAATCCGTGCGGGTTGCCGGCAGGCCGTAGCCTCCTTGATCGACGAGTTCCCGGTCGACGCTGCCGCGCTCCCGCACCATCGCTTCGAGCTCGGTTCCCGGCAACGGATAGGCGATGTTCAGGTCGAAAAAGTCGGGGTCGATTTCGCGGGCGAGTTTCAGGTCCGCCTTCAGGTGCTCCGGACCTTCCCACGGGAAACCGAAAACGAAGAAGGCGTGCGAGCGAATCCCCGCCTGGCGGCAGAGCTTGAAGGCGTTCACGATGTCCTCGCGTGTGGCGGCCTTGCGAATCTTTTCCAGAGTCTCCTCGTGCCCGCTCTCCACACCGAAACCGATCACCCAACAACCCGCGCGTTTCATCGCTTCGAGCATTTCCAGGTCGATCGTATCGACTCGGCTGTTACAGCCCCACCGGACGTCGAGCCAGGCTTCGTCGACGGCCGCGCAGAGCTCCAGAACCCATTTTTTCGAATAGGTGAAAGTGTCCCCATGGAAGAGGAACTCCCGGATCCCATGCTCGTCCACGCAGTGGCGGATCTCTTCGACGAGATCGGAGACGCTCCTCATCCGAACCGGCCGTCCCGAGGCGAGCGGGGCGGGACAGAAAATGCAGGGATACGGACACCCGCGCGCCGCGTGGAGTGTCGTCATGACGTTCCCCGTCTCGGGGCTGCGATAGAGGGACTGGTCCAACAAGTCCCTGGCCGGCCATGGAAGCGAGTCGAGGTCCTTAATGAAGGGACGATCGGGAGTCTTGGCCACTCGACCCTCGCGAGTGAAGCTGAGTCCCGCAATCCGATCGAGGGACAGGTCGTTCCGTCCTTGGATGCAACCGACCAGCTCCGCCAGGGTCTCTTCGGACTCTCCTCGCAGAATGTATTCGACCTGCGGGAACTGAGTCAGAATCTCTTCGTCACGGTAGGTCGCGGACTCCCCGCGGAGGATGATTGCGACGTCCTCGCTTGCCGATCTGATTTTCCCGGCAAACGCCAGGTCGTTTCTCTGGGTCGGCTGGGTGGACGAAAAAAAGACGAACGCCGGGCGGATCTCGCGGATCTCATCCAGCGCCTTCTCCATAGGCGTCCCCCTGGTCGAGTAGTCCCGGACCAGACACGAAAACCCCTCGTGACGCAGAACCGCGGCATGATAGGCAAGATCCATAGGAGGAAAGTTGATCTGGATTGTCTGATCTTCAACCCGGGACTGGCAGCGGTCGTCGCGACGGTAGGAACCCGTAGGCGGTTGAAGCAGCAAAACGTCCACACTCATCGGTCGGGGGGTTGAGGAACTCCGTTCCCTCCTTTGTTGGGCTGAGAGCCTGCGTTTGGCGGAGATTCTATAACTCCTTCCACCGGAACCTCCACCGGGACACCGATTTCGGGAGTCGCGGAAAGGATGGAAGCCTCCGGAGACGCCTCTTCGACCAAGGTTCGGCCCATGCGAAACCTTCGCGCCTCGGTCCAGAACTTTTCCGGATCCGCTTCAGCCTCGGTAATCTCTTGGGAAAGTCCTTGAATGTAGGCGCGCGACTGTTCGGCCACGCTCGGAAGATAGTCTTTGAAACGTTTGACTATTTCGGCATGGTCCGCACTCGCCGCCTTCAGGTCGGCAACGTTTTCCAGAAAGATTCCTCGGTACTCGTGGGCCTTCGCGAGCTGCAGCCAGGCCATGGCAGCTTTTTGCGGCTCAAACCACTCGATCGTGACGTTGTCGATGATATCGTCGTAACTCTTCAAAGTACTCCCGAAAAGCGCCGATGCCTCTTGGACTGCATTCGCGAATTCGTCGGAGGCCCGCATGATGATGACCGCGGCGTCCGCACCCGCCCATCGCCCCGGGCCGGTCTTCGGAAGACGGTCATGGAGTTCCTTCAGCGTTGCCACGGCAGTGGCTCGAAAGGGAGCGGTTACGCTGGCAAGGTGGGCTTTGAAGTAAAGGGCCAACGCCGCCTTGTCTTCATCCGTCGTCGAAGAAACCTGGGAGTCAAGAAAACGGAGTCCTTCATCGAATTTGTCCAACGAGGCGGCCGTTTCCATCACCGAGGTGTAGTATTCGGGCAGCATCTCTTCGATGCCGGTGGCGTTTTTAATGTCGACGATACTGGCCCATGCTTCCTCCGGTTTGTCGGCGCTGAAGTAAAGGTTGGTGAGGACCTGTGCGGCGCGGAGACGCTGCGCGGGTGTCTCACAAAACTCGGTCATCTCGTGGTAGGTCTCGATCGCTTTTTCCCGGTCCTGCCCATCGAGGAAGGTTTGCGCCAGATTTTCCATCGCCCTCAGGATACGACTTGTTTCCGTCGTACTCGCAATGGCGCCACGGAACTGGTTCTCCGCCGTTTCCCAATCCTGGTCGAACCGCGCCATGTCCCCCAGTCGGATGTGAGACATCCACGCAGCCGGAGTAGCGGTCTCTTCCGCTACAATTGACGAGTAGATGGCTTTGGCATCATCGAAAAAGCCTTCCTGGTTGAAGCAGTCGGCGATGTGGACCCGAATGGCCGAAGCCAATTCGAAATCGGGGTACTCCTCGAGCAGTTTTTCGAAACGTTTGCGCGCGGAGGCAAAGTTCTGCTGCTGCATGAGTTGTTTGCCTTCCAGGAACAGCTCCTCCGGCGTGGGTTTCCCACACCCCGACAGCCAGGCCCCCATTCCCACAAGGATGACCGTACACCACCGGTCCAGTTTCTTCTTCAAAATCTTCGTCCTCACGATCGGCGCGATTTGGAACCGAAGCCTCACACCTCCACCATCTCGGCCGGGTCCTCGCCCGACCGAAACGCCGTAGCCAGCAAGTTGGCGCCTTCGTAGGCGGAATTAGCCAGTTCGCGGAAGGAGCGCACCCCCGTGAGCCTCCTCCAGAGATACCTGGGACGCAGGTAAAAGCGCCGGATTGCTTCTCCGCGAAGACGCCAGACCTCCTCCTTGCTGAGGGTGTCCAGTTCCATGGTGGGGAAGGTGATCGAGTTATCCAGTTCTGTCAACTCGTCCGAGATGTAGCCTCGTTCCAACGCCTCTTTCCTAAGGGAAGTCCCCAACCGGGGCGAGGCCACGTTGAAGGACGCGAAGTCGGGATCGATTTCGAGGGCGAACTCGATCGTGCGGCGGGCCGTCTCTTGAGTCTCACCGGGAAGACCGATGATAAAGTGCGCCAGCGTGCGAATCCCGAGTTGGCGGCACAAGGAAAAGACGTCCTTGACACGCTGGGGGCCGATCCCTTTTCCGATCGACTCGAGGATGTCGGGATCGCTGCTTTCCACCCCAAACTGGATCGTATGACAACCGGCACTCGCCATTTTCTCGAGCAGGTCGTCCGTGACCACGTCCACCCTCGACAAGGTGGCCCAACGGAAACGATGCGGTCCTCCGGAAAGCAGGTCGAGGAGCTCGTTGTAGTGGGTCTTGTTGACCCCGAATACGACGTCTTTGAACCAGACGTCTTCGATCCCGAGACCGTGGAGGTAGTCCAACTCCTCGCCCACGTTGTCGATCTGGCGAAGACGGTAGCCGAAGTTTCCGGTGATGCAGAAGCTGCAGTGATAGGGGCATCCGAAATCGGTCAGCATGGACGCGAAAGGGACGCGCCGGGCGTGAGGCACGCGGTAGCGCCTCCACGGGAAAAGATCGTAGCGGGGAACCGGGTGGGAGAACTTACCGTAGGCGGGATAGGTGCGTCCCTCAACAACCTCCCCCGACCGAGTGCGGTAGAGCAGTCCGGGAATCGGGTCGTCCGAATCCAGCAGGTTGCCGCCGGATCGGTCTTTCCTTTCGAGGTAGCGACTGACGGCCGGTTGGAGGAAATCCTGAAGCGTCGTCTCCAGGAACGGATACCGATCCAAGAGGTCGCGGCCGTTAGCGATAGTCACATCACCCGTTGCAAACAGGGTCTTGCCTTTCAAGTGTCGTTCGGCAAAAGCCATGTCTCCCTTCCAAGAAACCTGGCCGGTCAGCATGAGGACGGTGTCGAAATCCAGCCGGGCGAGGTGGCGGGCGGTCTTCTCCTGCGAAAGGTTGTCGATATTCGCGTCGAAGGCCACCACCTCGTGGTCTTGCGAGAGGATTCCACTTTGAACGAAAAGGTCGTACGGATGCCAAATGTAATTGGCCTTGGAAACGTGGCTGCAGTAATAGTCGCGGATATACCTTCTGTCACCCGGCGGATTGAGCAACAGGATCTTGTGTCTTTTCATGGTCTCGGTCCTTCAGCCGAGCAGATCGGCCAGCTGGGCCATTCCAAACCGAAAATAGTTGACGAGGGTCCGCGGCGAGCGCGCCCGTTTGAGGGTCCGCCGGATGACCGGCCAACGCAGGTAGTACTCCCGCATGGCCTCTTTGCGCATCTCCAGCAGACGTTCCCGTGTGAGGTGGATGGAGGCAGTCGCCGGTCTCGAGTAGGCGCTCAGAGGATATTCCCCTCGCTCCAGCAACCCATGATGGGCGGCAACCACGTACATTTCGGTCCCCTCGAAGGGGTAGGCGTAGAAAAACTCAACGAAGTCCGGTTCGAGTTGTTTGGCGAATTCGACCGTTTCACGGAAAGTCTCTTCCGATTCCCACGGTGTCCCAATCAGGAAGTAAGCGCTCGTAAGAATCCCTTCGATCCGGCAGAGGTTAACCGCCTGGCGCACCTGTTCCTTGGTGATCCCCTTCTTCATGAGATCCAGGATTTCCTGGTCTCCGCTTTCGACCCCGAAGGAGATCAGCCAGCATCCCGACTCTCCCATCGCCCGCACCACTTCCCCGTTGAGCGTGTCGACCCGGCTGTTGCAGGACCATTTGATGTTGAGTCCGGCCCGCTCGATGCCCTGGCAAAGCCGGATGACCCAATCCGGGTCGAGAGTGAAGGTGTCGGACCGGAAGAGGAAGTTGTGGACGCCGTGCTGCTTCACGCAGTTTTCAATCTCGCCGAGGATGTTGGGGATGGAGCGGCGACGGTTCTCGCGCCCGCTCACCAAAGGGGCGAGGCAGAAAACGCACTTCTCCGGGCAGCCGCGGTTGGTGACGATCGTGGTCTGAAGCTCGCCCGTGTCGGGGCGGCGGTAGAGGCTGTTGTTCGCCAGGTGACGCGCCGGAAAGGGGAGCAGATCGAGATTCTCCTGCGGCTCCCGTTTACCCGTGGAGATCACTTTACCGCCTCTCCGGAACACGATTCCCGGGACTTTTTCCCAGTCGGTTTTCGAAACCAGGTCGGCAACCGTTTCCTCGAATTCGCCGCGCATGACCGCGTCGACCATCGGGTACCGTTTGAGCAGATTCTTGTCGTCGCGCCAGAAGTGAGCCCCCTTCACCGCCACGAGGGTATCCCGGCGCACGCCCTTGGCCATCTGGGCGGCCCTCAGGTCCCGGCCCATCGTGGGGGTCGTCGTGGAGAGGACAAGCAAGTCGGGCCGCAGTCGGCGGAGGTCGTCCTTCAGATGATCCCAGCCTTTCTCTTCCCCCGGGTAGTCCACCAGGGTGCACTTGACATCCTTGTGCTCGAGAGCGGCCCCGATGTACATCAGGTCCATCGGCGGGCGCAGGGCGACTGTGTGGAGCCCCTGGATCGGGGTCTGACACCGTTCCTCACGGATCATCTTTCCCGTGGGAGGAACGACTAGAAAAGCGGTTCGGATATCGGGTCTCGCCATAAGTTCAGCTTAATCCACAATCCGGCAGGCGTCAAACTCGTCGCGAAGCGCATACCAAGCCTCGGACTCCTGCGGGGAATTGAAGGCGTACTCGGCCGCCAGGCGGCCCATTTCGATGCTGTGGTCGCTGTTGTTGTAATGAAACAGACCGTTCCGACCCGTGGCGATCAGGTTTCCGAGACTGGAAAGGTAGTCGAGAACCTGCCTGAGTTCTTCCTTGTAGCCGATCCGGTAGATCGGATAGGCCTTGGGAACCCTGAGAACCACCTGATCCAGACATTCCGCATCGCCCGCGATCCCCGTTTGCTCGAAGCCTTCCCACACACGGGCTTTGATCTCTTCTTCGTCCGCATGTTGGATCGGGTCGTTGGGACGGGCGGGGATTTCCGCACACAGACAACTCCGCCCTTCGGGGACCAGAGTCGGGGAGAAGTTGCAGAGTTCGAAAACCCGAGTGAATACGACCTCTTCTCCGGGGAAATACATCCAACAGTTCGAAGTCAGAGGCTGCCGGTCCACCAGGGTGTAGACCAGGATCGAGTCCGCGTAGACCAGGTTCTCGGCCGCCGATTTGACCGCTGCCGGCGGTTTCGGCTCCAACATGCCAACGAGGTCCACGAGAGGAATCGTGGAAATCAGACGGTCGGTGTCCACGGAAATCCGTCCGTCCTCCGGATCTCTCAGTTCGACCGACCGGACCAGTCCGCCGGTGTGTCGGAGCCGCACGGCCTCGTGGGACAACAACACCTCGCCGCCCGCCTGCTCGATCCTCTCGGCCAGCCGCGCCGAAAGAAGACCCATCCCCTGGTTCGGATAGAGGAAAGTCTTGACCGCGGATTTGGTTCTTCCGGTAAGCGCTTCGAAGACCACCGCGAAGAAACCTCCGCTGGCGATCCGGACTTTTCCCACCAACGGATCCAGGTCTTCGGCCTCCTCGCGGTAAACCTTGAGTGCAAACGGATGGAAGAGGAGGTCACTAAGATAGCGCCCGAATCGCTGTTCGACGAAAGAACCGTAGTCTTTCGGTTCTTTTCCCGCCAGCTTTCCGGCCAGTCCCCGTCCCTTTGCGGAAAGGGCCGAAAGAGCGATCCGCGCCCCGGCCAACAGCCCCAGTTTGGAGAGCATCTCTCCCACGCGAGGAGGGTAGTCCAGCCATTTGCCGTTGAGGTAGATCTGGCTCCTCCGCCGACAGCTGACCAGATCCTTCCCGATCAGCACATGGACGAGCTCTTTGACCCTGGGATAGACCGTATGAATCCGGTGAGGACCCAGGTCCATCCGGCATCCCTGCCACTCCATCGTCGCGGCCAGCCCGCCGACGTACGGTTTCGACTCCGCAACGAGGGGATTGGATTCCCCAAGCCGTTGGAGGGTATCCGCCGCCGAAAGGCCCGCGACTCCCGCACCTAAGATAACCGATCGTCCCATGGGTAGGAAAAGCGCCCTCTCCCGGCCTTGAAAAAAGGCGCAGGGGGCGCTGGATACAAGACTAAAGGAAAAACAGTTGGAAAAAAGAGGGTCGGCTGTGCGTCCCAGCGTTGAAACGCTGGTAAGTTCGTAGTGCGGCCTTTAGGCCGTCTCCGGTCTCCCACCATTGAAATGGCGGGCTATGTTCGGGTCGTCCCTAACGGGACTTTGTTCGTCCTTCCCGTCGGGTCATTCTAGCGAGGCCGCGCCTCAGACCGCAAGACCTTTCCCAAAGTGCCCCAAGATTGACCGATCGCGCCAGCCCCCCGCCCTGAAGGACGGGTCTAAAAGGAAAAGGACGCTGAAGCGCCCTCGGATCGGTAGCGCGCTTCAGCGTGCTTGCAGCGTTAGCACCGGTGTTTACGCCGGTGCGGAGGTTGCGCTTCTCCTTCTCAATCTCCCCCCTGTGCCTGGAACAACCTTGGAAAGGGGGGAGACTTTTTGCCGCGCCGATGCGCCCCTATGGAGTGCGGTGGCTTGCCGCCGCCCCAATTTCCGTGTCTTCCGCCGTTTCCATTTCCTCCATGATTCAAACCGGTAGCCGACAATCTCACGGTCCCCAATATGTTGACTGAAGTTCGAAATCCTTGATATCTTTGTAGGGTCCGCTGTGCGGACCTTCCCGGCCTTCGAACAAGGCCAAGAAGTACGTAGTGCGGCCTTTAGGCCGTAGCGGTGTGCCCAATGCCTCACAAAATTCCCTTCCTCACCCTGCTCCTCCTCGCACTCGCGCCACCGGCTGATGCCGACATCCTCCATGTGGCAGAAACCGGCGATGGCACTGACGGTTCGAGCTGGGAGAAGGCCTTCACGAGCATCTCGGTTGCTCTGCACCAAAGCGCGACCGGGGACGAAGTGTGGGTCAAGGGAGGACGTTACAACGAGGCGCTCGACCTGAAGAGCGGCGTGGGTATTTTCGGCGGCTTTGCAGGAACAGAAGGAGACGAAGCGTTTGGCCAACGAAAGCGGCGGGCAAATGAGACGGTTATCGATGCGTCGGGGTTCGAAAGATCCTCTGTGATCGCTGAGAACGTCTCCGCAACGGTCCTAGATGGATTGGTAATTATTGGTGGTTATGAAGTAGATCCGGGTTATGGAGGTGGAGTTGATATTCAGTGCTCCTCTCTGTGTATCGCGAACTGCTGCGTTACGGAGAATGTGGCGGAGGACGTGGGCGGAATCCGAATTGAGAATTCAAGCATCTCCATAACGTCCACCTCCATCATACGGAATCGTTCAAGTCTCGGCCGGTTTCGCATCGCGGGAGGTATTGAATGTATTAATTCTCATCTTTTCATGGACGATTGTGTGGTCAGCGACCACGAAAGCTCAACAGCTGGGGGTTTGGAAATAGCCAACTCAAGGCCAGGATATTCGGCTGTGGTTGAAGACAGCACGGTAACGAACAACGTAGGTTCAAGGGCAGGTGGCGTCTGGGGTTGGAGCAACGTTACTTTGTCCAGGTGCTATATCGCCGATAACACATGTGAAGATTCACTTGGTCTGGGCGGCGGGATTCGCATCAGACATAACTGCTTGGTCGAAGACTGTACAATCGCTCACAACAATGCAATCCAGGGCGCCGGTGGAGGCATTGGCATTGATGTACTTGCCAAGAACTGCCGGATCATCAATTGCCTAGTCAGTGGGAATCGTGCGGGGAATCGTGCAGGTTCTTTTTGCGAAGGAGGAGGTGTGCATGATTTCGGTCGGGACACGTATATTGAGTATTGCAGGATCGTGGATAACTTTGCGAGCGGTTGGGGTGGAGGGTTATACTCGAGTGGAGGTATTGTGTTGAATACATGTCATATTAGCTGTAATCACGCTGACAAAAATGGCGGAGGCTTTTATCTCGGTAGTGGAGTCGTTCGGAATTGCACTGTGTCGAATAATAGTTGTAGAGGCTTTGGTGGAGCTACCGCGACCATTGGCAGGAGTACAGAAACGGATTTTATCAACTGCGTTTTCTCGGGCAATCAAGCCGGGGATGGAGGAGGCGCGCTGTACATACGAGACGTATTCGACGATCCTTCTTTTGTTAATTGCACCTTCGTGAATAACAGTGCCCCTCTCGGGACGGCGATCTATAACGAGGAAGGAATGGGCTCTTTTGTGAACTGTGTCTTTGTGAACGGAGGAACAGATGAGCTCAGGGAGGTATCTGGTGCCAGCATGTCAGTTCGTTATTCCAACGTTCAAGGAGGCTGGCCCGGCGAGGGAAACATCGACGGGGATCCGGTGTTTGTGGACCGGGACAATGAGGATTTTCGCCTCCAAGTGTTTTCGGCGTGTATCGATGCGGCTTCGATAAGCGGCGCGACGACGGATCTGGATGGCCGATTGCGGCCGGTGGACATACCAGGAATAGGGCGTGACGGAGAGGGGGCATTTGATATGGGGGCATACGAATACCCCCTCGAGGGATATCCGACTCCTACCCCCTCAGCCACACCCGCTCCGCAACCGACCCTTGTTAACCCGAATTCGGATATTAACTTGGACGGCGTCATTAACGCCGAGGATTTGCTCATCCTGCTGCGGGATTGGCAGAAGGTGACGGGAACGTGAGGTTTTGAATCACGGAGGACACGGAAAGGGCGGAAAACGCGGAAATGTTTCCCGCCGATGAATCGGCGTTGGGTATGTAGTGCGGCCTTTAGGCCGTAAGACCTCACACCGGTAGCACGCTTCAGCGTGCTTGCAGCGTTAGCACCGGTGTTTACGCCGGTGCGGAGGTATCGGTTTGCACACTCTATCGGGCGGGCGAGGTCCACCCCCCCTCTAAATCTCCCCCCCTGTCCTCGGAACAGCCTTGGAAAGGGGGGAGACTTTTTGTGTGAATCTCCCCCTGTGCTTGGTACAACCTTGGAAAGGGGGGAGACTCTTGGCCGCCTCGACGCGGCCTTATGGAGTGCGGCGGCTTGCCGCCGCCGGAAACTCCGCGTTTTCCGTCCCTTCCGTTTCTTCCGTGATTCAAACGGGTAGGCAAGCGAATCCGCATACGGCCTGACAGGCCTGTCCCTACGCCCTGGATTCCCGTCTTCGCAAGAATGACGGAAGGCGGGACGTTTTCCTGGATGGTTTCCCCTATCGCCGGAAGGCTTGGTAAAGCCGAATCAGGACCCTTTCCAAACCGCTCCGGAAATGCGTCGCTTCGGTGTAGGTCACCAGTCGCCCGCGGAATTTGCGCTTGAAGGCCGCCATTTCGGGGCTGTTGGCGCCCACCAGGTCGAGTTCTCCGTGCGTCTTCGAGAAGTCGCGGATGACCGACCAGACCAGAAGCTCCGAGGCGCCGGTTTGCCTGACCTCCCGGTCCAGCCCGACGAGAGCGCAGTAGGCTCTGCGGCTGTCGTAAAGCACCAACCGGGCGACACAGGGCTCTCGCTCGGCAGTTGCGGCCAGGTACGTTCTTCCCAACCCGGCCCCGAGTACCTTCCCCAATAGCAGGACGAGTCTTTCGCCACTCAGCGGGGGAGTAAGTCCGCGACGCTGGCAAGCCGAACGATACAACCGACTTAACGTTTCCGGCGGGCACGGACTCGAAACGGTGATACCGAGTTTTTCCGCCTTGCGGACGTCTTTGCGCAACTGATGGGAAAAACTCTGCCACAGCCGGCCCGTGTTTCGGATGTCCACGACGTAAGTGGCCTTCTCGCGGGTCTGCCATCGGGCACAGAGCGGCAGCTCATTGGCAAAGGGGGACTGGGTTACAACGATGCAAGAGAACCCACGGGACAACTTCCGAAGCGCTTCATTAACAAGGGGTTCAGCGTTGGCCTCCACATCGGGTCGCACGAGGAGGTTGGAATAGGGAGTCGCGAAGGCCCGTCGCGCGAGTTTGAGCGGGCCGCGCCCCCGAACCTGGCAGGGAAATCCCGCAACGAGCTCCCCGGCCTGAAAGAAGCCGATGAGAACCAGGCGGTCGCCGACCGCCTCGGAGACAGACCGAAGCCACTGTGAGTAATGATACACCGTTCCGGCCGGAGAGGCTTCAACGAGACGGTCCCACACCTCGTATTCGGCCGGTTTCAAAGGACGCGATTCGAGGGTCTCATTCACCGGCCTCTCCCCCTTTGTCTCAACCACGCCCACATTCGAGGAAAATGGCGATTGGCCCAATCACTCACCCTTAGTATCTGCCCTCCCAACCCAGCCGAGTAACGAATGGTTTCGGGGTGAGGAACCAGGCGGGGAGAGAAGGAGCGTTTGAAACGGTCGATGGTTTCGACGCCGTGCCCGACGAGATCGACCTCCCGGTGGGTTTGGGCGTATCGCTGCATCACATTCCACCACAGCAGAGTGGCCGCATCGGTCTTCCGATGAACGGGGTGGGATCCGGCAAGCATGAAGTAAGCGCGTTTGGAGTCCGCTCCCACGACGAGCGCCGCCGCCGGGTCTCCGTGGGACGTTGTTGCGAGGAAAACCTTAACCGATCCGGAATCCACCGCCGCCTCGATCGCGGCCACCACCTCACCTTTCTCCAATTTCAACGGCAGTCCTTGCCTCTCATAGGTCAGTCGATAGAGATCGAAAAACACGCCCGCTTCGGAGGTTTCGCCGACCCCGACGCCCGCCGCCTCCGCTTTTCGAACCCTCTGACGAACCCGGCGGTCGAAGCTTTGCCACAGCCGGTCGAGATCCGACAAGGAGAGAATCGACGTGGCCCTTTCCTGCACCGTCCAGCCGCGCCGAGAAACCGTCTCCCCATCCGTCCCAGGCGAATGCACGAGTCGCGTGTAATGGTATTCCCTGGATAGGCGGTCCAACAGTTCCCCGACGAGAAGCGGATCGGCGTTTTCGTCCCTCACAATCCCGTTGTAAGCAGTGGCCCAAGGTTTTCTGCCGACTCGTATCCCATACCGCTTTCCATATCGCAGAACCGCTCCGGCGCGGAAAGTTCCCTCTTGAAGTACCGCATGAACGCGGATGTCCTGATGCATCCCCAACGCCAGGGCAACAAGCCAGGAACTCCGATGGTAAAGAGTCCCAAGGGGCGACCTGTCGACCAGTTCGTCCCAGGCCTTCCAGTTCTCGGAAGAAGAAGATGAGGATGAAAGAACGAGGTGTTCGGTCATGCCAACTTGTTGTGCACCCGGATGTCTCCCTGGACCAGGCTCCAATCAAGACCCTCCCAAGGCGCAGGAAAGTCCTTGCCGGACCAAATGCGGGTCTTGATTCTTCGCACCCAG
>Ga0214473_10006025_pt1 | contig 14507 bp, 9 predicted proteins | sample RVTome_7_FD_203509 | JGI IMG/M metagenome (GOLD analysis project Ga0214473, IMG submission 203509) | Soil microbial communities from uranium-contaminated site in the Upper Colorado River Basin, Wyoming, United States - RVT98D197 | ecosystem: Environmental > Terrestrial > Soil > Contaminated >... | reverse complement strand
TACGTTGAAAGTGGATACAGCAGGTCTGGTTTTATTTGGTGCGAAAATGCGAAAAGTGTTAAGAGGGGGAATTTGCGTAGATTTGGCAAGCCAGAATTGGTGCGCGCCATACTCAAAGCGCGTAGTCGTTTTTAGCGTAAAAACGCGTATGTTAAAATAGGTAATTTTGAAAAAATGTTTGCTTTGCGAAGTTGAAGGGAGTAAGATTTTTATTCATTACTTTTTAAGGAGCGGGAAAGTGGGAAATAAAAAAAAGAGAAGGCCGAAGCCTTCTCACATCTTAGGACATAAAGTCTTTATTATATGTGTTAACAGTTCAAGCAATCTCAAAACACATATATTATAAAATAGATTATCAAATGATTTATTTGCTGTCAACAATTTTAAATTAAAAATTTTTGAGGGAGTAGCACAATGAAGTACCGGTTATCATTAGATATAGGGGTAGGTTCTATTGGGCCAGTCGTTTTATCCTTAGATGAACGAAACAAAGTAACAGATATAATAGATAAGGGGGTTTGTATTTTCGAAGTTTCCGAAGGTGCGGAAGAAAGAAGACTCAAGAGGACACAAAGAAAAACCACACAAAGGACAAAACAAAGGCTGAATTTGCTTTCGAAAACACTTGCTGATGCCGGTCTTTGGAGTCTCGATGATGATATTCAGGCTGATCTCATCAATCTTTCACCGTACAGGATACGCGCTCAAGGTGTAAACGGAAAGCTGAATAATCTTATGGAACTCGGACGGGCGATACTGCATATGGCCAAACACCGAGGCGCGAGTTTTGTTGAAATGCACAAGCTGGAAATAGAATTGGAAAAGGCCGCCGAGGATAAAGAAGACGGCACGAAAAAGAAGAAAAAAGAACCTTCCGAATATGCCCGCCTAGTCGAATATCTTAAAGAAAGCGGAGCCAAGACCATAGGCGAGTATTTCTTTATGCGTCTGCATAAAAGCTACAAAACCAACAATATTGATTTGGATGATAAAAGCAGGCGATATGTTCGACAGAGAAAAGGACTATCTGACAAAAAGGCAAAGGTTGATTATGCAATTCCAAGATATTTAGTGAAAGAAGAATTTAATCTGCTATGGGATAAACAGGCCAATTATTATAAGCATCTTAAAGATAAAGAACTGAAAAAGAAAATCTACGATATTCTTTTTTATGAAAGCGACCATAGACCTTATGCGACGGGCAACTGCATTTTTATTGAAAATGAGAAAAGGCTTGCCAAGGCTCACCCGCTAAGCGAAAAACGCAGGATATATGAAGCGGTCAACAATATCAGGATACAAGAACTCAAAGAACAAAGAAAGCTCGCCAAGGACAAAAGAGATTTGATAATCAATGAATTGCTGCTCAAAGGCCAAAAGGTCGGCGAAAAAGGTCAGGCCATTAAAAAACTTTTAAATCTCAAAAACGTTAATATTATATTGGCAGACAGCATTAAGCCCTATCTGTATTCAATGCCGGAATATAAGGCAATCGATTTTCTCAGAAATCTTGACGATGACAAACTTGCCCAAATCGTTGAATTCATGGCCGAGCCGATAAAGCCAAATAAAAAGGACTATCTTTACAATGATGAACAGCTTATTGAAATATTAAAGAAAGATTTTGGAACTGATGATGAGCAGCAGATATCGCAATTATTGGCGATGCTGCCAAAAGGCCGAGGGTCATTAGGAAAGACGGCAACCGTTAAAATACTCGAACTGCTTGAAAAAGATGTCATTTCCATTCGAGAGGCAACAGACAAACTTGCCAAAACCGACAACCGGTTTATTGCCGAAGAAGAACGGGCAAAAGCAATCCAAGGCAAATATGACGAACTTCCGTATTACGGCGAAATATTGAAAACCGATACACAGCCAATAGCAGACTGGCAAAAGCAAACCAATAAATCGCTGAATCCGCTTGAAGCAAAATACGGTAAAATTGCCAACCCGGCCGTTCACAGGATACTCAATCAAATTCGTAAAGTAGTTAATGATATTATTCGAATCTACGGCAAGCCCTACGATATCAATATCGAACTTGCCAGAGAAGTCGGCATGAGCAGCAAGAAAAAGGCCGAATATGAAAAAAAACAAAAAGAAAACAGGGACAAAAATGAGCAAGCCGCCCAATATCTTAAAGAACACAAAATCAGAGTTACCAGCGACAATATATTAAAATGTCGCCTGGCCGAGGAACAGAACTGGAAAGATGCTTTTGCACCATTGGAAAGAATCCATCCAAGATTTGAGGGCTTTGAAATTGAGCATTTGATTCCCGACAGTCTCGGCGGAACCGATGCGCGGAGTAACAGGGTTTTGATAAAGAGAAGCGATAACCTTAACAAGGGCAATATGTATCCCTATGATTATCTGCAAAATAAGCATGGCGATAAGGTTTATGGGATTCTAAAAGAAATCAGAGCCAACAGAAATATGCCGGATGGCAAAAAATGGCGATTTGAAAGCGATGCGAAAGAAAAATTTGAAAGCGGCCAAGACGCCGACAACATTACTCGCTATCTGACTGATACGAGATATGTTTGTAAATTAGCCGCAAGATACTTAAAGGCCATCGTTGATTACAAACAAGGCGATGAAAACAACACAAGGGTGTTGGCTATTAACGGTGGGCACACCGCAAAGTTAAGAGGCATCTGGAACCTTGATGGCATTGAGTATGACCTGATGGGCTTGAATGAAGAAGTGCCGGAATATCTGCCGGAGAAAACACATTTCGTAAACCTTGATACCGGCGAAGTTTTATATCAGGAAGAACTTGATATTGACGGTAACTGGAAGAAGTGCGAAAACAGGAAAAACGAACATTGGCAGAAAAAACCGCGAATAGATCACCGTCATCATATTGTCGATGCGATAACTATCGGCTGCGTAAGCAGAGCCGACATGCAGAAAATCAACTGGCACGACAAAAGAGGCTACGAAATTCCGTTCATGCAGTTGCCTGTTCCCTTGAGCGATAACGGTGATACCGACAGAAAAAAACAGCTTGTTGTCTTCAGGGACAAGGTAATTGATTTACTTAGAAATGTTAAGGTCTATCATAAGCCGGAACATAGTAAAAGCGGGCAGTTACATGAAGCAACAGGGAAATATGCTTTAATGGCAAATCCAGTTGATCCGCATAAAATAATTGTCAGATACAATAGGCCAGTGTCAAAGATACTGGAGAGAACAGCGAATCTCAAAAATCTCTTGATAAAAACCAGTACCATAAAACCTCAATGGCACAAGGATATATCCGAAGATGCTCAGGAAATGATAAGGCTGAAAGCGGCGATAGAATCTCGCTTTGATGAGGCGGAAAAAAATCTTAAACAGGAAAACCAGCAGCTTGTCAAAGACGGCAAAAAAGAAGTTAAAATCAGTGAGGCAATAATATTAAAAAGAGCCTTTAAGATGGTTCGTGATTGCAGAGAATACAAATTGGATACTTATCCTGTATATGATAATTCAGAGAGTTTAATTTTCGTAGATAAACATAAAGTCGCATATAAGGGCGGACGCAATTACCGGTTAGATTTTTATCAGGATGATAAAGGCAAAGTCGGCTGGGAACTCATTAACAGATTTGATGCCAACCGAAAAGATTCCGTTCCGCAGTGGAAACTGGGTGGTTTTATGCCTATTTGGTCACTGTATAAGGGAGATATGATTGAATTAAAAACACCTGAAAGCTGGAAAAGGTATACGGATACTAATAGATGTTTGGCGGTCGTCGAAGAATTCAGTGCAGGCAAAATTGGAATAAAATATCACAGTGATGCAAGACAAGAAAATCGTGATGAGAAAGAAAATCTGCACATCAAACAGGATTGTATCAGTGATAAGGGGTTGATCTTCTGCACAAGGTCGGCTTTCGGCAAAATCGAGCTGACTCCTTTTTGCAAAGTAGGCAGACGACATAAGAAGCTTTGGGATGGCAAGAAAGAAGCGACTAAACAGCCTAAGTGACTGGTGCTTTATGTGGGTATTCTGCATGTTTGATTTGCCGGTCAAAACAGAAATGCAGATACGAAGGGCAACCGCTTTTCGCAATCTCCTTTTAGATTATGGTTTTGTAATGAAACAATTTTCCGTTTATATAAAACCGACAGGCTCATTTTCAACGGCCAAAGCACTTGTTAAAAAATTATCTGTTTTCGTTCCCGATGGGGGGCTTGTATCCTTTATGTATGTTACAGACAGGCAGTTTGCTCTGGTGGAAAATTTCATCGGTAATCTACCAGCAAGCAACGAAGAGATAATCAGGCGCCAGCAGGAGCAATTAACTTTGTTTTAACCATTCTGGTCGGATGCAATAAAGTCCATTATAGGAAGATAAAACGATTTTTGTTTACCCTCATAAACCATGCCAAGCGAAGATGCTGTTTTGTGCATAACCTGATTAACGGTTGTTATTATCCCATGCGTTTTAATCGATTTATCGAGCAAGCTTACCAGTCTTGTTTTGTTTTCCGTATCCAACTCAAACAAACCATTTTTGAAAAACATTTCATAAGCTTCCATATCGACAAATGGCCTGAACGGTTCCAACAGGTCATCGACCAGAGGCATTGAATTATTAGGGTTGCAATGTTTAATGCCGATGCTCGGATTTAAGCCATAAGAAACAACCGCTCTCGCAATGGCACTACGAAATATAATATAGCCATAGTTTAGTAGGGTATTTATACCGGATTGGTTTCTGTCCCTGATAAAATTTTTACCAAAAAGCTCAGCAAAATAATATTTTGCCGCTTGGCCTTCGCAATTTGTAATATCATCGGATTTGACTTCTTTGGCAAGTTCCAATAGATATTTATATTTTTTATCCAGCAATTTTAATGCCGAGGCCTGCTGCGTGATTTTAGATATTATGATAGTTTTCCAAAGCTGTTTATTAACGGGTTTTTGAACTTGAGCCTGATGCAACATACGTCTGCTTTGATGAAAATAGCTGTCAAAGGGCAGGACTATACTTGTCGGGATATGTTTTTGATCGCAGAATATCACGGGTATATTTCTTTGAGCAAACTCTATCATAACGTTATGAGTATAGCAAAGGTCGTAGGCGTTAAATATTACCGCTTGAATGTCGTCAAAGGCAACGGAACCTATTTTTTTATCTTTTTCATAAACACCAAGCGAACCTCTGTCTTTTTTAAGAAAACGATTTAACCCCGAAATTTCTATTATTCTGCCACAATGGTATTTATTCATTCTGACCTTATCCCCAAAAAATGCTGACAAAAACACTTCTATTGGCCAAAAACGTTCTTTTTTACACAACGCAAGAATCGCAATACCTTTATTTATAAAGACTTAGCGCACTGACATTGTATTTGAGATTGCTTGAACTGTCAACTATAACATGCAGGTGATTCAACCGTGTATAGTAATCATTGTATTTGAGATTGCTTGAACTGTCAACTATAACTCCGGTCCCGCGCACTGCATCACAAACAATATTGTATTTGAGATTGCTTGAACTGTCAACTATAACCCGTCCGCCCACGTGTCGAGCGATTCAAAGATTGTATTTGAGATTGCTTGAACTGTCAACTATAACGCCAGCGTCCGTCTGCCGTTCACTTCCTATATTGTATTTGAGATTGCTTGAACTGTCAACTATAACTATGTCCACATCACCTTAAAACCGAGAATCATTGTATTTGAGATTGCTTGAACTGTCAACTATAACATACAACTGGCTTACGTTAGCACACCGTGCATTGTATTTGAGATTGCTTGAACTGTCAACTATAACACTTCCTCTTGTAGGGTTTCCTCTGCCTGGATTGTATTTGAGATTGCTTGAACTGTCAACTATAACATAAATGAAGGCAATAAGGCGATGACTGATATTGTATTTGAGATTGCTTGAACTGTCAACTATAACGTGTATTTGCTACAAAAGAAGATTGTTGATATTGTATTTGAGATTGCTTGAACTGTCAACTATAACTCAATCCCTTATCTCGCAGGTCCTGTATATATTGTATTTGAGATTGCTTGAACTGTCAACTATAACTGGTGAAAGTAGCGATCGCGTTGGTCATCAATTGTATTTGAGATTGCTTGAACTGTCAACTATAACAGGTCAGTAAACCAGTTAATATTAGTAAGGATTGTATTTGAGATTGCTTGAACTGTCAACTATAACGTGAAGGAGTTAAACAATTTGAATTTTGCATTGTATTTGAGATTGCTTGAACTGTCAACTATAACGCTCACAGTGGCCGCAGCATTGAAAGGAGGATTGTATTTGAGATTGCTTGAACTGTCAACTATAACGCCTCTTCGAGAAGCTTCTGCACATGCATAATTGTATTTGAGATTGCTTGAACTGTCAACTATAACAGGTCGCGTCACTGGGGGCACAACGTTCATATTGTATTTGAGATTGCTTGAACTGTCAACTATAACGACTTCGGTAAGCGGGTAGCGGCGTGGAAAATTGTATTTGAGATTGCTTGAACTGTCAACTATAACTATATCATCGAGAAGCACCTGCCAGTAGTAATTGTATTTGAGATTGCTTGAACTGTCAACTATAACTACGCGCTTCTGTGGATGGACAGGATCGTTATTGTATTTGAGATTGCTTGAACTGTCAACTATAACGGAACCGCACGCCGCCTAACATCGTAAGCATATTGTATTTGAGATTGCTTGAACTGTCAACTATAACGTACCGGAATCGGAAGTAAAGCCTATTCAGATTGTATTTGAGATTGCTTGAACTGTCAACTATAACACATCCAAAGCCGTACCGGTAGGAGACAGCATTGTATTTGAGATTGCTTGAACTGTCAACTATAACGTAGTACATTACGGGGGCAAATTCCCTTTTATTGTATTTGAGATTGCTTGAACTGTCAACTATAACGCGAGCAAGCCACAACAGAGATTTGAAATTTCAGAATTCAGATTTCAGAGAAAATTAAAAAAACAAGAGATTGTGACGGGGGGGCGGAAGCAATTTTAGATTTTGGATTTAAGAAAGAAATGTCCGCGTGGTTATTTTCCGCTGTTTGGTTCAGAAATTCTTCCGGACGATGGTTGGTTTGGTGATGGCGGAGTTTGGGTTTGCTGGGGTTGTTCTGGTTTTTCTTCGGGTGGTTTTTGGCCACCGAGGGCGACGGCCAAATCGCGGACGAATTTGTTGGGGTCGTATTTGGCGTTCCAATCGAGCACCTTTTTGAAACTATCCTTCGTGTTTTTGGCAAGCAGATATTGTGCCATCAGTCGGCATGGCCAGCGTGTGTCGTTCAGATTTTCAGCGACGGCGTTTGTCAATTCGTAATCGAGCGACAGCATGAGCATTTCAGCCATTGAGTAGATTCTAACGACCCAGTCGGTATCGGCGAGGTTGCTGGCAAGGGCAGAGGTCAACATCGGGGTCATCCAGTCAGCGGAATTGAGTTTATAGGAAATCTTGCCATTGGCCAAATCCTGCTGTTCCTTGAGAAGTCCGGTGATAAGTTCTGCGGTTTTGATTTTCTGTCCCTGCTGGCCGTAGGCGAGGGAGTTGAGTCTGTTTTGCAGATATTTGGGCGAAATCTCTGTCGCGGAGCGGGTGACAGTAATTTTAGCAGGGGGAATCGAGGCGAGTCGATTGGCTATTGTGCCGTCGGGAGCGGTGACGGGGTCGAGGTACACTGTGAATTCGATATTGAGCGAGGCTTGCGGATGTCCCATTAAAATATCTTTCAGTTGGCCGGCGACGACGGTCAATGGCAGAAACATGTTTCTACCCGGCGGGACTGGTTCGGAGGGACGAATTTTCATTACTATGGCGTTGGGGATTATGGATTCTATGTCACCGGTGACGGCGGCGTCGATTCTTATATGGCCTGTGAACAAGCTGTCATCGGAAATGATGAGCGGTTCGGTGGAATTATTTGTAATTGTTATTGAGGCGTCGAAATCAGCACCGTAGGAAAATCTGGTGCCTTTGGTGTTCAGTTGTACCGCGAGTATTTTTTCCGGCACAGCGAACCGGAGGTCCATCGATTCACCGAGCCTGTTTTTGAGCGTGGCGAAAATCTCATCCGCATAGGCGGGTGGGATGTAAGTACCACCGTGCTGTTCGAGGAGTTTTTTTGCTTTTTCAGCTTCGAGCGAAGCAGGGTCTTTGGCGATTGTTTTTTTCAAAGTCTCGATGGCCTGCGTTTCGTTGGCATCGGCCAGTTGGATTTGTGCCAAGGCCAGAAGGTTTATTTGGTTGTCCGGGTAGGCATCCACAAGGGATTTTGCCAATTCATATTGATTGTTCAAAACGAGCGTATAAGCCAAAAGGGCGGCAGCCATCTGTGAATTGGGGTTTGTCGAATAAGCCTTGTTGGCGAAGTCGAGTGCTTTATCCTGCTGGGGCATCGCGAAGGAATAGAACCATGCCAATCGTTCATAATCGGCACCTAAACTGTGGTTGTTTTGCTGTTGTGAGTTCAAAAGTTCCAAAGCCTCGTTTTCCGCTTCGTGAAGAATATTCTCTGCCTGTTGTGTATCACCGCCTGCTTCGGCAGCTTTTGCTGCGATAGCTTCGGCGAGCAAATCGAACTGTCCGATTTGTCGCAGGCGTTTGACCAACTGGATGCATTTGTTTCTTGACAGGGTTGAATTGTAGCTGCACATTGTCAGGGGCAGATAAATGCGTGAAGGCAGTTGTTCGGCCGGCCGGAGGTAGGTAAACAAATCGACACAATACTGATAGGCATCCGCGGCGATATCGTAAAGCCCGAGTCGCTCAGACTGCTGGGCAAAACCCAAAGCCGATTCCATATCGAAGGGATTTTCGCTTATCAGCAGTCTCGAATGTTCGAGATAGACGGCGGGTGAGATTTGTTGCGGTGCAAGTTCGGCGATTTTGGCAAATGCCAGGCGATTGAATCTGTTGCTGTTATAAGCCTGGGCAAAGTATGTTAAGGCGTCGTTTACGTCGGCTTTTTCGGCGGCGAACAATCCGAGCATTGTTTCGATTTCGGATTCGACCGCCAGATTTCTGCCGTTAAACTTCTTTAACTGCTGCTTCAGAAATTGTTCTCGGTCCTCTCGTGAGTTGAGTTGTTCGAGCAGGTAACGAAATGCTTTTCCCGCGACCTCGATGTCAGCGGATTCATCAATGTAGCCTGCCAGTGCATCAGACAGCAGTTGTGAATAGTCCTGCTTTGGGAAGCTACTTGCGATTTTGATAATGTCGGACAAAAAATAGGCCGCCCTCGGGTCAAGGTTCGTCGCGGCGGTCAGCAGAACTAATGCCTGCTGCTTCTCCTGCTCGGTTGGCGGTTTGATGCCCATGTAAAGCGCAGTCTGATGGACGATTTGATAAAATTCACCCGCGGCTGATGGGGAGAAAAACTGCTCCGCTGAACTTTCCTGGTACGGCGTACCGGTTTTATAGTATCTTTCGGGGATTGACTTCGGACGTTCGGGTTGCTGTGCTTGACAGATGGCAGCGGGTAAGAATGCCATAAGAATTACTGTGCTCAAAACAGCGACATAAACTGTTTGCCGGTGCAGCAGATACTTATAAGACTGCGCAAACATCAATTCCTCCACAACGGTCTTGCAATCCGGTTTTATCCCATCTGATTAGAACAAAGGAACTTATGAACTATCGTATTAATATAATTTCGGGTAATTTCAATGTTTGCTTTAGATTAACACTATCTAAAGCTGTGTATTTTTACAGATTTAAGCACATATTAAACAAACGTTTTTTATACGGATAAGTTTTCTATCTGTGCGATGTTAAGTATTTATTGGCTAACTTCATATTTGACAGGCAGTTATGAGACGGGCAAGGTTAAAATTAATCATAAATGGCTTATGCCTCGGATTTGCCGTTTTCGGGTTTTTTGCCTGTAAGCAGAGAAAGCATTTCGATTCGCATCAGTTTGGCGGAGATTAGATACGTTCCGGCGGATACGGGAACAATCGCAATCAGTTTCAACAGAGGGGACCAGTTTTTAGAGACCCATACGGCGGCAGCAATTGCGGCGCACATATATAGTGAAGCCAATATTGTTTTTAGCGTTTCACCGCCCATATCGCGCCACAGTGATAATGAGGCATCTTGTTTGTGGAGCCATCGCTGAAACAGTATTGTGAGGATTATTACCTGCAGGTATGAGCAGATTGCCGTCGAGGCCGCCAAGCCGCCGGTGCCCATAAACCAGACAAGCGTCAGGTTCAAAATGAAATTAAGCACCACGGCGAGGACTGCGCTTTTAACGGGAGTTTTGGAATCCTGCAGGGCGTAGAAGGCGCGAGCGACCACCTGCTGTGCGAAATAGCCGCAAAGTCCGAGCGTGTAAAACAGCAGGGGCCAGACCACCATTTTGGTGTCTTTTTCTGTGAATTGACCTCGCTGCAGAAGCAGGGTGATTAAAGGATTCGCAACTGCGATGAGTCCTATCGTAGAGGGCAGGGCGATAAACAGAGTGGCGGACAAGCCGTGCGAGACTGATTTAGCCAGGCTTGCGTAATCTTTTTTTGCTGCGCAACGGCTCATCACCGGAAATATCGCGGTTGCCAGCGATATCCCAAAAATGCCGAGCGGCAGTTGATAGAATCGCTGTGCGTAATAAAGGTGGGAGACGGAGCCTCGGTGGAGGGGATAGGCGATAACTTGTCCGAGAAGTGTAAAGGTGGTTCCTTTCTCCGGCGAACCTGACAGACACCATGCGATGATGTCGTCGGTTAAGGTGTTTATCTGCGTAACCGTCAGACCAAGAACCATCGGCCCCATCATTAACAGGATTTTCTTGAAGGCATCGGTATGGACTGCCCATTCGGGCCGTATAGTTACACCGCTTTTGCGCAGCGGTGGAGTCAATATTGCCAACTGGCTAACACCTGAAATAAGGACGGCGGCGGCGACAAAAAAAAGCTGCTGCCTGAGAGGAATTTTCAGTGCCCAGCCTGCCATCGGCAGTGCGCATATAATAAATAAGTTAAGCACTATTGGTCCCGCGGCGGGCATGGCGAAATGTTTGTGAACATTTAAGATGCCGCCCAAAACAGCGGCGATGCAGACAAATATCATGTAAGGAAGCATCGCGGAACTTAAAGACAGAATCAGTCTGGTATCATGCTGTGTCGGCTTTGCGATGGCATAGTAAGCCCAGATACCGATTTCACCAAGGACGACAAGGCCAGCGAGAATAACGAAAATGACTGTCACGACCGTGTTGACAAGCTGCTCAGCACTTTTTTTGTCGGCATGCAGTTCGTGACTGTAAACGGGGATAAGCGAGGCTGAGGCCGCGCCTTCACCGAAGAGTCTGCGAGGCAGATTTGGAATTTTGAAGGCGATAAGCCATGCGTCGAGCATGGCGTTTGCCCCGAAAAAATAACCGTAAGCCATATCGCGCACGAAACCGAGTACTCGCGATAATGATGTAAGAACTACGATTTGTCTAAAGCCTTTTATCATGGCAATAAGACGTATATCGTATCGGCGGCGCTTTTGGCTTTAGGTTTTGGGTGCGACCGTAAACGGCCAGCTCCTTCCGAGATTATTCAAAAGGCCGACGGATGCCAAACTAACGACCAGGCTCGATCCGCCGTGGCTTACGAACGGCAGTGTCAATCCGGTAATCGGCATAAGGCCCAGCGTCATCCCGACATTGACCAGCACCTCCACGGCGAAAGTCGCGGCAATTCCAACCGCCAGCAGTTTCGCGAATGGGTCGCTGTTGCTGGCGGCTATCTCCAGAATGCAGATTGTAATTATTACATATAATCCGAGAATGACCATACAGCCGACAAAACCCCACTGGTGGGCGATGACGGCAAATATAAAATCGTTATGCCTTTCGGGCAAAAAATTATTTTTCACGAACGGGCCTTTGCCGAAACCATAGCCTGTCAGACCGCCGGAAGCGACGGCGTACTTGGAGCGAATCAGATGATAGCCCCAGTTGCTTTCCCATTTCTGCGTGCTAAATGTCGTACCAACGAGGATTTTTCCCAGCCACGGATGATGCTGTGCCTTGTCCTGCAGCCATTTGCTTTGCAGCGCCACGCTGCTTATGCGCAATCGCTGGTATTTGTCCATTTTGTTCCACAGCAAGGGACTTACGCATAGTGCCAGCAGCATTACCATCAGCAGATGTTTTCCTTTTGCGCCGGCGACAAAAAGCATCGTGAAAAGCACCGGCATCATCAGTAAAACGGTCCCGAGGTCTGGCTCTTTAAGTATGAGAATCATCGGCAAAACTGTGAGCAAAAATGGGCCGAGCAGCGATGAAAGGTTTCGATAATTGCTGCGGTATCTCAGATACCAGGCAAGGGCGAGGACATATGTGAGTTTGCAGATTTCCGAAGGCTGCAACTGCACGAAGCGGCCTGCTAAACCTATTCGCAGCCACCGCCGGCTGTTGTTTACCACTGGTACGAAGGGCAGGTCTATGTATTTGTCCAAAAGCAGTATGGCCAGCAGCAAAAGCGTCGCGGCGTATAACCAGCCGCTGACGGCGCCGAGCCGGCGGTAATTGACCCAGTTCAAGGCCAGAAACGCCCCAAAACCGACTATGGCGTACTGAGTCTGCTTTTTCCACTGGTCCGCAAATTTATTGGATTGCGTCGGCGCGGTGTCGGCAGGATGGCCAAGCGAATAAATGGTAAGAATCCCGATGGCGACCAACGCTAATACGGCGACCAGCAGACTGAGCCTTGCCGGCAGGAGACGTCCTTGTAAAAAATCAAACATAGCGGCAAAATAACAGAAAATTCGGTAATTTGCAAACCGCAAGCTAAAATATGCACATTTTTAGTTTTTCGGTTTTTTGAGCTTTGGGAAACCAACTAAAAGCCGTATTTTAGCTAAATTAACAGGGGTGGGACGTCCGGTATTTTTGGGCGTCTATTATAAGAAAAACTAATTTTTATGGGATTTTGCGTAATTTTTTGAATTTTTTTAAAATTTTTCCACTTTTTTCTTGATTTAAAAACCGGCTTGTGGTAATCTGATAATCGACCTTCACCATTATTAACACTGTGCGTAGGGTCTTTGTTCTACGTATTTTTCGCCGAAAGGCGAGAAAGGAGGAGTTTGGGGTAGTGGAGAAGATTCAGTTACTCGGCCCGTCCTGTCGGCCGAACAGCTCTGTTTATTTGTATTTACAAGCAGAGCCGGTTTAATGTAATTCGTTTAGACAGGAGACAAACCAGAATGTTGCGAAGCGTGTTGTTTCGCGAGAAGAAAGAAAGGATGGTAGTATATGAAGAAAATTATTGTCATTCTGGCACTCGTTGCGGTTGCCTGTGCTCCGGCAATGGCGGCCGTACAGATCTGCTCTGAAAAGAGCGGTAATACTGTTACCGTGAAGTACAAGGTGGCATCAGGACCGAATAGTGTCAGGGCATTTGCACTCGACCTGTCGGTCAGCACCGGTACTATCACAGGCGTTACCTGTTCGAACGCGAGCTACTATATCTATCCTGGTTCAATCCAGATAACGGGCGGCTCGGTTTGCGGCACCTGCTACGGCAGTTGCGTTTGCAGCTCGAGCTATCCTGGAACTAAGGGTGGTGTAGGCACAAGCGGTGTGACTGTCGAGATGGGTTCGCTGTACACCGGCACTAACAAGCCGGCAACCAGCGGCACGCTGTTGACGTTCGGTATCAGTGCCACGGCGGCGACTGTAACTGTTGCGGCCGAGCCCGTCAGAGGCGGCGTTGTTATGGAAAACCCAGGCGAAAGTCCGGGTCTGACTGTTACCACTGCTGCTCCCGGTCAGTGCTTCTCTCCGACAGAGTGCTTCCCGAGCACCTATGTGGGCTACAGCGACTGGAAGACTATGGGCAAGCCCGATTGCTGGTGCGGTACGAATACCGTCGGTATGAGTGGTACGGCAGCGTGGAAGTTCCAGTGCTACGGCGACGCGGACAACAAAACCCAGGTATTGGGCACCAACTATCGTGTTTACACCAACGACTACTACAAATTGCTCAGCAACTATAAGAAGAAAATTACTGACCCGACGCTGGACGAGTGCGCCGATTTCGACCACAAGGCGCAGGTATTGGGCACCAACTATCGTGTTTACACCAACGACTACTACAAATTGCTCAGCAACTATAAGAAGAAAGATTCGCAGTTCCCCGGTAGCGGCAATTGCCCGACAGGGTAGGCAGTTAATTCGCAGTATGATGTTTTTTGTAAGTTGAAACTTAAACAAAAAGATTTTTAAAATGTCTAAAATTTAATTTTTGGATGGAGGATGATTATGAAGAAGTTAGTAGCATTGATTTTGGTTCTCGGCTTAGCCACGATGGCTAATGCCACCATGACGCTGACTATCAGCAACACCAATGATCTGGCAGAGAGCGACACTGCCGAACTTAGCATCAGCGGTGATGGTGATACAGGTATGGGTACCTTCTTTTTAGGTATCGGCACTGGCGGCCCTGGTTCGCTTGACATTGATACCGCCGTGATACACTATACCGGCAATGACATAGGTACAGGCTGGTCTGATGATTCGGACACC
>Ga0214473_10006024_pt1 | contig 14507 bp, 10 predicted proteins | sample RVTome_7_FD_203509 | JGI IMG/M metagenome (GOLD analysis project Ga0214473, IMG submission 203509) | Soil microbial communities from uranium-contaminated site in the Upper Colorado River Basin, Wyoming, United States - RVT98D197 | ecosystem: Environmental > Terrestrial > Soil > Contaminated >... | reverse complement strand
AGGTCACAGCTTTGCCCGCTTCACTTGCAACCAAAGCGCCGTTTCTGAGTCTTGGAATCGAAGCACCGGCAGGCTGAAACTTGGTAAAAACTGAACTCATGATCGCCGTGCCCCTGGATAGGGTCAGAAGCTGGCTCCTCAGGCCGAGCAACCCCCGTGTGGAGATCTCAAAAATGAGCCTGATAGTGCCGTCCGAGTTTTCTTCCCGGCTAAGCAGGCCACCTCTTCTTCGCCCAACTTCGCTTGTTACGGCCCCGACACTATCGGCAGTCACATCTACGGTCAGCTCCTCGATTGGCTCGTGCACGACACCGTCAATTAATTTTGTGATTACCTGGGGTTTCTCTACCTCCAGTTCAAAACCTTCCCGTCTCAGGTTCTCTATGAAAACCGATAAATGCAGCTCACCGCGACCGGAGAGAACATACTCGCCTTTGGCGCCTTTTTCCATCTTCAATGATACATTGGTTTCCAGTTCCTTCTCTATTCTTTCCAAGAGCTGGCGGCTGGTAACAAACTGACCTTCCTTGCCGGCAAACGGAGACGTATTGGCTGCTGCTGATATCTTTAGCGTCGGCTCTTCTATCTCAATGGTCGGCAAAGCCTCCGGATTTCTACTATCGGCAATTGTGTCGCCTATGTCGGCATTCTTAATCCCCGTCAAAGCCACGATCTCACCTGCAGGAGCCCCATCAACTTGGATTTTCTTTAAACCCTCGGAAACATACACCTTGTCAATTCTTGCCTGCTCCTCGGTCCCATCTTTCTTGATTAGAATAATGGTTGTGCCCGGCTTGATAGAACCACGCCTAATCCTGCCAATAGCATGTTTGCCCTGAAAATCATCACTGTCTATTGAGGTTACCAGCAGCTGAAAAGGCTGGTTCTTTTGAACATCCGGTGCCGGAACATAATTTAGGATTGCTTCAAAAACGGGGGTAAGGTCAGCAGTCTCATCAGCGTTTTGAGGTATTTCCTTCCAAGCCTTCCCTTCACGGCCAACCGCAAAGTAAATCGGAAAATCAAGCTGGTCAACGTCAGTTGCCAAATCCAAAAAAAGATCGTGAGTTTTGTCTATTACTTCGTCGATCATGGCGTTGTCTTTGTCGATTTTGTTTATCACGACTATGAGCTTCAATCCGATTTCCAGGGCTTTCTTTAAAACAAACCTGGTCTGTGGCATCGGACCTTCCTGGGCGTCAACCACCAAGATAGCCCCGTCCGCCATATTTAACGTTCTCTCCACCTCACCGCCAAAGTCAGCATGACCCGGGGTGTCGATGATATTGATCTTGGTATCACCATATTGTACAGCGGTGTTCTTGGCCAGAATCGTGATACCTCGTTCCTTCTCCTGATCGTTTGAATCCAAAATCAAGGTCTGGCTAAAAGCCGCTTCATTCTCTCTAAAAGTTTTCGATTGCTTAAGCAAACCGTCCACCAGGGTGGTCTTACCATGATCTACATGGGCAATAATTGCTATATTTCTTAAATTCATAAAAAAAGCTCGCTTCCTCTATAACACCCCCTCATTCACTATGGAGCATTTTAGGTGATCAGAGATACTAGACTTAATTGTACCAGCTCAACACAAGTCTTACAAATGCCAGAGACGGGACGTTCTTCGGTTATTCACTTTCGATCGCATCTTAATAACAGAAGAACGTCCCTCCCACAATCTGAGCGTCAATCTGCAGTTGGCGCGGATCTTTAAGCAGTTCACAAGCCTGCTGAGTGTCCAACACCGTCCCTGACACCATCCCTGCCATCCCTCATTCTGCATCTGCGTCTGAATCATCCAACCAATAGTCAGTGTCGTCTCGAATTCGATCAAATATCTCTTGGTCGATATGAAGCAGCCTAGGGGCAGAGCGCAACCTTTTAAAAGGAGGACGACGCCCCGTTGCGGGATTTAGCGGAGGAACACAAACGGCATTTTCAACAGCCAGCCATTTCGCGGTTTGATCACGCAGTTCGAGCACATCACGAATTGCCTCATCGAGGTCGGTATCAGTACTGATAATTACGGCGACATCATACTCTCCCTCAACAGCCAGGCGAACCAAGTCCAGAGCCAGTCTTACGTCAACACCTTTCTCTCTTCCTTGCATAATTTCAATGAACGCAGGACCATCATCTCTGTTCTTAATCCATTGCAGACTGTATTTTAGAGGGCGGGCAAATACCCACACGCCTGTTCTTTTCATCAGCTCCAAGCGACGAGTCATATAGGCATGCATCTTGGGCTTGCGGTTGGGCGTATGAATACCAGTGTAGAATCTCACTTGTTTGAGTTCGCGTTTATCTCCAAATCTCGCGCTGCATAGTTCTTTACCTAGCAGGTGGGGATAAGTCTCTCCGTTGCTAAAAAGCTTCTTGCAATCGTTATAGAAGTTTTGACCGTCAATGAAGACTACGATTCTTAAAAACGATGGTTTTTCAGGCGCTTTCGCATGCAAAATATCCCCTCCAATATCTATGGCAAATTTTTCTTTTTTCAGAGTTTTAGAACATTTTCCGATAAAAGTTGTGAGTTTCTGCAAGTTTGTTTGAACTTTTTTGATTTTTTGTTATAATTTGTGATAAGAAGTATGGATTTGTTATCTTCCCCGTCGTCTGGGTTTCCGGACTGGCGGGGTTTATTTTTTTCTTGCCATTGAGCTAATGTCGGCAGCACACCTTATGATAAGACAAACACACGTTTGCAGCAAGAGTCTTTTGACAATCCCGGAAAAGGGGAAACCGTCCCTCTCTCTTTCAAGTGCAATTTCTGCGTTCCCAACTATGCCGCCTCATCGTAGATGCTCTTCCCTGCTCCGAAATAGGACTCATAAACGTGCTGGTAGACTGCATCGCACTTTTGCTGGTACAAATCGGGTGTGTAGCTTCTGGGCAGTTCTTCATCGAGGACGGTTTGGATTGTCAACAGCACGTCGGCCCTGGTCTGCTGTCGCTTGCGCCAGTCAAGAACGAGTTTCTCCCGCTTCAATACATCCAGCAAATCGCTTGCCGCCTTTTTGACCTGTTTCTCTTCTTTCTTGGTCAAGCCGGACCTGAATAACAAATCGAAGAGTGCCAGTTCTTCCTCGGTCAGATTCTCCGCAATTCCCCGCTTTTCCTCCTGATTTAGCTCCTTGGCAAAAGCCAGTAGCTTGTCAAAGAAGAGTTCGATGTTCAAAGCGCCGGCATTGTATTCGTCTATCAATTCCTGGAACTTGTCGTGAAAGTTGATTCGCAGGCGATTCCTTTTCAACATTTTGTCCAGTTTTTCTGCAATTGCGTTCTTCACTCTCTCCGTCTGAATCCGCTTCTTGCCGTCAACAAACTCCCTGCGCAAAGCCTCGAAGTCAATCTTGCTCAAGTCGATCCGATGGGCATCATAGTCTCCGAGGGGTCCGCTAATCACATATCCCTTAGGGGCGATTGATCTGTCAAGTAGGTCTTCAACATCTTGCATCACCTGCGATATGTCAACCTCAGGCGACAACGATCCAATCTTCGCAGCGATAACCTTAAACAGTGCGACATACTGCGTGAACTTTCCCGCTTCCGGATCGGGCAGAATTGCTTTGTAGAGCTTGGCTGTTCTGTTCGCAAGGGCCAGGTATTGCAGCTTACTCTCATCATTTACCAGGATGGCATCGACCGCGAGATCCAGCAAGCGAATCTTGTCCAACGCACCAGTCGAAATTATCAGATCAGGGTCAAAACCTTTCTCCTTGCCGAACTCTATGGTCTCCTCAATAGCGGCCCGTAGTTCCTTCACGAGCGCGCTTTTGGGTTTGACCGGCGTATCCCCTTCCCCGATTCCCCCGCCGGCGCCGGAGCCGTATATGGCAAGTGCTTTCTGCAGATCCCGGAAGACTCCGATGTAATCGACTATCAAACCGTTGGTTTTGCCTTCAAATACTCGGTTAGCGCGGGCAATCGTTTGCATCAGGGTATGATTCCGCATTGGTTTGTCCAGATAGATTGTGGAAAGCGGTTGCACATCAAAGCCGGTTATCCACATTGCGCAGACAAAGACGATTCTAAATGGGTCTTTTGCGTCCTTGAATTTATCAGCAAGCTCCTCTTGAACCATCCGGCGACGATGAGGCAAAATATCCAACCCCAGTCCCTGGAACTTCGAAATCTCGTTCTGTTCAGGACTCACAACGACCGCCATATCCGTGTCCCGCATATATCTAAGCCGCGCGCTGATCTCGACCTGCGCATCCTTCGCTTGTGCGGCGCTCAGCTCTCCTTGCAATTCCTCGATTGCCTTGCGCCAGTATTTCTGCACCTTATCGTACATTTTGACCGCCGTGGGCTTGTCCACTGAAACAACCATCGCCTTGCCTTGATAGCCTCTGTTTAGAAAATGGGCCACAATATCCTTGGCGATTTCCTCCAGGCGGTCTTCGCACGTGATAAGATGGTATTCTCTCGCGAACTCGCGCTCCAATTTCCTCTCTTGTTCTTCATCGAGAACCGCCTCTTCGATCACGCGTTCTAAGTCTTCATTGAGATTTTCATTGGTGAGCTGCAGTTCGGGGATTCTGTTCTCATAAAAGAGCGGCACAGTTGCCCCATCATCTACGGATTGCTTGAAATTGTAGATGCTGACATAGTCGCCGAAGGTTCTACGTGTGAGTTCTTCGCCGGTCATAAGCGGTGTTCCGGTGAAAGCGATAAATGCTGCATTCGGCAGCGCAGCACGCATGTTCCGTGCGAATTCGTCATACTGGCTGCGATGCGCTTCGTCGGCTATGACGATGATATCAGAGCGTTCCGACAAAACCGGGAAAGTCAGCCCATTCTTTGTTCCAAATTTCTGTATTAATGTGAAGATGTTCCGGTGGTTTTCCCTAAGCAACCGTTTCAGATGCTCGCCGCTAACGGCATGAACCTCTTTTTCCGTAACTGCGCCAACGCTCGAGAAATTGGCGTAGATTTGTTCGTCTAGTTCTTTTCGATCGGTGACAACCAGGAACGTGTAATTGCCCTCAAATTTCCTCAAGATCTTCTGTGAGAAAAATATCATGGAAAAACTCTTGCCGCTCCCCTGCGTGTGCCAAAACACGCCGAGCTTACCTTGCCTCTCCTCAATGTCTTTGAACGCTTCTATCACATTATTCGTACCCAGATATTGATGATTCTTGGCTAAGATTTTGATGGGTGTCTGGTCGGCGTTCTGAAAAAGGATGAAATTCTCAAGGATATCCAGGAATCGATGCTTGTCGCAAACGCCTTTTATTATGGTGTCCAGAGAGACGATCCCCTGGTCTCCCTCCCCGCTGATCTTTTTCCATTCATTGAAATGTTCCCAGTCTGCCGTTACAGTCCCGATTCTGCTTGCCGAGCCGTTGGAGAGGATGATAAAGGCATTGCACCAGAAGAGTTGGGGGATGGTATCTTTGTAGTCCCTCAAGTTCTTATGATAGGCATCTTCCAGCCTTTTATGTGCGGCTTTGAGCTCAATGAAGATGAAAGGCAAACCATTCACAAATCCGACCAAGTCAGCGCGGCGCTTGTAGAGTTCGCCGGTTACCCAGAACTGGGAAGCCAGAAAGAAATCATTATTTTCAGGTGTATCGAAGTCGATTATCCTGAGTCTCTCGTCGTCTTCGCCGCCATCCGGTCGGCGCACTCGCACCGAGATGCCTTGCCTGATTAGCTTGTAGACCTCATGGTTTGCATTTGCGGGGTTTAGAGTGCTGCGGTCACGCGCCAACTCTTCTATTGCCAAATCCAGCGCCTCATTTGGCACGTTTGGATTAAGTCTCTGAAGAGCCCTTCTTAGTCGCGCGGTCAAGACTACATCTGACATGGTTTCGCGGCCAAGCGTACTTGTTCCTGAGGACCATTCGTCATAGCAGTTGGCAGTCTCATATCCAAGCTCCTCGAAGAGCCTGATGGCAGTCTGTTCAATTAGCCTAGATTCATGGTAAGCATCAAGCATTTTCCACTCGCAAAAGCAGTTTTTTCCAAAGGTCCTATTCAAGAAAACTTAAATAAGGCGACGATTTCGTGCTGTTATTCAACGCTTCTTGAATAACAGTTAGTGGTCAAAGTCCCTGACCATTCTTACGCTTTGTGGCACGTGTCAATTGTGAAGACCAGCGACTCCTTTGTGTGTGCTCAATAACGACAGAATGAAGACACCGCTTTTCCGGGATGATCCGTTCTCTGGTCGAGTCTATCCCTCGTCCTGTCCAAAACCTTCTGTGTGTTGCCAGAGCGCAAGAAGCCACTCATTCACTGCTGCTACCTGGGCACATAGAGATTCCTGAGACAAATCAGGGCGACGATAAAATGGTATGCCGAATTCAGTTGGCGTTGGCAACGACGAGCCACCACGGTGTTTGAATGCATTTGCGTTTTCACGCAATGAGTCAACCTGCGACCATGACGGCAAAGCTCTCACATCAATCCCATAGTGCTCTTCCACTGCTTTAATAAGCTGTTGCCTGGATCGACAGAGTGCCTTCGCTGTGGATGCCCATCGGTCAGGAAGAATACGGGCTGCCAGGGCGAGAAGGACCCAATCTACCAGGGCATTAAGACAATAGACTACCGCCTCATGTGCAAGTGTTCTTGCAGCAAGCCAAGTCTCAGCATCTGAAAGAAGTCCGGCCTTCGTAATAGATGTCGTTTCTCCTTTCTCTTCGGCAGCCGCTCGGCGGGCAAGGAACTCCGGGACTTCGTCCAAAAATCGTTGAATTGACTGGATTTCCCACGCGATAAAAAGGTCAAGTCTAGCCACCAAGGCCTCCTTAGTCAGTGTAAATGAGTGCAAGGAACACCATTTAATTAGCAACCGTTCTGTCACCACAAAAACCTTCATCGCAGTCTCATCTGCGGATGCATTCTCTCTGACTGCGCCTATACAAAGCCCCGGGCTTGCCATACGCTGCCAGATTGCACCAACGGCGCGGCTGCTCCTAACTCCGCGAGAAACCGGCTCGAGATTGTGGGCGCCTGGGCACTCCTGCTTCGCCCAAGCTTTGCACCGATCTTATAGCCAACGTCCTTGGGCAGCGATGCGATAGATGACAGAACCAGGAGCTCTTTCGCACGCGTCATTGCCACATAAAAAAGTCGGCGTTGCTCGCGCAGAGATATTTCTCTTTCGTTTGTCGATTGAGTGTCATCTACATGAGGGATGAGGCCTTCGATGCATCCCATCACGATGACAGCGCGGCTCGTAAGGCCTTTTGATTTGTGGAGACTCATGACCTTGGCAAAGTCACCTGACTGAGGCATCTCAGGCTGAGTGACCAGGGTCCTGAAATGTTCAACCAAATCATCGGGTCCTGTTTCTTCGGTAACAAAAAGCTTTGCGGCCTTATTTAAACCCTCAGCCCAGCGCTCTGCTAACGGAAAGAGCAAATCCACGAGAGTGTCTCCCTTTGCAGGCTGAAGGGTGCCAAGTCGCGCCCGCAAAGCCTCAAAACGCTTGACCAATCTAGAAATCCCCGGCACGGTTATTTTGTTGTTCACTATGAGTTCCAAGGCACGGCTAGGCGACAATTGGTTCAACTCACAATACTCCCTCAGGTTTTGGTACTGTTGCTCAAGCCAAGTTGGACTTCCATATCCTAGCCAAAAGCGCAGAGCAACCCGATCTTCTATGTTTGCAAGAAGAGCCAAGAGACCAAATGCCAACTGGGCCTCGTCGTCTTTTAGTATTTCTTCGTGATAAAAGCTATGCGTCTGAAACCCCATTTCGATCAGTGAATCACGAATCATATAACCCATTAAGCGGCGCGGAGACAAGATTAGGATATCCCCGAGCGCCAAACCCCGGTCTTCCACGAGATGTTGGACAAATGATGTGAGCCCATCGACCTCCTCATCCAGCCGGTTCCATTGCACGACATAGACTTCGCCGCTTGACCTCCCTGGAACAGCCTGCAGTCTTGACGTGACTGTTGCATCGTGATTGTTCACGATCAGATTGTTCGCCATTTCAACGATGCGTGTACAACAGCGGTGACACAGAACGAGGCTCTCGTCGTGAGTGCCAGGGTGCGTTTGACCAAATACGTCTATTCCTTCAGGATGTGCGTGACGAAAACCATATATGGATTGATCCGGGTCACCAGCTACCAAAATCGCTCCATCGCTGCTCAATAGATCAATAAGAACTTGCTCCGCTTTGTTGAGATCCTGGAATTCATCCACAATGATATGCTCAAAACTCAGCTCAGTCAGGGCACTTGGGTTAGTGCGAAGATAGCGAAGGGCTTCGGGGACAAGCTCACCAATCATCATTGCATCGTGAAAAGCCAGCCAACCCGCAAGTGCTTTTTGGAATTCCCTATCTACCGTTGTAGTTGGCCAACCCGGTGTCTCAGACTGCAGCCGCGCCCATGCTGCCTCAAAAGCTCTTATCCGAGATGTACGGTCTCTCTTATTACCAAATACATCTTTGTTGTCAATGTCTTGGATCAGGGGTGCACCTTCGAACTGCAGTACGCCCGCACTACTAAATGTGACAATCGGACGCGGAACTCTGTCGAGGAATTCGAAGACTTCATTCTTTGATAGCAGCCAGAAGCAGAACGAGTGCAGCGTACATGCTCTTATCTTCTTGCAGCCCGGCACTCCAAGATCACACAGTTCCGCGACCAAGTTAGCTGCTGCATTTCGAGTGAATGTCACTGCAAGGATTTTGGTAGGATTAATACCATCTTGTAGGAGACGGGCAACCCGAGCTTTCAGCGCTGTCGTCTTTCCGGTTCCCGGTCCCGATATGATCCTTATTGTCGCTGCGTTGCTAGAAGCGACCCGCAAGGCTTCGCTGCCGCAGGCATTTCTCCAGTCCATCAGATCCCCCTTTGCTGGCTTTCCATGCCGTGCCCCCCAACATCAACTTCTCCAGAAATCAGTTTTGGCAGCAAAAGGTCGCGAGTTTGGCGAAGATTTTTGATCTTGAAGTAGGTTCTCTTGATTACCTCTATGATCGGCCCCATAATGGCCTCAAAATCGCTCACCAGATCATCTGGGGGCCGAAGAACTCTCATTTCTGCCAACGGAGCCAGCCCAGACAGCATATGGAATGGTCGCTCCCTGGGAGTGCGCACTTGCATATTGAATGGTGTCATCTTGAAATAGCCTCATCACAGAATAGGAGAACCATTTTTCAGATGTTGGTCTGAGGACAAAACACGTTGTTCTTGTGACACCATCGAAAGGCGCAATAACAACCTTGTGGAAGTAAGGCCTCATAGCACCGAAGAGAATGTCGCCTTCGTCAAAAAGCTGCAAGCTGCTCTTGGCTTCCCTCCAGGACGCTGCGCCTAGTAGGCACAAGCTCCTGCGCGGAATACAATCAATTGGCACGTAATTTCGGTTGGAAAGATGGCCACCTGGTTTCGTGCCATTGCGCACGCATTGAAGGATGCTTTGTAGATTGACTACTTGCCACCCTTGCGGAATTTTGCCGAGGGAGGAGTTGATCATTTTAACCTTTTCGTGGCCGGGGAAGCGGAATTTGACGAACCATTCGCGGTAAATCATTTGGGCCATTTCTTCCAAAATCTTAATCCGCCGGTTGTTGTTTTCAACTAGGACATCGTACGCTGAGAGAACTGACGCGATTTTGCGTTGTTCTCCCACAGGCGGCAAGATAAAATCAAAGTTTAGCAGCTTATCAAGACTCAAATTATCCTGAGTGGTACCTTTTGAGACGCTCTGCATTTGTAGCTTGACAGTGTCAATATAGTACTTAATAAGCCTCACATCAGCCTTAGCTGGATCTGCAACAAAGCCTACTACACTGTCTGGGAAGCAACCTCTTGCCTTAAGAATTGCTGTCTCCGCGATGTTTGCAGCAATCGTGATGCAGAGCGTTCCTGATTCCCATAGTTTGCTTTGCGACAAACCGTTTTCGTTGTAGGTTTGGGTATGTTCGGAAAGGTAAAACTCAGCAGCTTTGATATCCCCAGTCTGAAAAAAGGGGTATGGACCGCCATACAATCCTGGATCGTTCCGCGGACGATGACGAGATCGACCGCGGCCAACAAAACCAAGTTTATCGAGCTTGAATGCCTTTCGCGTAGTTGCTGACTGGCCTCTCACTAGGCGGTGTCCTCCAACAAGTTCTGTATGTTCTCCGCAATCCGCTCTTCTACTTCCCGCGCCTCCGCATTCAACACTTCCAGCTCCTCATTCAACTCCTCAAGCCGCTCAAGAAAATCAAAATCCTCTTCGTCTCGCTCAGCAACGCCAACATAACGCCCTGGATTCAGCGAGTATCCTTGCTCCCTGATTTCATCGATGGTTGCAACTTTGCATAAACCTGGAACATCACGGTAGGCACTTTCAGGGAATGCTTGCTTCATGACTTCCTGGCTGCCGTGCCGGTCTTCTATGTCTTCGCCTCTATAGAGGCGCACGATATTGGCAATGAATTCTATTTGGTCGGGCGAAAATTCCCGGTGGGCGCGGTCTACTTGGGTGAAGATATGGCGGGCATCTATGAAGAGGATTGTGTCTTTCTGTCTGATGGCCCCCTCACCCTGCCCTCTCCCACCAGGGGAGAGGGTTCTAGATACCTCACCCCGGCCCTCTCCTGCCTGGGAAGAGGGAGATTTGGAAGCGTCTGCATCCTCCTTGAAAGAGGAGGGCAGATTTCGCTTGCTTCTGTCGAAAAACCAGAGGGTGCAGGGCAACGTCACTGTGTAGAAGAAGTTGGAGCCGATGGCGATCATTACATCGACCGCGCTGTCTTCTATCAGCTTCTTCCTGATTTCCAGCTCAGACTGGCGGGCATCGGCGGCGGAATTTGCCATCACGAATCCGGCTCGTCCGTTTTTGTTCAAAGCACTGTAGAACGCTTGAATCCATAGATAATTGGCGTTATCAGCCCGCGGAAAACCAAAAGGAAAGCGCTTATCGTCCTTCAGTTTCTCTTTGTCCACGCCATTGACGTTGAAAGGCGGATTGGCCATAACAAAATCGAACTTGCCAAGGCTGTTGTGCTGGTCTTCATAATAGGTATTGCCTTGCCGGATGTCGCCGGAAAGGCCGTGCACGGCAAGATTCATCTTGCAAAGCCGAATCGTCTCCGCGGTCTTTTCTTGGCCGTAAGCCATAATCTCGCTGCTTGGATTCTGCTTGTGGTTCTCTACAAACTTGGCGCTTTGGACAAACATGCCGCCTGAGCCGCACGCCGGGTCATAAATACGTCCGTGATATGGCTCAATGACTTCGACAATCAACTTAACTAACGACGTAGGTGTAAAGAATTCCCCTCCCCTTTGACCTTCAGCCATGGCAAATTTGCCCAGGAAGTATTCATATATCTTGCCGAAAACATCGCCTTCCATATCCATGGGGATATTGGAAAAAGTTTTGAGCAGAGCGACAAGGACGTCGTTTTCCAGCTGACTGTATTCCTTAGGAAGGACATCTTTGAGATCTTCGTTCTCCGCTTCGATAGCATTCATCGCTTCTTTGATTGCTTTTCCCAGGTCGGCGCCTTCCGGAAGATTCAGCAAATAGGAAAAACGTGCGGTATTGGGAAGATAGAGCACTCCGCGTGCCTGGTAATCAGCCTTGGTCACGCCACGGCGGCTGTCCGTGTCTCGATGTTCCTTTTGTATTTGGTCTTCGGCGAAGGTGAATTTGAAGTCGGCATATCGAAGAAAAATGAGGCCAAGGACAGGAATTGAATATTCGGAGGATTTCAGCCTGGAATTGGCCCTTAGTTGATCAGCGGCATCCCAAAGGCGTTTCTCAATCTCGTTATGATTTCCCGCCATGCACTCATTCCTTTCCGTCTATCTGCTGCCGCTCCAGCATTTGATCGCTCCAAATATCCAGCGCGGTCGCGGTGAGCGACTCCATTATATACTTGTTCTGCTGCTTAAGGTAGTTCGATTCTGATTTGATTCAAGGGTTCCGAAAAATTCCTGAAGGGATAGCAAAAATCAAAGTCGCCCCTGCCTCTTCCCTGTTGAACATGTGAACATTCGCCAAATAGAACTCAAAATCCCTGGATTCGTAGAATAATTCGCCAAAGAGGTTGGGAAGTCCTTTTGGGATAGCTATTCGCTGTTAGCTGTTAGTGGAAACCAGGAGGAAGACTGCTGAAATGCCGATAAGTCTTTTGGAGGTTTCTTGACATTGAAGTTTGAGCATGGAAAAGTGGTTCACGCTCTGATATAATGTGGGTATCACGATGAGAGGGCACACCTAAGGGTTAGTCCGAAGGTTACTCCCTCTCTTTTCTTTTGTCCCCTTTTCCAACTTTCGCTGTAGGTTATCAAAAAAAACCAAATATCTCGGGAATTTTCGAAGCAGTGCTGAATATCGCTTGCGGTTGGGAATCATGACGTGAAATAGCTTGTCTTGTTCCTCCAGGTACTCAATAAGACAATGGAAATCACCGTCCCCCGATACGATAATTGCCTGATCGTAGTGGGGAAATTCTATCATTGCGTGCAATACCATTTCTGCGTCAACATTTCCTTTTGTGCAAACGTGATTCCCTTTTCGGTATTCGAGAGTCGGCTTGAAGACAACAACGTAGCCGGCATTCTGCAAATGGGTATAAAGTGGGGAGACAGGGTCGCGTCTTCACTTTACACTTTCTATTCATCACAGCACTTCAGTGCCCTCGTCTGTAATTCTTTTCTTCTTTTGGTCCGTTCGATCACCGGACTATTTTCTTGAGAATATTCACTGTCTGATTTTGGCATTGTGGAAAGAGAATTATGGCAGTGGGAAAACCCTACCTGGATCGGAGCAGAGAGATTGAGGCGCGTTCATCCGCGTTGGCTTGATTCCAAACATCTACAGCCAAGTGGTGAGGTCTGATTGTAGTATCTCGTCCACAGGGATTCCGCCACTTCCGACAAGAAGCTGATGCTGAGGCTTAAATGCCTTATTGAAAGCAGCCAGCCCGGACAGATTGCCTCTTGTGCTCCCGGTTTTGACCTCAATGGCAACAAGCTTATTCCTGCTTTCGACGACGAAGTCGACTTCCTTATCGCTCTGGCGCCAATAGTAAAGACCAAGATTTCGAGTAGCCGCAATACCTAAGAGATGAGCGCCGATAGCAGATTCAACGAGACGTCCCCAGAATTCACGCTTTTGCTTAGCCTCTTCAAAAGGAACCTTGGATTGTGCTGTAATGAGAGCTGTGTTGAATACTTGCAGCTTTGGACTTGAACCTCTCCGCCGCACCGATTGTCCTGCATATTTGCTCAGGCCCATGATAAAACCTGCGCCGGCAAGCAGCTCCAAGTAGTGGGCAAGCGTTGTGGTGTTTCCAGCCTCATGCAGTTGTCCCAGCATCTTCTGATAGGAGAGAACTTGTCCTGAGTATTCGCAGCTCAAGTAGAAGAGTCTTCGTAGAAGCGATGGTTTGTCGACCCTTGACATGAGCAAAATATCCCGCGATATGGTTGTCTCGATCAGCGAGTCTTGAATATAGCGCATCCATCGCTCCGGTTCCTCAATAAGAGGAGCGGCTCCCGGATATCCTCCGTAGTAAACAAAGGTGTCCGGGTCCCAGCCGAAATAGTCCCGGCATTCTTGAAATGACCAATGCCCGGCTCTGATGATCTCGAATCTTCCAGCCAGGCTCTCGGTCAGTCCTTTTTGCACAAGAAGAGATGAGGAACCCAGCAGAACAACATGTAAAGGCACATCGTGAAACGTGTCCTCGTCCCATAGTCGCTTCACAATCTCGGACCAACCGGGAATCTTCTGAATTTCGTCAAGCACCAAAATAGCAGGTCTTTTTGCTACTATCCGCGATCTCCCAGTCTCCCATTGCTCTTCAAGCCACGGCTCATCTCCAATCGCGGGCAGATCGGCTGAAGCATAATGAAAGGGCAAACCAACCTGCTCAACAACTTGTTTCATAGCGGTCGTCTTGCCAACTTGTCGCGGCCCAAGAAGAACCTGCATGAAACGCCTCGGTTCAAGAAGTCTAGTTATCAATTGCTCGTTTATTTTTCGTACATACAACTCTGCCATGTCAGACCCCATATTAGCAATTTCCTCAAGGCCTTGAGTAATTTAACTCAACATATTGAGTAAATTATATCTTCGGCTCTTACACTTGTAAAGTTTATAATCTATGCACCCGGTATTTGTATCTATCCGTGCGAACATCAGGCATCGCTTCTTGTCGGCTGCAATTTACTGTGGCGCCTATCAGACAGGAGACGGTTTGAAGTGCCAGGTGCAATGTGGCATAATCTACGCATCGCCTTGGGTACAACTTCTAAAGCAGCATGTAGAATGGAAAGTATGAAAGGCCTCGATGTTGGCAAAGGAGGAGTCATGAAGACCGTAAGGTTTTGCATAACCATGTTTTTAGCTTTAGCGGTTTTGCTTGCAGCAATCGTTGGTGGTTGCGGGGAAAAGACCCAAACCGAAAAGAAAAAGGCCCGGGAGAAAACTCGCGCTGACCGGGCTCCGGCTGCGCCGGGAGGACATGTTTATTATGTCGCCACGGATGGTAGCAACAAGAATCCGGGAACCGAGGAGAAACCCTGGCGCAC
>Ga0214473_10006023_pt1 | contig 14509 bp, 14 predicted proteins | sample RVTome_7_FD_203509 | JGI IMG/M metagenome (GOLD analysis project Ga0214473, IMG submission 203509) | Soil microbial communities from uranium-contaminated site in the Upper Colorado River Basin, Wyoming, United States - RVT98D197 | ecosystem: Environmental > Terrestrial > Soil > Contaminated >... | reverse complement strand
CCCCGGGGCCCCACCCCCCACGCCCCCCCCGAGCCGCCCCCCCCCCCCGCCGCTGGCCACACCCCGCCCGCGCCCGGCCGGGGGGGGGCGCATAAACTTCTGGCGACTTCGACGAGGAGAATTCAAGATAAGGTATCTGCAATGCACGGGGAGGATATTTATATCCTCTACAAGGATAACTTTTTTGACGGCAATTATATCAATGGCTGGCTTTCCTATTTTGCCAGGAAAAATAGAGTTTGGGTAGCTAATCCTCGGATAGGAGATGCAATCATAAGTGAACCAATACACCCTCAGAAGCCGGAGCGTCATGCCTTTTTACTAACATCAGGGGATCTCAAAGGCCATGGAGCGAAGAAAGTATTTTCTTCCGAGCCTTACCATTTGTATAAGTTTTCTAACACGGAATGGGACACTTTAAGCCAGATACTGGAGCCAAGGGCCGAAGCTTCACTGCAAGGATTTGGCCCTATGGATATGGTAAATTTGTCTGAATCCGCCGGTGGGGATGGTAGCGCAGATTCTGTGTTTAAACTTACCCTCCATGCTTCGGGAAAAGTTGAGAGCATTGAGATGAGAAACATCGGTGGAATGCATAGCGTCTGGGATACCCTACCCGGCAATGGTGCCGTTTTGCTCGGCGTTGCAGACATTGATAAGCCAAACCTGTTATTGAATAAACGGGATGGCAGCGTTGATATCAATACCTATGAAGGGCAGTCATTCTTACTGTACGTTGCCGATAATTCTTCAATCAAAGAGGGAAAGACTCGCTATCAAGTTACGGTCAACTTTAGCGACGGTAGGATGGCAAAGGCACCCGTGAAGTAAAAGTATGGTTATCTACCTCTTATTGTGCATCATCAGTATTCTCGCGGGTCGAGGGGTCATGCGCCTCGTTGGTATTCATGCAGATTCCCGTCTGTCTCTTTACTTGTCGCCTGCGATTACTCTTGCAATATGGGCCCTCTTCTTTGGATGGGGGGTATTGTTAGGGTTTGCCGTAAAGCAAATCTGGATTATGGGGTGGGTGTCTACCGGATTGTTGGCAATCTTAGGCTTATGGAGAGCGGATCGCCGTGTCCTGAAGGACGAAAAAGGGAATCTATTTGCTGTGGTCATTATTCCTTTTAGCATGATGTTGCCTTACTTTTGGCATGGCATGACAACCTATGTTGGTAGCCCTGCTCCGGACGGCTGGTCTTATATCGCATTTGGACAATACCTCTGGGAGTATCCGAGAGGAACCCAGGGAGGATTGGCTCCTCTCCATCAGTATGCCTCTCACCTTTCCGGCGGAAGGTTTATCGCCGGCTCACTTCTCGGTTTTTTTTCCCCCCTTACCGGGTCAAACGGTGATACACAGGCCTCGAGTGGATATTTTCTGGCTTGGACCCTTTTTGTCTTTTCCTCGTCCTGCATGTTTTTTGTTGCCACCAAGAACCGTATGGGGAGCAGGTTCCGAATCATTTACGTTGCTTTGTGTGTATTTTCCGGGTGGGTCTTGAATATGCTCAAAGCGAACAATTACGACAATGCTTTAGCAATTTCTTTTCTACCCGCCATTGCCGGGACGATCGGCATCGTCGAACCTCGTGACTTGAGGTGGACGATCCTATTAGCATTATTGTTGGCAGGAATCGGTTATTGCTATCCGGAGATGTCTCCATTTATTTTTATAGGAGCTTCCATTTTCTTGCTGGAGCGCATCCTATCAGAAAGAAAAGATTGGACGAAATGGTTGATATTCCTCATGATCACAACGGCTACGGCGCTTATTCTAACCCTACCGTGGCTGAGATCTTTTGTTATCTTTTTTAAGAATCAGATCGGGGCGGCGATGGCAAGTCAAGGTCCCCGCCCGGGCCAGGGTATGTTCAGTGAATTGCTGCAACATCGTTTTTTGCCGATAAGTTTTTGGGGGCTATATCAAAATATTTTTATCCAGGCTCTTCTTGAAGCCTGGTTACACCTTTGCGCCGTACTGGGGCTTGTGCTTTTTGCCATAGCTGTTATTGGTTCCTACCATCTTTGCCGCCAAAGAGATTGGGGGATTCTTTTGACCGTGATTCTGTTATTATGCGGTATGTTAGGCATGATCTTCCATTCAGCTTACGACTATGGCGCATACAAGTTTATTTTGCTAAACTGGTGGGGAATATCCTTCTTTGTCGTCACAGGAATGCATTCCCTCAGCCTTCGTTTTCACAGGCAAACTTGTAAGGTATTGATCAGTTTGGTCTTTGTACTTTTTTTTGCGCTGACCGCAGCCAGAGTGGTTGGCTTTGACAAATCGGTGTTTGTTAAGAGTATTCTATATTATAAACAAGTTCAACAAATAAAGACTCTTGTCAAACATGAAGATGTGGTCATCAACGTGGAAGACCCTATCGCTAATCAATGGGCCGTCTATTTTCTCCGGGATATTTCTACTTATCTTCTGCAATATCGCAGTTATATGGCTCAACCCCATGTCGTTCCCCTAATGGAACGGGCGAAAACGATCGATTTGTCGAAGGCCCATTATTTACTTCGCGATCTTAAGACCTCATCCAAGTCGTCCCCAATGGAAATTGTTTGGGAAGGTGGACCCTATCAGTTATGTCAGATCCCTAAGGGCAGAGAAATTGTGATAACGAAGATTGACAATGCGAATGGTGTCGAGGAATGGGGAGGGGTGCAAGGTTTCTGGATTGGGAAAGGAGATACTTTAATCAGTTTATCCTCCTTTAAAAGTGGAGAGTGTATCATCAGCCTTGAATTGATTCGAGGGCCAAGCCTTCCGGAAAAATCAGAAAGAAAGCTCTTAATTATTATGGAGCAGGGTGAGAAGCAATATATGAATATTTCAAGGGATGGCATACATCATTTTCGTATTTCTGTGGTTCCCGGAAGAAATCAGATCATTTTTCGTCCTTTAGATAAAGCTACGGTGGAGAGATTAGCCAATGGCGACACGAGGCCCTTGCTTCTTGGAGTTAAAGGTATGAAAATAGGTCTTGAATAAAGGTATTTGGGAGGTGGGTTTTGAACCATTCAAAGAAATACATTGAAGAGTTCCAGAAGATTGCTTTATTGCTTGACCCTGAAAAAATTGAAACCATGGTGTCCATGCTTCTTCCAATTCGCGAGAAGGGGGGGCGCCTATTTTTTATAGGAGTCGGAGGCAGTGCGGGCAATGCCACACACGCAGTCAATGACTTCAGAAAAATTGCGGGGTTTGAAGCCTATACCCCGACCGACAATGTTTCCGAACTTACTGCAAGAGTTAACGATGACGGCTGGGAAACCATTTTTGTAGATTGGCTTAAAGGCAGTCACTTAAACGAAAAAGATGGAATTTTTGTTCTTTCCGTAGGAGGAGGAAACGCAGAGAAGAACATCAGCACAAACATTATTCGTGCCTTGGAATACGGGTCTTCGGTAGGGGCCAAAATCTTTGGGATCGTCGGACGGGACGGAGGTTATGCCGCGAAAGTTGCGGATGCGTGTATCGTGATTCCAACGGTCAGTCCCGAGACCGTTACTCCCCACACAGAGTCCTTTCAGGTGATCATCTGTCATTTGCTTGTTTCTCATCCGCTCATCAAAGCCCACGAAATGAAATGGGAATCGGTAAAATGAAGGAGGATCGAAAAGCAGTCTTCTTAGATAGAGACGGGGTGTTGAACCGCCTGGTTTGGAATCCCCTGACAAGGGCTTTTGAATCCCCGCTCAGGCCTGAAGACCTGGTTCTTTGCGATGATATTATCGATCCATTGAAAAGGGCGAGGGCTGCGGGTTATATGTTATTCATTGTCTCCAATCAACCGAATTACGCAAAGGGGAAGACGACTTTAGAATCTATATCTGAAATCGCCGAGAATTGCCTTAACGATCTCAACAGAGGGGGTATACCGATAGACAGGGCTTATTACTGCCTTCATCACCCGGAGGGAATCATCCGGGAGTATTCGTTTCAATGCGTCTGCAGAAAACCAGAGCCCTTTTTTCTCCTCCAGGCACAGAAGGATTACCAACTCAATTTAAGGGAATCGTGGATGATTGGAGACAGAGATAGTGATGTAGAATGCGGACGGCGGGCAGGATGTCTAACAGTATTGATTGAAAATCCGCAATCCGCCCAATACCAAGGGGAAAGTCATCCGGATTATGTCGCAAAAGATGTTTCGGATGCCGTATCCTATATCCTTCATTCTTGAGAAAACGCTCTTGGGGGAAAAAATGGAGTGGATGGACTGCATTTCAAATCTAAAGATTAAGATTTTCGCAGATGGTGCGGATAAAGCGAGTATGCTGGAAATGTATCAGAAACCCTTGATTAAGGGGTTTACGACAAATCCCACTCTGATGCGAAAAGCAGGAGTGACAGGCTATAAAGGGTTTGCTCTGGATATCCTCAGGGCAATTCCTGACAGGCCAATTTCGTTTGAGGTTCTTTCTGATGACTTTTCGGAAATGGAAGGACAGGCCCGTGAGATCAGTTCATGGGGGGAAAATGTTTACGTAAAGATACCGATCACCAATACAAAGAGACAATCCTCTTGCGAGCTGATCAAGGACCTCATGAGAACTGGCATAAAGGTGAATGTCACGGCGATATTGACCCTTGATCAGGTCAAAGGAATCGCTCGTGTCGTTAAGGAAGGACCTCCCTGCTATGTCTCTGTTTTTGCAGGGAGGATCGCCGACACAGGGATAGACCCGGTGCCCATCATGGCAGAAGCAGTTGAATTCCTTCGCGTGGCACCTCATGCAGAGTTAATCTGGGCAAGTCCTCGCGAATTGTTGAACATATTTCAGGCGGATGCCATAGGTTGCCCTATCATCACGGTGACTCATGACATTCTCAACAAGCTTCATTTGGTGGGTAACGATCTCGATGCCTATTCCCTCGATACCGTTAGAATGTTTTACAACGATGCTCTCAAAGCAGAATATGCTTTGTAGCGGAGAGAGTCCGTAGAATGGAGCACAAATTAGTGAGTTCACAAGATTCACCTGCCATGTCGCTGGTCGTCCCGGTCTATAAGGAAGAGTCGAATATCCGTCCCTTTCTTGAGAGGATGGAGCGGACCCTTCATCCGATGGGCATCCCTTATGAGATTATTTTCTGCCTGGACCCGTCCCCTGACCGCACGGAAGAGATCATTCTCGATGAGATCCATCGGAACCCTAACATCAAATTGGTTGTCCTATCCAGAAGGTTCGGACAGCCAGCGGCGACGATGGCTGGCATTCTTCTTTGCAGGGGTGAAGCCTGCGCCGTGATCGACGTCGACCTGCAGGACCCTCCCGAATTGATCCATCAGATGTATGAGAAATTGAAGGAGGGGTATGAAGTGGTGTACGCAAAAAGGCGGTCCCGCAAGGGCGAGACACTTATTAAAGCGATCATTTCCAAGGTTGGCTACAAAGTGATTTCGATGCTGAGCGAGATTCAAATACCCCGTGATACTGGAGATTTTCGCATTATGACACGGAGGGTCATTGAGGAACTGAGAGGTTTGAATGAAACGCACGGGTTTCTCAGGGGTTTGGTTGCTTATGTAGGTTTCAGACAGACCTTCATCGAATACGACCGTGATGAGCGGGCTGATGGACAAGGCAAATATAATCGCTTTACAGGTTCATTTAAAATTGGACTGAATGGGATTGTCAGTTTTAGCAGTAAACCTCTTCAATGGATGTCTTTCGTGGGGGCTTTTTTTGCCTGTTTCAGTTTCCTTCTGGGTGCGTGGTATGTCTTCCAGAAATTGATAGGGATAGAATTGACCCCCGGGCTTCCGACGACCGTGCTGGTGGTTTCTTTCTTTGCAGGCATTCAGCTCTTCTGCATGGGTTTGATGGGTGAATACCTTGGGCGGATTTACGAGGAGGTAAAACGCCGCCCCATGTTCATTATCGATCGTAAGGTGAACCTGTGAAGCTCCCATTCGCCTTACCTCCAATGAAACCAGGGGATCCGGCGCCCGTTTGGGAGCAGGGAGAATTTCGTATCGGAGATCGTATCGCGCCCGTATTAGAATACGATTCAGGTTCTGACGGCTGGACCAATGGATTGACAACATTTCACGAAGAGTCGGCGGGCTCTTCCCATTTCATCGATCGTGCCTCCCGGGAGTATGCTCTGAGACAGCTTTTAAAGCATGTGCGGGAGGAGTCTCCCGTCATTCTTGAGGTAGGCTGCTCGTCCGGATTTATGATTCGGCTGATTCGGCAGCACTTGCCTCACGCCATCATTATGGGATCAGATGTTGTAAGCGAGCCTCTCAAGAGGCTTGCTGCATCCATGCCTGGCATTCCACTGGTGGAATTTGACCTTGTACGCTGCCCCTTGCCTGACGGCATTTTCGATGCATTGGTCTTGTTGAATGTGCTTGAGCATATTGATGACGATCAGGCCGCTGTGGAACAGGTCCATCGGGTTCTAAAATATGGCGGCGTCGCTCTGATCGAGGTGCCTGCAGGTCCCCATTTGTACGATGTATACGATAAAATGCTTCTTCATCGTCGGAGATACAGGCTATCGGAATTAACCGTACTCTTGGAAAACGCAGGTTTTAAGATAATGAGAAAGTCTCATCTTGGATTTTTTCTGTATCCCGGTTTCTGGGCAGTGAAAAAAAGGAACAAACGTTTATTTTCTATAGACAAGACTACCATTCAACAGGTGGTTGAACAGAATATCCGTGATACAGGAAACAGCCGGATACTCAACATTTTGATGCGGATCGAATCCTTCTTAGGGAGATGGATCTCGTACCCTTTCGGCATTAGAAGCTTGCTGACATGCGTTAAGCCTCTGCAAACAAAGGAAGGGGTTGCGTAAGAGATTGAGCCGAACCGCCAAGTCGAAACAGACGGATGCAAGCATCGCTAAAAACATTTCCTATTTTCGTGGCCATTTACGTAGCTATGATCAATATGTTCAAAGTATGGATACTTACAAAGCAATTCGCTCAAGGATCGATGCATCGATCAGTGGGATTGACCGGTTGTGTGATATCGGAAACGGCGGGGTATTTGACTATGATGCAGGTCGAGTCAAGAACATTGTCGCTTTGGATCTGTTTCTTGACGATTTGCCGGCATCGTCCTCCTTCCCAGAAAATGTTACTTTGCAGAGGGGCGATGCATTACAAATACCATTCCCCAGTGAATCATTTGATGGGGTGCTCATGTCCATGTTGATTCATCATTTGGTCGGGAAAACGGTAACGGAATCGCTTGACAATGTTCACATTGCAATTCGTGAGGCCTTTCGTGTATTAACCTTTGGAGGAAAGCTGATCGTTGTGGAATCATGCATACCGCCCTGGTTTTTTCTTGTGGAAAGATTTATCTTTCCGGTGGCTTCACGAATCATCAATCGTCTGCTGAGGCATCCAGCAACATTACAGTATCCATCATCATTGCTTTTACAAATGGTCATGGACACGTTCCATAATGGAGAGGTATCTTCCATTCCGTTAGGAAAGTGGGTTCTCCAATTTGGCGTTAAATTCCCGTCAGTATTTACGCCAGTCACTCCCTATATTGTTATTGCTAAAAAACAAAAGAACATTTTCGATGCCCTGCAGGGTCGATGATAAAGCTTCGTTATTAAATAGGTAGAATATTGATCTTTCTCGATAAAAGATCCTTTATTTTTTATGTGGCTGTGGGTTTCTCCAACACCCTGCTCTATGTTTCGATGTTTCAGGTCCTATGGAGGCTCCTGCATTTAAACTATAAATTTGCAGTCACGGGTGCCTATCTGGTGGCTGTGACATTCCATTTTTCAATGAATCGAATGGTTACCTTTCAAAACAATAAAGGGAGATTACACCATCAGATTCCCAAATATGTTATCATGATTCTGATCAATTATCTCCTTACACTCGGTGTGGTTGAAGTGACGGTAGTTGTCATGCTCTTTTCCCCTGATGTGGGAATGCTTTTCTCTATCGCCGTAACTTTGATGACTGGGTACCTTATTTCGAAATACTGGGTTTTCTACTCCGGAGATAGACGAGCCGGTGGGACCGTGGACAATCCTGAACATAACGTTCTGCGTATTCTTTAGACAGAACATTTGCTGATGTGGTTTTTTGAAGCGACTGAACAAAAGTGAGAGGCACGATGAGATTTCTTATTACCGGGGCCGCCGGATTTATCGGGAGTCATCTGGCCGACCGCCTTTTGGAGAAAGGTTATCCGGTGGTTGGATACGACAATTTTTCCACCGGACTGATGAAGAACCTTGACGGGGCGGTCAAACGACCCGGGTTCGTTCTCATCCGTGGAGACGTGCTCGATCTCGACGCTCTGGTTTCTGCCTTGTCAGGCTGCGACTTCGTCTTCCACCTCTCCGCGAATGCCGACGTCCGCTTTGGCACAGAGCACCCCAAAAAGGATGTTGAACAGAATATCCTTGCCACCTTCAACGTGCTGGAGGCGATGCGGGCAAACAGGATTAAAAGGATTGCCTTCGCATCCAGCGGTTCGATCTATGGCGAGCCGGATCTCTTTCCCACGCCAGAAGACACACGGTTCCCGATTCAAACCTCCCTTTACGGCGCTTCGAAGCTTGCCGGGGAAGGGCTGATCGAAGGTTATTGCGAGGGCTTTGGGTTTCAGGGCCATATCTTTCGGTTTGTCTCCATACTTGGCGAACGTTACAGCCATGGACATGTCTTCGACTTCCACAAATCTCTTCTGGCGAACTCAAGGGAATTACGCGTACTGGGAGATGGCCATCAGAAGAAATCTTACCTGTACGTGCAGGACTGCATTGATGCCATGCTTCTGGCTATCGAGAAATCACAGGACCAGGTAAACATCTTTAACCTCGGAACTGACGAGTATTGCGAGGTGAATGACTCCATTGCCTGGATCACCGAGCATCTAGGGTTGAAGCCCAAACTCTCTTATACGGGAGGCAAGCGGGGCTGGATTGGCGATAGCCCGTTTATTTTTCTGGATTGTCGTAAAATCCGAGCATTGGGTTGGACTCCCAAGCTCTCCATCCGCGAAGGGGTGATTCGGACGCTGGCGTATTTACAAGCCAATCCCTGGATCTTGGAGGCCCGCCAATGAAGATTTGCGTCTCGGGCCTCTGGCATCTGGGGACGGTTACGGCTGCATGTCTCGCCTCTGCAGGTAACGATGTGACGGGACTGGACTTTGATGCGACCACCGTGGAGCAACTACAGGCCGGACATCCCCCTTTGTATGAGCCCGGGCTGGAAGAACTCTTGCGCCAAGGCCTGAATAACGGCTGTCTCCGCTTCAGTAGCGATATTCCCAACGGACTTTGCGATGTGGAATTGGTCTGGGTGACCTATGATACACCTGTGGATGACGAAGACCGTGCGGACGTTGACTTCGTGTTGGAGCATGTCATCCGTCTTTTTCCCTACCTTGCATCCGGAACATTGGTGCTGCTCTCATCGCAATTGCCTGTTGGAACAACTCGGCGGCTGGAGAAGGTATATGCTGCATCCTACCCAGGAAAGCCAGTGTCATTTGGATATTCACCGGAGAATCTGCGGCTGGGAAAAGCGATTGATGCGTTCACCCGGCCAGAGAGGGTCGTGGTAGGTCTTCGCAACAATAGTGACCAGGAGCGTGTGAGAAAATTATTTCGTCCATTCACCGAGCGCATCGAATGGATGTCGATTGAATCGGCTGAGATGACCAAGCATGCGTTAAATAGCTTCTTGGCTATGTCTGTTGCTTTTATTAATGAAGTGGCGATGTTGTCCGAAGAGGTCGGAGCAGACGCAAAGGAGATTGAACGGGCCCTCAAAACTGATGCGCGCATTGGCCCCCGGGCCTACCTCTCTCCAGGATCTGCGTTTTCGGGTGGGACGCTAGCGCGGGATATTTTATTTCTTTCTGAAATTGGGAAGGCCCATAATCAGTCAACGCATCTGCTTTCGGCAGTGCAAGAAAGTAACAATGCTCATCGACATTGGGTGCGTCGTAAGATTCAAGAACACTTGGGTGATCTTCGTGGGCAGACTGTGGCCGTCTGGGGCCTGACCTACAAGCCCGGTACGGATACATTGCGCCGGTCTATCTCTGTAGAACTTTGCGAGTGGCTTGTGGAGCAGGGGGCGCTGGTCCGTGCCCACGATCCGGCAGTCAAGGTGTTGCCGAACGAACTGGCTCAAAAGATCAAACTGTTTTCGTCACCTTTGCCTGTCCTCGAAGAGGCGTCGACGCTGGTGATTGGGACGGAGTGGCCCGAATACCAATCCCTGACCGCAGAATCCGTTTTGTCAGTGATGCGAAACCCGCTCGTCTTAGACCCTAACCGGTTTCTGATAAAAACATTCGGAAGCGATCCACGATTCCGGTATGTGACCGTTGGAAAGGCGATGTTATGATCTCTTTGGAAGGACGGGCGGCGATCATCACAGGCGCCAGCCAAGGGCTGGGGTTGGCCATTGCCCACGCCTATGTGGAAGCAGGTGCAAGTGTCCTTTTGTGCTCCCGTGAGGGCAGAATGCTGAAACACGCGCAAGAGGAAGTCATGGCGGTAGTGACTTCCGGCCAGAAAGTGGCTGTCCAGGTTGCAGATGTCTCAAGATATGATGATGTCAAAAAGCTTGTTGATGCGGCACTTCAGATTTTTCCAAGGCTGCATATCCTGGTCAATAATGCAGGTGTTTACGGCCCGATGGGGCCGATCGAAGAGGTCAACTGGGACGCTTGGGTAAAAACCATCGAAATCAATCTCTTTGGCTCGGTGCTGATGTGCCGTGCCGTGTTGCCCCACTTCAAGAGGCATCGCCATGGCAAGATTATCCAACTCTCCGGAGGTGGCGCAACCAACCCCCTGCCCCGGATCAGTGCATACGCCGCTTCGAAGGCAGCCATCGTTCGTTTCACGGAGACCTTGGCCGAGGAGGTGCGGGGAGATCATATCGATGTGAATGCGATCGCACCTGGCGCGTTGAACACCCGTCTGCTTGACGAGGTGCTGACAAGCGATCCTGAGAGGGTTGGCAAGGGATTTTATGAGCGTGCGCTAAAGCAGAAGGCCGAAGGGGGGACGCCACTGGAGAGGGGATCTCGGCTTGCTGTGTTCTTGGGCTCTCCGGCAAGCGACGGCATTACTGGAAAACTGGTCAGTGCGGTATGGGACCCTTGGGAGACATTTTCAGACCATCTGGATGACTTGCGGCAGACAGATATCTACACGTTGCGCCGCATTCTGCCCAAAGACAGGGACTTCGATTGGGGTGACCCATGAAGCCTGAAGGCAGGGTGGGCGTGGCGATCGTCGGATGCGGGCTGATTGGTCAAAAGCGCTCAAAGGCCCTTGCGTCAGCCCAGCTCGTGGCCTGTGCCGATATTGTTCTCGAACGGGCGCAGGCATTGGCAAAGACTACTCCTGGAGTCGTGGCGACTGCGGATTGGCGAGACGTGCTCGCAAGGCCCGGTGTAGACGTTGTGATCGTTGCGACGACGAACAACGTCCTGGCCGAAGTGGCGGTAGCGGCCGTCAAGGCAGGGAAGCACGTGCTGGTAGAAAAACCGGCTGCGCGCAGTGTCCGTGAAATCGAGCAGGTGATCGAAGCAGCAGAGCATCATGTCCGGCTGGTGCGGGTCGGTTTCAATCACCGGTACCATCCTTCGCTACGAAAGGCACGTGAATTGTTCAAAGCAGAGGCGCTAGGGGATCTGATGTTTGTGCGTGGGCGTTATGGGCACGGGGGGCGTCTCGGGTATGAAAAGGAATGGCGGGCAGACCCGACACTTTCAGGGGGTGGGGAGTTGATCGACCAGGGCGTTCACTTGATCGACCTGGCCCGCTGGTTCCTTGGCAATTTCAGCGAGGTGACGGGTTTCGCCCACGCCTATTTCTGGCAAATGCCAGTGGAGGACAATGGCTTCATGCTGCTCAAGACCCCCCGGCAGCAGGTGGCTTTCCTCCACGTCGGTTGGACGGAGTGGAAAAACATTTTTTCTTTCGAGATCTTCGGCCGTGACGCGAAACTGCACATCGAGGGGTTAGGGGGAAGTTACGGCATTGAGCGTCTAACCTATTACAAAATGCTGCCAGAGATGGGGCCGCCGGAGACCACCCTTTGGGAATATCCGAGGGGCGATCATTCCTGGGAGGTGGAGTTTGCAGAATTTCTGGAGGACATCCGGCTCGGGCGCATGCCATCCGCCAATCTCCATGACGCACGGGCGGCTCTAAACGTGGTGGAAAAAATATACAAGGATTCTGGTTATGATCATCACACGTAGTCCATTGCGAATCACACTGGGTGGCGGTGGAACAGACCTACCTTCTTATTACCGAAAACATGGGGGCTCGTTAATTGCTGCAGCAATCGATAAGTATGTCTACGTTACCGTGATGAAACCTTTTGTACCAGGCATCTTTTTGAAATACTCAAAGCTGGAGCATGTTGATCTTGTGGACAAAATCGAGCACCCGATTATCCGGGAAGCCATCCGAATGCTGGGGTTCGAAAAACCGCAGATAGAAATTACGACCCTGGCTGATATCCCCGCGGGCACGGGCTTAGGATCATCTGGGAGTTTCACCACCGCATTGTTGAAATCACTTCACGCCCATCAACGACGGCTGCTTCACCCCGACGAGTTAGCCGAAATGGCTTGCGAAATTGAAATTAACCGGCTGGGAGAACCGATTGGAAAACAAGATCAATATATTGCTGCGTACGGGGGCATCACGTGTTTCGTGTTCCATCCCGACGAGACAGTGGAGGCCAACCCTCTCCGGCTGAGCACAGAGAGCCTCCTCGATCTCGAAGACAACCTGCTGTTGTTCTTTTGCGGTTTCGCACGCAGTGCCGGAACGATCCTTAAAGATCAAGATATCCGTACACAGCGATCGGATCAGGATATGCTTCAAAACCTGCACTATATCAAAGAACTGGGCCTGCGCAGTCAGCGTGCCCTGGAAAGCGGAAAGGGTGAGCTGTTCGGCGAATTGATGCACGAACATTGGGAGTACAAGAAAAGACGTTCACAAGGAATGACCAATCCACAGATTGATGAATGGTATGAGTTGGCCTGCAAGAACGGAGCCATCGGTGGCAAGCTGGTGGGTGCAGGGGGCGGGGGGTTCCTGATGTTCTACGCTGAAGATCCAAAACGGCTCCGGCAAGCGATGGTGCGCGCGGGATTAGAAGAAGTGCGTTTCCGTTTCGATTTCGATGGCACAAAGGTATTGTTTGGATGATGCTACCAGTCGGAATCCTGGCCGGCGGATTGGCAACGCGCCTCCGTCCGATAACCGAAAAAATGCCGAAGGCCTTGATTGAAATTGGAGGACAACCCTTCATTGTGCATCAGCTTAACCTTTTGAAAAAGAATCATATCGAACGAGTCGTCCTCTGTGTGGGTTATCTCGGAGAAATGATTCGCGATATCATTGGAAACGGTCATCAATTGGGTTTGGATGTGCAGTATTCTTTTGATGGACGAAGGCTTTTGGGAACGGGTGGAGCATTGAGAAAAGCTTTGCCGCTGCTGGGCGATGCTTTTTTTGTCCTGTATGGAGATTCCTATTTGGAATGTGATTACCCTGCAGTACAAAGGGCGTTTGAGAAGAGCGGCAAGTCAGCATTGATGACCGTCTTTCGAAACAAGAATAGATGGGATAAGAGCAATGTACTATTTATCAATAACATCGTGCTTCAATATGACAAGGAGAAGCAAACTCCCGAAACAAAACATATCGATTATGGTCTTGGAGTGTTTAAAAGTGCAATATTTAGAGCCTTATCCGAAGATCAGCCTTATGATTTAGCAGAGATCTATAAAGACCTTGCGTCTCGTGGGGAGCTAGGCGGGGTTGAAGTATTTCAGAGATTCTACGAGATAGGATCTAGAAAAGGGATAGAAGAAATGAGGAGACATCTTGAAGGGTTGGTTGGGGAAAAGGAGTATGATGCGGAAGTTCCAAGAGCTTGAGGTGTTAATCGAAATGAGAGTCGACTTTGATTTTCAATTAGATCAAGAGATTGGGGTGAAAGATTAGAAATCATGGAGTTTATCCGTCGTGACCTGCAAAGAGACATAGATCTTCTCTGGCTGTTGACCCGCAAAGAGGTAACGCTTCAGTACAAACGGACCATGCTTGGCATTTTATGGTCACTTCTCAACCCCCTTCTGCTTGCTTTTGTCTTCTATATCGCCTTTATCGTTATTTTGAAAATCCCCAAAAAGGAGTTTCCCCTTTTTCTCCTTTCTGCCCTCTTCCCGTGGACATGGTTTTCAAATTCTGTCAGCGCCTCGACCGTCGCATTGATTGCCAACAAGAGTCTTATCAAAAAATTTCCATTTCCGAAACACTTTCTCCTCACAGCGGGCATTTTCTCCCAGGGCGTCCATTTCCTCTTCTCCCTGCCGATCATCATATTTTTAGTCTACTCTTATGGAAAGACCGCTGATGGAATCTGGCTTTGGGGGATTCCTATTCTCCTCATCATCCAATATGTGATGACCATGGGAATTTCCCTCGCCGTATCGGTGA
>Ga0214473_10006022_pt1 | contig 14511 bp, 15 predicted proteins | sample RVTome_7_FD_203509 | JGI IMG/M metagenome (GOLD analysis project Ga0214473, IMG submission 203509) | Soil microbial communities from uranium-contaminated site in the Upper Colorado River Basin, Wyoming, United States - RVT98D197 | ecosystem: Environmental > Terrestrial > Soil > Contaminated >... | reverse complement strand
CCCGAGCAACCACGGCTGGCCGCGTAAAGTACAAGGCGCCGACGGACGCGAGGTCACGATCGCTCAGAAACCCCAGCGCATCCACACGCTCTCGCTCGGCGCCGATGAGATCAGCATGCGACTGGCGGGCTCCCAACGCATCGCCGCCATCACCACCTTCGCCACTGACCCGAACATCTCGAACATCGTCCAGGCGAGCGCCAACATCAAGAAGGTGGCCCGCGATGCGGAGCAGATCCTCGCCGTGCAGCCGGACGTCATCGTTGCCAGCCCGTTCAGCCGCCGGGAGCTGCTGCAGCAACTCATCGACGCTGGCATCCCCGTGGTCGTCAGCGACCTGCAGAGCGCCTTCGGCGCCTACGAAGAGGAGATCCGCTTCCTCGCCTACCTCTACGGCGAGGAGGAGCGCGGCGAGGCGCTCGTCCGCGAGGTCCGGGAGCGGGTGACACGTATCGACCGCGTCGTCGCCCTTAAGCCCGAGGCGCAGCGTCCGCGAGTCCTCATCCTCTCCGGCGTCTCCGGAGGCGGCGCCTACTCAGTCGCCGGCAAGAACACCACCCGCGACGGCATCATCCTTCGCGCCGGCGGCATCAACCCCGCCGCGGAGATCGGCCTCGAAGGCGCGAAGCAGGTCAACATCGAGACCGTGATTCAGATGCGCCCTGACGTCCTCATCTTCAATGACGTCGACGTGGCAAGCGCCAACATCCGCAACGAGGTGCTGTCAAACCCCGTGCTCCAGGATCTGCCGGCCATCAAGAACAACCGCGTCTACAGCCTGCCCGCCCGCTACCTCGACACGCTCTCGCACTGGAATGTGCGCGGCATGGAGGAGCTGGCCAAGCTCGTCTGGCCTCAGGACTTTGCCGGCGTCACCTTCGTCGACTTTGCGCAGGAGTGATGGCGCGGGAGCCGGGCCGTAGGGCCGACCGGGCCGGTCGCCCCTACGCTTTCGCTTGCTGCTCACTGACGCCTGCGGCTACACTGCCCCTTAACCATGAGCCAGACCAACGGCCCCTCCCGCCTCGAAGCCAGCGAACTCACAGTCGCGCTCCAGGCTCGCACCATCATCGAGCGGCTGAGCCTGCGCGGCGAGGCTGGCGAGTTCATTGGCCTCGTCGGGCCCAACGGCGCCGGCAAGACGACCCTCCTGCGCACCCTCGCCCACGTGCTGGCGCCGCAAGAGGGAGCAGTGCACATCGACGGGCGCGACCTGGCCGGCATGAGCCCGCACGCCGTCGCGCAGGTCATCGCCCAGGTGCCCCAGAGCACCAGCCTCGACTTTGGCTTCACGTGCCTGGAAGTGGTGCTCATGGGCCGCTCTCCCTTCCTGGGCCGCTTCGAGCTTGAGAGCAACCGTGACCGGCAAGTCGCCGAGGAGGCGTTGGCCCTTACCGGCGCGGCGCACTTGGCCCAACGGCCCATCACCGCCGTCTCCGGCGGCGAGCGTCAGCGGGTCATCGTGGCCCGCGCTCTCGCCCAACAGCCCCGGCTCCTGTTGATGGACGAGCCGACGGCCAACCTCGACATCCAGCACCAGCTCCAGGTCCTCAGCCTGGTCAAGGGCCTCGTGCGCGAAGGGCTCACCGCCGTCGCCGCGCTCCATGACCTCGACCTCGCCGCCCGCTATTGCGACCGCCTCCTTCTGCTGTACGAGGGCCACGTTCTCGCCGAGGGCCCGCCTTGGGCCGTGCTCACGCCGGAGAACCTGGCGACCGCCTTCGGGGTGCGTGCCTTCGTCGCCGTCGACCCGCTTACGGAGGCCCCTGTAGTGACCGTGGTGGGTCCAGCGCAGTCACCACAGGAGCCTCGCTCGCCCAACGCAGGCGCTCACGTGCATGTCATCGCTGGAGGGGGCCGAGGCGCGCGCGTCCTCTATCTCCTTCACGAGGCTGGCTACCGGGTGACCTGCGGCATCCTCAGCGAGGAAGATACGGACCGGGGCGTCGCCCGTCTGCTGGGCATTGAGACTGTCACCGTCCCGGCCTTCTCGCCGCTGGACGAGGAGAGCCGCAGCCGCAACCGCGCCCTCATGAGCGCCGCCGACCTAGTGGTCATCTGCCCGGTGCCAATTGGCTTTGGCAACATCGCTAACCTGGAAGACGCCGCGGCGGCACGGAGCCTCCTCCTCCTCGAGGACCAGCCCATCGCGGACCGCGACTACACAGGCGGCGCGGCCACTGAGAGGTACGCCGCCCTACGCGCAGAAAGCGCCGGCGCCACCCTTGCCACTATGGCCGATGCTGTGGCCGCCGTTTTGGCAGCGCATACGGACTGAGAAGACAGACCACGACGCTCGAGGGAACGCCATGCCCGTTCACCTACTCATCGTCTACGACGACTTCGGTCGCAACATGACTCCGCTGGCCCAGGCAATCGAGGAAGGGGCGTCCGGCGTGACGGGCACAACCGTCCAGCGGCGCCTCGTCCAGGACAGCACCGCCGACGACATGCTCGCCGCCGACGCCGTCATCCTTGGCTCGCCCAATTTCAGCGGCATCTCGGGGCGCCTGAAATCCTGGCTGGATAGCGACCCCATGGAGGTGCTGTGGGAGGGTCAGCCCATGCGGGGCAAGGTAGGCGCGGCCTTCGTGGCAGGTCGCTCACGCAACGCGGGCCAGGAATTTACGCTCCTAGCCCTCCTGCATGTCCTCTGGGGCTATGGGATGCTTGTGGTCGGAGTGCCGTGGAGCGACCTCATGCTGGCCTCGTCGTCCTACTACGGCGCTGCCGCCTCGCGCCAGTTGCAGGAGGAGGACCTCGCCCAAGCCCGCCTCCTGGGCGAGCGCGTGGCACGTGTCGCCCAGCGCCTCTACGGCGCCGGCGAGGCTCGGCTATGAGCTAGGCGGCGGGGTGCGTCGGATCCGCCACTGGCTCTGGACCAGCTCGGGCTCCTTGTAGAGAAACGCGAGGGCGCCGCCGATGGTCAAAAGGCCGCCCGGGAGCCACGGCGCCACTTTGCCAGTAGACAAGGCGAGCCCCATCAGGACTAGTCCACTCAACAGAGCCAGAACCGCCCCCACCCTTGTGGTGCCTCTTAGGACTAGGACGCTGCCCACGAGTCCCACGACAATGGAAAGCCAAAAGAGCGCAGTCGGCAGCAGGCCTTCGACCATGACACCGGACCCAGTCGTCCCCAGTCCCATGAACAGCGATGACAACACCCCAATCAGAGCGATGATGCCTCCGACGTACTTTAGACTCATCGAACCTCACCTCCTTTTCTGGCTAGGCGCATCATAGCAGCGTGCTCTCCAAACGAAAACTCCAGAACCTGCAACGAGCACATATCAGTCAAACCTAAGGCCAAGTGCCTGAAACACCTCCAAAAACTGCGCGCTATTCGCCGGGTTGTAATACGGGATGGCGCATTCGACGCGGCCGTTTTGTGCCACGACGAAGAGGGCCCGTCGCGCCTTCTGCGCCTGTTCATCGATGACCTCGTAAGCGCTGATGGCTTCTAGCATTGGGTCGCTCAGGAGCGGGAAGGGGAACCCGCCCTCCCGCTCGGCAAAGCGGGAGTGCGACTCGACCGAGTCCGCGCTGACCGCCAGCACCTCCGCCCCCAGCTCCTGGAGCGTTGAGTACTCCTCTCGCAGAGAGGACAACTCACGGACTCAGGTGGGCGTGCCGTCCTCCACATAGAAGGCAAGGACTACCTTGTGGTGAGCCAGCACCTCGCTCAGCGTGACCGGCCCGCGCGCGCTATCCAAGGTGAAATCAGGCGCAGGCTCGCCGACTGCCGGCATCGCCTACATCACCACGCCCTTCGCCACCGCAGCCACCACCTCATATCGCCCGAACGACGGCATCAGGTAGATGCCCTGCACCAGGTCACGCACGTCCGAGAGGAACTCCCGCGCCTGCGCGATACCCTCCGCGAGGCCGTTCTCGCCGGCGAGGCGCATTCGCTCACGGAGATATGCCGGGATCTCGATCCCGGGCACCTCGTTATGCAGGAACTCGGCGTGCCGGAAGGACTGCACCGGTAGGACCCCAAGAACCACGGGCACTGGGATGGGGCCGAAGTCCTCCAGGAACTGCTCAACCGAGGCACGGTCGTATAGCGGCTGGGTCATGACGACGTCACCGCCGGCCTCCAGCTTCCGCCGGAATCGCTCTTTCTCCTTCCCGACATCGAGCGCGTTGGGGTTCGCCGCCACCGCTACGAAGAAGCGCGTCGCCCTCCCGATGGAGTTGCCCGCCCAGTCCTTACCTTGATTGAGCTGTTTCAAGATGTGCACGAGACCTATGGAGTCGACATCCCAGATGCCGGTTGCGTTGGGGTAGTCTCCCAGGCGAGGCGGATCGCCCGTGAGCGCGATGATGTTGCGAATCCCCATGGCGTGGGCGCCCAGAAGGTCAGCCTGGATCGCCATCAGGTTCCTGTCGCGCGTTGTGAAGTGGATGATGGTCTCGATCCCCACCTGCTCTTTGATCAGATAGGCAAGAGCTAGAGCGCTCATGCGCACGCGCGCCATGGGACTGTCACCGATGTTGATACAGTCGACGCCCTGCTCCCTGAGCATCGCGGCGCCTTTGATGATCTTGTTCGGGTTGCTGCCCTTCGGTGGGTCGAGCTCTACGCTGACCACAAACTTGCCCGCCGCGAGTTTCTGCGCCAGCGTTGTGGGCTCAGGGCTCGCCATCGGCGCGGTGAGATCCTCCTCGGCTGCCCGCACGACCACGACCATAGGGGCTGCTGGCAGAGGCGCTGCTGAACGAAGCGTCCGCAGAGCCTCGGCCATCGCTGCTGTGTGCTCCGGAGTGGTGCCGCAGCAGCCACCCACGATGGCGACGCCCAGCTCAGACACGAAGCGCCGCGCGTACTCCGCGAAGTACGCGGGTGAGGCCAGATAGAAATAGCGGTCTCCCGCCCGCAGCGGAAAGCCGGCGTTCGGCAACGCCGAGAGGGCCAGGCCCGTCTGCGGCCGCATGAAGGAAAGCGCCTCGAAGACGCCTTGCGGTCCCATGCTACAGTTGACCCCCATCGCCGCAGCGCCGAGGTCGCTCAGCGCCCGTGCAATCACCTCTGGCGTGTCACCGGCGAGGGTCGTCCCGTCCTCGGTGAACGTCATTTGCAGGATAAGCGGTAAGTCGCAGGCTTCCCGGGCAGCGGCAGCGGCCAGACGCAACTCGGCCAGGTCGGTGAAGGTCTCAAACACAAGCAGATCGGCGCCACCCTCCAACAACCCCTCCACCTGCTCCCGGTAAGCCGTCAAGACCTCCGCTGGCTGCACAAGCCTCCCCGGCTGCATCGCCAGGCCCGTTGGCCCGATGGAGCCGGCCACGAACACCGGCTCCCCTGCCACTTCCCGCGCCTCCCTTGCCACCTTGACGCCGTAATAGTTGCAGTCACGGACCCGCTCCTCCAGGCCATGCGCCGCCAACCGAAAGCGGTTCGCGCCGAACGTGTTTGTCTCAATCAGCTCGGCACCCGCGGCGATGTAGTCTCGATGAATGCCCTGGACGAGGTCCGGTTGCGTGTAGTTGAGCTCCTCGAAGCAGCGTCGGTAGTCGATCCCGCGCGCGTAGAGCATGGTGCCCATCGCGCCGTCGGCCAGGATCGGGCCTGCTCTCAAACGTTCCAAGAAAGGATGTTCCATGGCGCTATCATACCAAACGTGCGCCGCGGCGTGGGAGAGGCGCCCGCGGCCGTCCCAAACCACTAGGAGTCATTGGGGCACTCGTAAAAGATTTTCAACGGCATTCTTACCTATGACCACAATGCCCACCGTAACGGTCGGCCACCGTCCTTCGTTTTGTTCAGAGAAGCAATCTGCGCACCAAGACGCAAGGGAAGATGACCGACGACTTTGCAGAAGACCTCGCGCCCCCGTCGCTCCTCATACTAGAGTGGCAGGACAAAGGCGACTGCATTGAAGTGCAGGCCGCCTATAACACGCCTGAATGGCCCTGCCCACGCTGTGGCACGCTCACGGAGCGCGTGCACGATCGCCGCATTCAGCGTAAGCGAGACCAGGTCGACGGCGACAAGCCCGTTTGGCTTGTCCTGCAAAAGCGCCGCTTCCGCTGCACTGCCTGCGGGGCAGTGTTCGTGGAGCCTGATCTGCTCTGCGGCCCGAGGCGGCGCAGCACCCAGCGGCTGCGCGCCCTGCTCCGAGAAGCCGTACTGGCCAGCCCAGTCAAGCAGGTCGCCCTGCGTCAGCAAGTGAGCCGGGTCGCCGTGTATCGCGCCCTGCATGAGGGCTCTTCCAACACTGAAAACAGCTCCGCTGCTAGAAAGGCAGCGGAGCCGTCTCTTGGTGCTGTCGAGAGCTTGCACAGCAGCGGGTAGGAAGGGCTGGATGGGTGGGCGCCCTCCAGCCTCGGACGGACGACGTAGCTTAGACGAGGCTCGTTACCTCCTGGATGTCGCCGGGGCCCAGATTGATACCAATCGCTGCATGCTCTCTGTGCACGCTTTCCGCGTTGGGAGCCTCGGAGTAGCACATGAGGTAATCCTTGCTCGTGAACATGTTAATCCCCGTAACGCCGAACTGGTCCGGCTTTCCGAGGTTTGCCTTCACCTGCGCGATGATCTCGGCTGGTATCGGCTGGAACGGGTGGCGGTCTATGAATCTGGGCATGATCCCTCCTCACAAGATTTCGTTGCGGCACTTGTTCCTGCGCGCCCTACGCAAGCTCTCGATGGGACCGTTTCAGGTTAGCACAGCCGCTCAGGTAAAGCGACGACTGGCCCCGGCGTAACAGGACTTCAAATCACCTTCAGCGCCTACATCGTTCCTTCTTTCACGAGACCGATAATGTTGCCCTCGGGATCGGCGAACATCGCAAAGGTGACGACGTTTGGGACCTCCATCGGCGGCGCTATGGTCTTCCCCCCGAGCCTCTCCACCTTCTTCAGGTACGCGTCGAGGTCGTTGACCTGGACGTAGAACGTGACGCGCGCCGGCGTTTGTTCGGTCTCCTGGCCAATGCCCCCATTGATGCCGCCTTCCGCATGTGTATCCACCATGCCATAGTTCATCTGGTCTATGTGTTCCACATGCCAGTCGAACAGGTTCTTGTAGAACTCCTCAAGCTTCTTCCCATCTTTCCCGTAGACTTCCCAGTGAACGATCGGGTTTGGCATGATTCCTCCCGCATTTGCAGATTGTCAGCCCTGAGGTCCGGAGCGAGTTCCCGTTCTTGAGGCAGACCCTCCTTTCCGGGGTAGCCGAGCTACGTCAACCATAGATACGCCGGCGGATACAGGGACTATTGGCCCCCGTGCATCGCGTCGAGCGTCGCCAGCGGGTCGGAGCCAGGGTCGCCTCCTTGAGAGACCGTGGCCAGGCGTGCCAAGTAATGGTCCCAGCCCTGCGAGTGCGCCTCCCGTTGATCGGGCGGTAGGCCGAGGTGACGGAGGCGGACAAGCGTCCCATCTTCATCTGGGACCAGCGAGATCTCCACGGTGCTCGCTCCCGGCGGCAGCGGGCTGCCGTCTCCCTCCCACCCCCACGTGAACACGATACGCGTGTAGGGGGTGACCTCCACATACCTCCCGCTGGCCACATCGCGGCCGTTGATATCGACGCGATAGATCCCGCCGGGTCGCGCTTCCAATTCGGCGCTGGTCCCCTTCCAGCGGACCATCTTCTCGGGGTCGATGAAGAACGCGAAAACGGTCTCCGGCCGAGCCCGGATTCGGATCTCCTTGACCAACGGATTCTTATCGTCCGACGAAGCCATCCGCCAGCTACCTCCCTTCCTCTGCTTCAGCCGCTCGTTTGAGGCGCTGAAGGCTATCATCCCAGAACGTCTCCAGGAAAGCCCTTATTTCCGCCAGCCCCTCCGGGCGAGCGCGATAGAAGCGCTTCGTCCCCACCCGCCGCTCAGCCACCAGGCCCGCGGCCTTCAGCACGCCAAGGTGCTGCGAGATCGCCGGACGCGTGACCGCAAAATGCGAGGCGATCTCCCCCGAGGAGAGCTCGCTCTCTTTGACAAGCGCCAAGATCGCCAGCCGGCGGGGCTCGGCAATGGCGCTCAACACCGGCGACACGCTCATGGGTGCTATTGTAGCTACTGCTTACGAAAGTGGCAACTAACACAAAGTGCTTAAGGGGCGAACTCTCTTGCCCTCTTTGAACGCCGTCCCTGTGTCGTAGGGGCCGTCCGCGAACCGCCCCTACGTGCTGCCTGTTATAAGTATAATGCTGCCCAAGTCGCTCGGGCCGCCACACAAGGAGCCGCGCATGCCGTCGATCAAGGACCAGCTTGGCCCGCTCTTCGAGCCCCGCTCCGTTGCCATCATCGGCGCGACAACCGACCTACGCCGCTGGGGCGGCTGGGTGGTCGACCGGCCCAAGCGCACCGGCTATAAGGGGCGACTCTACCCCGTCAACCCTCGTGAGCCCGAGATCCAAGGTCTTCCCGCTTATCCGACCGTCGGTGCCATCCCTGACGAGATCGACATGGCCATCATCGTCGTCCGCGCCCATCTCGTCCCAGGCGTGATGGAGGAGTGCGTCGCTAAAGGCGTGAAGTCCGCCATCGTCATCTCGGCCGGCTTCGCCGAAGCCGGCGAGGAGGGCCGCGCCCTGCAAGAGCGCACCGTCGCTATCGCCAGAGCGGGCGGCCTTCGCTTCGTAGGGCCGAATTGCCAGGGCATCTACACCGCCGCCGCCGACTTCAACGTCATGTGGCCCAACGCGCCCCGCCCGGGCGGCATCGCCATCGTCTCGCAGAGCGGCTCCTATGCCGCCGGCCTGGGCTCCCAGCTCATCGCCCGCGGCCTCGGCGTGAGCGTCTGCCTCTCCATCGGCAACCAGGCCGACCTGAGCTTCGCCGACTATCTGGAGTACCTCGCCCAAGACGAGCGCACCAAGGCCATCTGCCTCTACATCGAGGGCTTCAGCGACGGGCGCCGCTTTTACGACACGGCGAAGGCGCTCGCGCCCCGCAAGCCCATCCTCGTCTTCAAACCAGGGCGTACCCCAACCGGAGCGCGCAGCAGCATGGGCCACACCGCCTCGCTGGCGACACCCGATCGGCTCGTCGATGCCCTTTGTCAGCAGGCAGGCCTTATCCGCGCGCCGGAGAGCGATCACCTGCTCCTGATGGCTGACGCGCTGGCTACGGCGGGGCCAGCCCCCGGCCGACGTGTCGCCATCGTCAACGGCGCCGGCGCCCAGTGCGTCATCATCGCCGACGCCTGCGACGCCCTCGGCCTCGAGCTCCCGCTCTTCGATGCCGCGACCCAGGCCCGCCTTCAAGAGCTTCTGCCGCCGCACGCGCCGCCGGCCCGTAACCCGATCGACCTCGGCGGCCCTGGCCCCGACCCCGTCATGCACACGGAGATCCTGGAGACCATCGCGGCGCTCGACTACATCGACGGCATCATCACTGCGCCCATCGGCCTCGGCGGCGGCGACAACATCTCGGAGCAGAGCGCAGCGCTGCTCGCCCGCGTCACGAGCCTGCCGAAGCGCTTCGGCAAGGCCCTCGTCGTCTCCGGCTTCGGAGGCGCCGCCTTCGACAACCCGGTCCTCCGCCGCTACCGCGATGCCGGCATCCCCGCCTTCACCGCCGAGGACTGCGCCCGCGCCGCGTACGCCCTCGCGCGCTACGGCGAGGTGCAGCGGGGCGAGTGACCCAATTCGATTCGTTGCGCTGAAAGTTACTCGCCAGACGCCGGGCGTGCGACCATATGCAGACCTGGGGAGTTCCAGAGGTCAACCCCTCAGGCGGGGTTTGGGGTGTCCCCAAGCATACCAGGGCGGGCGGGTGGGAAGAACAGGATGCACTAAGCTGAGCCACACGGTGCTTTCCTCCGCGACCGTCTCGCTGCCAAGCGACATGGCACGGTTGCGAGCGAAGCGAAGCGACCTGTATCGCACCAACCATGACTCTTCGCTGCACTCTCCTTGACCTTCTCACATTCCACTTGACAGAGACAGGAAGCTTCGCTAGCCTATAATCCACAACAAAAGAGGCGCTGAACAGGAAGAGTACTCCTCACCAGCGGAGCCCCAGAGAGCCGGGACCAGGTGCGAGCCCGGCGCAACGCCGAGGAGGAATGGGCCTGGGAGCCGCGACCCGAAATCGCTAGCATCTAGCGAGAGTAGGCCTCGCCGGAGGGGCACCGTTAGCAGAGCCCAGGGCATCGTCCGAAGGCCCGCCCTTCAGGGCGGCGACATCCCAAGACCGTGCCTGACAAGAGGGCTCGCCTCAGGCGGGCCGAAGCAGGGTGGCACCGCGAGAGACCCCTCGCCCCGGCGAGGGGTTATTCTGTGAGTAGCGCAGGTGCCACCATGACAGTTGCCACGCGAGTCCGCTACACGCCGACGCTGGAGGAGGCGCGGGCCGTTGCCCGGCCAGGCCTCCTCATCCCCATCTATCGCACCATCACCGCCGACCTCGAGACGCCCGTCTCCGCTTACCTCAAGCTGGCGCGCGGCGGTTCAGGGCCCTCATTCCTCCTCGAGAGCGTGGAGGGCAGCGAGCAGGTCGCCCGCTACTCGTTCCTCGGCACTGAGCCGGCCCTTGCCATCGACCTCCCCACCGAGGGCGGGTACGTGGAGCGCCATAACGGCGAGTTCGCCCACCATCCCGGCCCGCCCGCCGACCCGCTGGCGCTCATGGAGCCGCACCTTGCCAGAGAAGTCGCGGCGGTGCCCGGCCTGCCGCGCTTCCACGGCGGCTTCGTCGGCTTCCTCGGCTACGAGGTGGCCGGGCGCTTCGAGCGCCTGCCGCAGCCCCGACCCGACAGCCTGGGACTCCCCGACGCCGCCCTCGGCCGCTTCGACGACATCGTCGTCTTCGACCACGTCCTCCACCAGCTTAAGATCGTCAGCCACATCGCGGTGGACGACCCAAACGACCTCGAACACGCGTACGAGGCCACCGTCGCGCGCATCGATGGCCTCGCCCAGCGCCTGCGACAGCCACTCCATCCCTCCCTCGTAGCGGCACGGCATGCCGTGCCCGCCGCCGGCCAAGGTCGAGAGGGCTGGGCCAACATCAGCCGCGAAGAATACGAGGAGGTCGTGCGCCGGGCGCGGACCTACATCGTGGAGGGTGAGATCATCCAGGTCGTCCCCTCGCGCCGCCAGGCCAGGCCGACATCGGCCGATCCGTTTACCATCTACCGCACGCTGCGCACGGTGAACCCGTCGCCCTTCATGTTCTTCCTCGACTTCGGCGACTACCAGCTCATCGGCGCCTCGCCCGAGCTCCTGGTCAAGGTCGAGGATGGGGTCGTCACCACCCACCCCATTGCCGGCACCCGCCGCCGTGGCCCTACGCCCGAGGAGGACCGCTCCCTGGAGGAGGAGCTCCGCAACGATGAGAAGGAGCGCGCCGAGCACCTCATGCTCGTGGACCTCGGCCGTAACGACGTCGGCCGCGTCAGCGAGCCTGGCAGCGTGCGTGTCACCCAGTTCATGGGCGTCGAGCGCTACTCCCACGTCATGCACCTGGTCTCGCGCGTCGAAGGTCGCCTGCGTCCCGACCTGACCGCCTTCGACGCCCTCCGCGCCTGCTTCCCAGCGGGAACGGTCTCCGGCGCACCGAAGATCAGGGCCATGGAGATCATCAACGAGCTCGAGCCGGACCGGCGTGGACCCTACGCCGGCGCTGTCGGCGTCTTCGGCTACGGGGGCGGCCTCGAGGTCGCCATCACCATCCGCACCATCACGCTGCGTGCCGGCATCGCTTATGTGCAGTCCGGCGGTGGCGTCGTCTTCGACAGCCAGCCGGACAAAGAGTACGAGGAGACCGTGAGCAAGGCCCAGGCGATGCTGCGGGCCATCGACATCGCGGAAGAAGGAGACCTGTGAGCCAAATGAAGCCGCGCGTCCTTTCCGGCATCCAGCCCACCGGCAACCTGCACATCGGCAACCTCATCGGCGCCATCCGCCACTGGGTCGCCGGCCAGGACGAGACCGACTCCTTCTTCTGCATCGTCGACCTGCACGCGATTACTGTCCCTCAGGAGCCCGCCGCGTTGCGCGCGAAGACGCGCGAGGTGGCGGGCCTTCTGCTCGCGGCGGGCCTCGACCCCAAGCGCTGCACCATCTTCGTCCAGTCGCATGTCACCGCCCACGCCGAGCTGGCCTGGATCCTCAACTGCTTCACGCCCTACGGCTGGCTCGGACGCATGACGCAGTTCAAGGAGAAGTCGGGCCGCCAGCGCGAGCAGGCGAGCGCGGGTCTCTTCGACTACCCGGTGCTCATGGCCGCCGACATCCTCCTCTACCAGACCCACCAGGTGCCCGTGGGCGAGGACCAGCGCCAGCACCTCGAGCTCACCCGCGACCTGGCGGAGCGCTTCAACCACCTGTTCGGCGAAACCTTCCGCGTCCCCGAGGCGCGCATCGCTGAGGTAGGAGCCCGCATCATGGGCCTCGACGACCCAACGAAGAAGATGAGCAAGAGCGAGGAATCGCCCCATCACGCCATCAACCTCCTCGACCCGCCCGACGTCATCCGGCGCAAGGTGATGCGGGCCACCACCGACTCGGGCCGCAGCATCCGCTTCGACCAGCAGCGCCCCGGCATCTACAACCTCTGCACCATCTATCAGGTGTTTACGGGTAAGGAGGCCGAGGCGATCGAGGAAGAGTGGGCCGACCGCGGCTACGGCGACTTCAAGGCCGCCGTCGCCGAGGCCGTCAACGACGGGCTGCGCCCCCTCCAGGAGCGCTACGCCGTCTACGCCGACGACCCTGCGCAGCTAGAGGCCATCCTGGCCGAAGGCGCCCAGCGCGCCAGCGCCGAGGCCGCGCCCACGTTGGCGCTGGTCAAGCAGCGCGTGGGGTTGGGGTAGTTCATGTAGGGGCGACCCTGCGTGGTCGCCCGAGGGCAGCCACGCAGGACTGCCCCTACCGGGGAACACAAATGCTACTGCTCATAGACAACTACGACAGCTTCACCTACAACCTCTACCAGTACCTCTGCGAGCTCGGCCAGGAGGTGGTGGTCGTGCGGAACGACGCCGCCACCATCGCCGAGCTCGAAGCGATGCACCCCGAGCGCATCGTCATCTCGCCGGGGCCCAGCTCGCCCGACAAGGCCGGCCTCTCCAACGACGTGCTGCGTCACTTCGCCGGCAAGGTCCCGATCCTGGGCGTCTGCCTGGGCCACCAGTGCATCGGGTACGTCTTCGGCGGACAGGTCGCAGGCGCCGGCGAGATCGTCCACGGCAAGACCTCGCGCATCGAGCACGACGGCAAGGGCGTCTTCGCCGGCCTTCCCAACCCCTTCGAGGCCGTGCGCTACCATTCGCTGGCAATCCAGCGCGACAGCGTGCCCGAGGCGCTTGAGGTGACCGCCTGGAGCGACAGCGGCGTCATCATGGGCGTCCGCCACCGCTGGTTCCCCATCGAGGGCGTCCAGTTCCACCCCGAGTCCATCCTGACCACAGTGGGCAAGGACCTCCTGCGCAATTTCTTGCAGATGACAGTAGAGAAGACTGCCAGTAAGATAGTATGACAACATCACAGTGGGAGGTCAGTTATGAGAAAGACTATGATCTACCTGCCAGATGAGCTCCACGAAGCGCTGCGGGAGCTCGCTGTGCGGCATAAAACCAGCCTCACCGAGCTCGTACGCCAAGCCGTCGAGCAAACGTACGAGGAGGAGCTAGACGGCTTCCTGATGGAGCGGGAACTGGACGAGTACCTGCGCGATCCCTCAACGGCGATTAGCCTGGAGGAGTATAGAAAGCGTCATGCCCTACGGCGTCCAGCTAACGCATAGGGCTCAACGAGGTCTGGAAGGGCTACCCGAGCGCGTTCATGAGCGTATGTTGGCCGCCCTCGCAATCCTCGAGCAAGACCCCCGGCCGCAGGGATCCCTGCGCATACGCTCCCGTGCCCCGGCTTGGCGCGTCCGGGTAGGAGACTATCGAATCATCTACGCGATCTTCGATCCAGACCAGTTAGTACTGGTCGGCGCTATCGAACGACGCTCAGAGCGAACGTATCGAAACGTCGAGGAGTTGTTTCGATAAGGAGCCTTCCATGATCCGCGAAGCCCTTGAAGCCCTGGTCAACCAACGTGATCTCACCGAAACCGAAGCCGCCTCGGTTATGGAAGAGATCATGGAGGGCCAGACCACGCCCTCCCAGCTCGGCGCCTTCCTCGTGGCATTGCGCATGAAGGGCGAGACGCCCGACGAGATCGCGGGCCTCGCTCGGGTGATGCGGGCTAAGGCGTTGCGGGTCGAGACGGCCGGGCCGGTGGTCGACACCTGCGGCACCGGCGGCGACGGCCAAGGGACGTTCAACATCTCGACTGCCGCGGCCTTCGTGGTCGCGGGCGCGGGACTGGCGGTAGCGAAGCACGGCAATCGCGCCGCCTCCAGCCAGTGTGGCAGCGCAGACGTGCTCGAGGCGCTTGGCGTCAAGATCGAACTGACGCCGATGCAGGTGCGGGCCTGCCTCGACGAGGTGGGCATCGGCTTCATGTTCGCCCAGGCCTTCCACCCGGCCATGCGCCACGCCGCCCCAACCCGCCGAGAATTAGGCACGCGCACCGTCTTCAATACTCTGGGACCGCTCTGCA